>OBEQ011944068.1_pt1 | contig 155413 bp, 153 predicted proteins | sample 1670901 | NCBI WGS metagenome assembly OBEQ01 (sample SAMEA104232315, study PRJEB22302) | groundwater metagenome | biome: forest; feature: aquifer; material: groundwater | place: USA | collected 2011-08-07 | depth 5.4 m
AAAGCCGACGTGTTCGATTACATCGAGCGCTTCTATAATCCCAGGCGGCGGCACTCGACGTTGGGCTATCTCAGTCCGATGGAGTTCGAACGGCAGGCGGAATTAGCGTAGGGTGGTGTCAACAAAACCGGCAGCAGCTCACTCCATCCTTCCGTCGGTCTCGCCCAATAAAGAGATAACTGTCACTTACATCTTTCTCGGACATTCCAATCCCATTATCTTCCATGTCGATAAACGCATTATCATCTATTGCATCCGGCAGACTTATCGATACGCTTGTTGCATCTGCGTCATAAGAATTGGCAGCAAGCTCAGCAAGGCATTTTCGCAAACTGTTGTATGCGGCAATGCCTAGATGATCGAGAATTCTTGGCGAGACTGAAAAAGAAGCTTCTATCTGTTTCATTGAGTACGCCACATACTGCTTTATCACTCTGTCATGCTGGCAGTGTCAAGCAGTGTTTGTGACGGAGGTAAGGTTGTTCCCGTCTACTTCGCCTATGTTAGGATGCCACGCATGAAATCGGCGTTGGTTCTGCTTTGGGTAGCACTCGCAATTCTTGGTGCTGTCTCCCTTGCCTTTGTTGTCGGTCTCGTCAATCCAAACGAAAAAGTGAATGGCCTCTGGCTGGTCGTGGCGGCGGCCTGCATCTATGTGCTGGCCTTTCGCTTCTACGGCCGCTGGATTTCGCGGCGGGTGGTTGAACTGAACGATCAGCGTGTGACGCCGGCTGTGCGGTTGAATGACGGAATCAATTTTCATCCCACCAATAAATATGTGTTGTTCGGTCACCACTTCGCGGCGATTGCTGGGGCAGGTCCGCTGCTTGGGCCGGTCTTGGCGGCGCAGTTTGGATTTTTGCCCGGTTTCCTCTGGTTGGTGATCGGTGCGGTGTTGGCGGGGGCGGTGCAGGACTTCATTATTCTGGTTGCGTCGATGCGGCGGAATGGCCGCTCGCTTCCTGAAATTGCGCGGGATGAACTGGGCCTTGTCACCGGCACGGCGACGGCGGTGGCGGTGCTCTTCATCGTGGTGGTGGCGCTGGCTGGGCTGGGCTTTGCCGTCGTGAACGCGCTCTATCTGAATGCCTGGGGCACGTTTACGATTGCGATGACGATTCCCATCGGCCTCATCATGGGCTTCTATCTTCAACGGTTTCGACCTGGTCAGGTGGCGGAAGTCTCTCTGCTTGGCGTGGTGTTATTAGTTGCGGTTGTGATTCTTGGGCGAGTGGTCGCGCAGTCTTCGGTTGCCGGGTGGTTCGAACTTGAGCGTGTGACCTTGGTGTGGGCACTGGCCGGCTACGGCTTTCTTGCCTCTGTCTTGCCCGGCTGGATGTTGCTGGTGCCGCGGGGCTATCTCTCTACCTTCATGAAGCTCGGCGTGGTGGTGTTGCTGGGGGTGGGAGTGGTTCTCATGGCGCCGACGATCGAGATGCCGCGCGTCACGATCTTCGCCAGCGGAGGCGGACCGATTATTCCCGGTACGCTCTTCCCCTTTCTCTTTATCACCATTGCCTGCGGAGCCGTGTCGGGCTTTCACTCGCTGGTCGCTTCCGGGACCACGCCGAAGATGATTGAGCAGGAGTCCCAGGCCACGGTCGGCTATGGGGCGATGTTGCTGGAAAGTTTTGTCGGGGTGATGGCCTTGATTGCGGCCTCGGTGTTGATCCCCGGTGATTATTTGGCGATCAATACCATGCTCTCGCCTGATGCGCTGGCTGCGATGGGTTTTCCTGTCTCACGAATTCAAGAACTCTCGCAACTTGTTGAGGTGGATGTGGCGGGTCGGCCTGGCGGGGCTGTGTCGCTCGCGGTCGGCATGGCGGCTATTTTTTCCGCACTCCCCGGTATGGCTGGGTTGATGGCCTATTGGTATCAGTTTGCGTTGGTGTTCGAGGCGTTGTTTATTTTGACGACGATCGATACAGGCACGCGCGTGGGGCGCTATCTCATCCAAGAGATGGGCGGACGTTTCTACCCTCCGTTACGGCGGATGAATTGGTGGCCTGGTGTGGCGGTGAGCAGCGGGCTGATCGTGGGGGCCTGGGGCTATCTCATCGGCACCGGCAGCATCTCGACGCTCTGGCCGATGTTTGGCGCGGCGAATCAGTTGCTCGGTACCTTGGCGCTCTGTATCGGGACGACGGTGCTCATCAAGATGCGGAAGGCGCAATACCTGTGGATCACCGCGTTGCCGATGTTGTTTATCGGCGCGATCACATTGATGGGGTCCTATGAGATGTTTGGCATGTTTGTGACCAAGGCTTCGTCTATTGCCGACGGCGGACAGGCTTTTGCCTTGTATTTGGATGCGGGGCTGGTGGCGGTGGTGGCCTTGCTCGCGGTGATCGTCTTGGGCGATAGTATGAGGCAGTGGTACGGCTATGTGGTCTTGAAGCGGCCGTTCACCAGCAGCGAAGTGGTGGTGATGGCGGGCGGAGGCTCGCCGGGAAGAATGCAGACGACGATTCGCCATGATGATGAGGAGCGGCGGTTGCAATTGCCCGGCGGGGGTTGCTGTTGAGGGGGGGGAGGGGATGGAGCCTGATGATCTTCTGTGCTCGCGCAACGCGCGGCCTCAGAAGGAGGGGGAGGGAGCGGCCAGGTGCCCTTCTTGCTCGCAGAACGCGCACGGTGAAACTGTGCTCGTTCGATGCGCGCAGTAAAGGGCAGCCTTGGCCGCCCCCTATAGAGTGTGTATAGAGAATTGGAAGGACCTCGTTAGATGGGGGCATTTGAAGATCAACTAGGCTGCACTGCGGTGGAGACGAGAATGGCTAGGATGAGAAGAGGAGGGGATTGTGGCTGAGCAATTTTCGTTCGATGTGGTTTCGGAAGTGGATATGCAAGAGATGAGAAACGTTGTCGATCAGGCGACGAAGGAGATCAAGCAGCGCTTCGACTTCAAAGATTCGAAGACGGAGATCACGTTGAAGGAGAAGGAAAAGGAACTGTCCCTGGTGTCCGACGATGAGTATAAGCTCAATGCAGTGAATGACATTATTAAGACCAAGTGTGTGAAGCGCGGGGTTTCGTTGAAGGCCTTCACCTACGGGACTGTGGAGCCAGCGTTGAGTGGGACGGTGCGCCAGGTGGCGAAGATTCAAAGCGGGATTGTGGCGGACAAGGCGAAAGAGGTGACGAAGGCCATCAAGGAGTCAAAATTGAAAGTGCAGGCGCAGATTCAAGGCGAGCAAGTGCGTGTGTTGAGTAAGAGCAAGGATGACCTCCAAGCGGCCATGGCGTTTCTTAGGAGTAAGGATTTTGGGATTGATTTGCAATTCACCAACTACCGGTAACTGGTAACGGGATGGTGAAAAATGCCGCCAGCTTTGTTCTCGCATCGTTCAGACCCTCAACGTACCGCAAGGGTACGCCTCGGGCCTTCACTCGCTGCGGCCTCGCTGGACGACATTTTTGACCATCCCGTAAGGCCTTGTCTTGTGCATGGCTAGAATTCTTATTCTCGCTCTTCTGCTGGCAATATCCCTCTCAGGCTGCAATCGCGGAGATCCCATCGTCGTCATTCAGCTCAATCCGAAGAATCCTGACATCATCTACGTCGCGACGAACGACTATATTTATAAGACGCGCGATGGGGGCCAGACCTGGACGAATCTGTCACATGGGATGAGCCACTCGCGCGTGATTTCGATGGCGATCGATCCGGCCTACCCGGCCACGGTGTATGCGGGTACGAAGGGTGATGCTGTATTTAAGAGTCACGATGGCGGGCAGCATTGGGCTTCGATGCGTTCGGGGTTGGACGATGCAACGATCTCGTCGGTGGTGAATCAATTCGTTTTCGATCCGACAGACAGCAACCACATCTTTCTTGCCACGACGATGGGTGTGTCTGAGACGAAAGACGGCGGCGAGCATTGGGTGAAGAAAATGGAAGGGATGAAGGAAGTGCTGATGGTGGTCACGCTGGGTATGGATCCGACGAGGCCGGCGATCATATATGCGGGCACGAGCGGCGGAGTGTACAAAACGATCGACGAGGCCGGCCATTGGGAGAAGGTGAACAACGGCCTCGTGTCGCCCGATATTATTAAGTCGTCGCGGGCGCTCAGCGTGACGGCAGTACTGGTCGATTCGTTTGAGTCGGAAACGGTGTACGCCTCCACGCTCGCGGGACTCTATAAGACGACGGATGGCGGGAAGGCTTGGGTGCGGATCGGGCAGTCGCTCCACGATCAGATGTTGTTTTCGATGATCTTGGATCGCACGAAGAAGGGCGTCATTTATCTGGGTGGTCGGGAAGGCGTCCATCGGAGCGAAGATGGTGGGGCGACGTGGAGCACTCTGAATTCTGGTCTTGCAACGCTCAACATCCGATCACTCGTGCAGAGTCCGACCGATTCGGATGTCTTCTATGCAGGTACAAACGGGAGTGGCTTGTACAGGAGCAAAAATCGGGGGGAGACTTGGGAGGTGGTGCCGACTGCGCTTTCAAGCCAGTGAGGGAGATTACTGCCGCGGGGCGGTGCCGCGTTCTTGGATAGTCGAACCGACTGAAGATGACCCGAACGACGAGCCAACACTCGAGTCTCCAAGGCTCGATCCCACACTGGAGCCGCCGAAGCTCGATCCTACCGTCGAATCCGACAGGCTAGACCCTACTGTGGAACGTTGCAGCGATGAGCCGACTGCTGAGGACGATTCGCTATTGAAGGTGGACTCGCCGATTGAAGGACCCGCACGGCCTGTAGCGCCGATCCCAAACCCTGCTGGGCCTGAGCTGCCGATGTTGTGGCTGTTTTTCGATGACACCCCAATGTTTTGGCCAGTGACGCCTTCCCCGCCGATCCTGCTACCCGTCGTAGGGGTTTTCCCGATACTCGGCCCTGCTGTTGGTGCGCTACCGATGCTGGCGCCAGTTTTTGGTCCTGTCGACAACTCCGGTGCTCGGATGTCTCTCTCAATCGATTCTTCCATTTCCCGAATCGCGTTGGCCTCCCGACCGGAGGTTTCAAAGTCTCCTGACTTACGCGCGTTGGTCGAGGTGCTGATGCGTTCGAGCGTCGCGCGCAGTTTCTTCAAATCAGCGCGGGCCTTGGAAACAGTTGGGATCATTTCGCGGAGCATGATGCCGCGCGAGGCCATCGAATGATTCGACATATTGGTTTGGGTGGACTTGAGTAAATCTCCGACCTCGTTTCCCATTTCTTCGACCTGCTGAAGTTCCGTCAGATCGGTCTTGCAGCAATCGAGGAAGTGGCGATACTTGCTGAGGAATGTCGATACGTCATCCTGCAGATTCTCGATCTTGAAATCGTGTGTCGTTCTGTTGCGAGTAGGTGTTTCCCCTTCTTGCTCTGCCGTCTGGGTCTCTTTCTTCTCAACAAGCGGCACGCACCCAGGTCCTTGGTCCGCTGAATATTGCCGATCGGCTTTTTGATCGGGACACCAATAGAGCGGTGATGCTGCTGATGCCGTGGCGGCGGTGATGCTGCTGAATGTGAGGGTGACTCCCCCCATGAAGACGGCCACGACGAGGGCCTTGGTTGTCATGAGTGTTCGCATGAAAACATTCTCGCCCCGATTTGAACCCTTGTCAATCAAACTTACCAACCCGTGTCGCGAGATCGGCGCGCGGAGCCATGAGAATTCGATGGGCATGTGGTGTTCACGAATGATGCTTCAGCTCCCTAGTTCGCCAAGAGGTGATGTGGTTTAGCCGCCAAATACCTGATGGAGTGAACATCAAGGGCTTGGCAGTCTGGACGTGTGGGTTTGGGACCATATTCCACCATTATGCCGTATTAGCCTCCCCGCAGGGTACCGTATCCCGTATCAGCCTCTTTCTCTTCTTCAGATTTCAGAGACAAGCAGAGGTCTTCGAACTTCATAAGTCCATGAATTTTCTATTGACAAGTCTTTGAGTGGGTGTATACTGCGCGCCAAGGTGGGAGAAAGTGGGTGAACTTGGTTGATAATAATCTATGGAGGTTTCTCGACATATTCCGGTCATGTCAGAAGAAGTGCTGTCTTGGCTTGTTCGAGAGGGTGGTCGAATCTATCTTGACTGTACGGTGGGGTACAGTGGGCATGCTGAGAAAGTTCTTGAGGCGAGCGGCCCTGACAGCAAACTTATTGGGCTTGATCGCGATGCGGCGGCCATCACAGCCAGTCAAAAAAGGCTCGCACGATTCGGCGACCGCGTACTCCTACTCCATGGGCACTTTATGGATCTGAAACAGCATCTTACCGCCAGTGGTATTGGCCAGGTCGATGGAGTCCTGTTTGACCTTGGAGTCTCGTCCATGCAGTTGGAAGAACCTGCTCGCGGTTTTAGCTTTCAAGTCGATGGTCCGTTGGACATGCGGATGGATCAATCGATGAACGGGACCGCAGCTGACCTTGTCAACCGATGGCCGGAAGCGCAGCTGGCCGATGCGATTTTTCAGTTCGGCGAAGAGCGGTTTTCTCGACGAATTGCGCGTGCCGTCGTCCGCGCTCGAGAACGCCATCCGTTAGCGACGACGAAAGAGTTGGTCTCAGTGATTGAGGGAGCAGTTCCGGCGAATTATCGGCATGGTCGTCTTCACTGTGCCACCCGCACCTTTCAAGCCATTCGCATTGCAGTGAATCAAGAGCTGGACTCTCTCGAGTCGGCGTTGCGCGATGCGGCAGACGTGTTGTCTCCAGGCGGCCGCCTCTGTGTGATTTCATTCCATTCGCTCGAAGACCGGATTGTCAAACACACGTTACGTGCGCTCTCCGGCAAGGACGATCCCGCACTGGTGGTGCTCACCAAAAAGCCACAGATCCCCACCAGGGAAGAATCGGACCGGAATCCTCGATCCCGCAGTGCCAAGTTGCGGGCTGCCCAACGGGTATCCAAGGAGGGTCAATCATGAAGACGGTGACGATTGTAGCCGGTGTGCTGTTGGTCTTCGTGTTTGTGTGGGAACGTGTCGATATCGTTCGATTGGGTTATCAGATCGAACGATTGAAGATCCAGAAAATATCGCTGGAGCGAGAACGGGATCAATCGCAAGTGAAGTTTTCTGCGCTGATGGCTCCAGAGCGGATCGCGAAGGTGGCGACGGAAAAATTGGGGCTGGCTCCACCACAGCAAGGGCAAGTGCTGATAGTGCATCTGCCGGCAGAGGCTCCGAGCCTGTCATTCCCACCCTCGGAGCAAGTCCGTGTGGCGAAACATGAATCATTCGGGAGGGAGAGCGAGTGACCCCCGGTCCTTCTCGCGGTCGTCGCTATGTGATGCTGCTCCTGCTCCTCTGCGGGTTCAGTATTGTTCTATTTCGGCTGGTCACGCTCCAAGTCCTTCAAGCAGCAGAGCTTACGGCCAAGGCTGATCGGCAACATCAAAAGACCGTATCCTTCGAAGGAGCCAGAGGTATGGTGTCGGATCGGCACGGCAAAGTGCTCGCAATGAATGTGGAAGTGCCGTCCGTGTTCGGCGTACCGACGTCGCTGGAGAGCCCATCGACCGTCGCCCGTCATCTTTCTCCGGTGCTCCATATTCGAAGCGCTGAGCTTGAGAAAAAGCTTGAGCAAGACAAGAGCTTCGTGTGGTTGGCGCGAAAGATCGAGCCTGAGCAAGGCCGTCGGCTGGAGCAGTTGTCGTTGGACGGCATCGGCGTGGTGATGGAGGGGCGGCGGTTTTATCCTAAGGGTCCGTTGCTGGCCCATGTCCTAGGATTTTCCGGGATGGATGGGCAAGGGCTTGAAGGTCTCGAGCGCCGATACGATTCGCACTTGCATGGAGAGAAGCGCGTCACCGTGTTGCAGCGCGATGCGTTAGGCCGCACGGTGTTTCCCAAAGGTTTGGCGGAGCAAGCGCCGACGCCAGGACATGCCCTTACGCTGACCGTCGATGAGGTCATCCAATACATTGCAGAAAAAGAGCTAGAAGAGGCCGTTACTCATACCCATGCCAAGTCCGGGACAATCATCGTCATGGAGCCGCAATCTGGTGCGCTTCTCGCGATGGCCGTCAGTCCACGATTCGACCCGAATGTCGTTGCTGCATTGACGCCCGATCGGTGGCGCAATCGTGCCCTGACCGATACGTACGAGCCTGGGTCGACCATGAAAGCGATGGTTGCGGCTGCGGCGCTTGAAGAAAAAGTGATGACGCCTGATTCCATGGTCTTTGGTGAAAACGGCCAGATGGTAATCGCGAATACGACGATTCACGACCATGACAAGCTGGGGTGGATGACGTTCTCGGAGGCGATTCAAAAGTCCAGCAACATCGTCGCCGCCAAAACCGGGATGGCACTCGGAGAACAGCGGTTCTACCACTATCTCCAAGCATTCGGATTCGGCCAACGCACTGAAATCGACCTGCCGGGTGAAGTGAGCGGGCTCTTGAAGGCGCCCAAAGACTGGGGCCGTCGATCGCTCGCGTCGATTTCGATGGGACAGGAGATCGGGGTGACGCCCCTCCAGATGGTGTCGGCAGTGGCGGCTCTCGCCAATGGGGGCGTGATGATGAAACCTTACGTGGTATCCGATGTGCGCGATCAGAAAGGTCGCGTGCTGAAGGAAGTACGGCCACAAGTGAAGCGGCGAGTCGTGTCACCGGATACGGCTCGGACGATGACGACGATGCTGGAAGGTGTCGTGACGAATGGGACGGGAACCAAGGCGGCCATTCCGGGTTTCCGCGTGGCGGGTAAAACCGGGACCGCGCAAAAAATCGATTCGCGAACCGGGGCCTATTCTTCGACACAGTTTGTCGGGTCGTTTGTCGGATATGTCCCGGCAGAATCTCCACGGTTGGCGATGATCGTCGTTCTCGATGAACCTCAAGGCGAAGCCTGGGGTGGGACCGTGGCGGCGCCAGTCTTTCGGCGGGTCGGGGAGCAGGTGCTCAACTATCTTGGCGTGTCCAGAGAAGACACTGTGAAAATCGCCTTGGCGATGAAAGACCACTAAAAGGTCATGGCGCGCGATCCCATCACCCTCACGCAGTTGCTCGCGGCGCTCCATGGGCAGGTTGAGGTTTTGGAGCAGCGCGGCAATGTGAGTCTGCCGGTGCATGCGATCACGGACGATTCGCGAGCGGTGACGGACGGAAGCCTTTTTGTTGCCGTAAAGGGTGAGCGCGCTGATGGTCATGGATTTGTCGAGCAGGCCATCAAGGCTGGAGCGCTTGCGGTGATCGCGCAGGCCCCGGTGGCATCAGGGGCACTACCGTTGGTGCTGGTGGCTAATTCGCGCAAGGCGCTTGGGTTTCTCGGTAGCCGGTTTCATGGGGATCCATCCGCTCGCCTCAAGATGATCGGCGTGACTGGTACGAATGGGAAGACGACGACGACGTATCTCTGCAAAGCATTGCTGGAAGGGATCGGCCGACGGGTGGGGTTGATCGGCACGGTGGGGTACCAGATCGGGCAGGAAACACTACCGGCCCCTCACACGACGCCAGGCGCACTCGATCTTCAAGTGCTCTTGGCGAAGATGGTTGAGAGCGGACTCACTGCCGCAGTGATGGAAGTGTCGTCCCACGCGCTCGCGTTAGACCGAACATCGGGTTGCGAGTATGACGTGGCGGTCTTCACGAACCTTACGCAGGATCACCTCGATTTTCATCACACCATGGACGAGTACTTTGAAGCGAAGTTGAGACTCTTTACCGGATTGGCCGGAGGGAAGAAGGCCGGGAAGCGTGCGATTGTCAATTTGGACGATCCACGAGGAGCCACGATCCGTGCGGCCTGCCCTGTGCCGGTCTGGGGCTATGCCCTTAAGAACCAGGCGGATCTTAAGGCGGAACGAGTGCGTCTCTCGCTAACCGGTACCACTTTTACGGCAGCGACTCCTGCGGGGTCGTTCATTGTCGAGAGTCGGTTGGTTGGGGAGCACAACGTCTACAACCTGCTGGGGGCGATCGGAGTGGCCCTGCATGACGGGGCGACGACCGATCAGATCTGCGAAGCGACCGCCCATATCACCAATGTTCCAGGTCGCTTCGAGCGGGTCTCGTCCGGGCAAGACTTTACCGTGGTCGTCGATTATGCCCATACGGAAGATGCGCTTCTCAGGCTGCTGACAGCAGCGCAAGCATTAAAGACCGATCGGATCATTACAGTGTTTGGGTGCGGTGGTGATCGAGATCGAGGGAAGCGGCCCAAGATGGGTCGAGCTGCCGTGGAATACAGCGATGTGGTGATATTGACATCCGATAATCCTCGAACCGAAGACCCGATGGCAATCCTTCAAGAAGTTGAGATCGGCGTGCGCGATGCGCTAGCGCGCCGTAATCATGTGCAGTATCGCTTGGTGCCGGATCGCCGTGAGGCAATCGGTGCCGCCATCCGTGAGGCGCGACGAGGCGATATGGTGCTCATCGCCGGCAAGGGGCATGAGGACTATCAAATCATCGGCACCAAAAAATTTCATTTTGACGACCGTGAGGTGGCTCGCGAAGCGATTCAGCAATTGCGGGATTGCGCGTGAGAGTCCAGGCCATGACCGGGACTGTGCAAGGTGAGGAGTCAATGGGACTGTTTACGGTCGAGGAGTTACGAGAAGTCATCAGCGTGAAAGTCCTTGCGGGGCAGGAATCGTTGTCGGGGAAGCGCCGGATCAGACAGATCAGCACGGACTCCCGATCGGTTCGCCGAGGCGATCTCTTTGTCGCGCTCAGAGGCGATCGATTCGACGGTCATGAGTTCGTGCCGGCCGTGCTTGCGCAGGGCGCAGCGGGAGCCATCGTTCATGATGAATACCGCCTTCCTCCAAGCTCTGCAACGGTACGACGAATCGGGGGACCAACTGCACCCTTTCTCTTCGGCGTGCGCGATCCGCTGTTTGCTTACCAGCAGTTAGCGACGCATTATCGCAGTCGGTTCAATATTCCCGTAGTGGCGGTGACCGGGAGCAACGGCAAGACGACGACCAAAGAGATGGTGGCGGCGGTGTTGGCTCAACGGTGGCCGGTGCTGAAGACCGAGGGGAATTTCAACAATCGAATCGGCGTACCCGCTACCCTGTTTCGACTTACGGCTCGCCATCAAGCGGCCGTGATCGAGATGGGGGTGGATCAGCAGGGGCAGACGACCAGGCTCTGTGAGATTGTCAGGCCCACGATCGGGCTGATTACTAATATTGGTCCCGATCACCTCGAATTCTTCAGAAGCATGGAAGGATCGGCGCAGGCTAAGGCGGAATTGCTGGACCTGCTTCCCTTCGATGGCATGGCCATCTTGAATGCCGACGATCCCTACTTTGACTACCTCGCCGCGCGCGCACAATGCCGCGTTCTGTCATTTGGATTTTCAGAGATGGCCGATGTTCGCGCGAGCGGGGTCACGTCCGATGCACGCGAAGGCACGACCTTTCGCTTGCACCTCCCTGGGAAAATCCGTTCCACGATCATTCGAATCAAGGTACATGGAACCCACAACGTCACCAATGCGCTCGCCGCTGCGGCGGTGGGTGCCGCCTTGAACCTCTCCGGTTCGATGATTGCTCAAGGGCTGGGCCGATTTCGTCCTGTTGCGATGCGGTCGCAGGTGGTGACCCATCACGGTGTCCATTTTATCAACGATTGCTACAACGCCAACCCTGCGTCGATGAAAGCGGCGCTCCAATTGCTGGCCCAATGGAGTCCTTCACGCGAACGGATCGCTGTGTTGGGAGATATGCTCGAGCTCGGCCCTGAAGCAGGTCTGATGCACCAGGAGGTGGGACAGTTTCTTGCCACGCAGGGGCTGTCACGTCTGATCGTCTGCGGGACGTTGGGTCGGGACATTGCGGAAGGAGCCCGGCAGGGCGGGATGGGAGGTTCGCAGATTGACGAAGTGGTCGATGCGGCTGCTGCGGCTGATTGCCTCAAGAAGATCGTGCGGCAAGGTGATGTGGTGTTGGTAAAGGCCTCTCGCGGTATGAAAATGGAACAGGTTGTGCAAGCGCTGACAGGGATGAGGGCAGTCATCAAGCAGGCATCGTAAAGGGTCGGCGCCCATCCGACTCAAGAGTCGGTCAAACGGGCCGGGTCATTGTTAAGGTAAAGACCGCATGCTCTACAACTGGCTGTATCCGTTTCATACAGACTATTCGTTCCTGAACGTCTTTCGGTATTTGAGCTTCCGGATCATCTATGGGGCTGTGACGGCGTTCTTGATCGCCTTTGTGCTGGCCCCGTGGGTGATCAAGAAGTTGCAAGACATTAAGCTGGGACAGCAGATTCGCGGTGATGGCCCCAAGAGCCATCTGGCGAAGAGCGGTACGCCCACCATGGGCGGGATGCTCATCCTCTTCGCCGTAGTTCTCTCGACGCTCCTCTGGGCCGATATCGCGAAGCCCTACGTCTGGCTGGTGCTCGCCGCCATGCTGGGGTTCGGAGCGATTGGATTTGTCGACGACTATCTCAAATTCATCAAGGCCCAATCGAAGGGGTTGTCGGTGTGGCAGAAGTTCACTGCGCAAGTGGTGCTGGCCCTGGCGATCGCTCTGGTCCTCTATTTCCTGCCTGGCTATACGACCAAGCTCAGCATCCCGTTCTTTAAGAACATCGTTCCGGATCTCGGCTGGTTCTATGTCGCCTTTGCCGTGATTGTGATTGTCGGGAGCTCCAATGCCGTCAATCTGACCGATGGCCTCGATGGGCTCGCGATCGGACCTGTCATGATCGCGGCGATGGCCTACACGATTGTAGCCTATGTTACCGGCCATCGACTCATGTCGGACTATCTGCTCATCCCGCACATCGAAGGTGCGGGCGAACTCGCGGTGTTCACTGCCGCCATTCTGGGGGCGAGTCTAGGGTTTCTGTGGTTCAATACCTATCCGGCCTCCGTGTTCATGGGGGATGTGGGCTCGCTTCCGCTGGGAGCGGCGCTGGGCACGGTTGCGGTGATCAGCAAACATGAGCTGCTTCTACTCATGGTCGGCGGCGTGTTTGTGATCGAAGCGGTCTCGGTCATTTTTCAGGTGATCTCGTTCAAGTCGCGCGGGAAACGCATTTTTCTCATGGCGCCCATCCATCATCACTTTGAGATGAAGGGGTGGGAGGAGCCCAAGGTTGTGGTGCGTTTGTGGATTATCGCCATCCTGTTGGCCTTGTTGAGTCTGAGTACTTTAAAGCTGCGGTGACGGCATGGTGGGAGAAGCGGCTGTGGAACTTGCGGGCGCACGTGTCACGGTAATAGGACTTGCCAGAAGCGGTGTAGCGGCGTGCCGGTTGCTTCAGGCGGCGGGTGCACGTGTCACGGTCGCCGACCGGAAGGAATCGTCGGAGCTGACATCGGTCCTCGGCGGCATCGACCGCGACCATGTCGGCGTGGCCGTCGGGGCACGGTACGAATCGTCGCTTGATGAGGCAGACCTGGTGGTGATCAGCCCCGGAGTGCCCTATCGACTAGCCCCGCTCGAAGCGGTGCGTCGGCGTGGCGTGAAGGTGATCAGCGAATTGGAACTCGCCTCGCAGTTCTTCCGAAGCCCACTCCTTGCAATCACGGGTACCAACGGCAAGAGCACGACTGTGACCCTGATCGGCAAGTTTCTCGCTGAGAGTGGCAAACGGGCGTTTGTCGGCGGCAATTTGGGCACCGCCTTGAGCGAAGCGGCGGTGGAAGATCTTCGCGCGGGCCAGGGAGGGAAGCCGAGTCCGTACGATTATCTCGTGGTGGAGGTCTCCAGTTTTCAACTTGAAACGATCGATCGATTTCATCCCTGGATTGCATCATTGCTCAACGTGACGGTCGATCACCAGGACCGGTATGAGTCGCTGGATGAATATCTCGCGGCTAAACAACGGATCTTCGAGAATCAAATCGCGTCGGATTTTGCGCTGTTCAACCTGGACGACGACCGTGTGGCCGGGCTTCGACATCGAGTTCGTGCGAAACGCTTGGGGTTTACGACCACGTCGACGATCGGCTCCGATATGTATGGAGGAACCTACATCGAAGGCGACCGGATCGTGACGACAGTGACCGGGGTACGGCAGGAGATTTGTCATCGAAGCGAGATCCACATCATCGGCAACCACAACGTGGAGAACGTCATGGCGGCTGCGACCTATGGCCTGCTGTGCGGCTGTCCTCTCGACGCGATTCGCCGTGTCCTCGCGACATTTCCTGGACTCGAGCATGCCCTTGAAATCGTTCGCGAGCGTCGAGGGGTTCGATATGTGAACGATTCGAAGGGTACGAATGTCGATGCCACACTCAAAGCCCTGGAGAGTATCGATCAACCGATTTGGCTCATTGCTGGGGGACGGGATAAGGGAGGCGACTTTTCGCGACTCACCCAGGCGGTCAGTCGGCGGGTCACGCGCGTGATTCTGATCGGAGAAGCGGCGCCGCTGCTGCGACAGGCTTGGGAGGGTGTTGCCAGGATAACCGAAGCGGCCACCTTGCAGGAGGCTGTGGATCTGGCGGCGCAGGGAGCCGCACGGGGAGATGTCGTGTTGTTGTCCCCGGCCTGTGCCAGCTTCGACATGTTTGCGGACTATCAAGACCGTGGCCGCCAATTCAAGGCATTGGTTCATGCGTTATCGGCGTGACGTGCCAGGCGAGGGAGGGGTGGTTCTGAGCCATGGCGCATCGATCAGCGGGGACTCTGGCGCTCCCATGGTCCCAGGCCAGCCAACGATCGGGCAAGCAACGGGTGGCGGCGGACCACACGCTCCTGGCGGTCACCATGATCCTCGCGCTAGTGGGACTGGTCATGGTGTTCAGCGCGAGCGCCATCGTGGCGGGCAACCGGTTTCAGGATCCCGGGTTTTTTCTGAAGCGGCAGATCGCCTGGCTTGTGTTCGGCTTGCTGTTGATGCATCTCGCGTCGCGGATCGATTACACATTTTGGAAAACGCTCTCCATTCCGATGTTGGCCTGCATGTTGCTCCTGCTCATCATGGTGCTGCTGCCGTCGCTCGGTGTGGCGGCCAAGGGGGCGCGGCGATGGTTGCGGGTGGGATTCATCTCGGTGCAGCCGGCGGAAATGGTCAAGCTTGTGGCAGTCATCTATCTGGCGGCGTATCTGACCAAAAAAGGGGACAAGATCACGTTGTTTCGCGATGGACTTCTGCCGGCTTTGATCGTGATCGGATTGCTGAGTGGACTGGTGTTGCTGGAGCCGGATCTTGGGACAGTCGTGGTGCTCGGGCTGGTGACGGTCGGGATGTGTTTTCTCGCCGGCGCGCGTCTCTCCCATCTCTTGGCGTTAGGCCTCTGCGCGATTCCGGTCGTGCTAGCGCTGGTTCTTGGCTCCAGTTATCGACGCCAACGGCTCATGACGTTTCTGGCTCCGTGGAAGGATGCATCGGACGGCGGATTCCAAATCACACAATCCTTCTTATCCTTCGGCAGCGGCGGTCCGTTCGGGGTGGGATTGGGCGAAGGCAAACAGAAGCTCTACTTTCTGCCGGAGGCGCACACGGATTTTGTCTTGGCGCTGGTCGGCGAAGAGCTGGGGCTCATCGGCACCGCCACGGTCATCCTGTTATTTGCATTTTTTGTGTGGCGGGGGTTTCAGATCGCCGCGCGCGCGCGGGTGCCGTTCGGTCGCTATCTGGGCATGGGCATTACCTTGTTGATCGGCACTCAAGCCTTGGTGAATGCCGCGGTGGTCACGGGGCTTTTGCCGACGAAAGGGCTCACCTTGCCGTTCGTGAGCTACGGGGGGTCGTCGTTGGTGGTCAGTCTGATCGGCGTGGGGATCTTGCTCAGTATTTCTCGCGACCGGCATGCCGGCGGGTCTCGAGGTGGACGCGATGGGTTGGATCACGGATGACGATCGTCATAGCAGCAGGAGGGACCGGTGGCCATCTCTATCCGGCTGTGGCATTGGCGCGAGAGTTTCTCCGGTGCGATCCCAGGGCCAAGGTTCTCTTCGTGGGGACGGCACGTGGACTTGAGTCGAAGGTGCTCGTCCACGAGGGGTTCGATCTGGCGTTGATCAGTGCCAAGCCAGTGATGGGCAAGGGTCTGTTTGGCGCGCTGACAGGGTTGTGTGCCATGCCGGTCAGTTTGTGGCAGTGCCTGAGAATCCTACGAACCAGACGGGTGGATCTGGTGATCGGGGTCGGTGGGTATACGAGTCCAATGATGCTTCTTGCTGCAGCCTTGGCCGGGGTGGCGCGCGTGATTCTTGAGCCGAATGCGAATCCAGGAATGGCCAACAAAGCGGTGGGATCGTTCGCTCAGCGCGTCTTCCTCGCATTCGAGTCGGCTGCCGACTCGTTCGACCATTCCAAGGTGCGTGTGGTGGGGACTCCGATTCGCAAGGCGTTCCTGGAAGGTATTGAGCAGAACCGGAAGATGTCAGGGTCGCCACATCTGCTGATTTTCGGGGGAAGCCAGGGGGCGAAGGCGATGAACACAGCGGTGATGGAAGGATTACTCGATCTGATGACGCAGGTGCCACATCTCACAGTAACCCATCAGACCGGCGAGTCCGACCATGCGCGGGTGGCCGAGGCCTATCGTCGCGCCGGCATCGAGCCGCACGTCGTGCCGTTTATCTATGACATGCCTGCCGCATTACGGCAGGCGGATCTCGTGGTGGCGAGAGCCGGAGCTATGACAGTGGCGGAACTCACGGCGTGTGGAAAGCCGGCCATCCTGATTCCTCTGCCGTCCGCCATCTACGACCACCAGACGCGGAATGCCAAGGTGATGGAAGCAGCCGGGGCCGCCGTGGTGCTCCCGCAATCTGATCTCACCGGTTCCCTGTTGGTCCGCACAGTGGTGGGTATTCTCGGGGACCCTGAGCGACTGCGGGCGATGGGCGAGGCCAGCCTATCGCTGCGGCGAATCGATGCAGCTGAGGCCATCGTCAGAGAATGCTACTCACTCATAGGGGGGCATCATGATGTTAACCGGTCTGTTAGAGCGGCAGGAGACTAATGGTATTGGGCAACATGGACAGGGATCACCGTCGTATCCACCGGTTAGTGGAGTAAGGCGCGCGCCAATGTTTCGCAAGACACAACAGATTCACCTAGTTGGAATCGGGGGATCGGGAATGAGCGGCATCGCCGAGGTGCTCCTGACGCTGGGGTACAAGGTGACGGGCTCGGACTTACAGGCCTCCGACACGACGCGGAGATTGGAAGAACTCGGTGGGCGTATCTTTGTCGGCCATCAGGAAATGAATGTGGGGGAGGCCCAAGTGGTGGTCATTTCCTCCGCCGTGTCGGCACAGAATCCCGAGGTCGTGGCGGCCAAGGCGAAGCAGATTCCCGTGATTCCTCGAGCCGAGATGCTCGCGGAGCTGATGCGACTGAAATTCGGAGTCGCCATTGCCGGCGCGCACGGAAAAACCACAACCACATCGATGGTGGCCAATGTGCTGGCGCAGGGAGGGTTGGATCCAACGATGGTGATCGGGGGGAAAGTGAATGCGCTGGGGAGTCATGCCCGCCTTGGTCGAGGCGATTTCCTCGTGGCGGAAGCCGATGAGAGCGATGGATCATTTCTCCGCCTGTCTCCGACCATTGCCGCGGTGACGAATCTCGACCGGGAACATCTCGATCACTACGGCAGCATGGAGCGCATCAACGAGTCTTTTCTCGAGTTCATCAATAAGGTGCCGTTCTACGGGTTGGCCGTGTTGTGTGCCGACGACGATCGTCTCCGGGCGCTCTTCCCGAATATCGTGAAGCGCTATCAGACCTATGGGCTCTGTGAGCGTGAGGGAGTCACGCCGGACTTCTTTGCGACGGAGATCAGCTTAAACCAATGGGGAGCTGAGTTTCGGGCGCAGTTCCGTGGGCGCAATTTGGGTCCATTTCGCCTGGCGGTGCCCGGCCGACACAATGTCTCCAACGCGCTCGTGGCGATTGCGATCGGCATCGAATTGGATGTGCCGGTGGACCTCATCAGGAAAGCGCTGGCGGCCTATGCCGGGGTAGAGCGCCGCTTTCATCTTCGGGGCGAAGCCAAAGGGATCATGGTTGTGGACGATTACGGGCATCATCCCACCGAGATCAAGGCCACCCTGGCTGCGGCGAAGCAAGGGTGGGGGGACCGGCGGTTGGTGGTGCTGTTTCAGCCGCATCGCTATACCAGGACACGAGACTTGCTGGAGGATTTTGCGAAGGCGTTCGACCAATCGGACGTATTGTTCTTGGCGGATATCTACGCGGCGGGGGAGCAGCCGATTCCCGGGGTGTCCGGAGCCAAGTTGGCTGACATTGTTCGTGCGGCCGGTCATCCGTCCGTAACCTTTGTGGAACACAAAGAGCAGTTGGTGGATCAGGTGCTGCCCCATCTGAAAGCGGGGGATCTCGTCATTACATTAGGGGCGGGGGATATTTGGAAGACGGGGCTTGGGTTGTTAGCACGATTGACCCCTACCGCATGATGCCATGAAGCGAGGTGGTCAGCGTGTCACGAGAGCAGCGAAAGTACATGCGCGATTTACGCAAGCAGACGTGCGGGCTGCTATGGCAGGTGTCCGGGGATCTGTGTCCTTCCAGGCTCCGTTGCGAGAGTACACCTCGTTCAAGATCGGAGGGCCGGCGGATGTCGTGGTGGAGCCGGCTGATATTGAGGATGTCTGTCTGGTGGTGCAGCAGGCGCGCGCTCGCAAAATTCCGTTGTTTGTCCTGGGTGGGACAAATTTATTGGTCCGGGACGGAGGCATCCGCGGCATCGTGGTCAGTCTGGCGCGGTTGCGGGGGATCAAGGAAGAACCGGGGTCCGTTCTCTATGTCGAAGGGGGCGTCGGAATGCCGACGTTGATTGGGTATGCCATCCGTCACTCCCTTGCGGGATTGGAATGGGCGGCGGGAATTCCCGGTACTGTGGCTGGCTGTGTCGTGATGAACGCCGGGACAAAGCTCGGAGAAATGAAGGATTCAGTCAAGGCCCTTCGCATGGTGAATATGAAAGGCCACATCATGGATCTGGAGGCAGCTCAAGTGAAGTTCGAGTATCGACGAGCCTTGCTGCCGCGCGGCATCGTCGTGGGGGTGTGGCTTCAATTGAAGCAAGGGGTCCGATCGGAGATTGAGCGAGTGGTCAAAGACTACCTCCACTATCGACGGGACACACAGCCGCTTGCACTGCCGAGCGCCGGTTGTGTGTTCAAGAACCCTCCGAACGATTCTGCCGGCCGACTGATTGAGGCGGTTGGCCTCAAGGGTGCACGCGTCGGCGATGCGGAAGTCTCGATGAAGCATGCCAACTTCATGGTCAATCGGGGGCAGGCGCACGCAACGGACGTGATTGCGCTGATCGGGAAGGTTCGCGGTGTGATCCGACGCCGGGCCGGTGTGCGATTGGATCTTGAACTCAAAATTGTAGGAGAGACGTAGCGGTATGAGCGAGCCTCGTCTGACAGAGCGACCCCTTCTGACCCGTGCCCGCATCGGGGTGCTGATGGGCGGGCAATCGGCGGAGCGCGATGTGTCACTCCGGACGGGCGCTGCGGTACATCGGTCGTTGGTCCGTCGTGGCTACGACGCGGTGGCCATCGATGTTGGACCGACACTCTTTCAGGACTTGCACGACCAGAAGGTTGCCCTCGCATTTCTGGCTTTGCATGGACCGGGTGGGGAAGATGGGGCGATTCAAGGATTCCTGGAAACTTTGGGAGTTCCCTATACCGGATCCGGCATCCAGGCCAGTGCGATCGGCATGCATAAAGTGACGACGAAAACGCTCTTGGCCTCAGCGGGCATTCCTGTGCCGGACGGCACAGTCGTGAAGCGCGGGGAAAAGGTTTCCAGCGCCACCTTATTGCGAGCGGCAAAAGTACGCTGGCCCGTTGTGGTGAAGCCTGCGTCGCAAGGGTCCACGATCGGCGTCACCATCGTGCGGAAGCCGTCGCAGTGGCGCGACGCTTTGGCTTTGGCCCATCGCTACGATACAGATGCGATGGTCGAGGCCTATATTCCGGGGCATGAGGTCACGGTGTCGATCATTGGTCGGCGTACTTCCTCCCCCTTGGTGCTCCCCGCCGTGGAAATTGTTGCGCCCGGCGGCTTTTATGATTTTGCGGCGAAGTATGAAAAGAAGGCCACGCAGTATCTCTGCCCTGCGCCTTTGACCGCAGCGGTGACCCGGCAGATTCGCGCGTTGGCGCTGCGCACTTATGAGGCGCTGGGCTGTGAAGGCGCGGCCCGGGTCGATTTCCGTATCACCCCGCGTGGCCGTCCCGTTGTATTGGAGATTAATACGGTGCCGGGCATGACTGAAACGAGTTTGCTGCCGATGGCGGCGGCACAGGCCGAGATCGACTATGACGAGCTGACCGAACGGATTCTCGAGTCCGCACTCATTCGCGCGGCACGCTTCGCCCGTCCGCCAGAGGAAGGGCGCATGCCATGAAGGTGCTTGTGCGGAAGCGAACGGTTCGTGATGTTGGCCCTCGGGTGAACCAATGGAAGGGCGCCCGTGCCGATCAGGTCTCGGATCAGCGCCAACAGGAGCGTCGGGAGAGACTCGTGTCGCGGGGCCGGCGTGTGTTGCGCGTGGGGCAATGGATTGTCGGTCTTGCGGTGTTGGCTTGGGGGCTGACCATGGTCACGCGAGAGATGGGACCGGTTTTTCAGGGCTGGTTGGAAATCCGAGAGGTCGAGATTGAGGGCATTCACCATGTGACGAAACCGGAGGTGTTGGAGCGGCTCGTCTTGAAGCCCGGCATGGGGCTCCATCAAGTCAGTACAGCATTTCTTGCCGAGCGAGTGCGGACGCATGCCTGGATCAAGGAAGCGACGGTTGAACGCCGGCCTCCGCATCTGCTGCACATCACCATATTAGAGCGGACACCGGCTGCCATTATTCGGACTGGCGTTGACCATTGGTTGAGTGATGAGAGCGGATACCTCCTCGCTCAGTTGGGCAGGCAGGATGATCAGACGCTGCCCTTGTTGATTGGGCTGGATACGCAGTCCCTTCAGCACGGCGAGGCAGGCGTCCGCAACGCGGTTCAGTCCGGTATCGTGCTGGCCAAGCTCATTGCCAATACTCTCGATGGGCGGGTTGAAGTCGATCTCACGAAGTTTTCGAATGTGGTGGCGTTAGCCAATGGGGTGCGATTCCAGTTTGGCGATGATTCCCTGGTTGACCAGTGGGAGCGGTTCCGGAAAGTGAATCCGTCATTCAAAGTTGCCCCACTCGATGATCGGAAGCGCACGGTGAGCGAGATCGATCTGCGTTACGACAACCGTGTCATTGTGCGAGAAAAGGCGTGAGGGCTATGCCGAAGCGTGATCAGATTCTTGTGGGGTTGGACATCGGAACCACGAAGATCTGCGCCATCGTTTCAGAAGTCACCGATGAGGGGGTGCTCAATATCATCGGGGTCGGTTCGAGCCCGTCGCGAGGACTCCGCAAGGGCGTTGTGGTCGATATCGAAAGTACCGTGGAATCGATCAAGAAAGCAGTGGAGGAAGCCGAGCTGATGGCGGCGGTCCAGATCAATTCCGTCTATACCGGCATCGCCGGCAGCCACATCTCCGCGGAGAACTGCAAGGGAGTTGTCGCGCTTAAAAAGGCAGAAGTCACGCGGGAAGATATCCAGCGTGCGATCGAAAGCGCGCGGACTCTGGCAGTTATCCCCCACGAACGGCGGATTCTTCATGTGCTGCCTCGTGAATTTATGGAGGATGGGCAAGAGGGAGTTCGGGAGCCGTTGGGCCTGTCCGGAAACCGTCTCGAAGTCAACGTGCATGTGATTACCGGCGCCGTGACTTCAGCGCAGAACATCATCAAGTGTGTGAATCGTGCAGGGCTCGACGTGGTGGATATGGTGTTGCAGCCCTTGGCTTCCAGTGAGGCAGTCCTTAGCCAGGAGGAGCGCGATCTGGGGGTTGCCATGGTCGATCTTGGCGGTGGGACGACCGATCTCGCGATCTTCCTCGATGGGAGCATCAGGCACTCTGCGGTGTTACCGATCGGCGGGCAGAACTTGACGAAGGATCTTGCCATCGGATTGCTGACCTCTCAGACCGAAGCCGAGAAGATCAAACTGCATCGTGGGATCGCTCGAACAGGATTAGTGCAAGGCCATGAAACGGTGGAGGTCCCGTCGGTCGGAGACCGTCCCGCACGGACGTTCTCGCGCCGTGACATTGCCGAGATTCTTGAGCCGCGGGTCGAAGAAATATTCGAGCTGGTTCGTCGGGAAATCGTGCGTGCCGGCTACGAGGGCATGCTGGGGGCAGGGGTGGTCATTACCGGCGGAACGTCGTTGTTGGAAGGGATGCCCGATGCGGCAGAGCAGGTTTTGAATCTTCCGGCTCGCCGAGGCGCGCCCAGTGGAATCGGAGGGCTTCGTGACATCGTCAGTAATCCCATGCATGCCACCGGTGTCGGCCTGCTGCTCCATGCCCGACACCATCTTGAGGAAATGGCCACGGCTGGTCTGCGCAGCGGACGGCCGCTGCATAAGGTAGTCGATCGTATGAAGTCCTGGATGTTCGAGTTCTTTTAACCGTTGCGCGGGGCGGATCTCCGCTACGCGAATTTTATCAAGGGAGGTGTCCTGATGTTTTCGTTTGAAGAGGATGTCGTGTCCCCCGTTCGGATCAAAGTGATCGGTGTCGGTGGCGCCGGGTGCAATGCTCTGAACACCATGATCACGTCTGGACTGGCGCGGGTCGATTTCATCGCGGCAAATACCGATCTGCAGGCGCTGGATCGGTCGCGGGCGTCGTATAAGGTTCAATTGGGTCCTGAGCGAACCAGGGGACTCGGCGCCGGGGCGAAACCGGAAGTCGGAAAAGACTCGGCGTTAGAAAGCAAAGATCAGATTCGGGAATGTCTTGAGGGCGCCGACATGGTGTTCGTGACTGCGGGGATGGGCGGCGGAACCGGGACTGGCGCCGCGCCGATCGTGGCGAGCATCGCGCGCGAACTCGGTATCTTAACGGTCGGGGTCGTGACGAAGCCTTTTTCATACGAAGGTCATCGCCGGATGGTTTATGCAGATGAAGGGATTCGCGATCTCCGCCGCCACGTCGATACCTTGCTCGTGATCCCGAATCAGCGATTGCTCGGCATCGTCGACAAAGCGACGCCGCTGCTCGAAGCCTTCAAGGTGGCCGATGACGTGCTCCGACAGGCTATTCAAGGGATTGCGGACGTGATTACGACCACCGGCCATGTGAACGTGGATTTTGCCGATGTCCGCACCGTGATGTCGCATACGGGTCGCGCTGTCATGGGGATGGGCGTGGCGCGCGGGACGAATCGGGCGATCGAAGCGGCGCAAAAGGCGATTTGCAGTCCGTTGTTGGAGGAAGGCAGTGTCGAGGGTGCGCGCGGTGTGTTGTTGAATATTACCGGCGGACCCAACATGTCGCTGCACGAAATCGAGGAAGCGGCCACGATTATCCAGCAGACTGCTGATCCTGAAGCCAATATCATTGTTGGACAGGTGATCAACCCCGATATGGGCGACGACCTGGTCGTGACGGTGATTGCCACAGGATTTGAACGAGATGAGCAATCCGCTCCGGTTCCTGTGGCTGCAGCTCGGACTTCCCGCAACGGGCAACAGGCGATGGCCGGCGCCGGCCAAACGATGGGAGAACGGTCGTATGCGGAACGGCCCTTCAAAGATCTCGACCGTCCGACCTTTTTGCGGCGGATGGGAGATGGAAGAGAGTCGATGGAGCGAACTGCGGCGGTCACTGATGATGAGTGGGATGTGCCCACGTTTCTGCGCAAGCAGGTCGACTGAGCCGACGAGTCTGTCGGGGTGAGTTGTCACAGCGGAGTATGGCTATGAGTGCAGGGGTCATCACGGTTCCGGCCTTCGCGTCCGCGCGCGACGGCGTCCGACATTTCTTCGGGACGCGCAGTCATGCAGACTCGCTGGCATTCGATGTAGGAGTGCCTGCTCGTCAGTCTGGGGCGCAGGGGCGTGGTTGGCTGCTGTCCGTCAAGCAAGTGCATGGGACCGATGCCTTGGTGCTGGATCGTCCCCTCATCGAATCGGATCAGTTCCCCGACGGGTGGGACGCGCTGGTGACCGATCAACCGGGCGTGACGGTGGCGGTGCGCACGGCGGATTGTGTTCCTGTGCTTGTGCATGACCCACGTCGGCGTGTTGTGGCGGCGATTCATGCCGGTTGGCGGGGCGCTGTCGCCGGGATTGTTTCGAAGACCCTTACGCTGATGGCAACCAGATTTGGATCGACGCAGTCGGATTTGCGAGTCAGCATTGGACCATCGGCCGGTCCCTGTTGCTATGAAGTGGACGATCCCGTCCTCGACCATCTTCGTGTGGGATTGCCAGATTGGGAGTCGGTTGTGCATGACTATCGAGGGCATAAGGCTCGGCTTGACCTCAAGGCCTTGATCCGTCGGCAAGTGGAAGGAGAGGGTGTGTCCGCACCCTCTGTTTCCGCGGTCAATTTATGTACGATCTGTCATGATCAACTCTTTTATTCCTACCGACGGGAAGGCCGGGTGAACGGGACGATGGTCAGTGGGATCACCCTGCTCGCTCACCGATAGGGGTAGGTCTGGGTCTGTGCGCTGACATTTGCCCGGCGGTTTCGGTACAATACTTCCGAGCTTTCGAGAGACGGCGCTTCAGCTGTGGCTGATCAGATGAGATGGATCAGCGGGCTTGTGGCTCAATCGGGGGAATATTCGGCTCATTTTCGAGGAGATCCGGTGGGGAAGTGCGGCGTGCCTAATCCAACGATCACGAGCAAGATCGCGTTCATCGGAGGTGGCCAGATGGCGGAGGCCATGATCGGTGGTCTCCTCTTAGGGCAGGTCTGTTCTGCTGAGTCGATATGGGCGACAGATCCCGTTCCTGAGCGCCGTGATCGCTTAAAAGGTCAGTTCGGCATTCTGGTTGGTTCTGCCAATCGTGAAGCGGTCGCTTGGGCTGATGTGGTCGTCTTGGCGGTGAAGCCTCAGACGCTTCCCGTTGTGCTTAGTGAGCTTGGACCACTCATGGCCCATGCTCTTGTGATTTCTATTGCCGCGGGGGTGACGATTCGGGCAATCGCGGAACAGATTGCCGGGACGACGCGGGTCATTCGTGCGATGCCGAATGTTCCGGCATTGGTCCGAGAGGGTATGACCGCTTTGGCCTTGGGCAGTGCGGTGTCCGAAGATGATAGTCGTCTGGCTCGAACGGTATTCGAAGTAGTCGGTCGAGTGGTGCTGGTTGAGGAACGATTGATGGATGCGGTGACCGGACTGAGTGGCAGCGGGCCGGCCTATGTATTTCAAGCCATTGAAGCATTGGCGGACGGGGGGGTGATGATGGGCTTGCCGCGGCAGACCGCCGAACTCCTTGCCGCCCAGACGGTGCTCGGAGCGGCTCGCTTGGTGCTGGAATCAGGAGTGCACCCCGCTCAATTGAAAGATCGGGTGGCGTCTCCCGGAGGCACGACTATCGCCGGGCTTCATCAGCTCGAACAGAGAGGATTCCGTGCTACGCTCATAGCAGCGGTCGAAGCGGCTACCACACGATCGAAGGAGTTGGGGCGCTAATGTTTGTTGCTGGCAATGCTCTGACGGCGGTGGCGACCATCATTGACTATGTGTTATGGCTCTATATGTGGGTGATCATCGCTCGTGCCCTGATCTCATGGGTCAACCCGGATCCATGGAACCCCATCGTCCAATTTCTCAATCGTGTGACCGAACCAGTTTTGGCGCCGATTCGACGATGGGTCGGGGTACGGATGGGAATGGATTTGGCGCCGATCGTCGTGATCCTGATCATTACCTTTCTGCAAATCGCGGTTGTGGATTCACTCAAGGAATTGGCCATGAGGATGAACTGAGATGACCATGGGGGATGCCATGAGAATTACACCACTCGATATCCAGCAAATGGTGTTCAAGGTCAACTTTCGCGGATACGACAAGGAAGAGGTCAATCGCTTCCTTGAAGAACTGGCACAGACGGTTGAGTTGTTGAATCGAGACCATGCGGTTCAGCAAGAAAAGATCATATTTCTTGAACAACAGCTTGCCGAGCTGAAGCGGACGGAAGCGACATTGTCGAGTACTCTTCTGTCTGCTCAATCGCTGGCAGAGGATGTGAAGCGGAATGCTCAACGGGAGGCGGATCTTGTCATAAAGGAGGCTGAACTGAAGGCCGGCGAGTTGATCCGTCAGGCCAGGGTCGAGCTGACCGATACGCAGCGCGACCTCTCGGCGCTCCAGAAACAGCGACTGCTCATGGTTGAACGGTTGCGCGCGTCATTGCGGATGTTCGAGCGTATGTTGGAAGTGGAAGAACAGGAAGCGTTCCATGACGCCGCGACCGCATCGGAGGAGAAGCTCGAAGGAGAATCGAGCCCGGCGTTGTGACGTGTCGGACCTGGTCGGTCCTCGTTCACTGATGCAGTTCTTGGTTTGCTTCGCGCCGCCCACCAGCAGATTCTCCCACTCATGACAGGTATGTCGCCTATGGCTATCCATCACGTCATTCAGGCGGCACTGCAATCGGCCGTCGACGAGGGTGTCTTTCCCGGTGCCCAGTTGGCGGTGCGTCTGCGTGGAGAGCTGCAATGTGTGGTTGTAGCCGGGCGATTGTCGTCAGAGCCTCCCGGCCTTCCTGTGCAACCCACCACTGTGTATGACCTTGCTTCTCTCACGAAGCCATTGGCGACGGGCACATCTGTCTTGCTCCTGATTCAACGTGCCAAGGTAGCTCTTGAGGATCCGGTGCAAGAGGTCTTAGTCGAACTTGAAGGGACGCCGATCGGTCAGGCAACGGTGAGAGACCTCTTGACCCATCGCTCGGGCTTGCCTGGATGGCGACCCTTCTACGAGCGGCTTGACGCCGGAGGTGTTGCTTCTGAACTCTCTGGCGGGAATCAGCTTGTTAAGCAACATGTACTGAAGATGATTCGTGATGAACCGTTGATTTATGTGCGGGGCGAGCGAAGCATCTACAGCGACCTTGGATTCATGTTGCTAGGATTTCTTGTTGAGCGTCTCAGTGGAATGCCGATGGATTTTTGGTGCGAAGAGGCGATTGTCCGACCACTACAGGCCGATCCCATGATGTTTAGCCCCACGGTAGGGCGAACGCAATTAGATGCAGTACGCTCTACGATAGATGCTTCACTAATAGCCCCGACCGAACGAGACAAGTGGCGCAATCGACTGTTACGCGGGGAGGTGCATGACGAAAATGCTGCAGCGATGGGTGGTGTCGCAGGTCATGCAGGGCTATTCGGGACTGCCGAATCGGTACTGGCGGTTTCCGGAGCCTGGCTTTGTGGCTATCATGGAAGAGAGTCGATTTTGGATGGGGAGCTTGTCAGGCAGTTTACAACCCGCCAAGAATCTGTCGCTCGACTGAGTTGGGCATTGGGATGGGATACTCCGTCTGCGCCGTCCTCATCGGGGTCCAATTTTTCCGAGCGGTCGTTCGGGCATCTTGGCTACACAGGTACGTCGGTGTGGATAGATCCGCTGTGCGAATTGGAGGTGGTGCTGTTATCTAACCGGGTACATCCGAGCCGAAGGAATGAGAAGATTAAGGCCTTCCGCCCCTATATTCATGACCTGGTCTACCGGGAGTTTGTGTCTGCGTAAGGGGCAGGGCTATGCCGGATCCTGGTAATCGACCCAGGTTTCTTTTTCGGCGAGATACTTGGTGCCTTTGAAATTGGCGCGGGTTCTTAGTCTGCTGAAGCCGAATTTTTGCATCGCTTCGATGAGTTCTTGTACCGCGGCAGCTATGGTCGGATGCGAGTGCCCTTCGACCGTCAGGGCTTCATACATGACCTTGGCGGCGTAGCCAGAGGCGGTTCGATTGACGAGGATTATGCGATTGAAGTACCGATCGCTCGGGTCGACTCCTTCAACCTGGTGCTTTTCAACCAGTCCTTCTTTTTTGAAAAGCAGCGGAAGGGAACTCATCACGACCTCCATAACGCACAAATGAAAGAGTTCAGCGCTTCTGATTATAGGGTGGGGCCGCGCTGACCGCAAGCCGTTGACAACTGTGTAGCGCCCTCCTATCATCTCCCCCCGCTGCCGTAGGCCGCTGTGTTACGGAAGATATGAATATCCCCAACAGCTTGACCATCCTCCGTATTCTCCTGATTCCCTGCTACATCGGGTTACTTATCTACGGCAGATTTGATCAAGCGCTCATTGTGCTTCTTGTGGCGGGAATTACTGATGCGCTGGATGGGGCAATCGCCCGGATGAAGAATCAGCATACTCGGCTTGGGGCTGTGCTGGACCCTCTGGCCGATAAGCTGCTTCTCACCTCCGGGTTCATCACGCTTTCGATGATTCATTTGATTCCGTTGTGGGTCACCATCCTCGTGGTCAGCCGGGATGTGATCTTGCTGCTGGGAACGGCGGTTGCGCATTTCACCGATTCTCGTGTGGATATTACCCCCACCTTCTTAGGCAAGGGCACCACGTTTCTTCAGCTGGCCTATGTCGTAATAGTCATATTCCTCAGTTCCCGTCACATCGATCTTACCCTCATCCTGCCTCTTTTGTTCGGCATGGTCTCCTTCACGCTACTGTCCGGGGTGCATTATCTCTACCGAGGTTTCCGGTACACGAATGCGATCAGCAGCTAAGGCTCTGTATCGCTTGAGTCCGCGTGCCTGTCGCCTGCGCAGAGATTCTGCATTTGTTTGACAGGTTTTGGGGTGGCCAGTAGACTCGCCTGGTATGTATTTCCCTCAGTTATAACCGGCCAGGGTGATGGCCACATCGAAGGGTGAGTGTTGCGTATGGCTACCTTTGCGTATGTCGGGCGAACCAGATCAGGTGCCGTCAAGAAGGGCGAGCTGAGCGCGAAAACCCGAGATGAGGCGGTGGATCAACTCCGCAAGCAAAGCGTCGTCGTCACGAGCCTTGAAGAAAAGAAGGGTGGCGCGGGCGGATTCAAAATCAATTTGGGGTCTGGTCTTACCGATAAAGACCTCGTTGTTTTTACGCGACAATTCGGCACGATGATTAATGCGGGTTTGCCCTTGGTGCAGTGTCTCGAAATCCTCTCGACCCAGTCAGAAAATAAAGTGCTGCGAGAGACCATCGGGGAAGTGAAGATTCAGGTGGAGGCAGGTTCGACCTTTTCGGATGCCTTACGTCGCCATCCTAAAGTATTTGACGATCTTTACGTCAACTTGGTGCATGCAGGGGAGGTAGGTGGCCTGCTCGATACGATTTTGACGCGTCTCGCAAAGTACATCGAGAAATCGATGAAGCTCAAAGGGCAGATTAAGTCTGCCATGGTCTATCCTGCCACGATCATGGGAGTTGCCGTTATTGTTATCGCTATTCTTATGCTTTTTGTCATTCCAATCTTTGCAAAGATGTTCCTTGAACTGTCAGGCGGGAAAGTGGCGTTGCCCGGCCCCACACAAATCGTCATCGACACCAGCAACTTCTTTATCGCGTACTGGTATGTCATTCTCGGGGGTATTGTGGGGATCGTGTTTGGTATTAAAAAATACCGCGGGACCGTTCAAGGACGGATGGTTATTGATAAGTTGCTTCTCAAGTTACCAGTGGTTGGAGACTTAATCAGAAAAGCCTCGGTTGCCAAGTTTACCCGTACACTCGGGACGTTGCTCTCTAGCGGGGTCCCATTACTCGATGGAATGACCATCTGTGCAAAAACCTCAGGCAATAAGGTTATTGAAGAAACGTTGATCAACGCTCGCCAGAGTATCAGCGGCGGAAAGACGATCGCCGATCCCTTGGCAGCAAGCGGGGTCTTTCCCAAGATGGTGACGCATATGATCGCCGTTGGCGAGTCAACCGGCGCGCTGGACGCGATGTTAGGGAAAATTGCAGACTTTTACGAAGACGAAGTTGATCAGGCCGTTGCCTCGTTGACGGCACTACTTGAACCTATGATGATGGTATTCCTGGGGGTTGTGATTGGGTTTATCGTGATTGCGATGTACCTCCCGATCTTCAAAATGGCGTCCGCAATCGGATAGAGGACGGCGTTCAGGCCCCTCTCACGGAGTTGGGCCTAGTTCCCAGCTTGGAGGCGCTGAGCCTTCTTTTTGGCCAAACCACTCCGGCCTCCGTCAAATGTTCGAAGGCACGGTTCCAGGTCTCAAATTCGAGGAGAATGAGCAAGGAACATCTCTCTTCATGCTCCGCCGATCTCCTTCTCGCCCAGTGGTTTTCCGCCCATGAATGATATGCGCTCAAGACTGTATTGGATCATGGGGCTTCGGATGGCCCTCGTGACCCTGATACTCGGCCTGTCTCTCACATTTCAAGCTGCGAAGGGCGGGTGGGTCGAAACATTCTACGCTCTGATTATTGTCACCTATATCCTGACGATCCCTTCTGCCCTTCTGCTCCGTGTGTTTACCTCACCGGTGGCGCTCACGATATTTTTTTGGGTGCAGGTAGGGATCGACTTTCTTCTTGAATCGGTGCTGGTTGCCAGGACAGGAGGGATCGAGAGTCCCTTCGCGGTGCTGTATGTCATGACGGTGGCGGTGGCCAGTCTTGTTCCTCGCCGGCGAGTGGGGCTTCTTGCCGCTTGTTTCTCCATTATTCTGTTCGGGCTCTTAACGAACATTCAATTACATGGCTTGATTGAAGGGTGGGGGTGGCTGCCGCCAAGCCGGCTGACCGTGCCTGAAACATTTCAAACGTTCGGCGCCTATGCCCTCGCCCTTCTTGTCGTTGGGATTCTGGGCGGAACCTTAGCTGAACAGCTTCAGCAGGCCGATCAATCGTTACGCGAGAAGGAGCAGGGACTGACTCGTCTTCAAGCTTTCCATGAGAATATCGTCCACAGCATCAGCAGCGGCGTGTTTACGGCAGATGCCTTGGGGGGTATCACGTCGTTCAACCCAGCGGCACAGGAAGCGACCGGGTATACGATTGCTCATGTGGTCGGACGTCCATGGCGTGAGGTCTTCAACTGGCACCCTAACCAGGAATCAGACGAGCAGCTCGGTGGTGCCGTGGCGACGACGACGCGATTCGAAGTGGAATGTAAGCGAGCTGACGGCAATCGCCTGATCCTCGGTATGACCCTTTCCCCATTGCATGAGCAGGGGAAACAGACAGGCTTGGTCGGTGTGTTCAAAGATCTCACGCAAATTCGGGATCTCGAAGAGGAGATGCGGCGCAAGGATTGGCTGGCAAGTTTGGGTGAGATGTCTGCTGGGATGGCCCATGAGATTCGGAACCCACTTGGCGCGTTGGCTGGCGCGATGCAAATGCTTCGAAAAGATGCCATGGGAGACGAAACCGATCGCCGGTTAATGGATATTGCAATTCGAGAGGCTACCAGGCTCGACAATATCATTACTGAATTCCTCCAGTATGCACGTCCGCCGGCGCTGAATCTCGCAGAGCATAATCTCAACAAAGTACTTGCCGAGACGCTCGATCTCGTTCAACATGAAGCGCGAACACGGACAAAGATCAAGATCGTCACATCCCTGGCAACCGGGGCACTCACGGCCCTGGTCGATCAAGATCAGCTCCGGCAAGTGTTCTGGAATATGGCGACGAATGCGTTTGAAGCAATGCCGGAGGGAGGACAGTTGACGATCTCGACGAGCTGCCGCCACGTTGATGCCGGCGGCCGTAAGGGCGACGTCATCGAAATTGCGTTTCAGGACACTGGGGAAGGTATTCCGAAACAGAACCTCGATAAGATTTTTCTTCCGTTTTTCACGACGAAGAAAACAGGGTCAGGGTTGGGTCTCGCCGCTGTGCATCGTATCGTCGATCTGCACGGGGGGTGGATTAAGGTTGAAAGTCAGGAGCGTCAAGGCTCACGGTTTGTCGTATGCATACCCCGCTCAGGAGATGCCGGGGTGCGGTTGTGGCATGAGGGAAGGACGCCGTGGAAAAGATCCTAGTTGTCGATGACGAGAGGGGGCTGCGTGAAGTTCTGAGCATCATGCTCACACGCGCGGGCTATGTCGTGACCGAAGCGTCGGATGGCGAAGAAGCCATCGGTCATATAAACAAGGAAATCTTCGATCTCGTCATCACCGACCTCCGCATGCCGAAAGCCGATGGCATGGCGGTCCTGAAGGCGGTAAAGTCCTCTTCTCCTGAAACCGTGGTCCTCGTCATTACGGCATTTGCGACCGCAGACTCGGCGGTCGATGCGATGAAGCAGGGCGCCTACGACTACCTGACCAAGCCGTTCCAGGTCGATGAAGTGCAGTTGATTATCCGCAACGCCCTGGAGAAACGGCGTCTCTCCACGGAAAATATTCTCTTAAAGCGCGAGATGGCAAGCCAGTCATCGTTTGCGCAGATTGTCGGCCAGAGCGAGAGCATGCAGAAGGTGTTCGACGTGGTTCGCAAAGTCGCGGATGCTAAGAGCAATGTGCTGATTTTTGGGGAAAGTGGAACTGGAAAAGAATTGGTGGCGCGCGCGATTCACTATAATAGTGCCCGGAGTACGATGCCGTTTGTGGCGGTGAATTGCAGTGCAGTGCCGGAGACGTTGCTCGAAAGCGAACTCTTTGGTCACATGAAGGGGTCCTTTACCGGCGCAATGGCCAATAAGGCGGGTCTGTTTGAAGTCGCAAATGGCGGCACGATCTTTTTGGATGAAATTGGCGATACGACCCCGACGATTCAAGTCAAGCTGCTGCGCGTCATTCAGGAACGAGAATTTCGGCGTGTGGGCGGCAACCAGGATGTCAAGGTCGACGTGCGTATCGTAGCGGCGACCAATAAGGATCTAGAAAAAGCTGTGGCCGACGGTTCATTTCGGGAAGATTTGTACTACCGGTTAGATGTGATACCGATCAGGCTTCCACCGTTGCGGCTTCGAACAGGGGACATTCCTCTTCTCGTGAAACATTTCATTGAAAAGTTTTCACAGGAAAGCGGCAAGCCAGCTCCCGTATTGACATCGGAAGCCATGCACGTATTGTTGGGCCACGAGTGGCGCGGCAACGTACGCGAGCTTGAAAACTTGATGGAGCGCGTGGTTACCTTTTCCGCCGGTGCGCCTGTCTCAGACGAGGACATTCGTGGTTGGCTCCATCGAGTCGTGACCCCTCAGCAGCAGGGTGTACCCACTGATTTACCTGAGGACGGGTTGGATTTGGAAGCGCTTATCGACGGCATTGAAAAAGACTTACTCCTGAAGGCGCTCGAACGGGCTATGTGGGTGAAGAAAAAAGCAGCACGGCTTCTCAAGCTCAACACGCGATCATTTCGCTATCGACTAGAGAAGTATGCCATCAAGGGAGGCCGTGATTAATCCGCAGCCGAGTCTCTCCGAGATCACCGTTTTTGCTCCCGCCAAAATCAACGTGATCCTGCGTATCCTCGACCGCCGCTCTGACGGGTTCCACAATCTCTGGTCGATCATGCAAACGGTTGCCCTCGACGACGAGGTGCAGATCAGGTTGTGTGCCAACCGGCAGGATATTCAGATGAGGTGCGATGTGGCGCAGCTGGCTGTAGACCAGAGCAACCTCGTCTATCGCGCAGCCGCCGAAGTGATGGCGCGAGCCAAGCAATCGATCGGGCTCGATATTGAGCTGCGAAAGCGCATTCCGATGGGGGCCGGCCTCGGTGGAGGAAGTAGCGATGCCGCAGCTACCATCATAGGATTGAACGATTTATTACAGTTGAAGTGGTCTCCGGCGCAAATGGCCGATGCCGGGCAATCGTTAGGTAGCGATGTGCCATTTTTTTTCTTTGCACCCTCGGCGTGTGTGGCGGGTCGGGGGGAAACGGTTCGGCCAGTCGTCGTTGAAGGGGCGCGCTGGGTCGTGCTTGTCAACCCTGGGTTTGGGGTCAATACCAAATGGGCCTATCAAGAATTGGCAGCCACCAGGACTGTTGTCATGCCGTTGTCGCTGGCCCAGCGGGAACTCGACCGGCAATCTCGGGTGAGCTGGGACCAATTGATTGCCACAGCAGAGAACGATTTCGAGGTGCCGGTCTTCGCCGCACACGGGAAGCTTCGGGAGATTAAACGGAGCTTGCAGGCTCACGGAGCTGAAATCGCATTGCTGTCTGGAAGTGGGGCGACGGTGTTTGGGCTGTTCGCGGACGAGACTCGCGCGCGCTCGGCGCAGGCCCAGTTCATGAGTGAGAATTTGATGAATGTTTTTGTCGTGCCCACCTGTTCTGGCCCACTTGGCTGGCGGTATGAACGTCCACGATAAGCCGTGGCTCGGTTGACAACTCCCCGTACGTTCCGTTACAGTCTCACCCCTTAGCTGGCTTCCTCAACAGCGCGCAGTGAATAGCGGTAGGCGGGTCATGAGTGCGCCCACCGACGCCCGCCGTCGAGACGAACCCTGTACGAAATCAGAACGTGACGCAGTTTCATCCAGAGACCCTCTGAGGAATCGATGAGCGGAGAGCTACAGATATTCTCTGGCAACGCGAATCCAGCCCTGGCCCATGAAATTTGTGCCTACTTGGGGACCAAGCTTGGCGAGGCCACGGTCGGCTCATTCAGTGACGGCGAAATTCGCGTCAAGATTGAGGAAAACGTTCGTGGCGGCGACGTGTTCGTCGTGCAGTCGAGTTGCCAGCCGGTCAACGACTCTCTGATGGAGTTGTTGATTATTATCGATGCGCTCAAACGATCCTCCGCAAATCGCATTACCGCGGTCATCCCGTATTTTGGCTATGCTCGCCAGGATCGTAAGGATCAGCCACGTGTGCCGATTTCGGCGAAACTCGTGGCCGATCTCATCAGCACCGCCGGTACCGATCGGGTGCTGACGATGGATCTCCATGCAGGGCAGATCCAGGGGTTCTTCAATCTGCCGGTGGACCATCTCTACGCACTGCCCGTATTGTTGGATTACATTACCAAGAAGAAGGTGAGTGACCTCGTGGTCGTCTCGCCAGATGCCGGCGGAGTCGAGCGGGCTCGCGCCTTTGCGAAGAGGCTCGAAGCGAGTTTGGCGATTATCGACAAGCGACGTGAAGGACCCAATCAGACGCAGATCATGAACATCATCGGCGACGTTGCAGGCAAGAGCGCGTTGCTACTGGACGACATGATCGACACGGCAGGCACCATCGTGAAGGGGGCGCAGGCCTGTATGGATCGCGGGGCTCGGGAAGTGTGGGCCGCCTGTACTCACGCGGTGCTCACCGGGCCGGCATTGGAGCGGATCCAGCAATCCTGTCTGAAGCAAGTGATCGTGACCAATTCGATTCCGTTACGGGGCAAAGAGCAGATCTGCCCAAAGTTACATCAATTATCGGTCGCCCCACTGTTAGGTGAGGCGATCAGGCGTATCCATGAAGATGAGTCGGTGAGTTCATTGTTTGCCTAACTTAAGACCGAGACGTCTAAAGACCAGCGAGAAGGGGGCGGAGGGCTATCATGAAGTTCGATCTAGCAGTCACAGTAAGAGAGAAAACGGGAAAGGGTGCAGCGCGCCAACTTCGGCGGGAGGGCAAGGTCCCAGGCGTCTTGTATGGGCAGGGCGAGTGCCTGCTCTTAACGATTGAACCAGATAGCCTGGTCAAGATTTTGAAGGCACAGGCAGGGGGGGCCGCGCTCGTGTCGCTCACACTCACCGGTGCGAAGTCGAAGCCGAATCGCACCGCGCTTCTGCGCGATTTTCAGGTCGATCCGGTCGAAGGGAATATATTGCATGCGGATCTGTTTGAAATCTCGATGGACAAGCCGATTCGCGTGAAGGTGCCTTTGCACTTGACCGGTGGGGTGCCTGCCGGTGTCAAAGAAGGCGGCATCCTCCACCATAATATGCGCGAGTTGCACATTGAGTGTCTGCCGGCTGCGTTGCCGGACTTTATCGAAGTCGATGCCTCGGGGCTCGCTATTGCGCAAGGTCTCCATCTCAAAGACGTGACTGCGCGCGAAGGGGTCCGCTATCTCGACGATCCTGAGCAGATGGTCGTGAGTGTGGCGGCGCCAATGACGGAAGCCAAGCTTGAATCGCTCCTTGCAAGCGGTGCAGCTGCACCGGAGGGTGCGAAAGAGCCTGAGGTGGTCGCGAAGGGTAAAGTGGCAGGTGAAGGCGCTGAAGTTGGTGAGCCGGCGAAAGCCGGTGCAGCGGCTGCCGCTCCTGATGCGAAGGGCGGCGACAAGAAAGGCGCTGCCGCGCCAAAAGCTGAGAAGAAAGAAGCCGAAAAGAAGAAGTAACGTTGCGCCTCATCGTAGGGCTGGGCAATCCTGGCGCTGCCTATGCCCAAACCCGCCACAACGTCGGCATGTGGGTCATCGAGCGGGCCGCGGCTCGATGGTCCATCCGTCTCGCCAAGCGCGGCATGGCTCATCGTGGATCAGGACGACTCGGGTCGGAACTCCTCGAACTCGCCGGCACCCTCGATTGGATGAACATCACTGGTCCTCCGCTCAAAGGCCTCCTGCGTGAGTATTCGCTGACTGCCGATGACTTGATTCTCATCCATGACGATCTCGATCTCGATCTGGGGCGACTCCGGATCAAACAAGCCGGTGGGCATGGGGGACATAATGGGATCAAGTCGGTCGTCGATGCGATCGGGACGCCCCAATTTGTGCGAGTTAAGATCGGAATCGGCCGACCGGCACCGCGCCAGGATTCAGCGGACTATGTGTTGCAGGCGTTCACGAGAGAAGAGATCGAGGTGTTGAATCCCTGTCTCGATCGCGCCGTCGATGCGTTGGAATGTGTGATTCATCGAGGAGTAGCGGTGGCGATGAATCAGTTTAATGTGCGGGAACGAGAGGAAAGTGATGAGTGATGGGTGAAGCGTGATGAGTTTGGCATCCGAGAATGTTCTGACTCGTCACTGATCACACATCACCCATCACTGAGGTAATCAATGGGTTTATGTTGCGGCATGATCGGACTCCCGAACGTGGGGAAGACCACGGTCTTCAACGCGCTCACGGGCAGCGGCGCCTTGGCAGCTAACTATCCCTTCGCGACTGTCGATCCCAATACCGGCATCGCCCTGGTGCCTGATCCGCGACTCGGAGTCCTCACCGATCTCTTCAAGTCAAAAAAGACGACCTATAGCACGCTAGAAGTCCGCGATATTGCCGGCCTGGTCGAAGGGGCGAGCAAGGGTGAAGGCCTCGGCAATCAGTTTCTCGGACACATCCGCGAAGTCGATGCGCTGCTCCATGTCGTCCGTTGTTTCCAGGGGACGGATGTTGTGCACGTCAGCGGAGCGGTGAACCCTCTCCGCGACATCGGCATCATTGAAACCGAGTTGTTATTGGCAGACCTCGACACGCTGGACCGGCGGAAGCAAAAAACGGAAAAGAAAGTTCGAGCGGGCGATAAGAAGGCCGCCTTTGAGATGGCATTCATCGACAAACTGATCGGACTGCTCGATAAGGGCGAATGGCTGGGCAATCTGACCTACAGCCCCGAAGAGCGTGTCGTGCTCGATGAGTGTCAATTATTGGCGGCGAAGCCGGTGCTCTTCGTGGCCAATGTGTCGGAGCAGGTCGGCGCCGATGAGGCAATGGTGAAGGCGGTTCGCGAATTCGCCGACAAACGCGGCGCGCGCGTCGTCACGATCTGCGGCCAGCTCGAAGCCGAACTCTCCACGTTGCCCGAATCCGAACGAACCGACTTCTTGAAAGAGATGGGGCTCACGGAATCGGGCCTTGTACGGCTGACCCGTGAAGCCTACACGCTGCTGAACATTGTGACCTTCTTCACCGCCGGAGAAATCGAATCCCGGGCCTGGCCGATTCCGAAAAATATGAAAGCGCCGCAAGCAGCAGGCAAGATACACTCCGACATGGAGCGTGGTTTTATCCGGGCCGAGGTCTATCATTACGATGACTTGCTGGCCTGCGGGTCAGAGGCGAAGGTGAAGGAGAAGGGGTTATTTCGGCTCGAAGGCAAGGATTACATCATTAAAGAAGCGGATATTGTCTACTTCCGCTTCAACGTATAAACGGCTGCTCAAAAAGGCCCCCAACTTCGTTCTCAGCTCGTCGAAATCCTCAACGTCCCCCAGAGGGTACGCCTCCGGTTTCAACTCGCCTGCGGCCTCGTTGGATGGCCTTTTTGAGCAGCCTGTTGGGACTCGATCCGTTTCCCGCAAGCAGAGTTTCGCTGGGGACCCCGCTTCCTCGGCAACGTCCGCTCAGGGCCGTAGCCATACTCAATAGTTATCTCTACCTCAAAGAGAGTCGCCTCTCATGTCCAATTTCCGTTGTGATTGATGGCCTCGATATAGACAGTACCACCCAGCGGTTTACAAATTCGACTCAGACCAATCCCACACGTCGCACAACGAGCTAACCTAAGGAGCAACTGCAGCGTCCGAAGAACCATCTCCTGATGGATTGGATTGGTAGCCTATTCTGAGCAGAGTAGCAACAGAATCATGCTTTATACAAATTCTCAACTGCACGACCAACTAGATCGCCGAAAGAACTGACTCTTACCTTTAATTCACCATAAGTCGTTTCTGTGGGAAAAACGCCATCATCACAATGGATCTGCCATCGGAGAATATAGTCACCAGGATCGGCCTTAAGTATGAGTTCGCCTATCTTTTCCGATTGTTTTCTGAAGATAGGCTTCGGAATAAAGTTTCCATAGACGGTGTATTGCTGCTCTTCGAGCATTGTCTCGCCTTGCTCGGCTAGGTCCCTTATGTAGGATGGAGAAGTAGGCCGGGAAAATGCCTGAGGAACTAGAATGATATTTCGATAATCACGGACTGTTTGTTCTCCTATGTTTTTGACGTGGAAACGCAACGCATCAAACATCGGACTGCTAATTACGCACACTCCACTTTCGTCAGTGCCATCGAGATATAAGTGGAGAGTTGTACTCGACGCTAAAAGCGAGGCTGGTCTAGGATGGAATGGCTCAAACAGGACCGATATGTCTTTAAATATTACCTGGCCTCGTAGGACTAGTTTGTCTGGAGCATCAAAGTTCCGAATCTGGTTATGATCTAAAATAAAGAGATTGTGATCGCGGATAGTATTGAGAAATTCAAACCCTTTCTTATCCGCTGTCTCGCCTCGGAGAATCCATAAGTTCATATCGGATTCCCATGAACCAGTTGCGGAATCTCGCTTTGGAGGCGGAACAAATCGAAGCGTCTTGTCAATATACTTTCTGAGTTCGTCGCGATTCATGGCAGAAGGGATCATAGCGGGCGTTACATCTATAGTCCACAACCAGCGATTTGATGGTCCTGATTGCGAATGAGAGTTGATATTGGTGAGTTGATATTGGTGTCAGACACCGTTCTTGGACTTGCATCCGACTTCCGCCGTCGCACCCCCATCGGCGTCTTAACGCAATGTTTCCGTAAATATCCGACAGTCCATAGTAGCCTATGGACATGCAGACACTCACACACATCACGCTGGCTTTTGAACTCGCCGAGCAAGGCCTTAGTCACACGAAGATTGCGGCGCATTTAGGGCGACACCGAGAGACGATTGGGCTCTGGCTCAAAGGGATTGCGACTTACGGGCTCTCGGGCTTTCTCGAACACCATACGCAGGCCAAGAAGGGCCCCCGACGGGCTCGCCAGGTCTCGGCGACGATCAAGCGGCTGATTTGGGAATTGCGGGTCCGCGAGCACGATTGCTGTGGGCAGAAGATCGTGTATTTCCTGGAGCGGGAGTATCATGTCCGGCTCTCGGTCCCCAAGATCTATGAGATTTTGGCGGAGAAATACGTGATCCGCTCCAAATGGCGCAAGAATCAGAAACGGGGCGTTGTCCCAACGGCGACACGAGCCCGGGCGGTCATCCAAATGGATACCGTGGCGTTCGGCCACGTCTTCGCCTTCACGGGGATCGACATTTACACCAAAGAGGCCGATGTCGTGCTCCGGCCCGCACTGACCAGTGACGATGGTGCCGTCTTTCTGCAAGCGGCCATGATCCGGCGCTTTACGGGACACGTCGAGGTGCTGCAAACTGATGGGGGACCGGAGTTCAAAGGAGCCGTTGCCCAACACGCGCGCGAGTATTGCGACCGGCATCGCATTGCCCGTCCCTACAAGAAGAACGAGCAAGCCTATATTGAAAGCTTCAATCGTACCTTACGCAAGGAGTGCTTGGGTTGGGGAACGTATCGAGTCGAGGATCTCCCGCGATTGATCCCCGAAGTCCACACGTTTCTTGAGCGGTACCATTACCACCGACCGCACTTGGGATTCTCGCCGATGCGACCACCGCTTCAGATCCCCATCACACAGGAGGAGAGACTGTCGGATATTTACGGAGAATAATGCGCTTAATTGACACCTTCTCAGGGCCTGTGTTAGCTTCACTCCTTCGCGCTGGCTGAATCCAGCGTGCCTACACCTCGCTCCCAACCTTGTTGGGGGCCTTTGTCCAGGAGGATTGCTGCATGGAGCTCTACGAGTCTCTGTTCATTATTCGTGCGTCCGTCTCCGACCAGGAGACCACTGCCTTGATCGAGAAGATGAAGGCGGTGGCAGAGAAGACCGGCGCGCAGTTCATCAAATCAGAAAACTGGGGTAAGAAGAAACTCGCCTACGAGGTGAAGCGGGAGCGGAAGGGCACGTATGTCTACTTCTACTTCAGAGCGCCCAACATCACGGTCGGCGAATTAGAGCGGTCGTATCGGTTGGAAGACACGATCATCAAGTTTTTGACTGTCCACCTCAAAAAAGAACTGGTGCCGCCACGGCCGCTTGAGACGTCATCGGAGGAGTTTGCCGGTGGCCGGGTTTAATAAAGTCATTCTCCTCGGGAACCTCACGCGGAACCCGGAGCTGCGGTATACGCCGAGCGGAACGCCGGTGGCCAGTTTGGGCCTTGCGGTCAGCCGGCGATACAAGCAGGGCGATGAATTGAAAGAAGAAGTCTGTTTTGTCGATATCGTGGTCTTTGGCAAGCAGGCGGAACATTGCGGGCAGTATCTCAGCAAGGGGAATGGGATCATCGTCGATGGGCGGCTGCAGCAGCGCCGGTGGGAAACGGAAGATGGCCAGAAGCGCAGCAAGCATGAGGTCGTAGCCCAAACGGTGACGTTCATGCCGAAACGCCAGGATGGCGGTGGTGGAGGAGCTGAGGCGCCTGTGCACGATGATGCAGGGTATGAACCTGACGAGCATGTCTAAATAGAGAGGGAGACGGTTTTTATGGAGCGTGAACAACAAGGTGGAGACCGAGACGGCGGCGGCGGCGGCCGGTTTTTCCAACGGAGACGGCCTTGCAGGTTTTGTATAGACAAGGGGTCGATCGATTTCAAAGATGTCGGGCTGCTGAGAAACTTTTTAACTGAGCGGGGGCGGATTGTCCCGCGGCGTATCTCCGGCAATTGCATGAGGCACCAGCGTGAATTGACGGCCGCCGTCAAGCGGGCTCGGCACATCGCGCTCATCAGTTTTGCGGAAGAGCGATAACCGGTCACGTTGGGGATGGGTATGCAGGTAGGTGCCACGATGGAACTGCTCAGACCGCTGCTGTCCGACATCACTGTCGATGGGCTTTCACTGGTCGGCGAGGCCACGGCTGAAGAGCTTGGCCTTACCAGCGATGATGCCCTGCTCCCGGGCCCCCTGGCGGTGAGTCTGGATCTAACCAACATCGAAGGGTTGGTCGCAGTGACTGGTGTCCTGGAAGGTACGATCGTCCGCGAATGTGTGCGATGCTTGAAGGAGTATGAAGATCCGCTGGCTTTTTCAGTGCGGGCGGCCTTTATCCCGGAGCCCAAGTCGGCGCCTCGTCATCCGAAGCGAATCGATCCACGAAAGGCGCGTGCGGAGATCGTGGAGGCCGAGCCAGAAGAGGAGCCCGATGATCAGTATCACTATCAGGGCAATCAGTTGGAACTGGCTCCTATGTTGCGTGAACACGTGATCCTGTCCGCACCGATGCAGCCGCTCTGCAGTGACGACTGCTTGGGGCTCTGCGCGCAATGTGGGAAAAATTTGAACGAGGGCCCTTGTCAGTGTGCCGCGGAACCACCGATCCCGACATTTCGGGTGGTCCAGGGCATGAAACACAAGACCGGCGGATCGTCAGCCTCATAGCGTGACCGCCTGCTATCAAGAGTGAGAAGGAGTTGCCATGCCGAATCCGAAACATAAACATTCACGGGAACGACGCGACAAGCGGCGCACACAAAAACTGCGCATCACCCCGCCGGGCATGTCTGTCTGTCCGCAGTGCCACGAGATCAAGTTGCCGCATTACACCTGTTTGAATTGCGGAACCTATAAGGGTAAGGCGGTCATCCAGGTCGAAGAATCCTAATCAGGCCCGTGACGGGGCCGTTGGGCCGTGCTTGTTGAGCCCGATGGTTCGACGGATCATGACGGGATGATGTCCGTTTGCCTGTTGCGTCGATCAGTTCGCTGCTCTAAAATCCTGCCGCATGTCGCGTGGTGACGGCTGCTCTTCTTTCGTGACCGCCTGACACGTCATCGTTCTTATGAGTACTCAGCCTCTATGAAGATTGCGCTTGATGTCATGGGCGGTGACCATGGACCGGCCCCGGCCATTGAGGGGGCTCTCCAGGCTGCCCAGGAATGCGATGTCGAAGTGCTGCTGGTCGGTGACGAGGCCATTCTCACTGCCGAATGTCGTCGTCTCGGCTGTACGGACCCCCGCCTCTCTATTCGGCATGCATCGCAAGTCGTCGAGATGCACGAGTCGCCGGCTACCGTCGCCCGAAAGAAGCGGGATTCCTCTATCTGGGTTGCCACTGAACTGGTCAAGAGCGGTGAGGCAAGTGCCGTGGTCAGCCCTGGGAACACCGGCGCCAGCATGGTGGCGTCATTCTTTTTGCTTGGGCTGACGAAGGGTGTCGAGCGCCCGGCGATCGCGACCAGTCTGCCTACGCTGACCGGTACGGCGATCATGTTGGACGTGGGGGCGAATGTGGACTGTACGGCTCAGCATCTGGCCCAATTTGCCATCATGGGGAATGAGTATGGCAAATATCTCTTTGGAAAACCCAACCCACGTGTCGGGTTGCTGAGTATCGGGGAAGAAGACGGCAAAGGGAATGAGGTCACGAAGGAGGCGTTCAAGCTCCTCAAGGCCAGCCCGATTAACTTCATCGGTAATATCGAAGGCCGTGATGTGTATAGCGGGAGCGCCGATGTCGTGGTGTGCGATGGCTTCATCGGGAATGTCGCGCTGAAGATTTCCGAGGGAGTCGCAGATACGATCAAGAAGTTGTTGGTGAAGGAAATTTCCGGATCCTTCTTCGGCCGTCTGGCCTATCCGCTCATTGCCAAGCCGCTGCTGAACTTAAAGAAGCGAATCGATTATGCGGAATTCGGCGGAGCGCCGCTTCTGGGCGTCAATGGCATTACCATGATCTGCCATGGCCGTTCGTCTGCCAAGGCGATCAAGAATGCCATTCGCCGGGCGAAGGGGTTGGCAGAGAGTCGAGTCGATGAGCTGATTCGACGCGATATTGAAGAAAGCGTCTCGCAGTCCAAGCCCATCGAGGATTCGCCGGCATGAAGGCCCGTATTGCAGGGACCGGATCGTACGTGCCGGCGAAGGTGTTGACCAACGCCGACCTCGAACGGATGGTGGCCACTTCAGACGAATGGATTGTCGAACGGACCGGTATCCGCGAACGGCATGTAGCCGGTCCCGGTGAAGCCTGCTCCGACCTGGCGGTGAAGGCGGCGGAACGGGCTCTGGCGGCTGCGGGGGTGAGTGCGGCCGATCTTGACCTGATTTTGTTGGCTACCTGCACCGGGGATTATCCGATTCCTGCCACCGCCTGTCTGATTCAACATCAGCTGGGAGCGACGCGTGCGGCGGCTTGTGATTTGTCGGCCGCCTGTTGCGGATTCGTCTACGCGTTATCGGTGGCAGATGCCTATGTGAAGACCGGCATGCGCCATGTGTTGATCGTCGGGTCGGAAGTGATGTCGGCGATTACCGATTGGACTGATCGCAACACCTGTATTTTGTTCGGCGATGGGGCTGGAGCGGCGGTGATCAGTGCCAGTGAGAACGACCGCGGCATCCTGTCTACGCATCTTCGTTCCGATGGCGCCCTCTGCGATTTGATTGCGGTGCCAGGGGGAGGATCACGTCTGCCGCCCTCTGAAAAGGTTGTGGCCGAACGGATGCAGTACATCAAGATGAAGGGGAACGAGACCTTTAAGGTGGCGGTTCGAAACTTGGAAGAGGTCGCGCGGGAGACCTTGGCTGCGAATCATCTCCGTGTTGAGGATCTCGATCTCTATGTACCGCACCAAGCGAATGTGCGTATCCTCAAGGCAGTGGCCGAGCGTCTCGGGCTTCCGCTGGAGAAAGTGATGCTGAATCTCGATCGGTATGGGAATACGTCAGCAGCTTCGATTCCCATTGCCTTGGATGAAGCCGTGCAACAGGGAAGAATCAAAGGTGGCTCGCTCGTTATGCTGGGTGCATTTGGTGCGGGACTCACATGGGCGTCGGCACTTATCAGGTGGTAGCAGGAGAAACAATCAGCGTTCAGCTCAAAGGATTGGCTGATAGCTGAGGGCTGACAGATGAAGGCGTCAAACAAACTTTTCCCGTTGACATTCAAGGGAAATTCGACGATATCTAACCCCGCGGAGACGGTGCGGCACATTCGTTCCGCTTCGAATATTACCATGATGAGAGTAACCAGTAGCCTCGCGCAATCGCTCCAGTAGTATGACGACGCTCCAACCAACAAGGTCATCTGGAATTGGATTAGTCTTCCCTGGCCAGGGGTCTCAGTCGGTCGGGATGGGGAGAGCGTTGGCTGAGGCTTATCCAGGTATCAGGGGGCTCTACGAAGAGGCCTCGTCGGTGTTGGGATATGATATCGCTGCGCTATGCTTTGATGGGCCGGCGGAGCAATTGAACCTCACGGAATATACTCAGCCGGCATTGTTGGTGAGCAGCATCGCCGCGTTTCAGGTATTCAAGCCATTGGGTATCATGCCGATCGCAGTGGCCGGTCATAGCCTGGGTGAATACTCGGCTCTTGTTGCCGCTGATGGAATGACTTATCGTGAGGCGGTGGCAATTGTACAGAAGCGAGGTCGCTATATGGCCGAAGCGGTGCCACCTGGGACAGGTCTTGTCGCCGCGCTGCTCGGCCTCACGGCAGATGTAGTGAAAGAGGTGTGCCGGGAAGCCTCATCTGTGGGGATTGTGGCCGCGGCAAATTTTAACTCACCCGGTCAGATTGTCATTGCCGGGGAAAAGGCTGCCGTGGAACGGGCTATTGAACTGGCGAAGGCTAAGGGATGTAAGAGGGCGATTCCTCTTCCCGTGAGTGTGCCGGTGCATACGCCGCTGATGCAAAAGGCTGCCGATCGACTTGCCGGAGATTTGGCTGCGATCACCTGGTCCGATCTCACAATGCCGCTGATTAACAATGCCGAAGCGAAAGCCATCACGAAGGCGAGCGACATTCAAGCATCGCTGGTACGACAACTTCCTTCATCGGTGCTCTGGGAGGATTCGGTGAAAGCCATGGCCGCGATGGGTGTGACGACATTCGTCGAGGTTGGGCCTGGAACAGTGCTAAGCGGCTTGATCAAGCGGATTCTGCCGGATGCGGCGACTATGAATGTCAATGATCCTACGTCGCTCGATGCGACCCGCGCTGCGTTCAGTGCGTGAAAGGATGTGAGGAGCGAACGGATGTTACTCCATGGTAAGGTTGCGATTGTCACGGGGGCGGCGCAAGGGATTGGCCGGGCCATTGCCGAGTCATTGGCGCAAGCTGGGGCCGATATTGTGGTCGCCGATCTTGATCCGAGCCGGTCGAAAGATACGGTTACGGCGGTGGAGCAGCTGGGCCGCAAGGCGCTGAACGTTAAAGTAAATGTGGCCGATGCTGCCGATACCAAAGCGATGGTCGACCAGGTGCTCAAGGAATGGGGGAAGGTCGATATTCTGGTGAACAATGCCGGGATTACACGCGACGGGCTGTTGTTGCGGATGAAGGAAGAAGACTGGAATCTGGTGCTGCAAGTCAATTTGAACGGAACCTTCAACTGTACGAAGGCGGTCTTGCTCCCGATGACCAAACAGCGCTATGGTCGTATCGTCAACATTGCGTCGATCGTCGGGGTGATGGGTAATGTGGGTCAGGCCAATTACGCGGCGTCTAAGGCGGCGGTGATCGGGCTGACGAAGACAGTGGCACGGGAATATGCAAGCCGCTCGGTGACGGTGAACGCGGTCGCGCCCGGATTCATCGATACTGCCATGACGCAAGGGTTGCCGACGGAGGTGAAAGAGACGCTTCAGAAGCAAATTCCATTGGGAAGGCTGGGCACCGCGGCTGATATTGCTGCGGCGGTGCGTTTTCTTGTGTCGGACGAGGCAGCCTACATCACCGGGCACGTGTTGCACGTGAACGGGGGGATGTTGATGCCCTGAGATTGAGCGGACAGAACATTGTACGATGCTGCGGCGTCAGGCTCGCAGCGACAAGGAGGGTCTAGGATGGGGAAGGAGGCGGGAAAGTCAATGGGTACTGTGGATGAACGGGTAAAAAAGATTATCGGTGAGCAGCTCGGAGTTGAAGAGGATGAGGTCACGCCCGAGGCCAGCTTTGTGGAAGATCTTGGCGCCGACTCGCTCGATACGGTTGAGTTGGTGATGGCACTCGAAGAAGAGTTCGGCATCGAGATCCCCGACGAAGACGCAGAGAAAATTCTGACGGTCGGGAAAGCGCTGGACTACATTAAGGAAAAGGCCTAGCGGTCGCAGGTCGCGATGAGTCCTCGTTCGACCAGGCGGATTGTGGTGACCGGTCTGGGGCTGATCACGCCTCTGGGGACGGGTGTCGAAAAGACCTGGAAGGCCATCTGTGCCGGTGAGTCCGGCATCGGTCGAATCACGAAATTCGATCCTTCGGCGTACGATGCCCAAATCGCCGGTGAAGTGAAAGACTTCGATCCAGCCGAGTTTATCGAAAAAAAAGAAATCAAAAAGATGGATACGTTCATCCATTATGCCGTGGGCGCTGCCCAGCTGGCGGTGGATGATGCAGGGTTTACCGTGGCGCCGGAAGAGGCCACGAAAGTCGGTGTGTATATCGGATCGGGCATCGGGGGGCTTGGGTCGATCGAGCACTACCACAAGATTTTGCAGGAAAAAGGCCCCGGGCGCGTGTCGCCGTTTTTCATTCCGATGACCATCATCAACCTGGCCTCAGGGCAGGTGGCGATCAGACTGGGCGCCAAGGGGCCGAACTCCTGTGCGGTGACGGCTTGTGCGACGGGCAATCACTGTATCGGCGACGCGTACCGGCTGATTCAGGCGGGCGATGCCGATGTCATGATTGCGGGTGGGGCAGAAGCCGCCATTACGCCGTTGGGAGTTGCGGGCTTTGCGGCGTCGAAAGCCTTGTCGTTTCGCAACGATGACCCGACAAAAGCGAGCCGGCCGTTCGACAAAGACCGCGACGGGTTCGTGCTCGGCGAAGGCGCTGGAGTCGTGGTCTTAGAGGAACTGGAGCATGCGCGCCGGCGTGGCGTTCGGATCTATGCCGAATTGATCGGCTACGGCATGAACAGCGACGCCTACCATATTACGGCTCCGTCTGAAGAGGGAGAGGGCGCAGTTCGGTGCATGGAACTGGCGCTCAAGGATGCCGGCATCAGCAAGGGCCAGGTCGGGTACATCAACGCGCATGGTACCTCGACGATGGCGGATGCCATTGAGACCAAAGCCATCAAACAGGTGTTCGGCGAGCAGGCCTTCCGCATCCCGGTGAGTTCGACCAAGTCGATGACCGGCCACTTACTCGGGGCAGCCGGTGGGATTGAAGCGGTGTTTAGCGTGCTGGCGCTTCACCATGGGATACTTCCCCCGACAATCAACTTGGATCATCCCGATCCTGCCTGCGATCTGGACTATATTCCGCACAAGGCCAGGCCGGCAGCGGTGACGGTCGCGCTGTCGAATTCTTTTGGATTCGGCGGGGTCAATGCCTGCCTGCTCTTTAGAAAGCCCGAGGCTTAGCCCGCATTATTCATGAGCGCTTCTGCTGCAATCGCCAAAGTTTGGGCGAGAGGCACGGGGCCAGAGGCTAGGGGTGACCAGAAGAAAGGTCTTCCCTCTCGCCTCGTGCCCCTAGCCCCGCGCCTGGCTTCTATGAGATTTTGCAATGAACCGTCATCAATAATGCGGGCTAACCAGCTTGTGCGAGGGATATACTCGCCACTATGACTTCGGCTGCCTCCGTCGACTCACTCCAAACCTCGTTGGGCTATCGATTTAAGGCGCTGGCCTTGCTTGAGGAAGCCTTGACTCACTCCTCTCTCGTCAACGAGCAGAAAATGGCTTCGGCTCAACATAACGAGCGGCTCGAATTTCTTGGCGATGCCGTGTTGTCGCTTGTGATGAGTGAGTATCTGGCCTCCGCGTTACCGCAGTCTTCAGAGGGGACCCTCTCGAAGCTGAAAGCACAATTGGTGAGTGAGGCATCGTTAGCGCAGGTTGCCCGCCGGCTCGGACTGGGGGAGCATCTCAAGCTCGGGCGCGGGGAGGACCGTTCGAAGGGGCGGGAGAAAGACTCGTTGTTGGCCGATGCGCTGGAGGCGGTGCTTGCGGCGGTTCATCTTGACGGAGGATTCGAGGCAAGCCGCACGGTGACGCGCCACATTTTCTCAGAGGAACTCATGCATATTGCCGCGCAACAGGAGCAGCCTGGAGCGGGCGACTACAAGACCCAGTTTCAGGAGTGGTGTCAAAAGCGGCATGACACATTGCCACGCTATGCGACTGTTCGAGAAACAGGGCCCGACCACCAGAAGTTATTCGAGGTAGAACTGTCCATTCAGGGCGAGGTCGTGGGTGTGGGGTCCGGGCGAAGCAAAAAGGAAGCGGAACAGCAGGCAGCGAAACAGGCCCTTCGACAGGTAGGGACCTAATCTCGCAGGATGCTGAAAAAGTCCGCCAGCGGCGTTCTCGCATCGCTCAGAGGCTCAACGTACTGAAGCGTACGCCTCGCCTCTTCGCTCGCTGCGGCCTTGCTGGACGGACTTTTTGAGCATCCTGAGGGCTATGTTGACATTGAGACCATGATGTAAGATTCCAGCGTATATTGCGTACAAACTATTTTTTTCCGCAGCCTGCTCGGCGGCAAGGAAGAATTGTTTTACAACGGGGTCAGTCATTATTTCAGGGAGGCTGATGATGCAGAGACGAATCATAGTGAGGATGGCGGTGGTGACGCTCGTGCTGGGTGGGAGTCTGTTACTGGGGATGGGTGCCCTTCTCGCAGCCGACCAGGCTCCGGCGGGGAAAGCAGAAGCGGTTAAAGGTCCCAAGGCCATTATCAAAACCAAGTTCGGCGATATGGACGTCGTCTTCTTTCCTGAGAAGGCTCCCAAGCATGTCGAAAACTTCATTGCGTTGGCGAAATCCGGCTTCTACAACGGCACGATCTTCCATCGGGTGATTCCAGGATTCATGATTCAGGGCGGCGACCCCAACACCAAAGATCTAAATAAGCCGGAGACCTACGGCCAGGGGGGGCCGAGCCAGCGGCTCAAGGCGGAGTTCAACGATATTCCTCACAGACGGGGGATTCTCTCCATGGCGCGCACCAACGATCCCAACAGTGCCGGTTCGCAGTTCTTCATCGTCATCAAGGATTCGAACTTTCTCGATGGGCAGTATACGGTCTTTGGCGAGGTGGTGAAGGGGATGGAGGTGGCAGACAAGATTGTCAGTCTACCCAAAAACAGCCGCGATCTTCCGACTGAACGGGCGGAGATGACGGTTGTGGTAGTCGAGTAAACGATGCAAGATTGGTGGGCTATGATGCGTGACTCTGTGGCCATGAGAAACCTCATGCTGTGCGGAGTGCTGTTGGGAATCGGTTTCCTCACTGGCTGTGGAGGGAAGACCGACGTAAAACCGGTTGCTCCGCTTGCTCCTGCGCCAGGATCTGGCCCGAAAGCTATTATCAAGACGAAGTTTGGAGACATCCATATCAAGTTCTATCCGGATGTGGCCCCGAAGCATGTTGAAAATTTCATCAAGCTGGCCAAGTCCGGCTTTTACGATGGGACGATTTTCCACCGGGTTATCCCAGGTTTTATGATCCAGGGTGGTGATCCCAATACCAAGAGTTCGCTACACAAGGACACGTATGGGCAGGGTGGGCCCAAGGATGAAAAGGGCAATCCCGTCTTACTCAAAGCGGAGTTCAGCGACATTTCTCACAAGCGCGGTATTGTGTCGATGGCGCGAGCGAACGAGCCTGACACTGCGGGGTCTCAGTTTTTCATTGTCGTCGAGACGTCCCTTTTCCTGGATAGAAAGTACACGGCGTTCGGTGAGGTCACCAAAGGCCTTGGCATTGCCGATAGGATCGTGAGCCTGCCAAAAAATGAGCGCGACTTGCCGAACGAACGGATTGAGATGACGGTGACGATTGTTGAATAGCACCGCGGTCTCACGGACTCCTGTGTGCTAACCCGCATAATTCGTGAAGCTTCTACTGCAAGCGCCAATGTTTGGGCAAGAGGCACGAGGCCAGAGGTTAGGGGCGAAGACTTCCCGTCGAAAGCACGGATCTTCCCTCTAGCCACTAGCCTCGAACCCCTCGCCTGGACGGTTGGCACGCTTTCGCGACGAACCTTCATGAATAATGCGGGCTAATAGAATGTGCTCGCTCGATGTGCGCAGTGGGAGTCCATGAGATCGCGGTGCTTATGGAGTAGGGAGGGGAAAGAGAGAAGGCTATTTTATATGTTCGATGAATGTGCGGAGGCGGGCTCGTTCAGACGGGAAAAAGAGGATGAAGTTAAGGCCGAACGCGTTGCCGGAGACCCAGCGCACTGAGGCTCGTTCGATTTTCACTGGTGGCGATTGGTTGGGAAGTTGAATAATGACCTGAATATCGAGCCCTTCGGCCATATTGATGTCGGACTCGGCTCGACAGCCTGAGGTCGAGATGTTTGTGATCGTCGCGTCGCCTTCGATCTCACCGGAAGCAAATCCCAGAGCACAGCGTAACTCCACCCGGCGTGCTTTTCTGATCTTCCGCTCTTTATCCGCACTCATGGTGTCCGGTCTACCGTTCTCGGGCGTGGTTACCCGTCAGTGGTGGTGTTGGCACCCCGGTTCATGGGTATGGGGCTCAGGCGCCGGGGGCGGCATGAATCCCTGCCCTGGCAAGATGATGTGGCCCGGTTCACGTTGCTTGGTCAGGTACTCCGCAATTTCCGGATGGTAGGCTCGCACATAGCCGATGAGCCCACCGAGGAACCGTTGTGACTGGAAGTCCGTGCCGGAAAATCGTGAGACAAAGGCGATCGCACGGTCCAGTATCTCCGGTGCGGAAGACGTATCGGCGATTTCCTGAGGGTTCTGCTTCTTGAACGTGTCGTACTCCTTCTTCAAATGTTCCGCGAAGACCGGCATCGGGGCCGCAGGCACATGGAGAGGACTGAGTGTTCGCCGCAAGGCCTGCAGCGCCGCTACGACTTCCGCATCTTGCCCGTCGCGGCGCCCTTGGAAATAGCCGAAGATGACCACTTCAACGAGATTGAATAGCGCCGCGGCCTTCTTGTCGCCGAGATCGGCCAGTTCACCATAGAAATCCCGGCGCACCGGCATGAATTGCACCGCCAGCCGTTTCTGCTGATAATCGCTTCCGGATTCAAGATAGACGCAGTCAGCTGGACAAGAAACTCTCACGATTCGGTGTTCGCCGCAACATTGGCTGCAGATCAGCCCCGCCAAGGCGGGACATGGCCGCTTGCCTTTCCGTTGCGTACAATAGACACAGTGGCTCATTTTTTTACCGGTCCTTCCGGTGCCGGCTTCGGCGGAGGCGGGATGAAACCATAGTCTGCCAACGTCCGTTTTTCTTGTTTTGATTTCGCACTGCTGGGGGTTTCGAGCCCATTCATCTCTGCTGCATGCGCCAGTTCATAGGGCACAAGGATGAGGTTATTCGCGCGGTCGATGCTGAGATCTCCCGGCGAGGGCAAGAATTCGGCGATGACTTGAAATCGCTTGTCCCAGCTCATGCGCCAGACTTTTCCCGTTGTGAAGTCGGACACGTACATGTTCCCCCAACGGTCGAAGTCTACTCCGCGGAGATTCTGAAAGCGGTTGGAAAAGAAGCGGTTGGAAAAGAGTTCCGTCACCACGCCCTCCGGAGAGACTTCTGAAATCTTGCCCTTCTCCCAGCTGACCGCGATGATCTGGCCCGATTTCGGATGGACGGCTAGGCCAGAGGGGCCCGCGAGGGAGCGGTCTGTGACGAGCACGGAAACCGTCTGGGTAGCCAGATCGACGCGGTAGATCGTGTTCGCTTTCTGGTCGGAGCAATAGAGGTGTCCTTTGCCATCGAAAGTTACATCGCTTAACGAGGTCTGTAGCGGCTCAGACTGTGAGGCAGCGGGCGGCCGGATCCTGAGCGCCATGATTGGCTTGCCGGTGGTCGTGTCAAACCCTCGCAGGGTATCGAGATCTGCCACGTAGAGCACGTGTTCAACCAAGGCCATGCCTTTGGGGGCATGGAGCGTGACGTCGTCCTTCCCTCCTTGGATAAACTTCAGATTGAGAAGTTTCCCATTGGAATTGAGCTTGGTGATGAATCCGTTGTTGTCGGCGGTTTCCGCTTCGCCGTTCACGCTCGAGATGAAATAACCCTTCTCGATAGGATCGTTGACGAAGCTATAGGGAGATTGCAGTTCCGTTACGGTGATCTGGGCGCTGAGCGGGCTGGCGATCACAAGGGGGACGATCCAGATAAGCCAGGCCGCTGGATGGCTTATGACACGTATTAGAAGGGGCATCACGGAGGGGGTTCTACTCACAACATAGATGGCTGTTGATTTTGTGGGTACTGAAGCATCGTAGCCGCCAGGCGAAGAGCCTGTCAAGAAATGGGCGTAAAGCGTTAGGCGTAGGGGTGACGTGTAAGCATAGCAGTGACCAACCATATGATTATCCTGTTCCTCTCTTCACCCCTCACGTTTCACGCCTGACGCCTCATGGCTTAGGCGGGTCGTTGACTTGCTCAAAAATGCCCTGCTATGGTGCCGTGATTTTTAATCAGGTTAAGGTTAAGGCCAAGGTTGAGCGGGGATCGTTAGATATGGTTTCCCTTGACCTTAGCCTCAACCTACAGCCTTGTGCGAGGAGGGAATTGTGGCGGCACGATTGATCGACGGCAAAGCCTTGGCCTTGCAAGTACGTGAGCGCTTGGCAACTGAATCAGCGGCGGTCTTGGCGAAGAGCGGGATGAGGCCAGGCCTGGCGACGATTTTGGTGGGCGACGATCCCGCCTCGCATCTCTATGTGAAGAGCAAACAGAAGGCCTGCGATGCGGCGGGCATCTATATCGACGACCACAAATTGCCGGCGAGCACGACGCAAGCAGAGTTGTTGGCCTTGATTGAAAAGGCGAACGCCGATCCCAAGATCCACGGGATATTGGTTCAGTTGCCGCTCCCGAAGCATATCGACAGCAAAGTCGTGCTTGAAGCGGTGTCGCCCGACAAGGATGCAGACGGGTTTCATCCATACAATTTCGGTCGGCTTGTCGAGGGCCATCCGGTGTTTGAAGCCTGCACGCCGAAGGGCGTCATCAAGATGATTGAGTCCACCGGAGTGAGTATCGAAGGGAAGCGCGCTGTTGTACTGGGACGGAGCAACATCGTCGGTAAGCCGTTGGCACTCATGTTGCTCCAGCGCAACGCCACGGTGACGATTTGCCACTCCAAGACGAAGGATTTGCCGGCGGTCTGTCGCGAAGCCGAGTTGTTATTGGTCGCGATTGGGAAAGCCAAGTTTGTTACGGCCGACATGGTGAGAGAAGGGGCCGTCGTTATCGATGTGGGAACGAATAAAACTCCTGAGGGTAAATTGTGTGGCGATGTCGATTTTGAGCCGGTCAGTCAGAAGGCAGGCTGGATCAGTCCTGTGCCGGGCGGTGTGGGGCCGATGACGATTGCGATGCTGCTGGACAACACGGTGGAGTCTGCGAAGCGCAAGGCCGGAATGATGTGAGGCGGCTGGGTGCTCCTGTGCTCGCGCAACGCGCGGTCGCGGGAAACCCTCGCTTGGGCCAAGGGCGCGTCTCGTCGCGCACAGGGTGGGCGGGTGAGATAGTGCGCGCACGATGGAGCAGCCCAGCCACCTCCTTGCTAGAGTGAGGGGGGATAGGGAAAGAAATGAGTCGAGAACCTCGGCGATTACGAGAAACGCTCGATCAGGGGCAGTTTGCTGTCACGATCGAGTACAACCCTCCCAAAGGCACCAATATTTCCAGCGTGCTAGAGAACGCCAAGCAGTTGGTGGGGCGCGTGCACGGGGTTAATGTCACGGATAACACGGCCGCGGTGGTGCGGGCCGGGTCTTTGTCTGTCTGCCGACTCCTCTACGAACTTGGCCATGATCCGGTCATGCAGATGACCTGCCGCGACCGGAATCGGATTGGGATACAGTCGGACCTCATGGGCGCCTCCATGCTCGGCATCCGCAATATTCTGTGCCTCACCGGGGACTATCCGACCGTCGGAGACCATAAAGAAGCGAAGCCGGTCTATGATCTGGATTCTGTCCAAGTCATGCAGCTTGTGCAAGGACTCAACAACGGGCGGGATATGGCCGGCAACAAGTTGGATGGTTCGACGGCGTTTACGATCGGTGCCGCTGTGACGCCGGAGGCCGACCCGCTGGGACCGATGCTTGCCAAGTTTGAAGTGAAGGTGAAAGCCGGCGCCCAGTTTTTCCAGACGCAGGCGATTTACCACCCGGAGCAGTTCGCATCTTTTATGAAGGCAGTTCGCCCCTTCAAGGTCAAAGTGCTGGCGGGCATTCTTGTTCTTCGGAATCCCAAGATGGCGGAGTTCATGAATGCGAATATTCCTGGCGTGTCAGTCCCGCAGGAGATGATCGACGAACTCAGGGCTGCAGGCCCCGAGCGCGCGGAGGATGTGGGAGTGGACATCGCGGTGCGGACCATCAAGGCGGTGCGGCCATACTGCGACGGGGTCCATATTATGGCGATCAAGGCCACGCACCGGCTGGCGGACATTATTACCAAAGCGGAAGTGGGTTGATGACGATCCCCGAGTTTCAGCGGCACAAGCGTGACAAGAAGAAGCTCATCGTTGTCACGGCCTACGACGCACTCTTCACACGCATTGTCGAACAGGCCGGCATCGAAGCGATTCTGGTCGGGGACTCACTGGGTGTGGTCGTACAGGGGAAGGCCAATACCCTTTCTGTGACGATGGACGACATGCTCTACCACACGAAGCTTGTGGCTGGGGCTACCCAACGAGCGCTCGTCATCGGCGATATGCCGTTCATGTCCTATCAAGCCAGCAGCGAAGACGCTCTGCGTAATGCTGGACGGTTTCTGCAAGCCGGGGCCCAGGCCATCAAGCTGGAAGGCGGCGCGGTGGTGGCCGATCGGGTGGCTGCGATGACTAGTATCGGCATTCCGGTGATGGGGCATCTTGGCATGACTCCCCAATCTGTCCATCGATATGGCGGGTACAAAGTGCAGGGAAAAGAATCAGATCATGCGCTAGTTTTACTGAATGATGCCAAGGTCCTCGAAGCAGCCGGGGCCTTCGCTATCGTGCTCGAAGCGATTCCCGCTGAATTGGCCAAGACTATTACAGAGCAGGTGGCCATTCCCACCATCGGGATCGGCGCCGGTCCGCACTGTGATGGCCAGGTCCTTGTGCTCTATGACCTTCTCGGTCTTTTCGATGAGTTTGTGCCGAAGTTTGTGAAACCGTACGCCCACCTCAAGGCGGATGCGTTGCAAGCCCTTCGCCGCTACAAAGAAGAAGTCGAGCAGGGCAAGTTTCCTTCGGACACTGAAAGCTATCACTGACAGATCGTTCTATCCCGAAGTGCGTGGAAGCCTTCGACGAATTCGTTCACACGTTCGTCAAACTTGTTTTACTAGTTCCAGCCCATGCAGGCGAATGAGTGGTACACGAAAGTCCGAACCAACCACTTGCTGCCGAAAGTCTTTTGTGAGTCTGGCCACGTCGATCCCCATGTAGAGCGTCGGTATCTGTTGCAATCGAACTATGCCGCTGGTTACCAGACTCCCCGCTGCCCGGTGGTTACCGGTGAATCGTTTGAGATTGGCGGCGGCGAGCTGGATGAGGGCTTGGAAGAAGTTCCCTTGTTCAGTGTTGTGGCCCGCTGTGTGCCAGAGCCCTTCGAAGACTTCGCGGCATTCCCACCAGTAGGCGTAGTTGTAGAGGTCGATCCCATACAGATATTCCTCTGAGGTCTGCCATCGGGTTGTAGGGAACGGCATTGGTTTCGGCTCTGGTTGACCATAGGAATGACCAAGAGGGCTCCGTCGTGGATGTGGTGTCTGGCCTGGTACGAAACGATAGGAGGGGAACGGGTGTGGGGAGTAGCGGGGCCAGTTGGGGTCAGGCGGTTCTGGCTCAGTCACCGCAAGATCCAACGGTGTGACAGGATACTTGAAATACCTCTCGGTCTTCCAATCGCATGGCTGTGAGCTGCCGACCCCACACACAACCACTGTCGATGGCCAATACATTATCTTCGCAGTAGAGTCCCAGTGAGGCCCAATGCCCGCAGATAATGGTCGTGTCCCGCCGTCCGGGGTTCTCGATTCGAAACCAGGGAAGAAAGCCGGCAGGAATATGATCCGGTGGCCCGGAGTACGACGACTCCATCAGGCCATCAGCCGAACAAGCCCGGAGCCTCGTAAGAACTTTGATGATTGTAGCCAGTCGAGTTGGGCCGGTCAGGTTCGAAGACCATTGCAGGTATTTACTGGGATAGAGCGCGCGGAGTACGTTTTTGTAGTAGGGGCTCCGTAACCCGGTTTCGACTTCATGCGCCAGTTCCTCAGCATCGTCGAGCGACCATTGTGGCAGTATGCCGGCGTGGACAAGGGCGAACGGGTGTTCACGGTAGAGGAGGGGCTGTCGGCGTACCCATGCGAGTAACTCGTCACAATCTGGTGCGGCAAGTATTGCTTGCAGCGTGTCTTCTGGGCGCGGTGTCGCAATGCCCTCGGCAACGGCGAGTAAGAACAGGTCGTGATTGCCCAGAACTACGACGGCCGAAGTCCCAAGACTTTTGATATAGCGGAGGACCTTGAGCGAGTCTGGTCCACGGTTTACTAGATCGCCGACGAACCAGAGGCGGTCGGATGCGGGGTCAAAGTGAATCTGTTCGACGAGGCGTTGCAGGGCGTCATCGCATCCCTGCACGTCGCCGATTGCGTAGGTAGCCATGAGCGGGAGTCTCTCAAGCCTGGGAGCTGGAATGGCGGATGAGACTCACGGGTACTTCGCCTCAATGATGCTTCGCAGCCCCCCACGGGCGGCGAAAGTGCCGGTCACCTTGGCCCACACAGGCCGGCCAGCCTTCACGACATCGTGCAGAATGCGGTTGACCGCGTTTTCATAAAAGATGCCAAGATTTCTGTACGCGTGGAGATACATCTTTAATGACTTCAGCTCCAGGCAATCTTTGTCAGGCATGTAGTGCAGCGTGATGGTTCCGAAGTCCGGCAAATTAGTTTTTGGGCAGATGGCAGTGTACTCAGGAATCTCGATCGTGATTTCGTAGCCTTTGTATTGGTTCGGGAATGTTTCGATGTCCGGCAAGGGATCGGTAATACCGCTCTTCGCATGCCGCTCGTTGTAGCCCAGCCGTGTCGACGACTGAGTCTTTTTCCCCTTACGCCTCACGTCTCACCCCTCACGTCTTCCTAGACTTGTTTCATCCACTCCACCTGTCCGATTTTTTCTAATTGAATATAGAGGGTCACCCAGGGGCAAGGCATTTCGGGGTACACTTCGCACAAGCCTCCTTTTCGCACGCCTCCGCAAGGGCCGTGGCTCATGAATTTCGGGCACTCGGCTTTGAGCGAATTGTCGGGAATCGGGGGACGCTTATGGACTCCACCGGCGTGCTGAGCGTCTTCGTCTTCCCCAGGGATGATTACGCGTGTTGACATAGAACCTAGTCTAGACAGGTTTTGCGGAATCAGCAATCTCTCTTTCCAATGCCATAAGGCCGGTTGCATGTTCGGTTGGTGTGAAAACATTGCAAGACCGCAAGTTGTTAGGGCGAATGGCCTACAGGCTCGTGGTGTGCTAGGGCTTCTTTCTGGCATCGTGGGCCTTCTGAGAAGTTGTGTTGATTATCAGGAAGTTATAGTATCTACGCGTAGCGTATGGTTCGAGGGTATTCATGGATGTTTCTCATTGACAGTCTTTTTTAGGCTTTGCTACCATACGAAGCCCTGTGAGTAGATCAGTCCAGTTCAGTCAACCTCGAATTTGTGCGGACTTGTTGCCTATAACTGTATCTTTCCGGCAGGCAAAGGATTTCCTTTGCCGCGATAAAGGGAGGTGTTCCGATGAGTCTTGATTATGTAAAGTTTTCCGGTGGATTTGAGAAGTTCATGCCCAAAGAGTATCGGGACATGGTCGAGCATGGCCCGTTTGGAAAGAAAATTTCTGTCTCCCAAATGGGAAGCTTCAAGGAAATTCTTGAAGAGCATCCCATGTGTGCTGGTTGCGCGATGACTCTGTTCATCCGGCTGGCGATCATTGCCTTCCCCAACCCGGAAGACACCATCACTGTTGGAACGGCAGGCTGTGGACGGTTAGCGATTTCGCAGGCTGCGATCCCATTTGTGTACGGCAACTACGGCGATCAAAACGGTGTCGCGAGCGGGCTGTCCCGCGGGCTGCGGCTGCGGTTCGGTGACAAGCCGAAAGATGTGGTCGTCATGGCGGGAGATGGCGGCACGGCGGATATCGGCTTCCAGCAAGTGCTCCATTCCTGGTTCCGAAAGGAACGGTTCACGACGATCATGTTGGACAATGAAGTGTACGGCAACACCGGTGGGCAGGAGAGCGGAATGACCAATCGTGGCGCCGTCTTAAAGATGGCTCCGTTGGGTAAGAAGTTCGAAAAGATGGACATGTTGCAAATGGCGAAGGTAGCCGGGTGTGCCTACGTGGCGACGGTAGTTCCGAACAATCCCCGCCGCGTCGAGAGCGTCATCAAGAAGGCTGTGCTGATTGCCCGCGAAGTAGGCTCGACCTACATTCAAGCCTATACTTCTTGTAACATCGAATATGCGATTCCAACTGACAAGGTGATGGAAGACGCGAAGACCGTTGAGAACGATCGGTATCAATTCACGGAATACGTGAGCGATGAGGCCAAGCAGTATCTGACTGAGCGATATGGCTACAAAGACTATCTTCCGAAGGCGGCTGCTCCTGCCGCTGCAATTTCAAACAAAGCATAAGCGACTCGGAGGGAGGCCGGACATGGCAAAGCGCTTCAACATTCGGATGGCAGGTGTCGGCGGTCAGGGTGTCGTGACGGGGTCACACATTCTGAGCACCGCAGTGATCCATGCCGGCGGTGAAAGCACGATCGTCCCATTTTATGGGTCGGAAAAACGGATGGCGCCGGTTGAGAGCTACGTTCGTGTGTCGGATGAACCGATCTATGAAATTGGGGAAATCACCTTCCCGCATATCATTATTATCTTCCATCCCCAGGTCATCACCCACGGTAAGTCGTATACGATGCCGTTCTATTTCGGGTTGAAGGAGAATGGGATTGCACTGATCAACAACGATGGTCCGATGAGCCTTCACAGAGATCAGCAGCGTGAGTTAGATGAGCGCCATGCGAAGCTCTACTATTTCCCTGCCACAAAACTGTCCCTGGAAGTTGCCGGGATGGATCTCGCGACGAACATGGCCTTGATGGGTTGCATCGGAGCCATCACAGGGCTGACATCGGTTGAAGCGCTGGAGCAGTCGGTTAAGGATCGGTTCCTCGGCAAAGGATTTGTTGTCTCTGGCGGAACCGCGGCGTTGGACAGTGTCGTCGAGCGGAAGTTCAAAAAGAAGCAGGAGCTGATCGATAAAAATGTGGCGGTGATTCAGGCCGGCTGGAACTACGCAGTCGATCACGGTTGGGCTGCAACATCGGTCAAACGGTCGGAAGCCCGTGCGACCGTAAGCGCCTAACTAGGATTTAGCACGAAGGAGTCTCCATGTATCTGGTAGCCAATATCGATGTTGAGATATGTGCCTCGAAGAGCTGCAAGCTCTGTACGCAATATTGTCCTGAAGCGAATACCATTCAGTATAGCGAAACCATGGGGACGGATAGGGGCTTCAAGTACGGCTCTGCCTACATAGCGGTGGATCGGTGCAAGGGTTGTGCGCTATGTGTGTGGGTATGCGACACGATGGCAAAAAATAATGCCATTAAGATGATTATGATCGATCAATTACCGCTGGCTGCCGTCACCGATAACATTCGGTATGAAGAGAAAACCACCGTTGCAGTCCTGTCAAATCCAATGATTGTGATAGGTAATTAGGGAGGTACGGGAGTGGCAACGACGACCGATACAAGAGAACGCATAATTGTTCCAGGTCCTGCAGGATTCCATCCTCCGTCAGCGGCTCAGTTGGGGGTCGCGCTGCCAGACCCAGGGCAAGGACTCTACTACGGGCTGTTGGAGGAGAATGAAGACAAGGTCATTGAAGAGATGGCCCGTAAAATGTTGACCAGCTCCAATGCCACGATCTTCCCAGGACCGTTGGTACTCTGGGCCTGGAATGAGCATGCCATTGAAAAGGCCAAGGCCGTGCTGGAAATTGCCGCACAGATTCCTGACGTCATGATCATCCCCATGCCGGACTATCGCCCGAAGTATCCGAAGATCGATCCGGAAGAGGTCATCAATCCAAACCATCCGAACCTGACAATTTGGGGCAACAAGATTGAGGCCTGTATCTTCATCGGCGTGCATTGCCATTATGCCAACTTGACCTTGAAAATGATTCGTGCCGGGACAAACTGTCTCACCATGGCAATCTGTGCGGAACAGGGTCACGAAGATGCGATGCTGACAATTCGCGATTCGGACACGATTAAGTTGAGGAAGACCGCGCAGGTCTTCAAGCGGGTGCGTGAAGAAATGGGCATTAAGTTACCGGAGAACGGCGAGAACGTGCGATTTACCGGCACGCAATCGAGAGTTCACGGCGGGAAAACTCACACCAATCCCCTCACCTTTGCGCCCGTTGCCGTGGGCGTTGCCGGCGCGGCTGCCTTTGGCCATTCGGCTGAGCAGATGAAGCGTGAAGGCTGAGCAGGGTCGAACCGCACGGGCGATATAGCGAAGAGGTGTCACAATGAGCGAAGCACTCGAAGCAGAACAGAAGACAAACCCCCAGGGCGATCCCATCACGAGTGTCGCGGCCCCTAAACCGGTCGAGACGACGGGCGTGAGAAAAGACCCCCATGCCGAAGCAAAACGGCAGAAGGTGGTCACGCCGGAATACTTGTTCCTCGAAGCCCCGCGAACGAAAGAGTTTATAACGGGCAGCGAAGCGGCGAAAGAGGCCGTTCGGCGCTCCAACGTGGACCTGGCCATTGCCTATCCCATTACCCCGCAGAGCGAAACGATGCAGCTCATCGGCGTGCTCTACGGCGAAGGCTACGTGAAAGAGTATTATCGTGGCGAAGAAGAAGTCGGCGTCATGGCGGCGATGGCGGGCGGATCTCGAGCCGGTGTCCGCTGCTTTACGGCGACCGCAGGTCCCGGCACGCTGAGGGGTTTGGAAGGCATCGCGTCCTGGCCTGGGCATCGGCTCCCCATTGTCGCCATGTTCACCTGCCGTGTCGTCAATGCCCCGCTGGCCATTCAACCTGACAATGTCGAAGTGGCCTATTTATTGAACTCCGGCATGATCGTCTTTCATGCCGAGAATCAGCAAGATATGTACGATTTCATCATGGCGGGTTTCACGATCAGCGAGAAGAACGATGTGACGCTTCCAGTCGGTGTCTGCTGCGACGGGTTTTTTGTGACCCATGCCCGTGGGTACGTCCGGATGCAGGACCGCAGCATGAAGCTTCCCGCTCGTGAAGCCTGGCGTGGCGCGGTGCCGGTACTCGATGCGGAGAATCCTCCCGCTCGTTTATCACGTGACGCCCCGGTTCAGAAGTCGAACTTCATGGCCTACAACATTCATGCAGTCTGGCAACAGGAAGTGTGGGCGGCAGTCGAACGGTCACGCAAGTACATCAATCAGTATATGGGCGGGTTGCTCACGGCTGAGAATGTGGATGATGCCGAGGCGGTGATTATTGCTTCAGGCAGCGCTGCGGCTCAGTCGAGAGAAGCAGTTCGGATTTGCGCAGAAAAGGGTATCAAGATCGGTTTGATTAAGGTTCGGTCGATCCGTCCGTTTCCGACGCAGGAGTTACGGAAGCTCTGTGGCAAAACGAAACTCATTGTCGTCCCCGAGTTCAACTATGTCGGATGGTTGGCGAAAGAAGTGGCTACCGCGATTTACGGGTATTCCAAAGCCAAGATCATCGGTGGGCCGCGGGTGTATGGCGGTCAGTCAATGCCGGTGGAGTTGATCGTGGACGAAGTCGAGTCCGGTCTGACCGGGAAAAAGTCAACCAACGTCGCGATGTCTTCGATTATGGGTGGAGCCGTCAATCAAGACGATGTAGCCCATTTCATGCGCAGCATCTAGAACGGTAGGTTTTTGGAAAAAATCAAGAGCCCGATCCTGAAAGGGATCGGGCTCTTGTATTTTTGGGTTTATCTTGTTTGTCTGGTTTATCTCGTTAACAAAATAAACCAGATCAACCAGAGAAACCAAACAAACCAGGTTATCCTTGCAGTTCGTCTTGCACCATGTCTTCACTCTCCGGCATGCCATAGGCGACATACTTGGCATAGGAGAGATAGATCATCGCGCTATCCCTCATCGCTTTGGAGCCTTGCGACAAGCGAAAGACTTGGTCGGCATCGTGGGATGGGGCTGCACCCATCGTTTCCACATGGCTGTGAAGGAGTTCGGTGAATCGTTCCATCGAGCGTTCTACATCTTTGTAGGCCAATAAAATTGCGTCTGTCATGGTTGTCCTCCTAATCGCCATCAGCTTACACTATGCCCATGCAACCCTTCAACGAGAAGAAACCGGCGGGCCTGTCATCGGAAGTTCTAAAGGTTCTGGCTAGGGCATTGCCAGACAGGAATCTCAGTGGTCACGCGCTGGCACAGGCGGTCCTGAATCTGTCACGGTTATTTACAACCGCACGACCATCGTTGCCGGTCCGTTACCTGGATGATCCGGCACATGCTGCCGCATATCACTCGTATTTCCTTCCAGTAAATCTCTCCAAAATCCAAGTCCTGCTGGATGAGTTGCCGAACGACATCATTCAGGAAATGCCAGACCGACCGATGGCTGTGCTCGATCTCGGTTGTGGCCAAGGGACTGGATCCTTAGCCCTGCTGGATTGGCTGTGGCATCGCAGCCCGAAGCGGGCAAAATCCCTGTCGGTCCTGGCTACTGATGCGTCCAACTCATCTTTGCAGGACGCAAAGAGGTTGTGGGAAGCCTATTGCAATGAGGTTGGAATGGCTAACGCAGGCCTCCGCTGTATCGAGGGCAATCTAGAACATCCACTCAAGGGCGATCTTGGCAAGCAGATTGTACGAGGTGGGCCATACGATCTGATTATCATGGCGAATTGCCTGAATGAATTGTTTTCTATAGCGGCCGACCCTCCGGCAGAGCGAGCTGCAGTGGTCGGCCAACTCCTGCCATTTCTCGCGCCGCACGGAACCATCATGATCGTCGAGCCTGCCTTGCGGCAGACGGCCAGAGCGCTGCATCAGATGCGCAATCATTTGCTCAAAAAAAGTCTTTGCACGGTTTATAGTCCCTGTCTGCACGAGGGGGCCTGCCCGGCACTAGACCATCCGGACGATTGGTGTCATGAAGAACGTCCATGGCAGACGCCTCCTGCGATTGCTGTCATCGATCGAGAGGTGGGGTTCATTAAAGACGCGCTGAAGTTTTCTTATCTGCTGTTGCGCACAGATGGTCGCACCATTGTGACGCGCAGCCCTCAGATATTCCGGGTCGTGAGCGAATTGCGTGAGTTGAAGGGGGAGAAGCGGGCCTGGTTGTGCAATGAAACAGGACGACCTGAAATCGGTCGGCTGGATAGAAAGGCCTCTCTTCACAATGAGGCTCTCGATAGCTGGCACCGCGGTGCCATCGTGCAGATCGAGAGGATTGTGCGCAAGGAAAAAGAAGGGAAGGTATCGCCAGTTGGAAGAATTGAGAGTGATGCGGCTGTCGAGATCGTCCGGTCCGTCTGAGTGAGATACGCGTTGGGGCCGAGGTCAGGTGACGAACGGCACGTGCGTTGTTACTGCATTCGATGCAATCAGATCAGAAGGAAGCATGCGCTCTCTCGCTCCTGCGCCTCCCGCGGCACCCCTTCCACGGCGCTCTGAAGTGGAAGCCTTCTGGAATTCCTTCAGCTGCGATCATTCGATCGCAGTGCTTCAGTCAGTTCCAGCTTTCCTTCTTCAGACGCCGGGCGGGGGCCCCGCCGCTCCGGCGCAAGTCGCTCAATGCCGCATGCTTCCTTGAGAGTATGGAAACGGGACCGGTCGCTCATAGACCGGTCCCGTTTCTCGGATGGGAGTCTACGACATTCTTGCTTTGTGCCGAAGAAACGCATAGGATTTGTCGTAATTGGAAACTGAGTCGTAGGGATAGGTTGGCAGGTTTGTTCAATTGTAAGGTGTCGATCAATCAATGAATGAATCACAGAACAGTCCCATTATCTGCAGTTGAAAGCCATATGAAGCAAAAGTGTAAATTCATTAATTTACGCGATGCCATCACTTTCTTTCCTGATGACAAGAAGCTTTTGGGGTTGGCCAATCGTTTTCACAATTATCAAGCAATCAGAAATGACTTGAGGAAAGCGCATAACTTGCTTGGTGAGGTTATCAGGTTTCAGAATCAGGAACGGCTGTTGGCGAGTCCGCACTTATTCAGCGCGGGCTGGTTTTATGCTGTTATCCTCTATACCCGGTGGTTCAAGTCAACAGGGCGGCTGATAAGGGGTCGGGAGTCTTTTTCTTGGAAGATATTCGGCGCTGATTTCAAACACGGTTTCACCAACAAGGTCACATCCTTTGAGAGGGCGGCGGGTCTGTGAGCGATTCGTCGTCGCCTCACTTTCTTTTAGAGCAGCGGCACATAACAGGATGACCGCTTCTGTGTCGCGAATCGTGGAGGCGAAGGCACTGGCAGTTTTAAGGCTGTTCAAAAAGACCTTCCAGCAAGGCCGCAGCGAGCGAAAACCTGAGGCGTACTCTGTGGGTTACGTGGAGGGTTTGAGGGATGCGAGAACGATGCTGGAGGGCTTTTTCAACAGCCGTCAATCGGCTTCTGGTTCTGCGCTGCCGTGCTGATGACTCACCCGGTCTTCGTCGAACATCTCCGCCATTTCCTCGGCGATCATGTCACCATCGTCTTGAATGGCAATGAGCGGGATTTCTTTTCTCGGCTTGGCCGCGGGCTCTGGAGCGGGAGCCTCGGGGGCCTTGGCGGGAGTTTTTGGAGCCTCACTCATGCGGGAATTATACACCACGCAGGGGGTGAAAAGGGGAGTTATTCAAAGGCTTCCAGGGAGGAGCGCTCCGGGTATGTTTTCTGGCACGAGGTACAGGTCAGGAAATAGATCGATTCTCGGACAGACATGGTGATACGAAAATTGAGGCTTACGCCTCGTTGATTGCAGGTCGGACAGGACATTTCTTTAAGCCGGTAGGGAATATCCGGTTGTGTGCGAAGGTAAAACTCCATATCCGTGTAGATTGGGAAGGTGTAGTAGCATTTTCTACAGATGCCTCGCCATTCACCGTCCGCCTGCATAGAGCGTTCATCGATTCCAAAGCTTGACCCCTTGCAAATGGCGCACTGGACGGTTTCGAGCCTGGTTTCAACTTCTTTCATGGTCGGATTTGGCATCTGGGAGGCTCCTTGTACAGAGGCCGGCGGATCGTGTGTCCAGTATAGCGTTCACATGGAAGAGACCGCAACGGGACAGGGCAAGGTTTTCCCTTGACCTGGAGAGCGACCTTCTTATACTAACGTATCATGCACATGATCACCGAAAAGCTGTTGGTTGGGAATATCAACGACGCGAAGGAACCGCCGGACAAGATTGGCGCGCTGCTCCTCGTTGCTGCTGAGTATGCCTCGGAGTCCCCCAATTGGCTGATCTCTAGCAGGATTCCGTTTTCAGAGTATGCCGAAGCCGAGCCGCTCTTGCTGGACCAAGCCGTGAGTTGGGTTGAACAGCATATTTCAGACAATCGGGTCATGGTCTGTTGCCGTGCCGGCATGGGCCGATCTGTGTCGGTTGTGATGGCCTATCTCTGTTGTGTCCAAGGGATGACGTATGATGAGGTTCTGAAATTGGTCATGAGGCGCCGTCCCGGTGCCATGCCGCTTCCCAACCTCGAAAAAGCCATCACCAAAGTCAGCCTTCTACGTGAGGCTCGCGCGAAGGGTAAGAAGAAGCGCACTTCACGCCCAGCCTCCGGCGCGTAACTACAAGCTTGACAGTGCTCTCCCATTTCATTCCCATCCAACACATTGCCTTTCGGGCTTCGTCCATGGCCTAATCCGCCGGATCGGGAGTAGGTGCCCCCGCGTTACGAGGATCTCTCTCCATGCCGGAACTACCAGAAGCTGAAGTCGTTGCTCAGCAACTACGGACTCATCTCCTTGGTGCTCAGCTCAACGACTGTTGGGTTGGACGGGCGGATATCGTTCGGGAAGGGTTGCCCACGCTCTCGTGGTACCACGGTGCGCGGCTGGAAGGGGTGGAGCGATATGGCAAGAGCGTCGCACTGGAGTTTGAAAATAAGGGAGAACTTAGGTATGTCGTCGCGGAGCTGGGCATGACCGGCCTCCTGCTCTTTCGCGCGACCCAGACGAAACATCCGCAGCACGTGCATGTTCGCATGTCGTTCACGGGGAGCCGTGAATCAGAACTGCGCTATTGGAATCCTCGGCGGTTCGGACGGCTTTCTTTGCTCGATCGGGCAGGACTCGACCGCTATCGTACTCGCCGTTTCGGGGTCGATCCCCTCACAGTGCCGCGCGATGAGTTCGTCTGTCTCATGCATGCCAAGCGTGGACGGGTAAAGCCGCTCTTGATGCATCAGCAAGTGATCGCAGGGATTGGGAATATCTACGCGAACGAAATTCTCTTTCGCGCCAGGCTCCATCCGAACCGTGAAGCGAGTCGGCTGCGCGACGCGACGAGGATCAAACTCTATGACATTATGCAAGCAGTGCTGCGCGAGTCAATTTCCTGTGGTGGATCAAGCGTCAAGGATTTCTTTGCACCGGACGGCACGGAAGGTCAATACAAGCAGCGCCATCTCGTGTACGGTAAAGAAGGTCAGCCCTGCCCCAACCGCTGCGGACGGATCATTCGCCGTCTCCAAAGTGAACGCAGCTCGTTTGTTTGTCCAGCCTGCCAAAGATGCTAGGGCGGGTTCTTTGCGCCTCTGGTAGAAAAGCGGCAGCAGGATACTTCTGCCATGAAAATGGTCATCTACTCTGTCGATTTCCCGATATGTATGACTATGGAGATCGTGACGGCGATTCGATCCAGAGTGCGGGCATTGGCGCCTATTGTTTGATGGGATCCGGCAATCACAATAACGTGGGACGGACGCCCTCACCGGTCTGCGGGTATTTGAGGGAATTGGCGGGTTGGTGTGATCGCGTCGTCACGCTGAGTGATCAATCGGGGCAGATTTCGGTGGCGCATGGAGAGTATGGGACAGTGCTGAAGTATGCGACGGACAAGCCGAACGAGTATTTCATCATCGAGAATCGATCCAAGCTCGGCCTCGATCAGGCTTTCCCCTCAAGCGGGCTGGCGTTGTATCACTGCGATACGCTGGGTTCGAATGAGCTGCAGGAAGGAACGGCGACACGGCATTACCAATGTGCGCTGTTACAGGCCGATGGCCACTTCGATCTTGAGCACAATGTCAATCGGGGTGATGGCGGAGATCTCTATGGGATCGTGTCGGGGATCGCCTTGTCACACACCACCACTCCATCCTCACGGCAGTGGGACGGTTCCGACTCACAGCTCGTTGTGTCGCGAGTCAGTTCGGCCGGCACGACGATTGATTTCACTCTTGGCTCTCAAGCCTCCCTTCAAAACATTCGCGGAGAATCAGTTCCGGCGCTGGCTATCCCGGATAACAATCCTGCCGGTGTGTCGAATGCGATTACCATCAGCCAGCCCGGTATCCTCCAATCGATCAAGGTCAGTGTAGATATTACTCATACCTATATCGGCGACCTGGTTGTGGAGTTGACCAACCCGACTGGTGTGATGGCGCGACTGCATAACCGGACTGGAGCGAGTCAGGATAATTTGATCGTGAGCTATGACTCCGCGACGGTCTCCTCCCTGGCACCATTTGTGGGCAAGGCTGTCCAAGGGAGTTGGACTCTGACCGCACGGGATGTTGCCGGTGTTGACGTTGGAAAGCTGAACCGATGGATCATCGATATTGGAATCGGCGTGTCGAACCAGGTCATCACAGTATCGGCCACGCCCGCACTCAAGATTCCGGATAATAATGCGACCGGTGTCAGTAGTCAGATTGTGGTGAGCCAATCCGGTGTGATCAGGCAGGCCAAGGTGAGTGTGAAGATTACCCATACCTATGTCGGCGATCTTCGCGTGGAGCTACTTGCTCCGTCGGGGAAGCGCGCCATACTCCATAGCCGCCTCGGAGGCGGACAGGACAATCTTGATATGAACTATGATACCTTCCCTGGATCGCCGATCAACGCGTTGATCGGCGAATCAGTCCAAGGAAGTTGGGTGTTGCGTGTGGCTGACTTGGAAGGACAAGACATAGGGACAGTCGACAGTTGGGCACTTGAATTTGTCACGGGGAGCTAGTGGGCGAATATCGAGGAGAGATGAGGGCTGCTTAACCAATCTGAAATGAAAGGGGAAGAGTCATGATCATTTCCATCATCAATCATACCAGCGGTAAAGTGTCGGATGAGGAGCTCCAAAATGCGATTCGTGCCATTAATAGGCAGATACGTGAAGACTATGAGCCCTATTGGCATATCGGAGGGGAACTCCGGCTGGAGGGGAAGAGTGGGACAAAGCCATCGAAGCAGAATCTCAGCGACATGCGAGGCGATGCGGTGCTGTATCTCTGGAGCTCGGTCGATGTCGATGACGCGTTAGGTTATCACGACGCGAATAATCGTGGCATCCCCTATGGGTTTGTGTTCACCGAACTCGCGAAACAGCTTGGTGAAAGTTGGACGGTGACCTTGTCGCATGAAGCGCTTGAATTGTTGGGTGATCCGGAAGTAAATCTGCTCGTCCAGGGCCCACACCCAGCCGAACCGAGCAGGACAGTTTTCCACTGGTATGAGATGTGTGATGCGGTTCAGGCAGAAACGTATGAGATCGATGGCGTGGGCATTTCGAATTTCGTGCTGCCACTCTATTTTACAGGCGGAGATGAAGCGGGAGGTCGAAACGACTTTCTGGGACGGGCGTACAACGGGAAGACGCTACGATCGTTTGGGGTCAACCCTGGTGGGTATGTCGGATTCTTCGATCCTGTAAAGGGCGATCACGACACGTTCTCCGCGAAGGGGGATGGTGTGGCGGCGCGTCGCCTCGAGTTGAAGTCCAAAATGAAGGGTGCTCGTCGAGGCATCCGGTATCAACGGTATGCACGGACACAAGGACGCTCATCGAAGAAGTCCCGGTAGGGATACAGATGCATTGGGATCAATGGACCAGGAGTATAGACGGGGCGAAAACATGTGAGGAGTCGATCTTGGATTAGACGATAGAGTCAATCGGAGTGGGTTGGTTGTGAGTTGGCAAGATTGCCATGAAGACAACGATGGCTACTCCAGGGGAGTTTTCCTCTAGACAATGAGGTGAGGCAGGTGCTTTCAGAGCTTCAGAAGAAGGCCGCACAGGCCATTGTGAACATATTTGAGACGGGGAAAGCACTGGGCGACTATGGTCGTGTCACGCTCTTGTCAGGCGATAGCGGGCATCTGACGTATGGGCGAGCGCAAACGACGTTGGCGAGCGGGAACCTTTATTTGCTCGTCAAAGACTATTGTGAGGCCGACGATGCCGCCCTGGTTACGTCACTCAAGAAATATCTAAAGCCTCTGGCAGATCGGGACTTGGCGCTGGATGGAGACATGAAGTTTCGCGGCTTGCTTAAGGAGGCAGGGGACGATCCCGTCATGCAGCTGGCGCAGGATGAGTTCTTTGACCGGGTCTACTGGATGCCGAGCGTTCGACATGCAGAAGCGATCGGGGTGACGAGCGGGCTGGGGACCGGTGTCGTTTACGATAGCCATATCCACGGTTCGTGGGATCGGATTCGATCGCGGACTGACGAGCGGCATCGATCCGTGCAGGAAATTGGAGAACAGGAGTGGATTACACATTATGTGGCGGAGCGGCAAGATTGGCTTTCGACCCATTCGAATCCGTTACTTCAGCGGACGGTCTATCGGATGGACGCCTTTCGGCAGTTGATCGGCGAGGGGCGCTGGGACTTGCCCTTGCCATTCCATGTTCGAGGTGTGCGCATCGATGAGGGGGTGCTGAGCGGTAGCGCTCCGGTACGTGTGTCGGCGGAGGATGTCTCTGTGCGCGTACTTATGCTGAAGACGCCGAGGATCAAGGGGGAGGACGTGAAGGTTGTGCAGCGAGCTCTGGTTCGTGCTGGGTTGGCACTGTCCGTCGACGGGACGTTCGGGCCGACGACGGCGGAGGCCGTCAAGCGGTTCCAGCAGAAGCAGGGCGTGAAGGCCGATGGTATTGTCGGCCCGGCGACCCGCGCGGCTCTCGGTCTTTAACTCATACTATCTGTAAGCACTTCTGCCGCAATTGTGGCTTCACGGTTCTTCCACGTGAAGCAACAGGAACCGTTATGCTCAATGTTTTCTGTTGAATGTTCAATTGAACATTCAACAGTTACGCACGTTGAATCATCTTAGTTTTGACAGAAATTTACGAAATTGTATGGTTCTGTCAAAGAAACTAATCACCCTCAGTCACCCCCTATCTCAGCACGCCGGCAAAGCATTAAACTTTTCCTGACATTTCATCTAGTTAGAGACGCGGGCCTGCTCTCGGCGTTTTCATTAGGCCTTTTGGGCCAATGGGTTTAGTTCCTCTGGCATATTGAGTCCCCCAGCCGATTTCGTTAGAATCCTCCTCCTTTATATTATTGTTTCCCACCATTTCTGATGGAGTGATGTCATGGCGAAGGTGCTCGAAGGTCCAGGGATGGGGCTGATGAAGAAGTGGGGTATTACGGTCCCCCACTATGTTGTCGTCACCTCGGTGGACGAATTGGAGAAGCTCGGCCATGTCAATGAATGGCTCAAGAAATCCAAGTTGGTGGTCAAAGCTCACGAAGCGCTCGGCTCTCGGTTCAAACTCGGCTTGGTCAAGGTCGGTCTGGATCTGAAAGAGGCGGAAGCGGCAACCAAGGAGATGATCGGCCGCCAAGTGGGCAGCATTACTGTCTCGCAAGTGATCGTGTCCGAAATGATTCCGCATAAGGAAGAATATTATTGTGCGGTGAAGTCCACCCGCGAGGGGACGGATATTCTGATCGCGAACTGCGGAGGCATTGAAGTCGAATCGAATTGGGCTCGCGTGAAGCGCCTGGCAGTGGAAGTCGGGCAACAGCCCTCGGAAGAGGCACTCGAACGGTTAGCCAAGGATGCGGGCTTCACCGGCTCAACCCTGAAGAAGATGGCCGAATTCGCGGGCAAGATGTTCACCTGTTTCGACAGCGAAGATGCGCAGTATTTAGAAGTGAACCCTGTGGTCCTGCGTGAGCACGAGCATGAACTGATCGCGCTGGATGCGGTGACGCTGCTCGACGGCGACGCCAAGTTTCGGCATCCAGATTGGAACTTTGCCTTTGCCGCAGAATTCGGCCGGGCCTATTCCAAGCACGAAATGGAAGTGATGGCGGTCGATTCTAAGATCAAGGGCTCGGTCAAATTCATCGAGATACCAGGCGGGGATACGGCCATGCTCCCGGCAGGCGGCGGGGCCAGTGTCTATTATTCCGATGCGGTCGTTGCCCGCGGCGGGAAGCTGGCCAATTACGCCGAATACTCCGGCGATCCGCCAGACTGGGCGGTTGAAGTCTTGACCGACAAGGTCTGCTCGTTGCCCGGGATCAAGAACATTATCGTCGGTGGCGCCATTGCCAACTTTACCGATGTGAAGAAGACGTTCGGCGGCATCATCAATGGATTCCGCAAGGCGAAGTCCGAGGGCAAGCTCAAGGACGTCAAGATTTGGGTGCGCCGCGGTGGCCCGCGTGAAAAGGAAGGGCTGGATGCGATGCGCGCACTCAAGGACGAAGGGTTCGACATCAACGTCTTCGACCGCAACACGCCGCTGACCGATATCGTCGATAAGGCGCTTCAAAAGTAGTAACGAGTGCTGAGACTTGAGTGCTGAGTTAGGAGGAAGCTCCGTCCGGCTCAGCACTCAGCACTCAGGACTTAGCACTCAGCACTGGAGAAGAGAGGGAGATCCCGATGAGCATCCTGGCAAACAAAGATACCTATGTGGTCATTCAGGGGGGCATCGCAGGCGTGAACGCCGCGCGCCGGATGGCCGAGTTCTGTTACCTGATTAAACGCTCGTTGAATGTCCTGGCCTTCGTCTATCCGCCTGACGCAGGCAAGACACACGAAATTCCCTATGGCAGTGGCTTAGTGGCTGTTCCCATCTATAAGAGCGTTGCGGAAGCGACGAAGAATCATCCCCAGATCAACACCAGTCTCGTCTACATTGGCGCGGATCGGGCCATGAAGGGAGGGATGGAAGCCTTGGACGACTCCCACATCAAGGTGGTCTCCATGATCACCGAGGGTGTGCCGGAAAAAGATGCCAAGATCCTGGGCCGTCATGCAACCAAGCTCGGGAAGGTCTTCAACGGCCCTTCGTCGATCGGCATTGTCTCAGCCGGCTCCTGCCGGTTGGGTGTCATTGGCGGCGCTTTCGACAACCTGGTGCTGTCGAAGCTCTACCGCGAAGGTTCGTTCGGGGTCATCACCAAGTCGGGCGGCCTCTCCAACGAAATTATCTGGATCTGCTCGCAGTTTGCTGACGGCATCACGACGGCTATCGGGATCGGCGGTGACACCTATCCGGGAACCGACTACGTCAGCTATCTCGACATGTTCGAGAACGATCCGCAAACGAAGGCGGTCGTCATCGTCGGCGAAATGGGCGGCGATCTTGAAGAGCGAGCTGCCGAGTGGTACGGGGCTAAGAAGCGGCGTGTGAAGTTGCTGGCCGTGGTTTCCGGATTTTGTCAGGAGAGTTTGCCGAAGGGCATGAAGTTCGGCCATGCCGGCGCGAAGGAAGGGTTGAAGGGAGAAGGATCGGCCCGTTCCAAGTCCGATGCCCTGAAGAAGTACGGCGCGATCGTGCCTGCGACATTCGGCGCCTTGGGCCCCGCCATTAAAGAGACCTATCAAGAACTGTTGAAATCCGGTCAGGTCACGGAGCCGGTTGAGCCGACTGTGCTGCCGAAGTTGCCGAAGACGATCGAAGAGGCGATGAAGGCGGACGAAGTCATGGTGGCTCCGCTGATCCGTACCACGATCAGCGACGACCGAGGCGACGAACCCTGCTACGACGGATATCCGGCCTCCGAACTTATCAACAAAGGCTACGAAATTCCCCATGTCGTAGGCCTACTGTGGGACAAACGGCTCATTTCAAAACAGGAAGCCGAAATCGTCAAACGCATCATGATGCTTTCCGCCGATCATGGTCCCTGTGTCAGCGGAGCTCTGGGGACGATCATCGCGGCCTGCGCCGGGATCGGCCTGTCCCAGTCGGTCGCAGCAGGATTGATCATGATCGGCCCCCGCTTCGGCGGCGCTGTGACCGATGCTGGCCGGTTCTTCAAGTATGCCGTCGACAATAAAATGACGGTCGATGACTTCTTGGCCTACATGAAGAAGAATCACGGACCGGTGCCGGGGATTGGCCATCGCGTCAAGAGCCTGCGTAATCCGGACAAACGAGTGAAGGAACTTGTCGGGTACGTCAAGAGCTTGAACATCAAGACGCCTTGCCTAGACTTTGCGCTCGAAGTGGAAAAGATTACTTCGGTGAAAAAGGACAACCTGATTCTGAATGTGGACGGCACAATGGCGGCAGTGCTCGTCGATATCGGGTTCCCAGTCGACAGTTTAAACGGCTTCTTCATTCTCTCACGCACGATCGGGTTGATCGGGCATTGGGTGGATCAGAAACGTCAGGATAGCCGCTTGATCCGGCTGTTCGATTATCTGGTGAATTACGCAGCGCCCAAACGGCGGGAAGTGCCGCCGCTGAAGTAAGTGCTGAGTAGCGAGTGCTGAGTTCTGAGTTAGGGCCCTTGTCTTCGCACTCAGCACTCAGAACTTTAAGGAGTAAAGAATCATGTCGATAGATCTTGCCAAAAATCTCTATGCGAAGATGCCGGACGTGTTCGCCAAAGCCAGGAAGAAATTCGGCCGTGGCCTGACGTTATCGGAGAAGGTGCTGGTTTCACACGCGGACAATTTCGACACCCAGGTGTGGGAGCGAGGCAAAGCGATGTTGGCCCTGCGGCCCGATCGCGTGGCCATGCAGGATGCGACGGCCCAGATGGCTATGTTGCAGTTCATGCAGGCCAACAAAGCAAAAGCGGCCGTGCCGAGCACCATCCATTGCGACCACTTGATCCGTGCTGAGATGGGCTCCGAGAAGGATCTGCTCCGCGCGGTGGATGAGAACGCGGAAGTCTATAATTTTCTCGCCTCTGCAGCCAAGAAGTACGGCATTGGCTTCTGGAAGCCAGGCGCCGGGATTATTCACCAAGTGGTGTTGGAGAACTATGCGTTTCCAGGCAGCTTAATCATCGGCACCGACTCGCACACGCCGAACGGCGGCGGGCTCGGCGGATTGGCTATCGGTGTCGGCGGCGCAGATGCAGGCGAAGTGATGGCCGGCTTGCCCTGGGAAGTCCTCCACCCGAAACTGATCGGCATCCGCCTGACCGGCAAGTTGAGCGGCTGGGCCTCGCCGAAAGACGTGATTCTGTATCTCTGCGGTTTGCTCACGGTGAAGGGCGGGACGAACAAGATCGTCGAATACTTCGGTCCTGGCGCCGAGACCATCAGCGCGACCGGTAAAGGGACGATCTGCAACATGGGCGCGGAACTGGGCGCCACGACGTCGGTATTTCCCTTCGACCAGAAGATGGTTGCGTATCTAAATATTACGGATCGGGCAGATCTGGCGAATCTTGCAATCGCCAACAAATCATTGCTGGTGGCGGACCCCGAGGTTTTTCAGTCGCCTGAGAAGTACTATGACCAGATTGTCGAAGTCGATTTGTCGACGCTTGAGCCCCATGTCGTCGGGCCTCATACGCCGGACCTCGCCCGGCCCATTTCCAAGATGGCGGCGGAAGCCAAAGAGAAAGGCTATCCAGTCCAACTCAAGGCGGCGCTCATTGGAAGCTGCACCAATTCATCCTATGAAGACATCAGCCGTTCGGCCCACATCGCCCAGCAGGGGTTGAAGGCCGGGCTCAAAGCGAAAGCCTCGTTCCTTGTGTCGCCTGGTTCCGAGCGCATTTATCATACGATGAAGCGCGACGGGTTCTTGGAGACATTTGAACAGTTAGGCGGCACGGTGTTGTCGAATTCCTGTGGCCCCTGCATCGGGCAGTGGAAGCGAGCCGATGGTGTGAAGGGGAAGGCGGACTCGATCGTCAGCTCTTTTAACCGCAATTTCCCTGGCCGTAATGACGGCATCAACGAAACACTCTCATTCCTCGCGAGTCCTGAAGTCGTGACGGCCTACGCCATCACGGGTGATCTCGGCTTCGATCCTGTGAATCAGACGCTCAAGGGGGCGGATGGCAAGGAATTCAAGTTCCTGCCTCCGGTGGGTGAAGAGCTTCCGGCCAAGGGGTTCGCGAAGGGTGAGGAAGGGTTTGTTGCGCCGGCCGCCAGTGGCGAGGGTTTGACCGTCGAGGTCCCGCCGACCAGCGAGCGACTACAACTATTGCAGCCCTTTCCGCGCTGGGACGGCAAGGATTTCGAAAAACTTCCGCTCTTGATCAAGACCAAGGGCAAGACGACCACCGATCATATTTCTCCCGCCGGTCCCTGGCTCAAGTTCCGCGGCCATTTGGACAAGATCAGCGACAATATGTTTCTGGGGGCGAACAATGCATTTTTCTCCGAACCTGGCAAGGGGACGGATGTCTTGACGGGCGAAGCAGGGCTCACGATGGCTCAGATCGCCCGCCGGTACAAAGCGAAGGGCATCGGCTCTATTGTGGTGGGCGATGAAAACTATGGCGAGGGTAGCAGCCGCGAGCATGCCGCGATGTCGCCGCGCTTCCTCAATGTCCGTGTCGTCATCACGAAGAGTTTTGCCCGCATTCATGAGACCAATTTGAAGAAGCAGGGGATCTTGGCGTTGACCTTTGCTGACCCGAAGGATTACGAGAAGATCGACCAGCAAGATCGCATCAGCGTGACAGGGCTCAGCAGTCTGGCTCCTGGCAAACCGGTGCAAGTGACCATCCATAAGCCGGATGGTACGTCACTCACCATTCAGGCGAACCACAGCATCACCGAGCAGCAGATCGCGTGGTTCAAGGCCGGTTCAGCGCTGAACGCACTGAACTAACAAGGAGTTAGAAGAGGAGTCGTCATGACCACGACCGCATCGAAAATTATCTATACGAAGACCGATGAAGCCCCCATGCTGGCGACCTATTCCTTTCTGCCGATCATCAATGCCTTCAGCAAGGCAGCCGGTGTGTTGGTTGAATTGCGGGATATTTCGTTGGCAGGGCGCATTCTCGCGGTGTTTCCCGAGTATCTCACGCCGCAGCAGAAACAGGCGGACGCACTGTCTGAATTGGGCGAGCTGGCCAAGACGCCGGAAGCCAATATCATCAAGCTTCCGAACATCAGTGCCTCGCTTCCTCAGATGCAAGCGGCCATCAAGGAATTGCAGACCCAGGGCTACAAGCTTCCTGAGTACCCGGAAAATCCGAAAGACGACAAGGAAAAGGACATCAAGAGCCGCTACGACAAAGTTAAAGGCAGTGCCGTCAACCCGGTTCTGCGCGAAGGCAACTCCGATCGCCGCGCACCGCTCTCCGTGAAGGCCCATACCAGGAAGCATCCGCATAAGATGGGAGCCTGGAGTCCGGACTCCAAGACGCATGTTGCCCATATGAAGGGCGGAGATTTCTTTTCCAACGAAAAGTCCATGACGACGACTGCGGCGACCGATGCCAGGATCGAGTTTGTCGGCCCGGACGGCAAGACGACCGTGCTCAAGCCGAAAGTGGCGTTACAGGCTGGGGAAGTCATCGATGCCACGTTCATGAGCAAGCGGGCTCTGCGCCAGTTCATCGAGGAACAGATCGAAGATGCCAAGAAGCAGGGGGTACTGTTTTCGATCCATATGAAAGCCACCATGATGAAGATCTCGGATCCCAAGATCTTCGGTCATGCCGTGACGGTCTATTACAAAGACGTGTTCGAGAAGCATGGCGAGACGCTCAAACAGTTGGGTGTGGATCCGGACAACGGTCTCGGTGATCTCTACACGAAGATCAAAGCCCTGCCGGACGATCAGCGCAAGGCCATCGAAGCCGACATCCAAGAGGTCTATAAGAAGCGGCCTCCCATGGCGATGGTGAATTCCGACAAGGGGATCACCAATTTGCACGTCCCCAGCGATATCATCATCGATGCCTCTATGCCGCCGGTCATTCGAGACTCGGGAAAGATGTGGGGGCCTGACGGCAAGCTGGCGGACACCAAGTGCGTGATCCCCGACGCCAGCTACGCGCCGGTCTATCATGAGGTCGTTGAGTTCTGTAAGAAGCATGGCGCCCTCGATCCGAAAACGATGGGCAGCGTGCCCAATGTCGGTCTCATGGCGCAGGCGGCGGAGGAATACGGTTCGCACGACAAGACCTTCAAGGCGCCTGGTAATGGCACGATCCGTGTGGTGGATGCATCGGGAAAGACTTTGCTGGAACATCAGGTCGAAGAAGGCGATATCTGGCGTATGTGTCAGGTGAAGGATGCGCCGATTCGTGACTGGGTCAAGCTGGCGGTGAATCGTGCGAAGGCCACCGGAGCCCCGGCGATTTTCTGGCTGGACAAGACCAGAGCGCACGATGCGCAATTGATCACGAAGGTGGAACGCTACTTGAAAGATCACGATACAAAAGGTCTCGACATTCGGATTATGACACCAGCCGATGCGACGCGCCTCTCATTGGAGCGGATCAGAGAGGGAAAGGACACGATCTCTGTGACGGGGAACGTGTTGCGCGACTATCTCACGGACCTGTTCCCAATTCTCGAAATCGGGACCAGCGCCAAGATGCTCTCGATCGTTCCCTTGTTGAACGGCGGCGGCCTCTTCGAGACCGGGGCTGGCGGTTCGGCGCCCAAGCATGTGCAGCAGTTCCAGGAGGAGGGGTATTTGCGGTGGGATTCGCTGGGTGAATTTCTGGCCCTCGCCGCCTCATTGGAACATCTCGCCAAGGTGGCGAATAATCAAGCGGCAAAAAATTTGGCCGACGCGCTCGATCAGGCCAATGCGAAATTCCTGGAGAGCAATAAGTCGCCAGCCCGTAAAGTGGGCGAGATCGATAATCGTGGGAGCCATTTCTATCTGGCGTTGTATTGGGCGCAAGCCTTGGCCCAACAGACTCAGGATAAGAACCTGGCGGCACGCTTTGCCAAGATCGCCAAGGATTTGGCGGACAATGAATCCAAGATCTCGGGCGAATTACTCGCTGCTCAGGGGAAGCCGGTTGATGTCGGCGGGTACTACCACCCTGATGATGCGAAGGCGTCAAAAGCGATGCGCCCCAGCCCGACCTTGAATGCGATCGTGGATGCGATTGCATAGAATGGCTACGGGGTGAGAGGCTAGGGGCAAGGGGTGGTGATTCCGCCCTCTAGCCACTAGCCTCGCGCCCCTGGCCGTTGCAAACTATATGGCACAAGAAGATAAAGAAAACGTTATCGATCAGCCGGAAGTCATCCGGCACAAGATGGTCACGGTTGAGATCGCCGGCAAGAAGTACGAGGTGCCGGAGGGGATCACGGTCATTAAGGCCCTGTGGTACTCGGGCCAGGAAGTCATCCGTGGGGCTGGCTGTCTCGGTGGGTTTTGTGGCGCCTGCGCGGCCTACTATCGGACCAAGGACGACCCGAAAGTAAGGACTTGTCTGGCCTGCCAAATGGCGGTGCAGGACGGCATGTCGATCACCATGATGCCGCCGTTTCCGGCCCGGAAGGCCACCTACGACATGCAGACGCTCAAAGATCCGAAGCAGGATCTCTTCAATCTCTATCCCGAAGCGCCGCTTTGCCGAAACTGCAACGCCTGCACCGAAGCCTGTCCGCAGAGCATCGACGTGCGGGAGGGAGTCTGGAAGGCCGTCTTCGGCGACTTCAAGAGCGTGTCGGAAATGTTCATGGACTGTGTGATGTGCGGGATGTGCACGCCGGTCTGCATTGCGGACATCGCCCCAAATCTCGTGGCCTTGTATGTGAGCCGGGCGCAGGGGGCTCATTTCACCGAAAAGCCGCTGGGCCTGGATGTGCGCATCAAGGAAATCCAAGATGGCCGTTTCAACGACGAGTGGGCCAAGATCCTCAAGATGAACGACAAAGAACTAGCCGATCACTGCGCAACGGTCAAATAAGATGGGCAAGTGGCACATGGCAAGGGGCAAGGGGTATGAGATGGGATTCTCCCTTAACATATCCTCGCCTCTCGCCTCTCGCCCCTCGCCCCTCGCCGTATAATCATGGACATCCACGACCTTCAACAGATCGTACACAAGACTCGGGATGCTCGACGCAAGCAGACCCTTCCCAAGTTCTCTCCAGCTGATCGCGACCAACTGATCCACAAATATCATCCGGATTATCGTGAGCGGGCCTATCGGCCGATCCGCTTTGGTCCCAACGGTGGGGATAAGACGGTTGTCGAGCTGGCATCATTGCTGGAGGGCGATAGCTCCATTGCCGACGAGTTCGATCTGACGGCCGATTACACGACCGACGTTCTGGTGGTGGGTGGCGGCGGTGCCGGCTGCGCGGCGGCGCTTCATGCGCATGGAGCGGGTGCCAAGGTTATCCTGGCTACGAAGCTCCGTCTCGGCGACTCCAACAGCGTGATGGCCCAAGGGGGCATGCAGATTTCGGTCTCGCCAGAAGATTCGCCCGTTACGCATTTCGTGGATACCCTGAAGGGCGGCCACATGCAGAACGACCATCAGCTGCTCAAGGTGATGGTCGAGGAAGGCCCCTCGATTGCGAAATGGCTGCTGAGCTTGGGCGTGCTGTTCGATCGCGATGGGGACGGCAATCTGCATGTGAAGAAAGGCGGTGGCAGTTCGAAGCCGCGCCTTCTCACTTGTTCAGACTATACAGGCCTGGAAATCATGCGGGTGCTCAAGGATGAGGTGCTGAATCAGAACATCCAGCTGCTTGAATTTTGCGCTGCGGTTGAGCTGACGAGTGATGAGAAGGGGAACTGCACCGGCGCCATATTCAAAGACCTCGACAACCAGCGCCATGTCGTCGTGGCAGCCAAGTCCGTCATTCTGGCGACCGGCGGCATCGGCCGGCTCCACATTCAAGGATTCCCGACCAGCAATCATTACGGTGCAACCGGCGATGGGCTCTGCCTGGCCTACCGGATGGGCGCCAAACTCATGCACATCGATACGTTCCAGTATCACCCTTCCGGCGCTGTCTACCCCGAACAGCTGATCGGGGCGCTGGTCACGGAAGGTATCAGATCTGAAGGTGGACATTTGGTCAATGCGAAGGGCGAACGGTTCGTCAACGAATTGGACACCCGCGACGTCGTATCCTCGTCGATTATCCGGGAGTGCGAAGAGGGGCGTGGCATACGCACGATGTCCGGGCGTATTGGCGTCTGGCTCGATACGCCCTTGCTCGATGCAGAACATGGCCCTGGCACCCTGGAGAAGCATTTCCCCGCGATGATGCTGCAGTTCGAACGGTTCGGCATCGACATTAGCAAAGACCCTGTATTGATCTATCCGACGCTGCACTATCAGAACGGCGGGGTGAAGATCGATACCAATTCAGAAACCAATGTGCACAATCTCTTCGTCGCGGGCGAGGCGTCCGGCGGATTGCACGGACGCAACCGATTGATGGGGAATTCGCTCCTCGACCTGATGGTCTTTGGAAAACGTTCCGGGCTGACGGCCGCAGCTCGCGCCGCTGCCATGCCGCAAGGGAAGTTGACGGTCGCGCATCTGAAGGGATTCCGTGCCGAGGCCAAGAAGCATGGCAGTTCGAACGGGATTGTGTCACCCATGATCCTGCCGGCCTATACAAGAAAAGAATAATGAAGTAGCGAGTGCTGAGTGCTGAGTAAGGATTCTTCGTTCGCTGACTCAGCACTCACGTCTCAGCACTCAGCACTAGACCGATAGTCAGCACTGGAGCGACAGAAGGAGCGACGATGAACGTTCATGAGTTTCAGGCGAAGCAGTTGTTCGGGCAATTTGGGGTTCCGGTTCCGCGCGGGAGAGAGATCACCTCGCCTGAAGCGGGGGCTGCATGGGCCGCAGAACTCAATACCCCGGTCTTTGTCGTTAAGGCGCAGATCCATGCAGGCGGTCGAGGCAAGGCCGGCGGCGTCAAGATTACGAAGGACAAGGCGGCCGTTCCCGGTCTGGTCAAGGAACTGATCGGCAAGACCCTTATCACTCACCAAACCGGTCCCAAGGGGCGGGAAGTGCGGCGGCTGCTGATCGAAGAAGGGGCCGCGATTGCCAAGGAATTGTATGTGAGCCTCCTCGTCGATCGGGATAGCGGATGGCCCGTATTTATCGCGAGCACCGAGGGTGGGATGGAGATCGAAGTTGTTGCCGCGAATACGCCGGAGAAGATCATCCGGGAAGCGATCGACCCGGCTGTCGGGTTTCAATCGTACAACGGGCGAAACGTCGCCTTTGCACTTGGGCTTTCTGCCATAGAACCAGCCGTCGTGAATCCCTTCATTCAGATGCTGGGGAACCTCTATCGCTTATTTATGGAGAAGAATGCGGCGATGGTGGAGATCAATCCGCTGGTCATCACCAGCGACAAGAAACTCATTGCACTGGACGGCAAGGTCTCGTTCGACGATAGCGCGCTGTTCAGGCATGCCGATGTACAGCAGATGCGTGACCTCCATGAAGAAGATCCGCTTGAGATCGAAGCGGGAGAAAATAATCTGAACTACATCAAGCTCGATGGCAACATCGGCTGCATGGTGAACGGCGCGGGCCTGGCCATGGCCACGATGGACGTCATCAAGCTGGCGGGCAGCGAGCCGGCAAACTTCCTGGACGTCGGCGGCGGTGCTACTAAGGAGACCGTGGCTGCGGGATTTCGGATCCTCCTCAAGGATCCGAACGTCAAGGGCATCTTCATCAACATCTTCGGCGGGATTGTTCGTTGTGATCGGATTGCCCATGGTGTCATCGAAGCGGCCAAAGAAGTGAAGATCAATGTGCCGCTGGTCGTGAGACTTCAGGGGACGAATGCGGACGAAGGCCGCAAGCTGTTGGCGGAATCAGGCCTGAAGTTGGAAGTGGCCAACGATTTGTGGGAAGCGGCGCAAAAAATTGTGAAGTTGACGGGTAAGGCTGCGTAGCGTGCTAGAGAGACACAGGGCCAAGCCCCTGTGCTCGCAGACCGCGCACGATCAGAATGTGCTCGGCCGATGCGCGCAGTGGGGGCTCAGCCCCGCGCCTCTCTAGCAGGCCAGTTCAAATAGAAGGCCTTCCCCGTTGTGGCTGGGGAAGGAGGAAAGAAGAGGAAAAAGTGAGTATTCTCGTTAATAAGAATACGCGGGTGGTGGTGCAGGGGATTACTGGTAAGGAAGGCTCGTTCCATGCGACACAGTGCAAGGCCTATGGGACGCAGGTTGTTGCGGGTGTGACGCCAGGCAAGGCGGGGCAGGAAGTCGAAGGGATTCCGGTTTTCAATACGGTGCGTGATGCCGTGAAGAAATCCCAGTGCGACACCTCGCTGGTCTTTGTGCCTCCGCCGTTTTGCGCTGATGCGATCCTGGAAGCAGCCGATGCCGGCGTGAAGCTGATCATTTGCATTACCGAAGGCATTCCGGTGAACGACATGGTCAAGGTCAAGCGCGCGCTCTATGGCCGAGATGTCCGATTGATCGGACCCAACTGCCCCGGCGTCATCACCGTCGATGAAGCGAAGATCGGCATCATGCCGGGTTTCATCCATAAGAAGGGTGTGGTGGGCGTCGTGTCGCGCAGTGGAACCCTCACCTACGAAGCGGTGCATCAGCTTTCAACGATGGGATTGGGTGAAACGACTTGTGTCGGAATCGGTGGCGATCCGGTCAATGGCACAGGCTTCGTCGATGTGCTGGCGCTGTTCGAAAAAGATCCCGAGACTCAGGCGATCGTCATGATCGGCGAGATTGGCGGCGATGCGGAAGAGAAAGCCGCTGAGTTCATCAAGAAGAATGTGAAGAAGCCGGTTGTCAGTTTCATCGCCGGAATCACGGCGCCGCCAGGCCGCCGCATGGGCCATGCCGGGGCCATCATTTCCGGTGGGAAGGGCACGGCAGCTGAGAAGATGAAGAGCTTGGAGGCAGCGGGTGTCCGAGTGGTAAAGAATCCGGCAGAGATCGGCAATGCGGTGAAGGTTGCGCTCGGACGGTAAGTAAGAACCTCGCCTCGCTTAAGTTAGACAGAGACCGTGGCGCGTGAAGCGCGAGATATGCGCGAAAGGCGCGCCGCGGACAGATTCGATTCCCACTTCGTATCACTCATCCCGTCGGTCTTGCGTGTCTCGTTTAGGCTCAGCTCTGTTTGGTGTTCCATCCTGTGGGCCAAGTTATTTCCCTTCTTCTGACAGGTTATTCGTGTTAGGGTAATTTCATGCGGGTATTTCTCATCCACGTTCGCGACCCACAGTTCTACGCCCTCCCAGCTAAAACACGCGCAAAAAACGGCCGTATCAGGGTCATGGGCTTCCCGCCCATCGGCATCATGTCCCTCTCGTCGGTGCTCAAGCAGGCTGGCCACGAGTGTGTGATGTTCGATCAGGCGAACCCCGATACGCCGAACGAAGTGATCCTCGACGAAATCAATCGGCAACAACCGGCCCTGGTCGGCCTCAGTTTCCTTAGTACCACCAGCTATCCCTACGCGAAGATCCTGGCCCGTCAGATTCGTGCCGCCAACTCGAAGGTCAAACTAGCCTTCGGTGGCGTCTTTGCAAGTTTGAACGCTGCACTGGTCAAACTGCAGTGTCCTGAAGTGGACTTCATCTGCAAGGGAGATGGCGAACAGTTGCTCCTCGATCTGCTCGAACGGTTCGATGATCCAGCCGATGTGGCCGGGCTGACCTGGGCCAAGGACGGTCGTGTCGTGCAGAATTCCGGTCGACCGATGGAGCGCCATCTCGATCAGTGGCCCTTCCCCGATCGCGAAGGCCTTCCGCTCGACTTTATCGAGTCTATGCCGCTCGACGTTCCTGCTGTACTCTCGATGGAGCGGTTCACGACGATGCAAACTTCACGAGGCTGCCCGTGGCCCTGTGTGTTCTGTGATATTCCGATCTTCAACGAAGGTAAGTGGCGCGCGCGGAGTGCCCAACACGTGGTGAGCGAACTCAAGTACCTCGAAGAATGCGGCTACGGGTCCGTCTATTTTGTCGACGACCATTTTCTGCTGCAACCCAAGCGGATCGAGGCGATTTGCCAAGGCGTGATGGACGCGAAACTCTCGATCCAATGGGGCATCGAGGGGCGGGTGGACTCGGTGGCTCAGCATTTGTTTCCCGCCATGGCCAAGGCCCATTGCCGGACGGTCATGTTCGGAATTGAAAGTGGGAGTCAGAAAATTCTCGATCGCCTCAAGAAGGAGCAGACGTTGGAAGAAGTGGCCACCGCGGTCACGAATGCCAAAAAGGCCGGCATCGAGATCGTGCATGGCTTCTTCACCGTGGGCAACCCGGATGAGACAGTTGAAGATATGAACGCGACGTTCGACCTGGCTTCCAAGCTGCCGCTCGACACGTTCGGTTTCAATCGACTCTGTGTGTATCGAGGGACTCCGCTTTGGCAAGAATATGTGAAGCGTGGGTTGGTCAGCGAAACCACCGATTGGTACAAGTATTTCAAATGTTCCACGATCGATCCGACCTGCTTGCCAGGAGAAGTGATCAATGAGGTCCGCCGTCAAGGGCTTAAGAGGCTGTTCGTGTACAAGCTCCTGCACTATCCCATCCAGACGTTCCGGCTGCTACGGCGGTTCCTCCGCTTCATGCCGGCGCGGGATGTGGCCTACATTATCATCAAGCCGTTTCTGGGCCAAAAGAAAGGCGCCACGAAGGCTGAAGTGCTGTCCCGCGCCGTCGAGCATGGCGAGATGAAAGACGCAGCGGCGCAGATGACCCAGATGACGGATGAAATGCTTCACAGCGTGATGGAGGAGTCGCGGCTGGAACGGTTACGCATTCAGCAAGAGGCAGAAGGTTCGCGCGAGTTGCCGATGGTCCACTCTCGCTAGGCCAAAGACCTTGGCGCGTGAAGCGCGAGATGTGCGAGAAAAGCGCGACGTGGGATAGATTTGATTTCCGCCTTGTCTCGCCCGTCCAGCCAGTCTCGCTCGCCTCTCCTGTTAAACCGCAATTCCCCAGATTTGTTTCGCCGCCAATCCGATCGCATAGCTCACGCTGACAGCCAGTGCGATAATGACCAGATTCAGGACGATCCGCCGTCTGATGTCCATGCCGGATAGGAATGACAGAATCGTTGAGACGAGGACGACCATGAGGCCGGCGGTGAAGACGGAGAAGAGCGCATCCTTCGCACCGACCAAGACGGGCAATACCGGCACCAGTGCGCCGGCGATATAGGCTACCCCCACCACCATAGCCGATCTCAGCGGCGACTCTTCCATGGGTGTGACGCCCAATTCTTCACCCAAGAAGACTTTTCTGGCAATCTCGGTCGTCTTCACCTCCCTTTCGCTGTTCAATGCCAAGAACGAACCGGCGGCCATCGATAACGCGCCGGCCACAGCCGTTGTCAAGGCGGCAATCAGGACCAGTCTGGCGCTGCCGAACGCGCCGAAGAAGCCGCTCACCGCGCCGAGAATTTCCACCAAACCGTCGTTGAGTCCCAGGAAGACATTGCGAATCCGTTCCGGGTTGATTTTTCGCTTCGTCAGTTCCGTGACGAGCACGTCCTCGTGCTTGAACTCATCCATCAAAATACCGCGCAAGGCTTCGCCAAGGGGCTTGCCTTGATATTCGTGCCACAGCGACAGATACTTGCGTACGCCATGGACCTCGATGGCCTCGAGCACCAGATGGACGGCGATCGAGCCGAAGATCCCGCAGACCAGCATCATGACGGAGAGTTTGATCCGCCTGCCGGCGTTCAACTCGTTGAGTTTGAGATCGAAAAACTTCTGCCAGAAGGCCAGGTGAGCGGTTTCCACCTTGATCAGTTCATCGAGGGTGTGGTGCACATCCGGCTGCGTCACCGCGCGGAGCGCCTTGTACAGCGATAGATCGAACAGCTCGTCGAGCACGAGCTGTCGCGCAAGCTTCGGATCATGGGTGGTGGAGACTGCGTTCATATTGGAGAGTAGCATGCTGCGGTAAAACTATGCTGGCATGCGAACACTTCGATGGTCCGTACGTATAGGACAAGCCCGGTCTGTCTGGTTTATCTGGTCCATCTGGTTGATCTGGTTTGTTTTGCTTATCTGGTTAATTTCGTTCAACCAAAAACCAGACGGACCAGATAAACCAAACAGACCAGGCTCCTAGCCCGCATTATTTATGACGGTTCGTCGCGAAATCGCGTGACGTGTAAGCCCTGTACATGCGGTCACGCTTTTCCCGCCAGCCTCGCCCGTCTCGCTTGAGTCAGGCCTCGGCGACTGCAGCAGAAGCGTTCATGAATAATGCGGGCTAGGGGAAGTGGCACAGTGCATCGCCTTGGCTCATAGTGGGCCTGATGAACGGACGAGTATTCTACCTCCGGTCAGCCGATCAGGACGTAGGCGCCAAAGCCGATAATAGCCGCGAACAAGGCCACGCTCAGCATCGCCTTCTCATGCCCGCACATCCCTTCCTGTGCCTTGCAGACCGCCAGGGAGCACATGATCGCCATCGTGGCCTCCTTTGGTGCAGATTATGAAGCGTCGTGTGTGAAACGATACGCCGCTCAGAATGCGTAGTCAACGCCGATCCGTGATCCTCTCCGCAGCAGTTTGCTACAGAAAGTGGATGAAGCCGCTGGTCTTCACATTCCGTTCAGTCCGAGCCAATAGTTCGTATGAAGCGAATCGATCGGAAGATCTATTGAACGATCGCCTGCTTCGTTTCATCCAGATGTTTTTGGAGGTACTGCATGAAGGGTGTACCGCCGGTTCCCACGGCTGAGGGGTTGCTGGAATAGGATTGGTGTTGGCGGTGAATGTAGCTGTCGGCATAGCCGATGTGGATCTCACGAAACTGTGCGAGGAGATCGACGCAGGCGCCATAGGCAGTCCAGAGATCGGGGGTGCGGAGTTTCCGATCGCGAACATAGCCGGCGAGCAACGGACGGCCAAGATCGTCGGAGGCCTTCTCTAGAGTCTCAAGAAATGCACGGTGGCGCGGAGGCATGTAGTCGCGCATTTCCTGTAAGTACAGGGTCAAGGGATCGGGGGCATGGGCGATTCCGAGCCCGGCATCGAGACAAGGCACGATCGAGCTTTGCGCACCGGTTTCGCCTCGGAATTGTTGCGGCTGCCCGGCATAGAATTCCACTCCCTCATAGGTGAGCCCGTTCGGCATGGAAGGGCTGTTCTTCCAGCCGTGAATGTAGGGGCGCACGCGGTTATAGTACACATAGGGATCGCAGCGCTCTTTCATCCTGAGCAACGTGGCGCGCATCGCTGTTTGGGCCAACGCCAAGGATTTGAGCCCGATTAAGACCTCGTGCTCCTTATTCTCGGCCGCGCCCCTCATTGCGCGCAGGAGTCCTGCCAGCCCTGGTCCCGCTTCCCGCTCGATTTGGATGTGAACCACAACAAACCATTCTTCATCCAAACCACCGAGAAAATTTTGGAGCAGCACAATGTTGTCGAGCTGAATCGGTTTAGTCTTGTCGAGACGCCGCCAGTTATCGAGTGCATAGGACGCGTAGGAGAGAACGGGGTGTCGTCCAAGTCGCTGCGCAACTTCGTGCCAGGGTTTTGCCAATTGTGGTGGCAATGTCGCAATCGGTTGGTCCGGCACTTCCCACACGTAAGCATGCCCGGCGAACGAAAGAATCCGCATCGCAGCCCGACAGTCTTCTGTGCTCCACGTTGTGGGGATGGATGAAAGCAGCTGGCGTTGCTCGTCGATGAACCGACGGACCGTCCGAGCACTCAGCAATTTCGGAAGCTCAGTCCCTAGGTCGTTGAGCGTGGGGGAGCCGGGCAGATGGCCAAGGGGGTCTTGCGGGAGAAACCCCTGTTCAGGCGAGATTTCGTAATCGGAAAGGTTGACAGGAGCGAAGTTCGTCGATCCCATAGAAGCCTCAGATGCTCACAACCCCGGCGGCGAATGCTACTTTACCACACCTTGAGTGAATGACGATTAATTGATGGGCTGGAAAGTCGAATGTCCCTGTTTGTTTTCGCGATTCGAAAAAGACAAGGTCTGGCCTATCCTATCCCTGCATGGCATTGCACAAAAGGAATGCTACGATCAGAAAAATTGAGGGGCGGTCATGGACGATCGAGTGACCGGAAGGTTGATCATCGCCGAGGTCAAGTTATGAGCGGCAAGATTCGGATTATGGTGCCGAAAGACCGGATTGCGGCCTTCTGCCAAAAATGGAAGATTACCGAGCTGGCTCTCTTCGGTTCCGTACTCCGAGAGGATTTCCGTCCGGACAGCGACGTGGATGTGCTGGTGACGTTCAGCTCCGATTCAGACCGGGGAGCTTGAGCATTTGCTGGACATGAAGGAGGAGTTGGAGTCGCTGTTTGGACGAGCGGTTGATCTGGTTGAGAAACGATTGGTAGAGGAAAGCCGCAACTACATCCGGCGCAAGCACATACTCTCCCACATGGAAGCCGTGTATGCAGCGTGACGACTCGCTCCTGCTCGATATGCTTCAGGCTGCAAGGCAAATACGGGAGTACACAAGTGGGCTGCAAGAGTCGGACTTCCTCACCAGCCGCCGGGACCAGGATGCCGTGTTGCTTCAGTGTGCTGTGCTCGGTGAAACGGCTAAGCGCGTCTCTCCAGAGTTTCGAAACGCCCATCCTGAGATCCCTTGGAGGAAAATCATGGGCGTTCGGAATGTTGTGGTCCATGACTATTTTCAGGTTGACGTTCACCGGACGTGGAAGATTGCGAGCCGTGACTCCCTGAGCTGATTAAAACTCTGGAGCCGCTTGTCCCGCCTGACTCCTCACCATAGCGCCATACGGCGGTTCTTCATTTCTTGGCCCGGCCTCGCCGTTGCGGCCTGTGATATCAGGGAATTTAGAATGTCACTGTTTTTCGCCTGAGTGGTATCGAGAGGAGTCCCGTGCTTTCCTGCCGTCGTCGATGTATTTAAACACAATAAAACCTACTGGGATTATTCCAGTTGCTGCACCGAGCATCGCGAGCCAAATAACCCAAGGTTTGTTGGGAACGACCTCTTCCGCGAGCAAGTAGGTGGTGGCGAGAGACGAGCAGATGAACAAAAACTTTGCGAACCACAGTGGCGCTCGAATCAGATCGCATAACTTGCGCGCGCCGAAGACGAGTCCAATTGCCAGGGCCAGCGCAAGAAAGCCGCCCATGAAGAGCCTCGATTCCTATTTAGATCTGCAACTCGGGGATCGTGGTTACAAATAAATCAAAAAGATGTCCATCTCCCACAGCGCGCTCCTCGCATTTCGAGACAAACTCGACAGGGATCTCAAACAGGGATGACGCCCCTTTCCTTGGGTGAGGAGATGTGAGGATATGAAAGTTTTTTTCACGAGTGAGATATTGTTCGATCTCTTCGCCAGAGGCATACCCAACATAGAACATGATCCCATCATGCTTCTGAATCTCTAACGAGAACGTGTTGCCACGTGTCGCGCGTAACGCGACGACGCTGCACATTGAGAAACCGTATATTCCATCCGGCAATTCTTCTATTTTTTTCCCCTCTTCCCGTTCAGTCAGCGGTCTCAGTTGATGCTTGTGCCGTAGTCTCAGTATCTCTCTGGGGACTGCGCCCCCCTCCGCGATCTTTCCGACACCGCGCTGCGTGCTCGTTGCTTGCTGGTCGCTACCCCACATGTCAGCGAAATTAACTGAAAAATTCAATCCGACGAGATAAACCAATCCCCCCAACCCAAGGGGCACAGCGATGAGATACAGATACCACCGTTTCATGACTGGCAGGATACGCCCAAAGCCTCCCTGAAGTAAAAAGTATCCTGCACGCTAGACTGTCACCACTACCGGCTTTTTCAGCCCAGTGTGATCGACTTGACTAGTCGAGGTGGAGGGAAGGTGTCAGACACCATCTCCTTGAGCGAGGCAAATACGGAAGCACACAAGTGGGCTGCAAGAGCTGGCGGTAGAAGATTGCGAGCCGTGACATCCCTGAGCTAATCAAAACTCTGGAGCCGCCCATCCCGCCCGATTCCTCATCGTAGCGCCATACGGCGGTTCTTCATTTTCGGGCCTGGCCAAGCCTAGGCGGATCCCCTCGCCTCCCGTGGCCTCCGTTCCTGCCAGCCCCTCTGCGACAACAGGAAATTCAGAGTGTCCCTGTTTTCTTGTCACTTGATATTCAAGGGGCATGGGTGTGCCAGGATTTTGTCACACGGATTGGTGTCATACGTAGAACAACAAATGGCGTTGTGGGTCACGTTGTATGGCGCTGATGACGGCCTGCGCGGATGCGATGTACGCGGGGAGGTTCGTTTCAGAGACGATTAAGTCCGTCGAGCGCGGCTGTGCGGTAACACTCTGCGAGGGTGGGGTAATTGAAGACGTTGTGCACGAAAAAGTCGACCATGCCCTGATAGGCCATGACGGGCTGTCCAATGTGAATCAATTCTGCCGCTCCCGGCCCGACAATATGCACACCCAACAGCTCCCGAGTGTCACGATGAAACACGAGCTTGAGCAGCCCTTCAAGGTCGCCGCTGATGTGTCCCCGCGCGATTTCCCGGTAGAAGGCTCGACCGACGGCATATGGCACTCCGGCGGTGGCGAGCTCTTCTTCAGTCTTCCCGACTGTAGAGACTTCCGGGATGGTGTAGATGCCGTAGGGGAGCGTCGTCGGTGTAGCCGGCTGGGCCACCCGGCACGCATGGCAGGCGGCGAGTCGGCCTTGCTCCATGGAGGTGGCCGCCAAGGCCGGAAATCCGATGACATCGCCCACCGCGTAAATGTGCGGGATGGCCGTTTGGTAGTGCTCGTTGACGGCGAGCTGTCCTTGGTCGGCCTTGAGGCCGATAGCATCGAGATTCAAGGACTCGGTGTTCCCGCTGCGGCCCATCGCATAGAGCAGCATGTCTGTCGTGACGGTCTCCTGACTCTGAAGTCTGGTCACGACGCGCCCCCGCGAGTCAAGGGTGACTTCCGCGATCTCCTCTCCGAAGCGCATGGTCACGCCGTTGCGCTGCATGTGGGAATCGAGCACGCGCATGATCTCTTGATCGACAAACCGGAGGAGGTGGGTCCGTCTATCGATCAGGGTGACTTGGATACCAAACACGGCCAGCATGGAGGCGTACTCCGCTCCGACAACGCCTCCACCCATGACCGTAAGGCTGGTGGGATGCTCTTTTGTGTTGAGGATCGAATCGGAATCACAGATGGTGACGTCGTCGAACGGAATGGCCTCTGGTCGCCGTGGGCGCGACCCAGTGGCAATGACGATCGACGACCCGCGCAGCCGGACGGCTCTGCCATCGAGTCGCGCGACGTGTAGCGTCTGGGGATCGACGAAGGAGGCAAGGCCCGGGATGACTTCGACGTGGTTGCGCTGCAACTGGTCCGTGACTACCGCCACTTCGCTCTTGATGACCCGATCTTTTCTCGATATCAAGTCGGGCAAGGTTATTCGGCGTTTGACCTCTGCACCGAGTTGAGGAAATCCGCGCCGAGCGAACCCGTCGAGGTAGTCGATGGTATCCTTGAGTGTCTTGCTCGGCAGGGTACCTGTGTTGAGGGACGCGCCTCCAAGCTGGAGGGCCTTTTCGATGATGGCGACCCGCTTCCCGAGTTTTGCCGCCTGGATGGCAGCCTTTTGGCCCGCAGGCCCGCTGCCGATCACGAGCATGTCATACGGTTTCATCGGGCTGTCCATGCTTCTCTCCGGTCTGGGCACCTCTTTTGAGGTACCATGAATGGTCCTATCCGCCAAGAAAAGATTCTGTCTAGACATCATTCCCCCAGCGCACTTGGAGCCTTGAAACCGCCCCAGAATAAAAGCCTAGTCGGGGAGACCTCTTATGTGAGTCATCGGACGCGTGGGGGAGAGGGCTACGAAGAGCATATGGCCTATGGCTCAGAGCGGAGTGGAGGGGTAGAGGGAAGACGTCGGACGCCATCTTCTTGAGCGAGGCAAATACGGGGGTGCACAAGTGGGCTGCAAGAGCTGGGGGTAGAAGATTGCAAGCCGTGACATCCCTGAGTTGATCAAAACTCTGGAGCCGCCCATCCCGCCCGATTCCGCACCGTAGCGCCATACGGCGTTTCTTCATTTTCGGGCCTGGCCAAGCCTAGGCAGATCCCCACGCCTTCGGTGGCCTTCGCTTCCGACAGCCCGCTGAGATATCAGGAAAATCAGAATGTCCTTATTTGCTTCCACGGCGATATTTGCTGGAAAATAATGATTGTTTGATGGAGGATACGTAGCGGCGTAAATCCGATGAGCCTTCGCTGTCTGTCAGGTGAAGCCTTGCGTTATTATTGGTGTCGAATCGATTGGGATGTTCTTGCCGTTCTTGAACGAGACTATTAAGGGAGATACCATGAAACTTCGTGCTGTCCTCGTATTCAGTGCGACCGTCCTTGCCGTTGGCCCGATACTTCCTGCAAGGGCTGAACCGTCATCGATTCCTGCACAGCCTGCACTAGACCAGGCCATTGAGCAGTATATTCGGTCGCATCCCGAGGTCATTGTGCAATCCTTGCAGTCATATGAGGTCAAGCGCCAAGAGGATGAAGCAGTGCGGGTTAGGCAGGCGATTGCGACACACCAAGAGGAGTTGCTCCGAGATCCGGCTTCTCCCGTCAGCGGCAATCTGAATGGAGATGTGACCGTGATCGAGTTTTTTGACTATCGCTGTGGCTACTGCAAGCGGGTCGCGAGTGCCGTGACGCAATTGCAAAAGGACGAGCCAGGCGTGCGGGTGGTGTACAAAGATTTTCCCATTTTGGGGGAAGCCTCGGTCTTTGGGGCTCGCGCTGCGTTAGCCGCTCGGGAACAAGGTAAACACCAAGCGTTCCACGAGGCGATGCTGGCATCGGAAAATGAGCTGACCACGGAAGAAGTCTTCGCAATCGCCCTGCGGGTCGGATTGGACGTCAAGAAGCTCGAGGCGGATCTGCGTGCGCCGGAATGGCAAGCTGCGATCGATCGTAATCATGCGGTGGCCAAGCTTCTTGGTATTTCCGGAACGCCGGGTTTTGTCGTAGGCGGCGAAGTGTATTCAGGCGCACTTGAACTGGCGAGCCTCAAGGCCCTTGTGGCCAAGGCGCGAACGAAACGGTAATGCACCCAGCAATGCTGAACCTGTACTGCCTCTCCATCTTTCCATGCATCCGCCTGCCTGGCTTTCGTATCTCCCGGTGTGACCCCACAGGATCGGAGAGGCCGAACACCTTCTGAAATTCCTTCACAGACTCAGTCAGTTTCCGCTTACCTCCAGGTCGAGCCTCGGCGGGGCCCTGCGCCTCCGGTGACCTCCGTTGTTGCCGGCTCCCTGCGATATCATGGAGTCCGGAATATCCCTATTTCCCAAGATTTCCAAAGCACGGCTTGCCGAAGGGGCCACAATTCTGTACACTCTGAACACACAAGGAGAACGCCATGACTAAGACGCTTTCGCTGAAAGAAGCGCGGAATCAATTCTCCGATATCGTCGACCGTGCGGGGCGGCTCTCGGAACGAGTGGTCGTCACGAAGAATGGACGGCCTGAGGCGGTGGTGATGGGAGCCGATGAATTCGAAAGTTGGGTGGAGACATTGGAGCTGTTGTCGAACCCGAAGGCGGTTAAATCCCTCAAGCAGGGATTGAAAGAGGCCAAAGCCGGGAAGCTTCACTCCTTCAAGGCCGTGTTCGGTGAGGAGTAGTGAGGCAAGTCCGTCTCACACCGCAAGCGCTCAAAGACCTCAAGGATTGTGACAACCCCACGCGAGAGCGAGTCAAAGAAGCGCTCCGTCACCTCGCCGAGCACCCCCTCGACGGCAAACCGCTGAAAGGCCACTTTCAAAAGGACAAGGTGTGGTCCTACAGGGTCTGGCCCTATCGCATTCTCTACCGCCGAGTCGGTTCTAATTGGTTGGACGTGCTCTCCATCGAACACCGCAAAGACGTCTATCGGTAGGCGGAGCAGTAGCTCCCGCATCTTCCGGTGGAACCCTCAAAGTCTCGGCTAAGCCTAGGCGAATCCCCGCGCCTCCGGTGGACTTCCGTTCCCGTCAGCCCCCCCCCTGAGATATCAGGAAATTCAGAATGTCCTGTTTTCTTGTCGGAGCCGTCGAGAAAAGACTCCCGACCCCTTTTAATTCCCCCCATGAACAAGGCTCAACCCCCTCGGATAATTCAGAATGTCCCAGGCGGGACGGGTTCAAAAACCCATGTTCCGCACTGGGGCGCTGTATCTCGATTTTCTGCGGCTTTCAGCGTATCTTCTCGTCAGCGTCAAAAAGGAATGATTTGGACCAACATTCAGTTCCAGTCTCTGATGATTACCGGTCAACGAGTGCGATCACGTATGATGGGTCCTTTCATCAGAGCCTCATCCAAGAGAACGGGCGAGGCGACCGGTCCTGGAGGACTCGACTCGCTACCTGCCCCGACCCCAATCAAGTCTCCCAGAAACGGTCGTAGCCAAATGGGCATATTGTCTCGGTGCTTGATGTCTCGTATAGTAGGCTCACAAATGCATGATGGGTGAATAGCCAAACAATGTATTGTTCGCAAGAAGAAACTGTTGGCCGCGCGTGAGCTATCTCGGGCGTTTCCTTGCCTTGAGTGTGCCGATGAGCCTGATGTTCACCGCACTCGTCTGTATTCCTGGGCTGGCAGAAGACTCGACCCTTATCTCAGTTGGTCCTCGAATCGGCTTCACCGGCAAAATTCCGCTTTTGGCAAAACAACACAAGCATAATTTCGAGGTGTATGACATCGCGGCACTCTTCAGACTCCCCTGGCAATGGCCGCTGGGTGACACCAACTGGAAGATTGAGACGAGACTCATTACAAGCGCGGGGGCACTCGAGGGAGCGGGAGAGACAGGCCTGATGGCCACCCTTGTTCCAGACCTCGCCTTGAGTGGATGGAATGGGTTAGTGTCTCTCGACGTCGGGGCCGGGGCAGGATTTTTCCCCAAGTACAAGTTTGGTGCTCAAGATTTTGGCGGTCCGGTGCAAATCGTCGCGACCGCTGGGATCAGGGTCAACCCATTTGCTCATGCGTATGCGGGATTTCATGCCCAGCACTTCTCCGACGCAGGCGTCTATGGGCCGCACAAGGTCGGCGTGGACATGTATATGGTGGAAGTGGGGTACAGATTTTGAGGCAACCCGTGAACGGACGAGCGGGTCCACTTTTTCGTACAAGACTTCCTTGACCAATTCCCTCCTCAATACGGTCCCCGCCACAAGGGGATCAAAACCAGTTGTTTATGACCCCTCTGACTTCCAGTCTTGATCCTCTAAGAAATCACAAAGATATCCGCAAGTGATTTCACAAACGTTTTGGACCCATCAGGAACTCGTGAAGCAAGACTGATGCTGGGTGGCATCGGAAGTATGCGCCAGATGCGCGAGAGGCCCTCTTATGTCATCTAGCGGAAGAATCTCGTTCGTATTTACAACGCACTCGCCTCGTGCTGCAGAACAATCTTCTCATATCGCGGGATTCGGCCCAGCTTCGGTTTGTTTGAGAATCCCTTCGACCGCCTCGCGCAGGCGATCCAGAATTCCTTTATTGTCGGTGCCTCGAATATCCACTGGTACGAAGTGCTGCGCATTAAATCCGGTTGCACGGATGAGTTTCTTGAAGAGCTTCTCCTGAGCTTTCGGGGCGCAGGCACCCACGAGCAGGTAGCTGTCCGGCTTGGCCGCCTTCATTGCCTCTTCCAAAATAGCGTTCCCCCCCTGGCCGCACAACTGCGGACTCAGGACGGTGTACTTGACGTCCAGGTCCGATTCGACCTCGAACGGGAGCTTATTCATGTCGGAATCTTTGAATGAATCGCAGAGCCCCTTGCAGTTGCACAACAACACTTTGATTTCCATGACGCTCCTCCCTCTGAGCCATCCATGTCATAGGATGAACGGCAGAATATGTGGCAGGCACCTGGTCGGCAGAGTCACCAGTCAGAGTGCGAAGCACTCAGCCGCTGCTTCCCTTGCAAACTGGTGACAGATGGCCATGTTCCCTGGCGAGATGAACAGCAAGCGAGATGCCTCCGCCAGGAGTCTGACTCGGCCAGAGGTTCGTCAAGAAAACCGCCATGTTATCGAATCGCGAAAGTAAGGCACGCCATGATAAGAGGAAATCGGCCACACCAACAGTTTTCACTGGCGCAAAAGGCAACATAGGCCGTGATATACCCCCCCCTCGACGACCGCATCGCAGGTTTGCAGTGCGTCCGACTCTTTCCTGACCTTTTTATTCCTTGCTCATCAATGCCCGGACACTAGCAGGGCGCGCCGTCCCATTAATAGGCTGTCCGATGCATTCGCCTTGCTATTAATCTATTTGCGCTACTGTTGCGGAAAGCCCTTGAGGTAGGAGCGTATCTCGTCACGCACGTTGCGGAAAGCGGCCATCCGCTTCTCTTGAGGCCCCTCGACGACGGCCGGATCTTTGAAGCTCTGATGCAGTCGTAGTGCCGTACCGAAGAAGAGCGGACAGCTCTCCTTGGCGTTGTCGCAAACGGTCAGCACGTAATCGAAGGACTGCCCGTCGAATTCTTCAACGTGTTTCGCGCGGTGCGCAGTAATATCGATGCCTACTTCTTTCAAGACAGCAATCGCTTCAGTCCGCACAACGCTCGGCTTCGTGCCGGCGCTCTCCACCTCAAAGCGGTCCCCCGCGTCATGTCGCAGGAGGCCTTCGGCCATCTGCGACCTGGCCGAATTGCCGGTACAGAGAATCAATACCCGTTTCTTTTCCATCCTTCTATCCAGTTACCGTTGCATGTTCTGCGGACTGCGCGGGGAACCAGTGCCGCGTGCGGTTGCAGGCTGAGCAGACCGACAGCATAACCGGTACCTCGACGAGGACGCCGACGACCGTCGCCAGTGCCGCGCCCGATTCAGGACCGTATAAGGCAATGGCCGTTGCGACCGCCAGCTCGAAGAAATTCGACGCCCCGATGAGGGCTCCTGGAGCCGCGATCGCGTGCTCGACGTTGAAGAACTTCATGAGACCATAGGTGAGGCCGGCATTGAAGTACACTTGCAGCGTGATCGGCACGGCGATGAGGGCCACATGGAAGAACCGCCCGGTGATATTGTCCGCCTGGAAAGCGAAGATCAGCACCAGCGTCGCGAGCAAGGCCGCGATCGTCACAGACGAGAATTTCGGGAGCAGGGTGTTTTCAAACCACGCCTTGCCGTGTCGATCGATAAGCACCCACCGCAGCAGCGTGCCCACCGCGAGAGGCATGACGATGAAGACCAGCACGGAATACAGCAGGACCTGAAACGGCACCGTCAGTGACGAGGCCCCCGCCACGAGGAACTGCACGATGGGGACAAAGAGCACCAGCATGACGAGATCATTAACGGACACCTGCACGAGCGTATAGGCCGCATCGCCTTTCGTGAGATGACTCCAGACGAAGACCATCGCCGTGCAGGGCGCGGCCGCCAAAATAATGCATCCCGCGATGTACTGCTCCGCCTCGGCCGGACTGATGAAGCTGGCGAAGAGGAACCGAAAGAAGCCGTAAGCAAGCAGCGCCATCGAGAAGGGCTTGACGACCCAGTTGACCAGCAGTGTCACGAGAAGCCCGGCAGGCCTTCGTCCGACATTGCGCACGGAGGAAAAATCAACCTTCATCATCATCGGCGTGATCATGAGCCAAATCAGCACCGCAATCGGCACATTGATCTGGCTGCCTTTCCCGAATTCGAGGCCGCGCAAGCCCTGAACCAGGTCTGGCACAAGCTTGCCAAGCAGGATGCCCACGCCCATGCAGAGTGCCACCCACACGGAAAGGTACCGCTCGAAAAACCCCAGTCCGCTGCCCGCAGTTTTCGCTGGCGCCGCTATGGTTTCCGCCACTACTGACATCTCAGCAACACCCCGGCTTGCAGCATGCAGGTTTGACCGCGCGGACGAACCCGCTGATGAACTTCCCGTCAATCTGCTCGGCGAGCGCGTCGGCATCGAGCCCCTCCCCGACGAGGAAGCCGCGCGCATCCTCCGCGCTGTAAGTGCGCGTGACCTCGATATCGATATTGTCGAAGCCCGCTCTGGCGAGTTTCGCGACATACTCGTGATCGGCAAGCGCGCCGGCAATGCAGCCGACCCATAGCTCCATGTTCTTCTTGATGAGGGCCGGCACTTCGCCACGCACCATCACGTCGGAGACGGCGAAACGGCCACCCGGCTTGAGCACGCGGAACGCTTCCTTGAGGACGCGGTTCTTGTCGCCGGACAGATTGATGACGCAGTTCGAAATAATGACATCGACGGAGTTATCCGGCAGCGGAATATGTTCGATCTCGCCCTTGAGAAACTCCACATTGGTCAGACCGCTTTTGCGTTTGTTCTCTTCGGCGAGCGCCAGCATGTCATCGGTCATGTCGAGGCCGTAGACTTTTCCGAGGGGCCCGACGCGCTTCGCCGAGAGCAGCACGTCAATGCCGCCGCCCGAGCCGAGATCCAGGACCGTCTCGCCTGCCTTCAGCTCCGCAAGGGCGGTCGGATTACCGCAGCCGAGAGATGCCTGCATAGCCTTCTCAGGCACTTCTCCGGCTTGCGCCGTGTCATAAAGATTCGACGTGATGGGGTCGCAGCCATCCAGAGCAGAGGCTCCGCAGCAGCCGTTGGCTTGCCCGGCCGCAACGCGCTGCGCCGCCTGGCCGTATTTCTCGCGCACAACTTCTTTCACATTGCTCTCCGTTGTCATGTTCTTGTCCTTTCGTTATTTGCAGCAGACGATCTTCTGCGGCGCAATAGCCTTGTTACGGGTGCAGCATTCCGCATAGAGGAACCCGAGCAACTCCTCCAGCGTGTCGGCATTGGCCGAGTACCAAAGATAGGTGCCCTCACGACGTACCTTGACGAGATCCTCGTGCTTGAGCTTTTCGAGGTGATGGGAGAGGGTGGAACTTGGAATCTCAAGCTCGTTTCCGATTTCGCCGACGACCATCCCATCCGGATAGGCGCTTAACAGCAGGCGTACAATCTTGAGACGCGGCTCGGTTCCCATCGCCGAGAACATATCGGCATAACGGGTAATCAATTCGGCTTGATCCTTCTTGGGCATATCAGTTACTCCTTCTATGCTTCTATAATAACAGAAATATAGAAGAAAGCCAACCTGCCGCTATCGCTCGATCTTCTAGTTTATGACCATGTTTGCGCCTCCTCGCACCCACTGATTTGACGCCTACTTCGCGCACGAATATCCAGCACCCTTTGTAGACAGGACTTCTCCCTCGCCCTGAAAATGATGTGACCACTTTTGTGACCAGACACGGTCGGAAGGGAAAGGATAGAAAGGATTAACATAGAATAATAAGAAGGCTCCAAGACATCGGTATCGCTAAAGAAATTGGGGAAACCGTTGCAATAGCGAGCGTTGTGAGAAATGGCCATTTGTCACTCTTAATCAGCGGGCCTTGTGTGAAAGGTAAGGTTGGGAGGGGAGGCTTCAAAAAAACAGAAAAGCCGCCTTTGTAGGCGGCTTTTCTTCTTTTCAAACTATCCTTGCGAAGTGGGTGTAGGTGTTCCCTACTGCGTGCGTCGATCAGTCTTCTTGAACAGGATGCTCAAAATGGCATCCCAGCAAGGCCGCAGGGAGCTCGGCGACTGAAGCGTACCCTTGGGGTACGTTGCAGGGAGACGAGCGACTGAGAACGACGCTGGGGGGCATTTTCAGCATTCCTGCTATGTGCCCATTTCCCACGATGCGAGATATTTCACCTGCTCCTTCGTCAGCGTATCGATCTTCATCCCCATGCCGGCGAGTTTGAGCCGGGCGATTTCTTTGTCGATTACCGGAGGCACCGGGTACACCTTCTTCTCCAGCTTCTTATAATTCTTCACCAAGTACTCAGCCCCGAGCGCCTGGTTGGCGAAGCTCATGTCCATGACGCTGGAAGGATGGCCCTCCGCGGTAGCGAGATTGACCAACCGTCCCTCGCCGAGCAGGCTGACCCGATGGCCGGTCTTCAGTGTGAATTGTTCGACACCTGGTCTGATGAGGCGCTTCTTGCGGCTCAGTTTTTCCAAGGCGGGAATATCCAGCTCGACGTTGAAGTGGCCTGAGTTGCAGACGATGGCCCCTTCCTTCATCACGGCGAAGTGCTCACTGCGGACAACTTTGAGGTTGCCGGTGACTGTGACGAAGAAATCTCCTATCAGGGCTGCCTGTTCCATCGGCATGACGCGGAATCCATCCATCACCGCTTCAATTGCCTTGACTGGATCGATCTCGGTGACGATGACGTCGGCGCCCATGCCCTTGGCGCGCATTGCGATGCCGCGTCCGCACCAGCCATAGCCCGCGACCACGAAGGTGGTGCCGCAGATCAACCGGTTCGTCGCGCGGATGATGCCGTCGATCGTGCTCTGGCCGGTCCCGTAGCGGTTGTCGAATAGGTGCTTGGTGTCGGCATCGTTGACGGAGATCACCGGGAACTTCAGCACTTTCTTTTCGGCCATGCTACGGAGCCGGATGACGCCGGTGGTGGTTTCTTCCGTGCCGCCGATCACGTGCTTGAGCAAGTCTTTGCGTTTGGAGTGGATCAGCGAGACGACATCGGCTCCGTCGTCCATCGTGATTTGAGGCTTGTGGGCGATGGCCGATTGGATATGCTGATAGTAGGTCTTGTTGTCTTCGCCTTTAATCGCGAAGGTCGGAATGCCGTCATGTTTGACGAGCGCCGCCGCGATCTCATCCTGCGTGCTGAGTGGATTTGAAGCGCAGAGCCGGACATCGGCTCCGCCGGCCTGAAGCGTCTTCATCAGATTCGCGGTCTCGGTCGTCACATGGAGGCAGGCCGTCATGCGGAGCCCTGCGAACGGCTTTTCTCGCAAAAACCGTTTCTTGATGAGGCGCAGCACCGGCATGGTCGCTTCGGCCCATTCGATCTTGAGTTTGCCCTGGTCTGCGAGCTTGATATCCTTCACATCGTATTCCACTGAGGCCTCCTGAGTGATAAGTGATGAGTGATGCGTGATGGGTTGTCAGGGAAAAAAAGAGGGGCGGGTTGGGTAACCCGCCCCCTTCTTCTATCGGTCTATCAACTACAAGCCTGCGTCTTTGCGCAAGATTTTAGCCTTGTCGGTTTTTTCCCAGGTGAACTCCGGTTCGTTCCTGCCGAAGTGCCCGTACGAGGCGGTCTTTCTGAAGATCGGCCGGCGGAGCTTGAGATGATCGATGATGCCGCGCGGGGTTAAGGGGAAGTGTATCCGGACGAGCTTGTCCAGACTTTCGACCGCCACCTTTTCCGTGCCCTTCGTGTCGACCAGTACCGAAACGGGATCGGCCACGCCGATGGCATAGGCGAGCTGCACTTCACACTTCTGGGCTAATCCGGAGGCGACGATGTTCTTCGCAATGTAGCGGGCCATGTACGAGGCCGAGCGGTCCACCTTCGTGGGATCCTTGCCGGAGAAGGCGCCGCCTCCATGGCTGCCGTGGCCGCCATAGGTGTCGACGATGATCTTGCGGCCCGTCAGTCCGGTGTCGCCCATTGGACCGCCGACTACGAAGCGGCCGGTGGGATTGATGTGGTGTTTCACGCTCGTTGGGTCGTAGAGCCCTTTCGGCATCACGGGCTTGATGACCTTCTCCATGATGTCGCGTTCGATCTGCTTGTTCGTCACGTCGGGGCTGTGTTGCGTCGAAACGACGATGGTGTCGATCCGCACCGGTTTGCTGTTCCGGTATTCCACGGTCACTTGGGACTTTCCATCGGGACGGACCCAGGGCAGGATGTTCTTTTTTCGGACTTCAGCCAGCCGCTTGGTGAGCCGATGGGCGAGGACGATCGGCATCGGCATAAGTTCAGTCGTTTCGTTGGTGGCGTAGCCGAACATCAGTCCCTGGTCGCCTGCGCCGCCGGAGTCCACGCCCATGGAGATATCGCCCGACTGCTGGTGAATGGCGGTGAGGACGGAGCAGGTATGGTAATCGAATCCCCACGCGGCGTCGCAATAGCCGACATCCTTGATGACCTCGCGAATGATGTCGGGAATCTCGACGTAGGCTTTGGTGGAGATTTCACCGGCCACGAAGGCAATTCCGGTCGTCAGAATCGTCTCGCAAGCTACTCGTGAAAACTTGTCCTTGGCAATAAGCGCGTCGAGGATTCCGTCGGAGATCTGGTCGGCGATCTTGTCCGGATGTCCTTCCGTCACGGACTCTGATGTGAACAGGTAGTTGTGTCTCATTGGTTCCTCAATGTTCGGTTGGCGGTAACTGAACGGATTGCCGCGCGATATTAGTATGAGTACCCCCTCTTTGTCTATCCTTTCGTTTCAGAGAGTATGTGGCGCGCTGTCGCGGCCGGTTTGCTTGACACCCCTTTTCTGGCACTTGTAAGATGACTCAATTCTTTCAGCTCTCGCCTCGGTTGATGCGTTACAATCATGGTCGGGCTTCCCTTCACTGGCCTTCAGTACCATACTTGCGGCGGTGCGGGGCAATTACGTCTTTGGGTAGTTGCGGGAGTGAATCTCAGCTTAAGGCGTCGGTGCTCAGCCGAGTGAGACGGGGATGATGAGACACTGGATTGTTGGAACGGCGCTCTGTCTGATGGCTGCAGTGGCAGGCTTGGATGGTGTGTCAGCACAGGATATGTTTCCGGTCGCTGGGCGCCACAGCGTCAAGCTGGGTGAGCCGGCGCCGAACTTCCAGCTCCGAGATATGCAGGGCCATCTCGTGGCGCTTTCGGACTTGCGCGGCAAAGTAGTGCTGCTGAATTTTTGGGCCACCTGGTGCGGCCCCTGCCGGGTCGAGATGCCGGCAATGGAGCAGCTCTATCGGACGTTTTCGCGGAAGGACTTTGAGATTCTCGCCGTGTCTACCGATGCGGAAGGGGTATCGGTGACCAGGCCGTTTCAACAAAAGAACCACTTGACGTTTCCCATCCTTCACGATGCCGATTATCGTGTGGGATTGGCCTATGGCGCTCGGAGCCTTCCGATGACTTTCATGGTCGATCGACAGGGTGTTGTCCGTCACCAGATCTTTGGTGCGCGCGACTGGGGAGCGCCCGAAGCGCAGCAGCTTGTGCAGATGTTGATGAAGTCTTAGCCTGCATAATTCATGAACGATTCTGCTGCCATTGCGGATGCCCAGGCGAGAGGCACGGGGCCAGAGGCTAGGGGTGAAGACTTCCCACCGAAAGCACGGCTCTTCCCTCTAGCCACTAGCCTCGCGCCTATGGCCTGGCCTGTTGGTAGCTAGCCCATGTCGCAATCGATCACGAATATCTCCCTCGTGGCGGCCTTTTCAGCTGGGCTGCTGTCGTTCGTCTCGCCCTGCGTGCTCCCGCTGGTTCCCTCCTACATTTCCTACGTCACAGGGCTGTCCATCGAACAACTCACCGACTCGACGGTGCGTTCGAAGCTGAAGAAAACCATTGTCATCAACGCCCTGTTGTTTATCGGTGGATTTTCAGCGGTATTTATCTCATTTGGCGCATCGGCCAGCTTCATTGGACAGGCGCTGGTGACCTATCAAGATTATGTTCGACGGATCGGCGGGATCGTGATCGTCATCTTCGGCCTCTATTTGTTGGGGATCGTGAACATCAGTTTTCTGAAAATGGAGCATCGGTTCCAATTCAGAAATCGGCCGGTTGGGTATGTGGGATCGTTCTTGATCGGCGTGGCGTTTGCCGCCGGGTGGACACCGTGCGTCGGGCCGGTGCTCGGGACCATCTTGCTGTATGCCAGCACCACCGAGTCGATGCTGAACGGGGTGCTGTTGCTGTCGAGCTATTCGTTGGGACTGGGGGTGCCGTTGTTTCTCACGGCCCTGGGGGTCGATCGGTTCCTTGCCTATTTTAAACAGGCGCGTGTGTATTTGTGGGGCGTCTCCACTGTGAGCGGAGTGATGCTCATCGTCGTGGGCGTCATGATATACGCCAATAGTCTCACCATGATTACCAGTTTTCTGGAGCGGTATGGGATTGGCTGGTACCTCGGGCAGTAACCAAAATGTCAGACGGCCAGAGTAAGAAGTGCTGAGTGCTGAGACGAAGAAACATCCTTCTCAAGATCCGTGCACCAGCGATCTTAACCCAAGTCTCAGCACTCAGTACTCAGCACTTAGAGTTTAGACTTTCTTCTACCAATGCGCATTCTGCCTGACGTCAAAGCCTACGATGCCTTGGTTGTCGGCATGGGGCCGGCTGGCGCCACCGCTGCCTACCGGTTGAGTCGAGCCGGCCTGTCTGTGCTCGGGCTCGACAAGGCCACGCATCCACGGTACAAAGTCTGCGGCGGAGGGTTGTCCGCCCGCATCGACCGTATCTTGGAAGACGATTACAAGTCGGTCGTCGAGCATACGATCTACGGCATACAGTTTTCCTACCGCGGTGCAGATCCTTTCTTCCTTGATTCCTCCAGCCCGATCGCCTACATGGTCATGCGCGACCGGTTCGACCATTTCCTTGTGGAGAAAGCAAGGCGAGTGGGCGCCGAGGTGCACGAAGACGAGCCGGTGACATCCTGCCGGCAGCTTCCCGACGGCATTGAAGTGACGACGGATCGAGGCCGGTATCTGGCCAAGGTTCTAATTGGGGCGGATGGGGCGAACAGCCTGGTGGCGCAGCAATTGTTCCCGGGCCGCCGGAGCCGTCGGATGGCGACTCTGGAGAGTGAGATCCCGATCGGGCCCGCATCCCATTATCCCGGCGCCGGCCGTGCGCTCATCGATATCGGCGCGACACCCGCAGGCTACGCCTGGATTTTCCCAAAGCAGGAACGGCTCTCGATCGGCGTGGGGGATCTTCGCGGAGGTCTCGCGAGCCCGAAGAAGATTTTCGATCAATTCGTACAGGGAGAGAAAGGATTGGCTCCATGGAAGGTACCTCAGCCGGTCGGCCATCCACTTCCGCTCTTCAGTGAGCCCGGCGTGTCCAAGGACAATCGGGAGTCAATCGAATTGGTGAGCGGCCGCGCCTTGCTGGTGGGAGACGCTGCGCACCTTGTCGATCCCCTATTCGGCGAAGGCATCTATTATGCGGTGAGGTCCGGACAGTTGGCTGCAGAATCGATTCTGAACCAGTTCAATGATCGACAACGGTCGCTGGCCGATTATGAAGAGACTGTCCGGAAGGAGATCTACGAGGAGTTTCGAGTGGCGGCTCGGATGGCGAGTCTCGTCTATTCCTATCCATATCTTTGCCACCGCCTTCTGCCCCGCTATCAACACATCGTCATGCTCTACTACGATGTACTCCGTGGGCGTGAGACCTACCAAACGTTTTATGTCCGCGCGAAGAGTGTGGTTAAATCCTCCTTCAAGGACCTGCTCCTCGAAGCGGTTTCGCTCCGTTGATTCAGAATAGCCTCAGGCAGCAGATCTCGCAGGATGCTCAAAAAGGCCGTCCAGCAAGGCCGCAGGCGGAGCAAGAACCGGAGGCGTACCCTCTGGGGTACGTTGAGGATTCTTGCGAGCTGAGAACGAAGCTGGCGGGCTTTTTCAGCTTCCTGCTAGGTCAACACCAGGCGCCTAGGCGGCAGCTGACAAAAGACTGGCGCAATGCTGTGGCGGAAGGGAGGCGGAACGATTCGATGGGGACAGAGGGGATTAGTCCAGCGGCAAGACTCGGCTGATTTCCCGATGGGGCTGCGGTCGGTTGAGTAGAGGAGGACGTAGGGTCGCCCTTGAGGGCCAGCAGCGTTGTGGGCTTCTCTCTTTCGAGCCTCGCGAGCAGGCTCTTTCCCTCACTCGAATACGCACTGTTCGGGTATTTCTCTGTCAGCAGCGTCAGCTTTTCACTGGCCCAATCGTCCGCACCCAGGTCGTGGTAGCTCAGTGCTAGAAAGTACAGGGCATCGGGCGCGACTGACTTGTCGGGGTACAGTTTCATAATCTGTTCGAAGCGATGTGAGGCGGCCAGATATGAGCCCCGCCGATAATAGAATTCCCCCACAAAGAGATGCGTCTGCGCCAGAAGGTCGTGGCATTCTTGGATCTTCTGAAACGCTGTGCTGTCATACCGGCTTCCTGGAAAATCTTTCCGCACCCGTTCAAAGGCCTCGATGGCCTTCTGAATGGGGCTTGGATCACGCTCGATTCCCTTGACCAGCTTCAGCTGGCTTTCTCCGATGCGGAATACCGCATAGGAGGCCAGGATGTGGGTGCGATGGAGATCGAGGAAATGGGTATACTCGACGATGGCTTCCGTATACTCCTCTCTCTCGAAGAACGCCTCTCCTCGCTTCATGATGACGTTGGGGTCGTAGTTCTTTTTGACTGTATCGCCCATGAAAATCTGCTCATCAGTGCCGCTGAGGGCTTTCTTTGCGGTATCTTGATTCTTGGGCGTACTGGAGCAGGCAGTGATGACGACGACACAGAACACCGCGACACAGAAGCCGAGGGCCACTGTTATTCGTGGTGCAGCAGTCGAATTAGAGGAAACGCGTACCAGCATTGCCCGAAAATGTAGCAGGAGCCCAGGCTGAATGCAAGGATTCGACTCCATCAACCCGCATTGTTCATGACGGTTCGTCCCGAAATCACATGAAGCCAGGCGAGGGGCAAGTGGCACGAGGCGAGAGGTAAAGACGCTCCTTCTGGTCGCCCCCCCTAGCCTCTGGCCCCGCGCCTCTCGCCCAAACATTGGCAATTGCAGCAAAAGCGCTCATGAGTTAATGGGTAAAGTTGACCCCTGTGGCACCGAGACCTATAATCCCGCCGGTATTGCAGCAAACCGCAGAGTATTCAGACATATGATGCGAACGAGAATTATTGGAACGGGCTCGTACCTCCCTGAACGGGTGGTGTCGAATCGCGAGGTGGGAGCTTCGTTGGGCATCGAGCCGGCGGCCGTCTCTCGCTTGACAGGCATTCAGGAGCGACGCAGGGCTGCTGCGTCCCAAGCGTCTTCTGATCTTGCGGTGGAAGCAGCTAGACCGGCACTTGAGGCTGCCGGACTCCCGGTTTCTGAGGTGGGGGCGATCGTGCTCTCGACAACCTCTCCCGATACGGTCTTTCCCTCCACCGCCTGTCATGTTCAGCGAATGCTCGGTTGTTCCACGATACCAGCCTTCGATGTGGCGGCGTCCTGTTCGGGCTTTCTCTATGGACTCTCGATGGCCGATGCGATGATTCGGAGCGGGCAGGTCAAGACCTGTTTGGTGGTGGCTTCGGAAGTGAAGTCTCGTTCAGTCGATCCCGCCGATGGCGATACGGCTCTTTTGTTCGGCGATGGGGCCGGTGCGGTCGTGTTGCGGGGCGAGCGAGAGGCAGGCCAGCTGAGCCAAGGGCTTTGGGGGGTTCGTCTCCACGCGGACGGCGCCCAGCATGGCCTGATTACGATTCCCGCAGGCGGATCGCGCCAGCCGACGACGGCGGGGACTGTTGAAGCGAAGAACCATACGTTGCGGATGCAGGGGGCGCCGCTCTTTCGTTTGGCGATCAAGCGATTGGACCAAGTCATCCGCGAGATTGTAAAAGAGTACGGTGTCGATGTGCACGATATCGCACAGCTGGTATTGCACCAAGCCAACGGGCGGATTCTCGACCAGCTCACGAAGCGGCTTGGTGTCTCGCCGGAGCGGGTCTGTTCCGTGATTGGGCGCTACGGCAATACGTCGTCGGCGTCATTGCCGATCGCGCTCGATTATGCGGTCCGTTCGGGAAGAATTCTGCCCCACGACATCGTTCTGTTGGGAAGTTTTGGCGGTGGCGTGACCTGGGCGGCAGGGTTAGTTCGGTGGTAAGGCCCGTCTTGTTCATTTGGTTTATCTGGTCTATTTAGTCTGTCTGGTTCAACCAAACAAACGAGACGAACCAACTAAACCAATAACAGTCTTCTTCTGCTGGCGGGCTTTTTCAGCAGCTTGTTAGTTGACCGGGTGACCGATTTGTTGGGCCGGCAGCCTGACGACAAAACGGCTGCCGGTTGGGGCGTTCGCCTCGGCCCATACCCGCCCACCTAGACCTTCGACGATATGCCTGACGATCGCCAACCCGAGTCCTGTTCCACCTAACTCACGCGAGCGGGCCTTATCGACGCGATAGAATCGTTCGAATATGCGCGGGCGATCTACTTCAGGAATTCCTATGCCGGTATCGGTCACGCTCAGTTCCACAGCCGTGACGATCTCGGGCTGTTCGGTATCGTCAGAAACCGGGTGGGCTCCCACGGTGATGGTTCCTTTATCGGAAGTGTATTTGACAGCATTATCGAGCAAGTTAGACAGGACTTCTATCAGCCGGTCTTCATCGCCGAACACAGCAGGCAGATTGTCCTCCACGAAGGAGATGAGCCGGTGCCCCTTCTTATCTGCTAAGGGCTTGATCATGGTCAGCGTTCGTTCGATGACACTTTGGATATGAAGCGGATCTCGCTTGAACTGGACCTGCCCAGATTCGATCTTTGACAGCTGGAGGAGGTCTTCCAGGATCAGGTTCAGCCTGTCGCTTTGCTTGAGAATGATGTTGAGGAATTGTGTGTTGGTCTCAGGATCGTCTTTGGCGCCATCGAGCAAGGCTTCGATATACCCCTTGATCGATGTGAGCGGGGTCCTCAGCTCGTGGGACACGTTGGCGACGAAGTCCTTCCGGATAGTTTCCAGGCGGCGTAATTCTGTCATGTCGTGAAAGACCAGCACCGCGCTCGCTTCGTTCTCTCGATCGGATTCAGTGACCGAGGCCTCGATATGGAGACGGCGACCACTCGGGTGCAGAAGAATTTCATCTTCTTCGTTCATGCGATTCGTCAGGACTGATGAGACTAATGTGTCCAACTGCGGATGCCGAAAGACATCGGAGCAGGGGTGTCCCCGTGCTTCCATTCTGGTGACGTCGAACATTCGTTCCAGCGCTGGATTGATTTGCAGCACGCGGCCTCGACGGTCCAGGACCATCACGCCTTCGACCATTGAGGTCAGCATGGCCAAGAGCTGGGACCGATCTTCAGACAGTTCATCGATCTTGGTTTTCAGTTGGTCCGTTATGTGGTTGAGCGTGTCGGCTAAGAGGCCGACTTCATCCCGCGATCCGGTTCGAATGCGGATGGCATGATCACCCTTCGCCAGCTGTTGCGCAGCGATCGTAATATCGGACAACGGTTTCGTGATGCTGTGAGCGAGCCACACACTCAGCGCGACGGCGATCAAAAAAGCAATCCCGAAGGCGAGGGACAAGTTCTGGTGCAACGTGTCCACTTCACGATCGAATGTGGTCATCGGTAACCCCAGCCTCAAGAAGACGGATGGCGTCGCCTGGGTTGCGCCGCCCAGACCGACAGCCAGATACAGCGTGCGCTCACCGGTCGTGTGACTTGTATGGAGATCTGTTCCGTGCCCGGTGGCAATGGCTTGCTGAATTTCCGGTCGAGCCCGGTGGTTTTCAAGCGTGGCGAGGAGGTGATCCGAGACGGTGCTGTCGGCCAACACCCGTCCATCCGGGGCAATGACGGTCACACGTGCGAGGGCTCGCGTGCTGAGATCTCGCACGGCTGCCTGCAATTGAGGAGTTGAGGACAGCGTCCCCGATTGCGTCAGAAACGGCTGCAGCCCGTACGCGACGAGACTGGTTCGAGCCTCTAGTATCTGGCCCGATTGGACGATTTCCTGTTGATCGAGGGAGCGGACTGCCAGGGTCCTGGCGATGAGAAGCCCACAGGCGAGGACCAGCAGGGCTCCGATCGTGACTTTCCACCGGATGGAGAGGGTCATAGAGATAGTGATGGGTGATGAGTGATGAGTGAAGGGTAGTGGGTTCTACTCATCACTGCTCCTTTAGTTTGTACCCCAGGGATTTGACCGAAATGATCGCCTCGTTGAGCGAAGGAAGTTTTTGCTTGAGTCGCCGGATGTGGACGTCGACCGTCCGCGTCGTTCCGTAGTAATCGTATCCCCAGACGGTATTGAGGAGGACGTCTCGTGTGAGGACTCGGCCGGGATTGCGCAAGAGATGTTCGAGCAGGCCGAATTCTTTTGCCGTGAGTGGGACTTCTATCTTTTTTACGGTGACTTCGTGTCGTGCGAGATCCATGACGAGATTGCCATAGCGATATTGGGCCGGGCTGTCGTCCGGTTTCCGCTCGAGCCGTCGGAAAAGGGCCTTGATGCGGGCAACCAGTGTCTTGGGGCTGAATGGTTTGGTGACGTAGTCGTCGGCTCCCAGCTCCAGGCCAATGATGGTGTCCGATTCCTCGGCTTTGGCGGTTAACATGATGATGGGGAGCATCGCGGTCGCTGGAGCCGATCGAAGGCGTTTACAGACCTCGAGGCCATCGATCTCGGGCAACATCAAGTCGAGGACGACCAAATCGGGCTTCTCCAGTTTCACTTGGCTGAGGGCTTCCGTGCCGGTCATGGCCGATAGGGTTCGAAATCCTTCTTTCTCCAAATACAGTTTGACCAGCTGGAGAATGTCGTGCTCATCTTCAACGATGAGGATTTTTTTGCTTGCAGGGCTTGACATAGTTGGTGGCATGAGCCTACGAGGGCATGAGAACTCTGTCAAGCAAGAGGGTGGGAAAGAGAAGCGCGGGCCAATTCAGTTGACGAGGCTCGCTGCTCTGACGTAAGGTGGACGCCAGTGATCTGTGCGTATGCGAGGGCGGAAATGTGGCCCTGTAACGAGTTCAGGAGAAGGGGGCGGCTATGAAGATCTATCTCGCCAATCCACGCGGGTTTTGCGCCGGAGTCGACCGGGCCATCGATATCGTCGACCTCTCGCTCAAAAAGTATGGGGCGCCGATCTACGTTCGACACGAAATCGTCCATAGCCGACATGTCGTGAACTCGCTCCGCACCAAGGGCGCCGTGTTTGTGGAGGAGTTGGGAGAAGTGCCGGAAGGTTCGGTTGTGATCTTCAGTGCCCACGGGGTCGCCAAGTCGGTCTGGGACGAAGCGAATCGGCGCCGATTGCATGTGATCGATGCCACGTGTCCGTTGGTCATCAAAGTGCATAACGAGGTCAACCGAGATTATACGCAGGGATATGATCTCATTCTGATCGGCCATGCCGGCCACCCTGAAGTGATCGGGACACTCGGACAGATTCCGGACAAGTTCCACCTGGTCTCCTCCGTAGCTGATGTCGAGAAGCTGCATGTTGATAACGTCCACGACCTTTCCTATGTCACGCAAACGACGCTGAGCGTTGATGAGTGCCGGGATATCGTCGGCGCGCTCCATAAACGATTTCCACACATCAAGGGGCCGCATCAGGAAGATATTTGTTACGCGACGCAGAACCGCCAGAATGCGGTGAAGGAACTCTCCAAGCTGGTGGACGTCATTCTCGTCATCGGTTCCCCGAATAGCTCGAACTCCAACCGTCTACGCGAGTTGGGGGAGCAGTGTGGAATTGCATCCTACTTGATCGATGCTGCGTCCGACATTAATCCAGCCTGGCTCACGAACGTGCAAGCCGTCGGGATCACCGCCGGCGCCTCAGCGCCCGAGGTGTTGGTTGAAGAAGTGGTGACGTATCTCAAGGCCTTTGGGACCGCCGAGGTTCAAGACCTGACGGTAATCGAAGAGGACGTTGAGTTTCTTCTCCCCAAGGAATTGATCACCATTGAGTCTTCCAGCAAATCTGTCGGGGCTCAGGTGGGATAACCGTATTCCTCGCCACCGTTCCACTCCCAAAATGTTGTAGGTCCCTCTCCTTGCGCCTACCACCGGCAGTATTTTTCTTTGATTTCCCCTCTAAGTCTGTGCTACAAAATCAGGCGTTCAATCCGCTTAAGTTCTTCCAGACAGGCCACCGGAGGAGTCGCCGATGTATTTGAAATCACTCGAAATGGTGGGGTTTAAGTCGTTTGCTGAAGCCCGGATTGAATTCCCTGATGGCGTCACCGCCATCGTAGGGCCAAACGGGAGCGGGAAAAGCAATGTCGTCGATGCGATCCTTTGGGTACTCGGTGAGCAGAGCACGAAGGCGTTGCGTAGCGAAAAGATGGAAGATGTGATTTTTAACGGGACCGAAATGCGAAAGCCTCTCGGCCTGGCTGAAGTGTCGCTCGTGATCAGTGGGTTGGATCGGATCCATCTAGATCCCCTGTCCGGTCTTTCGAGCCAGCTGTCGGAGTATCAAGAACTCATGATTACGCGCCGCCTGTACCGCAATGGCGAGAGCGAATACCTTATTAATAAGACCGCCTGCCGCTTGAAGGATATCAGGAGCATTCTGCTGGATACCAGGGCTGGGACAAAAGGGCACACGGTCATTGCTCAGGGGCAGATCGATCAGATCCTGAACGCGTCACCACAAGATCGGCGCGAGTTGATCGAAGAAACAGCCGGCATCATTCGCTACAAGAAGCAGAAGGCCGAAACGTTGCGCAAGTTGGATGCGACGCAGCAAAACCTCTTGCGGGTGCGGGATATCATTGCTGAGGTGAAAAAGCAGTTAAATTCTCTCGAGCGACAGGCACGGCAGGCGCGGTCCTATCAGGCGTTGCACCAAGAGGCTAAGTCGTTGGAGATTCAGTTGTTGACCAACGAATACCGCGATCTCCGAACCACACTCAAGGAGGTGGAGTCGGAGTTACAGATGTTGGGGGACCATGAGTCCAAACGGTCCGTTGAACTCGCGCATCTGAATACAGAACTCGAGCGGGTCAAGCTTGCGGTTGCCACCGCGAATGAGGCAATTGGGCAACGGCGTGAGGAACTGTCGAAGGTTGAACAGCAACAGGCGCGGGCGCTGACGGCTGCGGAAGTCGAACGTAACCGCGGTGAACTCTATGCGCAGCAGCAGAGCCAGGGAGGGGAAGAACTCGAGCGCCTCATCCAGGAACAGCAGCAAGGCGCGGCGGAGGCTGCGGCCCTCGAAGAGACGTTGGCCATGCTCGAGCGTGAATGTGCTGAGCGGGAGCAGGTGTTCGCGACGCTCGACCGAGAGATGAAAGAGTTGGTTCAGCAACGAACCACAGCTCTGGCTGAGGAAGAACGAGGGCGCCGTGACGTACTCGACCTGGCGGTATTGGTCGCGAATACTGAGCAAACTCTGGTGCAATTAGCCACACGGATTCAAGAGGCGGCGGCTCGCGAAGGCCTGTTGGCTCGTGAGCGGGAAAATTTTCAGCTGCAGCATGTCACGGCAACGGATAAGCACCAGGGACTTCAACAGGCTTGCCATGACGCGGAGCGATTGGTGGCCGACCTGCGCCGGCAGCAGCAGGAAGTTGAGGAAAAGAGCGGACAGGTGTCGGCCGAGTTAGCTGAAGTCGATCAGTTGGTGTTTCGCCAGTCGGAAGAGTTGGCCGCAGTGGACTCTCATCTCAGAGCGCTGCAAGGTGTGCTGCAAGAAGACATGGGGTACGGGCGGCGCGGTGACGAAGAATCGACGGCACTCAAAGCCTGTACCGGGGTCCGTGATGCCATTGCCGAGTGGTTGGTCGTGCCTCCAGGATGGGATCGTGCGGTGGAAGCGATCTTGGGCGAGCGAGTCAGGGGCTGGTTTGTCGACAGTCCTGCCGCGGCGTGTGAGGCGATCGAATTTCTCAAAGGAAAAGATCTCGGTCGTGGCACATTCATCCCGCAACAACCTCGCTGGACGCCGCGGGAAACGGCGTCGCATCTGTGGTGGCCCGCGATGGAGGGCCAGCTCGGTGTGGTCGGGCGCGCGGTCGATTTGATCCCTGTACAGGGGGAGCGCGAAGCGGCTCGTGACTATCTCTTTGATCGGATGGTGTTCGTCGATACCCTCAAGGACGCAACGGCATTGTGGGAGCAACAGTCCTGTGCGGCTCCCGATGGGCCGATCTTCGTGACGCGTGCAGGGGAAATTTTGGATGCGGCCGGGGTGATCACCGGTGGCCAGACCAGTGCAACGGGGGGGCTGCTGCAACGGCGTCGAGAGGTGCTTCAGCTGGACGCCCAGCGCCTCTCGCTGACAGGAGGCCTTGAAGAAGGGAAGCAGCGACGGGAACGAGTGCTGGCACAGGGACAGGAATTGCGAGAGCAGAGTCGGCAACTTGCGGAGTCGTTGCGCAATGCTGAAATGCAGGGGCTCTCACTGCGAAAAGATGAAGCTGGATTCCAGCATGTGCTGGGAGATCTTGCCCTGCGGATCGATACATTGATGGATGATGCGCAACGAGGCTCAGCGGAAGTGCAGCGGCTCATTCATGAAGTCCGCTCCGGTGAAGCGCAGCTCGCACAGTGGATAGCGGAGAAGGCCGGCCAGGAAGCCGGGCTCAGCCGTGTGCGTGAGCGAGTGGAGCAGATCGATCACGGTATGCAGGGACTGCAGCAGCGATTCACAGAGGCACAATTGGTGGCGCAGGAAGTTCGGACGACCCGTGAGCATCGCCATCGCGACCTTCTGCGGATTCAGCAACAGCAACAAGACGCGACCGTGCGTATTGAGACGCTGACACGCCATGTCGAGGGGCTCACGGCTTCGATCGAACAGAGCCGGGTTGGACGTGAGAGCCAAGAAGCGCGTTGTCGAGAATTCGGCGAATCGGCAGCCCAGATAAAGGCTCGGCTGGTCGAACTTCAAGAAGAACAGGCACAGGACATGGCGGCGGCGCATCAGCTCGATACCCGGCTGGAGGATGTTCGTCGCGCGGTGACGTCTCTTCGCGAATCTCGTATGGCGGTGGAGGTCAAGAAGGCGGAAGTTCGGATGCAATTGGGAACCGTCGAGTCCACGCTCTTGGGAACGTACCAGGTCGATCTCGCAACGTTGCTCGATGCACCGGTTGTGGAGCTGACATCAGACCAGCTGCCTCTCGGGGGGGAGCCGATTCCGGCAGAGCCTCCGGCGGTCGATGAGCTGGCGTTACGGGAGCAGCTCCAGAAGATTCGCGAGAAGCTCGATCGCCTGGGACCGATCAATTTGGCTGCCATTCACGAACATCAAGAGTTGGATGAACGGTATCGATTCCTGACGACGCAGGAACAAGATCTCTCCACATCCATCGGCTCACTCAAGGAAATTATTCAGCGCATCAACCGCACCACGAAAGATATGTTTGCCGGTACCTTTGCCGAGCTCCAGCAGAAATTCAGTGAGGTGTTCGTGAAGTTCTTCCCTGGTGGCCGGGCTGAACTCCAGCTGGTCGAGGCGCAGGCGGATGAGATGAGAGAAGGGGGTGGGCCGCAGGAGCCGGGAGTCGATATCGTGGTGCAACCACCGGGCAAACGCTTGAAGAGTATCACCATGCTCTCGGGTGGTGAGAAGACCTTGACGGCAATGGCTCTGCTCTTTGCGAGTTTCCTGATCAGGCCGACGCCGTTCTGTATACTCGACGAAATCGACGCGCCGCTGGACGAAGAGAACATCGGGCGCTTTACCGGCGTCTTGCATGAACTTTCTGAAGGTGCGCAGTTCATGGTCATCACCCACAGCAAGGCGACGATGGCCATTGCAGATTCGTTGTTTGGAGTCACGATGGAAGAGCCGGGCATCTCAAAAGTCCTCTCAGTAAGACTGGGTAATTTGCAGCCGGTTTAGGCAGACCGGACTGGCTAAAACATTCGTACTTCAGAGGACTTCCGTCATTCAGTTTCTTGACCTTCGAGCAGGGGGTCTGCTATATAGCCCTAGAGAGGCAGACGCTATGAGCGTGCCGCTCGTAGATCGAGCGTTATGTAAACGGGGGCGAAGCGAGTCACCCGCATTGTCCCATCCACCCACAGTGTTCCATAGACCGATACGATGAAGCTGATTCGAACGCTTCTGGATCGTCTCTCCGAGAACTTCTTCGTCTCCATGTCGGAGAAGCTGGAGTTGGCGACCGAGCCGTCCAACGTTTCCCCGCTACGACTGGTATCGGATAAACCCCTGCCCTCGTCTCCGATCGACACGACAGCACGCCGCTCCACCAGCCATTCGATGAGTCAAGTGGATGCGCTCGACGACGCAGTTCGGCGCAGTCAGGCCTGGATGTTGTCCAGACAACATCCCTCAGAGGGGTACTGGGTTGCAGAGCTTGAAGCTGATACGACACTGACGGCTGAATATCTCATGCTGCGGCGGTTTCTCGATCGGGTCGATCCCGAGCGAGAGCGCAAGGCTGTTCTCTATCTCCGTGCCATGCAATCGCCCGATGGCGGCTGGCCGATTTTCTACGGAGGGCCCTCGGAGATCAGCGCCTCTGTGAAAGCTTATTTCGCCTTGAAGTTGAGCGGGGTGTCTATAGATGAGCCCTTCATGGTGCGAGCCAAAGACTGTATCCTCGCGAAGGGTGGAGTGGTCCAAACGAATGTGTTTACCAAGATCGCGCTGGCGCTGTTCGATCAATACGATTGGGAAGGCATCCCCCACATGCCGGTTGAGCTGATGCTGCTCCCGAAGGGATTCTATTTTAACATCTATGCCATTTCCTATTGGTCTCGTACGGTCTTAATCCCATTGCTGATCATCTTCGCACACCGGCCGGTGTGTCAGATTCCGCGGGAGCAGGGGATTGAGGAGTTGTATCTCATTCCGCGCAAGGAGATCCGCTATTGGAAGTTCCCACCGTTCAACAAAGATCAAAAATGGTTCACCCCGCACAATTTATTTGTCGCGTTGGATGCGATGCTGAAACTGTATGACCGGATGCCTCTCATGTGGCTGCGCGAAAAAGCATTGCATCGCGCCGCGACCTGGATGCTGGAACACATCAAGGGCAGCGGGGGGCTGGGCGGCATTTATCCGGCCATGGCCAATTCGGTGATGGCGCTGCAATGTTTGGGGTATCAGGTGGATGATCCATTGATACGGAAGGTGCTCCAAGAAATCGAATCGCTGGAAGTCTACAGCACGGTATCGATCGGCGAGCAGCGCGTCGAGGCCCTGCATCTTCAGCCTTGCCACTCTCCAATCTGGGATACGGCATTGCTCATGAACGCCCTCATCGAGACAGGGATGTCGCAGGACCATCCATCCCTCCAGAAAGCGGGTGCGTACCTGGTCTCTCGCCAAACGAAAACGGTTGGTGATTGGAAGTTCTCGTCTCCTAAAGCGGAACCGGGCGGCTGGTACTTCCAGTTCGAGAACGAGTTCTATCCCGATGTGGATGACTCGGCAGTGGTGTTGATGGCGCTGTCGAAAGTCCGGTTGGCGCAGACCACCGAGTTACAAGAATCCATCCAGCGGGGAACGAATTGGGTGCTCGCCATGCAAGGGTCCGATGGCGGGTGGGGCGCGTATGACAAGGACAACAATCGTATCGTGTTCAACTATATTCCCTTTGCCGACCACCATGCCTTGCTCGACCCAAGCACGTCCGACTTGACTGGACGCTGCCTCGAGATGCTGGCGGCATTGGGCTACGATCAGACGCACCCCGCCGTGGCGCCGGCCCTCCGGTTCCTCAAGCGAGAGCAGGAGACCGACGGGAGTTGGTACGGTCGGTGGGGCGTCAATTACATTTATGGTACCTGGTCCGTTCTAGCCGGTCTCCGTGCGATCGGAGTGGATCTCTCGGAGCCCTCTATTCGCCGTGCAGTCGCCTGGCTTGAGTCGAAGCAGAATTCCGATGGTGGATGGGGCGAGTCGTGCCTGTCGTACGGCAACCCTGCGTGGAGTGGGAAGGGGGACAGCTCACCTTCTCAAACGGCCTGGGCCATCATGGGACTTATGTCAGCGGGGATGACCGACACCTTCAGCGTCGCTCGCGGCGTCCAATATCTACTCCGTCACCAAATGAAAGATGGGTCGTGGGAAGAGGTCCGCCATACAGGCACTGGATTCCCTCGGGTGTTTTATCTCCGCTACCATTGGTACTGCCAATACTTTCCGTTGTGGGCTTTGGCCATGTATCGGAATTTACGGATGCACGGGAAGATGCGGGCCGACGAAGTACGGCATCACGCACTTGCGTCCGGGTGTCATCGAGCCGATCGTTGAACAGTCCGCCGGCGTCATCCGTTGGCGCGTGGCAACCCCCCTCAGGATCTTTGGTGAATCCCATCGCCATCTTTGCCGCGACTCGCTGGGAACTCCAGGCTGTTCGGCGTGGGCTCGCAATGGATCGTGTTGCGACCATCGATGGAGTCCGCTGCCATACTGGACAGCAAGGGGATCAAACCTATTGGCTCATCCAAACCGGTGTCGGTCCTACTGCCGCTCGCTCTGTTGCCGGAAGGGTGCTGAAGGCTCAGCCCATGTCGCTGGTGATATCCACGGGCTTTGCCTGCGCGCTCGTCCCGGCTCAGGTGGGAGACCTGATTGTCGGCACAGCGGTGTCCTCTGTGCATAGTGAAGGAACCTGGACGGTGGGGAGCGATTGTGTGCTCTGCGATGAGGCGATACGCGCAGGCTTTCTCATCGTGGCGCAAGATGCGGGGCTCGCTGCGCGGGTTGGAATAGTCGTATCATCGGGGACCGTGGTATGGCAGGCGCAGGAGAAGCACCGGCTGCGGCGTCTGACCGACGCGACCGGGCTCGATATGGAAAGCGCAGCGGTGGCGGCAGTAGCGCAGGAGCGAGGCGTGCCGATGGCGATCGTGCGGACGGTTTCCGATCTGGTGGATGAAGATCTCCCTCTTGACTTCAATCTTTTTCTCAGGCCCACTGGCTGGATCAAAGGTATGCAGGCGCTCATTCGCTGCCCTTCCAGCCTTGCGGGGCTGAATCGGCTGCGAAAGCAGAGTCGGGTGGCGGCGGATCGACTGACAGAATGGTTTCAGCGCTATGCGGAGACAGGCCGTGAATCTTTTCGACCCTCCAGGTAACTGATGACGAACGTGATTGAACAGTTAGGTGCGTGGGCCGTCATGCGCGTACAGGAGATGGGCCGCATGCTGTTGTTTGTCCTGTCGGCATTTGCCTGGCTGGCGCGGCCTCCGTTTCGATTCCATCAAATCGTGAAACAGCTCCACTTTATCGGATATCGATCCACGTTTGTCGTCGTGCTCACCGCGGGGTTTACGGGGATGGTGTTGGCGCTTCAAGGCTATTACAGCTTGCGGAAGTTCGGTTCCGAGGGGTTGCTGGGCTCCGCGGTGGCGTTGAGCATGATTCGGGAGTTGGGGCCGGTGTTGGCTGCCTTGATGGTGACTGCGCGGGCAGGATCAGCCATGACCGCTGAGATCGGCATCATGCGGATTACGGAACAGATCGATGCGCTCGATACCATGGCGATCAATCCACGGCAGTATCTGATCGCACCGAAACTGGTGGCCGGCGTGATCGGGGTACCGTTGCTTGTGGCCCTATTCGATGTGGTCGGGATCTACGGCGGCTCCCTCGTCGGAGTGGATTTGTTGGGCGTGAGCGAAGGGGCCTATTGGAACTCGGTTGAATCGGCCGTGGAATGGAAAGACGTCTACGGCGGCATTCTCAAGTCGATCAGCTTTGGGCTGATCGTCAGTTGGGTCTGTTGCTATAAAGGGTTCTACACGAGGCAGAGCGCCGAGGGGCTTGGGAGCGCGACGACGGAGGCGGTGGTTTTGTCGTCGGTGCTCATCCTCGTAGGGGACTATATCTTGACGTCGCTGCTGCTCTGAAGAGGTGATGGGTGATGCGTGAAGTGTGATGGGTGGAAAGATGGTTCCAATCTTAGGCAGGTGTGCGATGCTTTCTTGTTACGCGTCACCCATCACTCATCACTCATCACGGGTCTTCGATGATCAGGCTGGTCGGTGTCGAAAAGAAGTTAGGTGGGCAGCCGGTGCTGCAAGGCGTCGATCTCTCGATTCCTGTCGGCAAACTCACAACCATTATCGGTCGCAGCGGAGAGGGCAAGAGTGTGCTCCTCAAGCATATGATCGGGCTCATGCAGCCGGATCGTGGAGAGGTGTGGGTCGGCGACGTGGAGATCTCCCGGCTGTCGGGCACGCCTTTGAATGATGTGCGGAAACAATTTGCGATGCTCTTTCAGGGGGCAGCGTTGTTCGACTCGCTTTCGGTCTTCGAGAACGTGGCGTTCCCGTTGCGGGAGAAATTGCGTATGAAAGGCCCGGAGGTAGGACGGCGGGTCGAGGAGAAGCTGGAGGAAGTCGGGCTGGCGGGGATGGGGCATAAGTTTCCCGCTGAGTTGAGCGGTGGCATGCGAAAGCGGGCTGGATTAGCGCGCGCATTGGTTATGGAGCCGGAGATTATCCTCTTCGATGAGCCGACGACCGGGCTGGACCCGTTAATGGCAAAATCGATTCACGATTTGATTGTCACGATGCACCGGCGGCTCGGCTTTACGGCGGTGATGGTCAGCCATGAAATTCCTGAGATATTCGGGATTTCCGATTGGGTGGCAATCCTTCGGAAAGGCAAGATTGCATTGATGGCCACAGCGGCTGAGTTCCAGCGGACCACCGATCCGGACATTCATGAATTCATTTCAGTTGGTGGGACGGTGGCGCTGCCTGGATCGCTCGTCGGTTAGATGAGAGGGGAGAGTAGCAAGGATGGAAAAAACCAAGTTGGAGCTGGTGGTCGGTGTGTTCGTGTTCGTCGGTATCTTGTGCCTTGGGTATCTGTCGATCAAGCTCGGAAAACTCGAGATGATCGGCGGAGACGTCTACGAAGTCGAGGCGCAGTTCAACAGTGCCTCGGGGCTCAAACCGGGTTCAACGATCGAAATCGCCGGTGTCGAAGTCGGCAGGGTCCGAGGGATTACGCTCAACCAGGATCGTGCGATGGTGAAACTGGCGGTCAACAAGACCGTCAAGCTCTATACGGACACCATTGCCTCTATCAAGACGCGAGGCATCATTGGAGAGAAATTTTTGGCTCTGTCTCCGGGAGGGGGTGGCGATCCGCTCAAGCCGGGGGATACGATACGCGATACCGAATCGGGCCTCGATCTTGAGGAGTTGGTGAGTCAGTTTGTTCATGGCAATGTGAAGTGATCTATCTGGTTCATTTGGTTTCTCTGGTTGATTTGGTTCATCTGGTTAGTTTCGTTCAACCAATAAACCAGACAGACCAGACAAACCAAATAGACCAGATGAACCAAGCTGGCTGGCGGACTTTTTCAGCATCCTGATACAGGGAGAGAATACATGGAGATCCAGGGATCTGCCGTTACACAAAAGCAGAGATGGAATTGGGGTAGGGTCGCGAGCGGGATGGCCTGCCTGCTGTTGCTGTTTGGCGGGGTGGCCGTCCAGCCGGCAGTGGCAGGTGGCGCGACTGAGGCCATGAAAAGCACCATCGACGAGGTGCTGAAAATCGTTCAGGACAAGGAACTCAAACAGCCGGGGAGAGGCGAAGAGCGCCGACAGCGATTGGAACAGATCGTCGCGGATCGGTTCGACTATCCAGAAATGTCGAGACGATCGCTGGGGGCTCCTTGGAATACGCTGTCCGACAAAGACAAAGAAGAATTTATCGCGTTGTTCAGGACGCTCTTAACTAATTCCTACGCCGACAAGATCGAATCCTATTCTGGCGAGGGCGTGCAGTATCTCAATGAACGGACGGAGAAGGATTATGCCGAAGTCCGGACAAAGGTGCTGACCGGCAAGGTCGAAATTCCGCTCGACTACCGCTTGCTCAACAAGGGTAACGATTGGCGGGTGTATGACGTGGTGGTGGACGGTGTCAGCTTAGTGAATAATTACCGCGGGCAGTTCTCGAAGATCCTCCGTTCTTCAACCCACGCCGACTTGGTGGACCAGCTTCGCAAGAAATCCGACAAGATTAAGGCCCCGTAATTCCTTCCATGAATCTTATGATAAGCCTGCCTGGCTTCATCGCCGTTGCCCTCGTGTTCCTTGTAGCGGGTGCCATCGCGATGCCGTCGCCTGCGGGGGCCGGCGTCGAATACTTCCCGATTCCTGCCGTGTCCACCAGCAAGAACGATGGGAACGATGCGGGGTTGATTGTCCCGATTCTGAAGACTGACCCCGATGGAGAGCTCAAATACCTCCTTGCTCCAATGCTTATTCATAATTCCATCGTTGGGACGCGCGGGGCGATCAATCTGTTTCAATACGAGCCAGGGGGGCGAGAAATGCGGCTCATCGTATCGGCCGCGGAAAAAATCGAGCGCAAAGTGTTATTCAGTTACGCCGATCCGGCTTTCAGTCATGGGCGCTACGCATTGAACTTTAGTGCCTCGTTTTTCAAAAACGCCACCGCTCGGTTTTTCGGCTTAGGGCAGGCGACATCATTGTCAGAACAAACGAATTACACCGCGCGTGAAGGACGGGTGAACTGGCGATTCGGGGTTCATGTGAATGAGGTGACGCAGATCTCCGTTGGTCAGCGATTTCGCCAAGTCAGTCTGCAGCAGGGCGCTACAGATCTTCCGTTTACGGGTACTCAGTTCTCCACCGTCGACGGTGTTCAAGGCGAGACGCTTATTTTTGGGAACCGTGCGACGTTCCATTACGATACGCGCGACAGTCTGGTCTCGCCGACCGATGGGATGGCTGTTACGGCCTATGCAGAGGTGAACCAGAATATTAAAAATGGCGATCATCCCGTCTACTCCCGCTATGAACTTGAGATCAAGAAACTGCTCCCGAGCGAATCGAAGCGTGCGATTCTCGTCATGCGGGCGGACCTTCAAGCTACCATCGGGGATCAGGTGCCGTTCTTCGAGCAAAGTTCATTGGGAGGACAGAACAACCTGCGAGGCTATGGCGTGGATCGCTTCATCGATAAGAATCTTCTCGCGTGGAGTATCGAAGAGCGTATTCACCTGGTGCGAACGAAGATTGCGGGGACGACGGCGGATTTTGAGATGGCGCCATTTTTGGACACCGGGCAGGTTTTCAATAGTTTCAATGACGTCAGCTTTAAGGACTACCGCATGACTCCGGGTATCGGGTTCCGTGGACTCGTCAAGCCCAATGTCGTTGGGCGGGTCGACTACGGCTATAGCCGGGAGGGTGGTGCGGTCTTTGCCGGGCTCGACTTCCCATACTGACTGATGGGCCGCGTGTCAGGCTTGTAGGAACAAGGTGTTGTACCGAGTAGCCCTAGCCGCACTCCGCTCTCCTGTTTTTCCCAGCCTGCGCCACAGCGGCGCTACGGTGTTTTGCGATCACCACAATTTCGGGCTCCCCCATCTCTTGAGGGGTAGCCAAGCACCCCGTTCCCACATTACCCTGCGCAAAACGTTATGGCTCGTGGGAAGCAACATATCTTCTGTTGGCATAGTCTGGAGTTTACTGGTGGCCGCTTGGTAACGACGGTAAGCAGTCGGTTTGAAGCGGGTGGGTGTATCTCGATTGCGCAGAAACGGGGTTAAGCTCACCACGCTTGACGACCTAGGAGTAGGGGATATTGTGAGAGTCCGATCATGGCTGGTGGTGTATCGAGCAGTCTTTGCCGTACTTCTCCTTTCTCTTTTTCCCCAGCCTGCATTGGTTGGGGCGGAGGGGTTCGGTCCATTCCCGGTCAGAAACTTCCAGGCCTTTCAGCAGATGGTGTTGAGTCTTCCCGGCGACCGTGCAGCCGTCGTGAAACCGGGTACGGTGGATGTGCGGTTGGAACTTGCCGAGACCGCCAGTATCTATAACGAAAATTCGCCGCAGACTAACGTAAACGTAAGATTTGAAACCCTCAGATCCGGTCTCTTCCTTCGCTATGGCGCCACTGACAAATTGGAGCTCGGGCTGGAAGTACCGATGCTCTACCGGTATCAGGGATTTATGAATGGAGCCATTACTGCAACCGAGCAGGCAACGACTGGCTTGAGTCCGGCACGAGCTGCACTTAAGAACAACAACTTTTTGTTTAATACCACTCGGAACGGACAAACAATTATGAATGGAGGTCCGGGTGCGATGGGGCTAGGGGATACGACACTGATGAGTAAGTATCAACTCCTGATGGAAGGGACAGCGATGCCGGCTGTTTCGCTCCGTGGCGCCGTGAAGTTGCCGACGGGGGATCAATCGGCTTTTTTGGGAAGCGGGAGTCCGGATTTCGGATTGGGTCTAGCGGCTGAAAAGCTTGTCGCTGGCCGATGGGTACTCTATGCGAACATGACCGGAGTCGTCCCGACCGGCACCATAGCAGGTTTTGGCCTACGGCCCACTCTGTCCTGGCTTGCCGCCATCGAATACCTCTGGTCGGAGAACCTGTCGATCACGACCCATTTTGACTACTATTCGTCGCCGTTTTCCGGGACCGGCTCACCTGTGTTCGACCAAAGTGTTACAGAATCAGTCCTGGGGTTCAGCTATCGTGTAGTCCAGCGCTTCTTGTGGCAAGTGTATGCGGTGGAGAATCTCGACTTTATTACCGGGAGTGCTGCAGACTTCACCCTTTCAACGGTACTCACCTATCGCTTCGAACCAAGCTTGAATCGTCAATGAGCTGGATCGAACTTCTAAGCACTTGACAACATAGGACTTCCGTGTGAAACTCCCTCCTGCCAGCGGTTAAGCTGCCACGTTACTTCGCCAATGCTTATCTGAGCCCAGCTCGTTGTTACAGCCGTACGCATTGACGTAAAGGAGCATTCGTCATGTCAATCTTAAAGACCATTCAAGGTCCCGCCGATCTGAAGCGGCTGTCACCGTCACAGTTTCCTGCCTTGTGTCAGGAGCTGCGCGAGCAGATTATCGGTGTGGTGTCCAACGTCGGAGGGCACCTCGCCTCGAACCTTGGAGTGATTGAACTCACAGTGGCATTGCACTCCCTGCTCAATTCTCCAAAGGATAAGATCGTCTGGGACACGAGTAATCAAGCCTATGCGCATAAACTACTCACCGGGCGTCGGGAACAATTTCACACGCTTCGACAATATGGGGGGTTGAGCGGGTTCACCAAACGCGAAGAGAGCGTCTACGATACGTTCAACGCAGGCCATGCGGGAACCGGTGTATCCGCGGCCTACGGCATGGTTGAGGCGCGTGAGCAGTTAAAACAGCGACACAAGGTCGTCTGCATCCTCGGCGACGGCGCCATGACGGCTGGCATGACGCTGGAAGGCCTGCACCATGCTGGAGGGCTGGGGAAAGATTTCCTGGTCATTCTAAACGACAATCAAATGTCCATTTCGAAGAACGTGGGGGCCATTTCCTCCTATTTGAACCGGACCTTCACCGGCGAGTTTTATGGCAAGATGCGGGAGGAAACAGGACAACTGTTGGGGAAGATTCCCCATTTTGGATCAGATATGCAGAAGTGGGCTCGCCGGGCTGAAGAGCTGGCCAAAGGAGCGATCCTCCCCGGGCTGCTTTTTGAAGAGCTTGGGTTCACATATACGGGGCCGATCGACGGGCATAACTTCGAGCACCTGCTACCCACCTTGGAAAATGTGCTGAAGATGAAGGGGCCGGTATTGCTCCATGTCATTACGAAAAAAGGGCTGGGCTATGCGCCTGCGGTGAAGAATCCGGTATGGTTCCATGCCTGCCCGCCTTTTGTTCGGGAAACCGGAGTCCCAGCGAAGAAAGCGGCGCGACCGTCCTATACGCAGATCGCCATCGAATCGTTGGTGAAGCTGGCTCGAGCGGACAAGCGGATCGTCGCAATCACGGCTGCGATGTGCGAAGGGACCGGCCTCAATATTTTTGAAAAAGAATTTCCTGACCGGCTCTACGACGTGGGGATTGCCGAACAGCATGCGGTGACATTCGCTGCGGGCCTTGCGACGCAAGGCCTCCGTCCGGTGGTGGCGATGTATGCCACATTTTTGCAGCGTGCGTACGACCAGGTGGTTCACGATGTGGCCACGCAAAATCTGCCGGTGACCTTCTGTATCGATCGCGGGGGGCTGGTTGCGGAAGATGGGACGACGCACCACGGCGCATTCGATTATGCGTTTCTGCGCCACATGCCGAATATGGTCGTCATGGCGCCGAAGGATGAAAATGAGTTGCAGCATATGTTGAAGACCTGCATCCAGTATGACGGGCCTGCCTCGGTGCGGTATCCGCGTGGGTTGAGCCTGGGTGTGACGATGGATCAGGAGGCAAAGGCTTTGCCGATCGGGAAGGGCGAGCTGTTGCGCGATGGGACGGACGTGGCGATTGTCGCCATCGGTGTGCCGGTCTCGCATGCGGTGACGGCGGCGAAACGGCTTGAGGAAGACGGTATTTCCACAGCGGTGGTGAATGCGCGTTTCGTGAAGCCGTTGGATCAGGACTTGATCGTCGAGGTGGCCAAGCGCGTTCGCTACGTGGTGACGGTTGAAGAAGGCTGCAAGATGGGCGGATTCGGCTCAGCCGTGCTCGAAGCTCTGTCCGATGGCGGTGTGACGAATGTGACGACGAAGGTCTTGGGGTTGCCGGATCGGTATATCGAGCAAGGACCGCAGGATTTTCTGCGTGAACGATACGGGTTGACGGCGGAAGGCATTTATCAAAGCGTGAAGGAACTCCTTGACAAGACACCGGCCTCCTCGCGAGAGACATTCACGCTTGCTACATCGTCCGACCGGCTGCCGCACGGAGATGAACAGGGGAGCTGATTGAGGATGTGAAACGGTTCAGGTAGATAGGCTGAAGGTTTTTAGGGGTTAAGCTGCTTGCAGAACAAGAATTCATTTCTATATGAACCCTAGGTCGTAGAAATCGAGACGTTGAACAGCCTGGGTCGTGATTTCCAAGATCATGTATAGCCTTCAGCCTTCAGCCTGAACACCTGAGCAGTTACAACGAAGGTAACAAAGAGACGCGATGCACATTACTCGACGGAAAACGCGGCAGATTCAAGTGGGCAAGCTCAAGATTGGTGGAGATGCGCCCGTGTCCGTGCAGTCGATGTGTTCCACCGATACGCGCGATACTGCGGCGACGATCGAGCAAATTCGCCAGCTGGAAGCCGCAGGGTGCGAAGTGATCCGCGTCGCCGTGCCGGACGACGAAGCGGCGGCGGTGCTGCCCAAGATTAAAGCGGCGATGACTGTGCCGCTGATTGCGGATATTCATTTCGATCATCGGCTGGCATTGAAAGCGGCTGCGGTGGTGGACTGCGTCCGGATCAATCCCGGCAACATCGGCGCTTGGTGGAAAGTCGAAGAGGTCATCAAGGCCGTGAACGAGCGGGGGATTCCTTTGCGCATCGGCGTGAATGGCGGGTCGCTCGAGCGGCCGTTGCTGGATAAGTACGGCTGGCCATCCCCGGAAGCCTTGGCTGAATCGGCGCTCAATGCCGTCCACGCGTTAGAAGACGTGGGATTCACGAACATGAAGGTGTCGCTGAAGGCGTCGGATGTGCACCATGCGATCGATGCCTACTGGTTGTTTGCGCACCAGTCCGATTATCCGCTTCACATCGGTATTACCGAGGCGGGAACGGCAATGACCGGGGCTGTTAAATCCACCATGGGGCTGGGATACTTACTCTCGCAGGGTATCGGCGACACCTTGCGCGTGTCGCTCGCTGCCGATCCGGTCGAAGAAGTGAAGGTCGGGTTCGAGATCTTGAAGTCGCTCGAACTGCGTCATCGAGGGATCAATGTCATCGCTTGTCCAACCTGTGGTCGCGTCGAGATCGACGTCGTGAAATTGGCCAACGAACTGGAAAAGAAGCTGGGCCATATCAAGACCCCGCTCAATGTGTCGGTCCTCGGCTGTGTCGTGAACGGGATCGGCGAAGGGAAGGAAGCGGATATCGGAATTGCCGGCGGCGAAGGCAAAGGCATCCTGTTCAAGAAGGGCAAGCTCGTTCGAAAGGTGCCGATCGAAGAATTGATGGATACGCTGATTTCAGAGGTCGAGCTGATGGCCAAAGAAAAAGACGCCGAGGGAAATGGAGAGGCCATCGTTTCTTCGAACCAAGGATGGGAGCCTCTCGCGCCTGAATCCGATCTGCCCTCGACACTCGGAAAAGAAATTCCGGTTCTTTCCAGTAAACGGTAGATCTCTTCCTCTCGCCCCTAGCCTCTCGCCCCTAGCCCAGACTATAATGCCCCCACAGGGCGCCGTACCCAAGTGGTTAAGGGAGCAGTCTGCAAAACTGCGATGCAGCGGTTCGACCCCGCTCGGCGCCTCCATACCGCACTTCGTGCGTGGTCTGTCTGGTTCATCTGGTTTCTCTGGTCTATTTGGTTAGTGAAATCCCATGTCGAGGTGTTTGGCCGGTGAGGCGGAGGAGGACTGGGATATGAAACTCCACGTTGTGGTTGAACAGGATGAAGCCGGCTATTTTGCCGCCGAGGTTCCAGCGCTACCGGGCTGTTTATCCCAGGGAAAGACGCGGGAAGAGGCCATTGCGAATGTCAAAGAAGCGGTCGAAGGGTGGCTTGAAGTGATGGATGCCAAGTGTGCCGGTGATGCTAGCCAAACCATCGAAGTTGTCGTCTGATGAATATACTCTCTCTCTTCCCCAACACAATGAACTAGGTCCTGGTCTTCTTCCCAAGCTCATTCGCCAAGCTGATCTTACCGTCGAAGCGTTTAACAATCTCTAACCTCCACCACGCGCAGTCCATCTCTTGCATAGCCTCCAGAACCCTCCTCCGGCAAGGTCGCCAATAGCCGGCAGGGGAGTGCAAAGTCAAGCAACGACCGCATTGGTTTCGTCAGCCGCCGCTATACTGCTTGACCGACTCGCTTTTCGTTTTGAATGACGACGGTAGGATTAGAGCTTGGGGTAGGAATGGGCAACCCCGTTTCTTTCAGAAGGGCCAGGTGTTCTTCCATCCCCCATCGTGCCTGGTACAGGCAATCCTCTATGGAGTGGCCTACTCCGCTGAATCCTTGAAGATCGGAAGAGTAAAACCCAAAGAAGGTGGGATCGTTCGTCGCCTCGATTACGAGCGAGTATTTAAGGTTAATCATGTTACTCCTCTCGATGCCTAAGCCCAGCTGCTCTAAGGATAGCATGACAGGTTCCAGTCGGCACTTCCCTTGAGCCATGATAATCAATACGGACCAGGCGCTCTATTCCAGGCTTGCCGTAATAACGAATGGAACCCTGCTCAAAATCTCTCAACGAGTCAACGCATCATGTTCTTCGATCCAAAACCTGTCAACCCGTGGCATTCGACGGAAGAAAATGAATCGGGAGTCCTTTACAGACCCTGGAATTCCTGCAGGCGCGATCATTCGATCGCGGAGCTTCGGTCAGTTTTAGGGGCCTGACCGACATTGACCGTTCTACTGCGGCGAACGATCCGCAACCACCTGCATCGTTCTCGACCAGAAAAAATCCTCACTGTATTTCAGCGAATACATTTCCGGTTTTTTCTAGCCTGCGGCCTCGCATCTGGCCGCGCCTCCTTCGCCTCGTCACGAAGGCAATGCCGGTCAGGCTCCTAGCTTTCCTTCCGGACCGCGCCTCGGTGGGTCCCCGCTCCTAGCCCACATTACTCATGACGATTCGTGGCGAAATCGCTGAGCCGCGTCGCGAGACCAGCGCGCGGAGCCCTGAGGCCCCGATGCGTACTCGTGCAGTACGGTGAGGGTCCGAGGGGCGAGCCCGCTGGCCGAAGGCCCGTCGTAGCAGCGGATCGGCGATTGCAGCAGAATTGTTCATGAGTCATGTGGGCTGGGGCAAGGTCGCCGATGACCGGCAGGGGAGTGCAAAGTCAAGCAATGACCCCATCGGCTTCCATCGGCTTGTAAAGTGCCTTAGAACGCACTCTCCAGCTCAAACACTGGTACGCGCCCTGTCCCATTGCTAGCACAGTATTTTTGAAAGCTTCGGCGTGGATTAAAGTTGTTCACATTAACATTCAGCAAACTGACAGTCTCACCTCTGCAGCTTTCCTGATGGAGTTGTTCCCTTGATGAGTTTGAGACTGCCCTGAAATAGCGAGTCATCTCTCAACGGAGCTAGCCATACCCGTTGCTGCCCATTCCCATTTAGCGCGCCGGTATCGAATCGTTTGGAGGCATCACTCCCCAGGAACAAAACGAAACGGATACCACCAATCCAGAACTTGTGGCGATGCGATCTGCCCATTCGTTCGGTGCAGGGCCGTACAATAGTTTGAACTATCGGATCTTCATGCTCGCTCGCAACCATAGCCCAAATACGCGCGTTCTGTGGGAACGGTGCTTTCCCCAATAGGTACAGACGGAAGTCCTCCTGATATGGGCCCAAAGAAATCTTATCAATCTGTTTGCCATCCATTCTCCAATGGTGAGCAGAGGCACGCCAGAAAATGCTCACAGCAAAATAAAGGTACCGGTCGATTGCACTGCCCAGCAAGGGCTTGGCGTCGTAAATCTTGGGGGATCTACTGGTTGCGCTAACAGCTTGGGTTATTGGACTGGAAGCTTCTAATAACTCTCGAAGCTTGAACTGACCATCCGCTCGCAAACACTGAGCTAAGACGTAACGTTCCCCGCCATCGGAAAAGCGCTGCTCGCATTCGCTGCAAAGAAAGTACGAGGTCACCTGTTTAGAGGTGGTGACCGCCTTGTCGCGTGTGATGACTACCGGGTTTGGGTCAGTTCCGGCAGTTGGGTCTCGCAACTGCCTATGAGCAGATTTTGGATTCAGGTGGCTATCTTGAAGCTCTGCGTTGGTTCTTTGGCAGAGCCCGCACGTTCCCACGTGTCGCATCTTCACTCAAAGACTTATTCAGGCTGGTTTTAGTCCTGAATCACGTGCATTGATTCCATAGCCACCGGTCAGAAAATATTTGATTATGGAGCAGGTGGAAGGATACGTCAAAGCGCTAGAAAAATCGACTTCTCCGTCCTCGACCATAGAAGGGGTTTTTGACCACCGTGTGAAGATGGACGAATGCGAGGCGGTGGTCTGTCTACCAAGAAACCCTGATCCAGGTTTTACTCCCGGTTCAGGATCTAACTCAGTCGCAGTCAGTAGCAACAAAAATACCGAACCCCTTGATTTCACTCTTCTGGCGTCGTAGTCTGTCGCGCTGGATCGTCAGTGGTCATCGAGTCCTCGGGTGCACTGCAAAACTGCGATGCAGCGGTTCGACCCCGCTCGGCGCCTCCAAACAGAATTTGCGCGATCCCATACATATGAGTGCGGGGCTTTCAACTCTCTTGATAAGTCTCGCGCCGTCTTGCCCCCCGTCCCTACCCCGTCAATGAAATGATGTGTAGCGAGTAACTACTCAGGTAGATAGGCTGAAGGCTGAAGGCTATACATTCTCTCGCAAGGCACGAATCACGCCATTCAACACCGTCTCGGTTTCTACGACCTTGGGTTCAAGCAGAGATGAATCCCTCAATAGCAGGCTGAAGACTAAAAGCCTTCAGCCTATCTACCTGAGTAGTTACTGTGGCGATTGAGTCCCTTGAAGGTAATATGGCAGGGCTAATGCGCGGAGAAAATTGACGGGCGGTGAGACTGAGTGCTAGAATCCTGAGCGATTACAACCTGCTAGTTCGGTGGCCGGACCGCCGGAGTTACCAATACAGATTGAAAAGAAGGAGAGAGGAATGGCCGTTCCGATTTCCCAGATGGCTACTGTTACGAAGTATGTGCTCTCCCAGAAGCTGAGCGGGGTGAAGCGATATCCGCTCGTGTTGATGCTGGAACCCTTATTCCGCTGCAATTTGGCTTGTGCCGGCTGCGGAAAGATTCAATACCCGGATCATGTGCTGGACAAGCGGCTCACGGTCGAGCAGTGCTTGGCCGCGGCAGAGGAATGCGGGGCTCCGATCGTCAGCATTCCCGGTGGCGAACCGATGATCCATCCTGAGATGCCTGCGATTGTCCGTGGGTTGGTTGAACAGGAGCGGTATATCTATCTCTGCACTAATGCGATTTTGATGGAGCGAAAACTCGACGAGTATCAGCCCTCGAAGTTTCTCACGTTCAGTGTTCACATGGACGGGCTGAAAGACGAGCACGATTTAGCGGTCTGCCGAGACGGGGTCTATGATGTGGCGGTAAAGGCGATTAAGGCGGCGTTGAAGCGGGGGCACCGGGTCACGACCAATACGACCCTCTTCGACGATGCGAATCCGGAGCGCGTGCGGAAATTTTTCGATGCGATGATGGATCTTGGGGTCGAAGGCATGATGATTTCGCCTGGGTACAGCTATCAGAAGGCGCCGGACCAGCAGCATTTTCTGAAGCGAGAACGCACCAGGGAATTGTTTTCCCGTATTTTGGGGAGTCCGAAGAAGACGTGGCAGTTCAATCAGTCGCCGCTGTTCTTAGATTTCTTGATGGGGCGCCGGGAGTACGAATGCACGCCCTGGGGCAATCCGACCTATAACGTATTTGGGTGGCAGAAGCCCTGCTATTTGCTGCAAGAGGGCTACGCGAAGACGTTCCGTGAACTGATGGAGAGCACGGAGTGGGATCATTACGGAACAGGGCGGAATGAGAAATGCGCCGATTGCATGGTGCATTGCGGCTATGAACCCTCTGCTGTCGAGGATACGTTCGGCACGCTGTCCGGGTTTGGCCGGACCGTCAAGTTGACGATGCTCCCTACCTCGCGATGATAGAGAACGTGCAGCGTCGCTCACCTCCCGTCGTTCGCAGGAGCCGCCCAGCCATCTTCTTGTTAGGCGTTTCACGTTTCACGTCTCACGTTTAACGGTCCCCTGATGACCGATACCAAGAATCATAGTGAGGAAGGCGTAGTCCGATCGCCCGAAGGCCGCGTATTTCGGCCGGCTTCGTTCGCAGAGCTTGCAGAAGCAGTGGAGCTGGCATTCGATTATCGCGGCGATGTGACGGTGTCGTTGAAGTCCGGCGAATCCCTCAGCGGGTATCTCTTCAATCGTCAGGTCAGCGGTTCCGACTCCTATCTTGAGGTGTTCCCTTCCGACAGTTCCGAGGCGCGGCGCATTCGTTATGACCAGATTGCCGCAATTGCCTTCACCGGTGAGGACACGGCCACGGGGAAATCCTGGGAGGCCTGGATCGCCAAGAAGGGTTCGGAGCGTCGAGCCGAAGTGGAACGTGTCGAAGCCGAGGCAAGAACCAGAGGAATCCTGTAAGTTTTCTACCTGCCGATCGCATCTCTTTTTTTCCTTTTCCCCTACACAAGCACATCGAGAACAGTTCTCTCCAAGTCTTTGAAAAGGGGCTCGTCTCTCTGTCCATTTGGGCGGTCAGTTCGTTGACAACCGGTAGGGGCTATGTTAACAATTGCGCCTAAAAATTGGCCGGGATTGGGAGCGATCACACGTTTGATTGTGTGAGGGGGATACGAGCGCTCGGCAACGGAAAGAGGCGAAGTCCGGAGCACGTGAGGCGCAGACAGATCGCACAGAGTCAGTCACGATGGCGTGAATGGGTTCTCGCCATTGCCATGGTGGGCGGTCTCCCCTCGGTCGTGCTTGCGACGCATGAAGCCGATCACCGGTTTACGGTGGAGGGGTTTGTCTGCGGAGCGGATGGGAAAAGCAGCGCGAATGTAGACGTGCTCGTCAAGGACACAAAAATCTCCTACGGGCAGATCGTCAAAACCGATGGAGACGGACATTATAAGGCGTCGTTTCATCTTCATAACGATAATCTTGGCGATCCGCTGCTGATCGAAGCCAACGGGCAGCAGCAACAACAGAAAGTTTCGTTCGATCCGAAGGATCTGGAAGCTGAGCGAATCATTCAGATCAATTTTGGGACCGGCTGCATACAGAATCGGGACAGTGTTCCCCTCTGGGTCTATCTAGGGGCAGGGGCTGTGGCGGCGGCAGCCGGTGGGTTCATCGGGTTCAAACTGATTCGTTCATGGCGGAAGCAGGAACAGAAACGAGGGAAATCTCAGGGCAAGCGTAAGAAGTAAACGAAGCGGTCCGTGGGGCTATGTGTACCTCGCTGGATCGGTGACTCGAAGTGGCGGGGGAATGCGCGTGGTGTCACGGTATTTATCAGAGTCGGCGCTTTTACCAGGGTATATCCCCCCGGTGAAAGCGCTTTTCATTTGAGTACGAGCGTCAAGCGTCATTGATGTGGCTGAGAAATAAGGAGTGTGTGAAGGTTATGAAGCAGACGAAAGTTCCGCAGTTGGCGATGGTGTTGGGGATGGGGCTCTTCATGGTGGCATGCGGAGGAGAGGGGGGGGAGGGGCCGATCGTTGCGCCACCTCAAGCTCCTGCCGAATGGGCCGATAAACATATGCCGGCTGATTGGTGGACCAATGCGGCCAAACTGGAAGAAGGGCGGAAGCTCTACCTCGGCGAAACAAACCCCGACGTCAATTGTGCCAGTTGTCATGGGAAGGACGGCAGGCCGGCCAAGGCTGGCGCCCGTGACTTCCGCGTCGGCGAACGGATGAAGCTCTACTCTGATTCCGTATGGGCCTGGCGGATTGCCGACGGGGTTCCTAATACGAAGATGAAGGGATGGAAGAGCAAGCTGTCAGATGAAGATGTCTGGAAGCTCGTGTTGTTTGAGGCGAGCTTCGGGATGCCTGGGAAGAGATGGGACGCTGAAAAGAAGACTTGGGTCGATGCGGCGAGCGGCTCGACTGTTCCTGCTGCAGCTCCAGCGACTCCGGCACCGGCGGGCAAGTGAGCGGTTTCACTCTAGGAGTTTGTGCAAAGTAACCCAAGAAACCCTTCTTGCACTGAGCTTCAGGGCAATCTATCGGTATGTTCACATAATGATGGCCTAGGATGCCATGCGATGCCCGAACGAACGGTTTGCTTCTCCGGCCATGACCGGATCTTCTCATCGCCCCCGTCAGTCCTTGTCGCGGAGTCATCGCACGGTCCACGGTGAAATAACACTATGTCTGTACGATGCACAACACACTGACGCCCGAGGCCTCTGGGTACAGGGTACGAGTGGAGTGAGCGGTTACTGCGGAACTGCAGCAGGGGACAAACCTTGGCTGCCTAGTGGTGCGCTGGATCTAATCCAGAGAATGTATGCGCAGATATCTCAATGTCGGATAGCTCCCTAGCGAAGAGGGGCGGCGAAATATTATGAAAACGTGGCAGCGCAGTCTGATGGCGGTCTGTGCGTTTCTGGTGTTGTTCGGAGGCGTGGCCTATGCCCAAGTTCCTGGCGCGTCTCCGGTAGAGTTTCCCTATACAGGGAACCGGACTGCAGTATGGATCGTCGCCCAGCTTCACACGCTGTTTGGGGCATTCATTCTCGGCGCCCCGATCTTTATCGTGATCTCAGAATGGCTGGGGTTTCGGAAGCAAGACCTTCGGTACGATCGCCTGGCTAAAGAGCTGACAAAGGTGACCGTCATTCTCTTCAGCATGACGGCCGTCACCGGCGCCTTGTTCATTTTCGTGCTCCTCGCTACGTACCCGCAGTTCACCACGTGGTTCATTAATCAATTCTATCTCGTGTTCGCGGTGATCTACCCGTCGCTGTTCATCGGCGGGACCATCGTGTTGTACATGTATTTCTACATGTGGGACACCTGGAAGGGTGAGAAGAAGGGGCGTCATATCGCCCTCGGTGTGCTCTTGAATCTCATTTGCATGCTCACGATGTTCGTGATCAACGGCCCGACGTCGTTCATGAATACGCCGCCGAAGGCTGAGGGTATTTCGCCGCAAGAGTTTCTCGAAGCTGCGAGCTTATGGGACAAGATCGCCAACGTCAGCTGGCTTCCGCTCAGCCTTCACCGGATTGACGGTAACCTGGCGTTCGGAGGATTTGTGGCGGGCATGATTGCCGCCTACATGTACATGGGAGCGAAAAATCAAGAAGAGCGGGCGTACTACGATTGGATGGGCTTTGTCGGAAATCTGATCGGCGTGGGCGCGATGTTGTTCCAGCCCTTTACGGGATTACTGTATGCGTACCAGATGTGCGATTACGATTTTTCGTTCTGTCCGTACATGATGGCCGACCAGCTCTCGATGTTTTTCGAAATGCAGGGAGCGATGGTCGGCCTCATGTTCTTGGCCAGTAACTATTACGTCTGGCTCAGCATGAAACGTATTGAGGGGGTCGAAAATGTCCGGATGACGATCCTGGCTCCCATCGTGATGGTGGCGTTCCCCTTTGTCATGATGGTGGTGATGAATTACTACTGGATTCCCGACCCGATGTCGCTGGCATTCCTCCTTCCGTTGGCTCTGGCGCCGTTCTTGGGCCGGTTCATTCCGTATACGGTGTCTGCGCGGACTGTGATTAAAGTCGGTTTCTTAATGGTCATCATAGGCGATGCGATCTGGCTCATCCCTCATGGTTTCGCACCCACCAGCGCCAAGATGGTGACGGAGTTGGAACTGCCGGCTGATTGGAACTTTCTGTCGTCGATGCCGGCCAAAATTTCCGCGATATTCACGTTGGTGTTTGTCACGGTCGTCAACTATGCCTTGTATAACCGGGCTATCAAGCAAGGCACGATTATCTGGGGAAAAATCGATTTCGCCTCCCAGTTCGTGCTGATCTTCCTGGCCTTCACCTCAATTTGGATGATGGGTTTGATGGGCGCCGTCCGCTCGCTGGTCCGGAAGTATTTCCACACCTACAGTTTGGTGCCCGACTTCACCGCGGAGTCCTTCACGCCGACGCTGTCGTATTCTGCCTGGTGGATCACGGGGATTTCAGTCGTCTTTTTCATCGTGGTGAGTTTCGCCGTTTTCGTGGCCCTTCGGCCCTCCGATTCGAAGGGACGCGTACCAGAAGGTAGTCCTGTTCCTGCCAGGGCCAAGTAATCCGGATGCAGCCTATCTGCTGAAGAAAAAGAGTCTGCATGGGAAATGTCATTAAGAAGCTGTTGATCGGCCTGGTGGTGGGTGGCGCACTGGTCGGTCTCTCGAGGTGGCTGGAGTTTCCATTTGTTTTCCAGATGATGTTCTTCGCCCAGGCGATGTTCGGGGCCGCCGTCTTCATGTTGCTGGACGTGCCGTCGGTCAGAACCATGAGCGGGGCGAAGTCCGTGATCGCTATCGTGGGGTTCTACATCGTGCTGTGCACGGTGTTCGTTTCTGGCGCCTCGATGTGGCCGCAATTTGATCCCGAAGATGAAAAGGGGAAGATCGCCAAGATCCTCGAGCCGAAGCGGAAAGCCACGGAGCAGGGAAAGGCCGAGGAGTTAATTGCGCGCGCGAAGGCGCTCGACGAGCAGGTGAAGGCGTTAGAGGTGCGCTTGAAGGCATTGGGTGCCGGGCAGGTAACAACAGAGCCTGTCGCTGTTGCTCCTTCCCCGGCAGCGACTAAAGCGGCACCGGCAGACTTCATGCGGGTGGGTGAAGAGCAGTGGCAGCTGCAAGAATGTTACAACTGCCACAAACTGAAGGGTGAGGGGGGGAAGAAGCGCGGTCCGGAGTTGGATAACATTGGCTCGTACCTCACAGTCGCCGAGATTAAGCAGAAAATTATGGACCCCAAGAGTTTTATGGCCGAGGGATTTGAAAAGGATTGGGAGAAGGGCAAGATGCCGGACAAGTTTAAGGACGTGATGGAGGACAGCGACATCACGGCACTCGCCTCCTGGCTGAACACATTTAAAAATACATCCGTGAACACGCCAAAGCCGATTAAGAAGAAGTAGCATGCAGCCTCAACTGAAGTCGAAAGTCCGCTGTGCGGACCGGGAAATTGGAGAGGTGTCCAAGGTCATCATGGACCCGCTGTCCCATGAGGTCAGCCATCTCGTCGTGTCGATGAACGGCACGGGCGAACGGCAGGTACCCATGAGTACGGTGCAGACTGTGGCGGAGGATCTGGTGCAGCTGCGGTCGTCCTCGTCCGAAGTTCTTGGATTACCGCCCTTCAAACGTGACGACTATGTCACGCTGCATGAAGTGGAAATCCCGGGCCTTGAAAGGCATATTCATGTCACGCCAGGCGAGGTTCTGGTCCCGTTCCCTGAGTTGGAGCGGAATGTCAAACGGCGGACGTTTTTTGCGAAGTTGACCTACGTGATGGGGTTGTTTATCGGATTGCCGCTGGTTTTTCCCGTGATGAAGTTTTTGATGAAGCCGATGTATGCGCCGCTGGACAACAGATGGCTGAAGATCGGTAACATTGGGAAGATGAAGTTCGCCGATACAGGGACGCAATTCCAATACAGGCGTATGGTCAAAGAAGCCTATTTGCCGGAGGCTGAGGTCGAGAAGAATGCGTGGCTCATCAAGGCGACTCCTGTGGTACTGGAAAAAGTGTATCAGGGAAAGGATATGGAGTTTCGGGGTGACGACGGGAAAGTCATTTGGACCAATAAGAAGGATATCCCCTACCTTGCATTTTCCGGTAAATGTCCCCACCTCGGTTGCGCGTATAAATGGCGGAAACACAAGGTGCTCGGGCAAGTCTTTCTCTGCCCCTGCCACTTAAGCATCTATGATGCGTCCGGCCAGGTGTTGGATGGGCCCGCCCCGCGTCCTCTTGACTTGCTGCCGATTCAGGTGTCCGCAAGCGGTGAGGTGCAAATAATCGATATGGAATTTAAGGCTGGGACGAAGTCTCAAACGCGGATTGTGTAGATGAGCGACACCCCTTCTGCCGGCACGCAGACAACCGTCGCCGAAAAAGTCTTCGCCTTTGTCGATGAGCGAGTCGGTCTGAAGTTGCTTGCAGCGAAAATGCTCAATGAGGCGGTCCCCGGAGGCTCGCGGTGGGCCTACGTCTTCGGGTCAATTCTCTTATTTATCTTCATCATGCAGGCGGTCACGGGCGTGCTGCTGATGTTCTACTACGTGCCCACGGCAGACCATGCCTACGCCAGTACCCAATACATCCTTCACGACATTGACTACGGCTGGTTCCTGCTGAGTTACCATTTTTGGGGCTCTTCAGCCATGGTGGTCTGCGTCTTTGCGCATATGTCCCAAGTTTTTCTCTGGGGCGCGTATAAGAAACCGCGTGAGCTCATCTGGTTGGTCGGGTTGGCGCTGTTCGCTCTTGTGCTGGGATTTGGCTTTACAGGTTATTTGCTTCCATGGGACCAGCGAGCCTATTGGGCCACGACGGTCGGCGTCGAGATCATAGATAAGATACCAGTACTTGGAGATTTTTTTGCGCGGTTTCTTAAAGGAGGTCCGATCCCTGGACAGATGACCTTGAGCCGGTTCTTTGTCATTCACGTCATGGTGCTCCCTGCGGCTTTGATTGGGTTGGCCGGGCTGCATCTCTTCCTTTTTCGATGCGCGGGCCCAGCTGGTCCATTTCGGGGTACGCCGACAGAGCTGAAGGCGAAGACCGACTATTTTTTCCCACGGCAGATTTGGAAGGACGTGGTCGGGATGGTGGTGGTCTTTGCCTGCATCAGCGCGATGGCCTTCTGGGAGCCGGTGGTCTTGTTGGACGAGGCGACGCCTGATCCGGGCGATTATCATCCGGAACCAGAATGGTATTTCTTGTTCATCTTCCAACATCTTCGATTAAAGATGTTTTCCGGCCAGTTTGGGCAGTTCCTCGGTTCGATCGCGTTTCCCGGCGCCCTTGGGGTCATCCTGATGTTGTTGCCGTTCTTCGACCGCAACCCAGAGCGGAATATTTTCAAGCGCCCGTTTGCTTTGATAGGGTGGGTGGTGCTCACGGCGTCGATTCTCCTGTTTACGGTTTCTGCCATTATCAATCGATCGTTTTTGGATTAGCAGAATGCTGAAAACGTCCGCGAGCATGGAGAAGGTTGAGGTTCAGGCTAAGGTTGAAGCTCAGATGAGCACGCCGGATCTTCACTCACCCTCGACCTCAGCCTGCCTGCCAGCTGGCGTTCATCGTTGGGTACTCGCATGAACGATCACATGTCCCCCACAAAGCTCGGGTTCGGTATTCTCTGGCCCGCTTTCTGGACCGGCTTGCCGTTCAAATTGGCCATCGCCGTACTCTTTCTGTCATTCGGAATCGTGCAATTTGAAGACAGAATTGGGCTCGCCTTCTTGATGCTCCTGGCGAGTCCGGTCACGGTGTTCGCGCTTCCAACGATCACCCTGGGGTTGGATTCGCATATCGGTGAAGGCGTCGGCATCGCGTTGCTGTTTTTGCTGGCGATTCCGATTGACATCTGGGCCCTCAGGGTCGTGGGCCGAACATTTTTCCTCGAACGGTTACGGCGCGAGCCGCCAAGTTTGTTGGGGCCGACGCTCTGGTGGAAGTGCGCATTGGTCGGCGCCATCTATGTGCCGATCCTCTGGGCGGTTCAGAGTGCGATCACTGAAGGCGCGATTTCTGCCGCCCATTCGATATTTGAGAGGGACCTTCTAAAGGGGATACCTGTGGCGGAGCGGATCAGTATTGATCTGACCCTTTGGGCCACTGTCGCGACAGGGACGCTGCTGTTGCTGTTCGTCATCGGTTTCTCGCTCGTGGGACGGGTGATTCGAGGGACGGTGGCGTCGGCAGGTCATGCGCCGGAGAATTATCAAGGGCTGATTACCCGCTGGGATTTGATGCGGGTGCCGGCGGATCAGGGTATTACGCTGACAGCATTATCCGGCGTGGCTGTCGTGTTGTCGCTCCTGTTCTGGTCTTCTCTCCCAGTGTTTACCCCGCACCCGCATGATTGTTGCAAGAAGATTGAAGCGAGTCCCGCGCCGGTATTCAGACCTCTTGAGACCCTGAATAAAAACGAAAAAATGATCGCGCATCTTGCGGCGCAGGTCGAAATGTTGGTAGAACAGCGTGCGAAATCCGAACTGGAAAAAGCGAGGGGCAAGGAAAAAGGCAAGGCAGGTACAAAATCCGTGACATTGCAGGACGTGTCGGAAACAACAGGAACGGCTCCGGCTGCCGCTAGGAACCGGTAACAGGGGAGATGATGAGGTGAGGGCAATGCGATATCAGGGTGGATGGATTCGGAGGCTTCTCCGTAGCGGGAGCGAGCACGGGGAGACGCTCTTGGGGCTCGTGATAGCAGCAGGCCTCCTCAGCCTTCCCGCGCTGACTTTTGGGGCGGACGTCGCACCGGCGGCCCCGACCGAATATCGTGACGTGCCCTACGTCGGCAGCCGCAACGTCATCTGGGTTATCGCGCAGCTCCATTTGCTGCTCGCGGGATTTGTGCTGGGTGTGCCGATGTTTGCCTGGGTATGTGAAGTCGTGGCCTGGAGGGGCGGCGAAAAGCGCTATGACAAACTCGCCAAGGAATTCACCAAGCTCCTGACATCCGCTTATTCCACAACCGCGCTCTTCGGCGGCATCTTATTGTTCCTGCTGATCGCGTTTTATCCCAAGCTGATGAACTATCTGACCGATATTTTCTTCCCGTCGTTTATTGTCTATTGCATCCTTTTCCTGGTCGAGACCGCGACGCTGTACCTCTACTGGTATGGTTGGGACGCAATGCAGTACGGCGGCAAGAAGACCTTTCATATTTTCCTCGGCTTCATGCTGAACTTCTTTGCCTTCTTCATCATGATCATACCGAACTCCTGGGCCACGTTCCAGGCGAGTCCTGTCGTCATTGCCGAAGGGACGGATATGGCGAGGGCTTGGGCTGCAACCTGGAATCCGACCTGGTGGCCGGTGAACATTCACCGGATCATCGCCAACGTGGTGTTGGGTGGTTATATCTGCGGCGCATATGCAGGGATTCGCTACCTGTCTGCCAAGAGCCAGGAAGAGCGTGACCATTACGACTGGATGGGCTATGTCGGGAATTTCATCGGCGTCTTCGGTCTGTTGGCGCTCCCGTTTGCCGGCTACTGGCTCATGCGGGAAATTTACCAATACAATCAGCAGATGGGCATCACGCTGATGGGAGGCTTCCTGTCATGGTTGTTCATTTTACAAGCCATGCTCATCGGGGTGCTCTTTCTCGGGTCGAACTATTATTTCTGGTTAGGGATCACCTATCGCATCCCTGGCTCAGCGTTGAAGTACCGGAAGCCGATGTTGGCGATGTTGGTGGTGCTTCTACTGTGCCTGGCTGTCTGGATGACCCCCCATTCGCTCGTGGCGAGTTTGGAAGAGGCGGCAAAGATGGGAGGGTCCCACCATCCGCTTCTGGGAGTCCTCGGTGTCATGTCGGCAAAAATGACCGTCTCGAACTTGATGATTCTTGTGACGTTCATGAGCTTCATCATGTATTGGCGGGCCGGCAAGCAGGATACAGCCGGCTGGGCGAAGATCGCCAAAGCGATCATGGGCGCCGTGCTGGTTCTTGCGGGCATCGCAGTGATCATCCTCGGCGTGTGGGGGTATTTCGTTCCTGCGATCATTCGCATCAATTATTTCTCGACGTCCCAGGTGTTGATCGTGATCGGTGTCATGTTGACCATCACGCCACTCACAGCCTTGCTGCTCAAGAGCGCCAAGACCACGACGGAAATGGTCTGGGGCAAGATGCCTCCCCGTGCCGGCTACTCCCTCGTCCTCAACGCGGTCATGGTCATCCTTCTGATGACGCTGATGGGATACGCACGGTCGTCCTCTCGCGTCCATTGGCATGTCTATGGCGTGGTTCGCGATACGTCGCAATATGCATTTTCACCGGCGCTCGGCTATGCGTCTGGGATCATGGCCTTGTGCACGTTCTTTTTCTGTATGATTGTCGCGTTTATTTTCTGGGTGGCCACGATGGGTGATAAGGCAAAGGTAGCCACGACATCGCCGAGTAAGGGGGAATTGCCCCATGGCATGCCGGCGATGGCAGGCGCATCGAGTGCGCTCGACGCCCCAAAGGCGCCTAAGTTTTGAATTTTGAGTTCTGAGTTATGGGTTTTGAGTTGAACTCAGAACTCAGCACTTCTAACTACCCAAAGGGGATATATGAGCGAAGTAGTCAGACTGCAATTGATTTGTCTCTCGGTGGTAGGGAGCGGGATCCTCATCCTCCTCTTTATTCGATCCGTGTTCCCGCGGGTCATCGGATTCGTCGCGATTGTGCTCGGTATCTTCATGCTCACGTCGTTGTCGATTCCGCAGATGGCGTCGTTACCGCCGGTTGAGGAGAAGTTCGACATTGCCACGGTCAAAACGCCGACGGATTTGGCGGCTATTGGACAGAAGATTTTCTTTAGTAAGGGCCAATGTGCGCTGTGCCACACGATCGGCCCCAGCGAGTCGGCCCGTTGCCCGGACTTGAAGGGGATCGGGGCCAAGCTGAGCCGTGAGTTTCTCTATGAAAGCTTGACGCAGCCACAGGCGTACATCTATATGGACTATCGCCATGTAGGCCTGCCGAAGCACTATCCAGCCGACATGCCCGCCATCAATAAGAACCCGATCGGGCTATCCAGGAACGAAATTCTCTCGGTTATCGCATTCCTACAGCAGATGAGCGGCGAACCGATTTCTATCAATCCATCTGAACTGGAGGTACCGGGACAGGCGCCTGCTGCTCCAGTAAAGGCGGCGGAGTCTAGTCCAGCAGTGGCCGTGGCGCAAGCGCACTGAGGAGGAACCTATGGGGCCGTTGATCAAACTGATCCTGTTGAATGTCATCACCTATTTGATTCTGAAATTTGTGGTCCCCAATATCCCTGGCTCGGCGCCGCTACCGGCCAGTCTGGTGTTTCTTTATATGCTGCTGACGACGTCGGGGTTTCTCATCCTTGCCACAGTGAGCGCAGAGTCCAAAGAGGAGTTTTGGGGCCCGCTTCAACGCTTCCTGACGGGAGAGAGCATCGGCGGGATGCAAGCATTGCGTTACCTCGTCTTGATTTTGTTTCCGTTGCTGGTCGGCTGGCAAACCTACAATAGTACAGCAGTTAGTGATGCGCCTCCCGGCGAAAACAGGACCATTCATCCGGCTCCGCCAGGCGAATATGCCGGCTTGTCGAATCCGGTTCCAAAGACACCAGACACGATCCAGCAGGGGAAGGGCTTCTATGCGGCATTCTGTTCTCCATGCCATGGGGGAAATTTCGACGGCAAAGGTTCGGCAGCCAGGGGATTCAATCCTCCCCCGGCCAACTTCTCCGATCCCACGACGATCGCCATGCTCCAAGAAAGCTATCTGTTCTGGCGGATAAAAAAAGGCGGTGTCGGCCTCCCGATCGAAGGAATGCCATGGAAATCCGCGATGCCCCGCTGGGAGCTTGAACTTCCAGACGAATGGATCTGGAAAATCATCATGGGCGAGTACGACGGAGCACATCAATCGCCTCGGACATGGGAGTAGCGAGACAGAGGATGGGATGGAGCCTGTTGATCTCCTGTGCTCGCGCAACGCGCGGCCTCAGAAGGCCCTCGTTGGACGCGCGCAGTGGGAGATCAATCAGCCCCCATCCCTGAAGAGATACCGAGGAAGGCAAAGAGCCACACCTCTGATGAAGTGAGTAGAGAGAGGACGGAACTTATGATACGCGGACTCAGTCGAATTGTTCCGAATGTCGTCGGCGGTGTGTGCCTTGCCATAGGGTTTCTGATCGTGCAGCCCGCCACAGCCGAGGAAAAGCCCAAGGCCGCCGCTCCAGAAGAAACTCAGGCAAGCTCGTCGGTCAGCGCTCCGCTGGTGAAGGGTGCCTTGCCGGCCGATGACCCGAATGCGGCAGTGTGGAGCAGCGCGCCCATGGCAACATTCCCGATGTCGCCTCAAGTCCATTGGCCGACCCGTAATCTGGAAGCGACAGTGAAAGATATGATCGTGCGTGGTCTGCACGATGGGACCAACGTGGCGATTCTCTTGGAGTACGCCGATCCGACGGAAGATCCAGACGATGCAGCCGCGATTCAGTTCATGGTGGGCGATAAAAAAGCCCATTTTGCGCATGGCCAACCGATGGCGCAGGTCGAAGGCGGCCCGGTCAATATTTGGTATTGGAAGAACAAAGACGGCAAAGGCGTCGACATGAACGCCAAAGGCTTCGGTACACTGAAAATACAGGCGCACCAGGATGTGAAGGCCAAAGGCGCCTACGCCAACGGCAGATGGAAAGTGGTTTTTTCGCGGCCGCTCGACACCGGGCATCCTGAAGAAGATACGCAGATCACGACAGCTGGGTTCATCAATATCGGCTTCGCTGCTTGGGATGGCAAGAAAGACCCAAGCAGCGGCGAACTGAAGGAGAAGGGCTCCCAAAAGGCGGTCTCTTCCTGGTGGTATTTCCGCGCAGAGGCCCCACCGGATTATACCGGTTATTACTATGCGGCCATCGCCGTCGGCCTGGCTCTCGGATTTCAGTTCGTTCTGATCCGCAAGCTAAAGAAAGGGCATTCAGCATGAAGGCGGCTCGGCTATACGCAATGGGAGTGGTGGGTGTACTGGCAGGTGTGTGGGCCTTGGTGACTGTGGCAGGCTGTGCCAACGAGCAAGGGCAGAAGGGGCATGAACTCTATGGCCATTACTGCTCGCATTGTCACGGTGATAGCGGAAAGCAGAACGAAGGGTTCAATTGGTCCTCGATGCCGGATCCGAAGCCCAAAGATCTCACGAATAAGTCAGAAATGAGCACGTTTAAAGACGAAGATATCTTCAATACGATTTCTCGCGATATGAAGGATACGACGGATGTGGCTGAGGGTGGGGATGAGATCGGCGACGACGATTTTGCCGTGCCGACCATGCCGACCTTCAAATACACCCTATCGGAAGAGGAAATTTGGGCCATCGTAGGATATGTTCGCGGACTCCATGGCGGAAAAATGGAATTTAAGGTCGAGGAGCGGAAAAAGCAGCTTGAAACGGCGCTCCAAACGGCAAAAACGAATTTAGAGCAGGCGACGAAAGCCTATGAGGCAGCCGAGAAGCAGGCCAGCGAGGAAGCGGAAAAAAAGAGCGAAGCGCTCAAGAAGGATGTGGAGCCAGACGAATCCTCCTATGCCGACGAGTTAGCCGCCATGAGCAAGGCAAAAAAAGAACTCGATACCGCGCAGGCTGCGATGACGAATCTGGTGACCAGACCAGGGAAAGGCACGAGCGTTCCCAGGCCGGATCTCACGATAAAGCCGGACCAGCTTGCGAAGACGGTGGCGCTCGGCCAACGGCTCTATGAGAACAAATATGGCTGCAACGGTTGCCATAGCATCGGCCCTGACGGCGGCAAGGTCGGGCCGGCGCTCGACCGGGCGGGGTTCAGATTGAATGGGACCTGGGTCTATCGGTGGTTGAAGAACCCACAGGCGATGAATGCAGAAACCAGGATGCCGGCGCTTGGTCTCAACGACGCCGACGCCAAAGCCGTGACGATATACCTTACGACATTGAAATCGATGATGACCGAGGAAGACACCCGGAAGGCTGCAGCTGCGGCTGCGGCGGAAAAAGCTGAAGCGGAAAAGGCTGCGGCCCAGGCCAAAAAGGATGCGGCAACGGCGGAGAAGACGAAGAAATAAACGTAGCAGACCTGAGATAAGCTTGGTTCGTTTGGTTTCTCTGGTTTATTTGGTTCAATAAACCAGCTAACCGTTTTAATCGGTCAGAGCAGAAATCCTGCAATCATCCCAATAAAGACCGCGGTTCCTACCCACACATGTTGCTGAAACATGTGGAAGGCGGTGGGAGTCGTCACAGTTTGTCTGAGCTGTAGGGCTTGCCTCAGGCACCACGCTCCAATTGCAGCGAGCGCTGCATAGTAGATCCAGCCGATATCGGCGAGCCAGCCCGCGAGCCCCAATAGCAGCAGCATCGCGCAAAAGACCGTGCCGACGGCGATCCAGGCTGACGAACCGAACAACAACGCCGAGGATTTCACGCCGATCCGGCGATCGTCTTCCCGATCTTGAAGCGCGTAGATCGTATCGTATCCAATCGCCCAGCAGACTGTCGCAGCGAATAGGCACCAGGCCGGCGCTTCAATAGCTCCCTGTGAGGCGGTCCAAGCCATGATGGTGCCCCATCCGAAGGCAATACCCAGCATGGCTTGCGGGATGTGGATCACGCGTTTTGCTAGGGGGTAGAGGGCGGCCAAGAGGACGGCGATCGGGCTCAGAAGGATCGTCAGCGGGTCAAGGAGCAGCACAAGCATTCCGGCAAGCAACAGGAGGAGACCGGCAACCAGCACTGCATGTGCAGTGCTAAGTTCACCCGACGCGAGTGGCCGTACCCTGGTACGCGCCACATGCCGGTCGAAAGATCGATCTGCAAAATCGTTCATCACGACCCCTGCGCTACGCATCACAAAGGATCCGGTGATGAAAATGGCAAGCAAGCGTACCGGAGGGATACCGCGAGCGGCCAAGACCAAGGACCACAGAGTCGGGAGCATAAGCAGCCAGGTCCCAGTCTGGTTCTGGAGACGAATGAGCCGGCTGGCGGCTGACCAGGAGAGCCGTGGCGGCGATGGCAATCCCGGCGCCGGTAAAAAAGACTCAGTCATGCGGATGACCTTAGCCGAGGGGTGTTGGGCTGTCAACGGCGAGACGCGCAGACTGGTTTCTCTTGTTTGTTTGGTCTGTCTGGTTTGTCTGGTTTTTGGTTGAACGAAACTAACCAGATGAACCAAATCAACCAGATAAACAAAGCAAACCAGATCAACCAGACAAACAGGGCCCGTCGTCGAGTTGTGCTCGTTGGATGCTTTTCTGTATAAGAATGATTGTGCAGACCATTGATCCAGCGCGTCCGTCCTTTCTGTTTCGTGCAGCCTCAGGGGTTGTCGTGGGGTTGTGCGTTGCGACGTTGGCGAGCTGTTCGTCTTTATCGAGTCGAGACTCCGAGACCATCGGATACTTTCTCCCGTTGACCGTCCACCTTCGATCCGACCCCAGCATCGTTGGAGCCCAACTTACCTATCAGGACGCCTGCGGCCAGAGGCAATCCTTACCGATTGCCTCTCCACTACAAGAATTGCTCAGGCGGAAAACAGGTCGCGTCTTTGAAAAGGTCGTGACAAGTGAGACTAGACTTTCGTCGATGCCGGATGGCGTTGTCGATGCATCGTTGGGCTTGGCCCATGTCGATCTGGCTATCGTTCGAAAGGCCAACAGGCGGTATCCAGCCACGGTGACCCTGGGATTGGACTTTGCGTACAAGGCTGCCGACGGCACGGTCCTCTACAGCAAGAAAATACAAAGCATCGGACGTGGAGAGGTCGAAGTGACCGAGGCTTCGTGCGAGGTGAAGGGGCTCGATACGATCGCCCAAGAGGCCATGGATTATGTGACAGATGGGATGGCCAAACAACTCGGGACGTCCAGCAAGATTAATGATGCCGCCGAAGCACGCAAGGTCGATGGCGCCAAGGCGGCCTCATTGCCGTTGTCGGCAGCCGTGCCTGTGCCGGTTCCAGTGGGTGGACCAGCCACGGTGGTATTCCGAGCCATCGTCCGTGACGAAAATCGCGACCAAGTATTTCACAGTGGTGAAGCCATCGTGATCGAAATTGAGGTCAAAAATGAAGGGCCTGGAACTGCACAAGCTGTCGAACTGTTGGTGGCCGCCACGCCGACCTTGACCGAACAGATTCCCAGCGTGGTCTCTGTCGGCGATCTGCAGCCTGGCGAGGTGAAACATCTGACATTGAACGGCAAGGTCGGCACGATTAAAGCTGCCGTACACGAGGAGTTGACGTTGATCTTGCGTGCCAGGTCTATCTTGGTCCGGCTACCGCCCGCCAAGAAGTTTCTGGTAGCGATGAAGCCTGAGTCTGCGACGGAGGCTCTGGCGCTGCCGGTCGATGTCGATCAGCTGCCAAAACGGACAGGCCTACTCAAACAGCCCAAGGCCGTAGGCATTGTCGTCGGGGTGGGGCAGTTTCGGGAACCCGGTATCGCCAGGGTCAAGTACGCTGCACGAGATGCAGAGGTCATGGCCGCGTATCTCACATCGATTGGAGGGATTCCGCCCGAGCGTGTGCGTATCCTCGTGGACACCCATGCCCTCAAGAGCGATCTGGTCGAGGTGTTGGAAGAGTGGTTGCCTGAGCAGGTAGACCCCACCACCGTGGTCTATATCTCGTTCACGGGACGGGGAGTCGTTGAGTCGGCAACCGGCGCCGTGTCGATGATGCCGTTCGACAGTACGGCCACGTCAGGGGGACGCCTCTACTCGCTTCGCCGGCTGCAGGAATCCTTGGCAAGATTGCGGATTCAGCAGGCTGTCGTCATGCTCGATCTCTCGCTTGGACTGACACCGGGCAAGGAAGCGCTAGACGGGATCGCCCCATTGTGGGGACAAGAGGGTATTGGGAAAGAGAAGATCATGTGGATCGTCGGCAACCGGGCAGTCCAGGAGGCGCATTATTATGACCAGGGCCGGCACGGGCTGTTTACCTATCAGTTGCTTAAAGGGCTTGGTGGTGCAGCAGACCTCGATAAGAACGGCACCATCCTTGCGGGCGAACTCTGCACCTACACTAAGGGCCAGGTGCTCAAGGCGGCCCATGAACAGTATGGCAACGAGCAGGAACCCCTCTGTCTCCCCGGACCAGGCCAGGGGGCTTTGGTTAGACTGCAGCCCGTTGCGCGGTTCAAGTAATTTTGAATTCAGCACTGCGCTCAACTACCGTTCCTCCTTCGAACAGATGGGTTCATTGACAGGTCCAAATCCCGGTCTGTATCATGACCCGATCTTTTCGAATGCCCGTGCCCATTCAGATCAACGACCCCTAGCCGGCGTAGCTCAGTTGGTAGAGCAGCGGTTTCGTAAACCGCAGGTCGTCCGTTCAATCCGGATCGCCGGCTCCATTTTACGTGCTTGAATGTAATGTATGGGACTCCCGCTGAGGGGGTCCCTACCGATCCCACCGCAAAAGCTGCGTCTGCTACTGACCCAAAACCCGAAAACTAGGCCAGCGAGAGCTTGAGGAAACGGCTCGCGACGTGGTCTTCTATTTACCCAAGGAGGGCCCGACGGTGGCACAACGACGGCGAGCCCGAGGAGCTCGGCGCGATCGTGCTGAAAGACGGCAAGCTCGTCCAGGAGCCAGAGCGCATCGCTCCGACCAATCTGTTAAGCGAGCCGCTCATCGCCTGTGACAAGAGCACGCGCATCCTGATCGATGCCCAGGAGGAGTCGAAGAAGTTTCTGAAGCACATGACGAAGTGTGTGCGCGGGTCTTACTTCTGGGCAGGGGAGGTTGAGGAATGATCTGGACGACTAAGAAGCCGACGAAGCCAGGGTGGTATTGGTATCGCGGTGAATGCGATGGAACCACCGCGAAAGTTCTACACTACATCGATGACGACGGAGATGGGCCCTACCTCGCAACGTCAGAAGATCGGGTACTGAATGACTTAGACGGCGAATGGTCCGGACCGGTTGAGCCGCCATTGTCGGGCCAGAGTCGTTAGAAGCTGGTTTGCGTGTCTCGTACCCTGTTGGAATGTCTATATGAAGCAACTGGTGCCGAAGGAGGCGTTCGCTCTTTGTGCTGAAAGTCGGAGAAAATAGAGAGTGAAGTGCAGACAGCGGCAGTGACAGAATACCACGATCAGTCTGATGGTGGCTGCGCCTATCGCCGTAAGAAGGCGATCCATCGCCACAGGTTCAGCAGGCTCGCCAGGGAGGCCGCCACATAGGTCAGCGCGGCCGCGGTGAGGATGCGGCGTGCTCCCTGCTCGTCTTCAGGCGACAGGTAGTTTCGTTGCTGGAGTATCGGCAGGGCCCGCCTGAAGCTGGCGTCCCACTCAACCGGAAGCGTGACGAGGTGGACCAGCGTGGCGATCCCCATCGTTGCCATCCCAGCAACCAAGACGACGACACCCGCCACAGGGGTTTGAGCCACCGCTGCCGCAATGGGAATGCCCATCATCACCACCCCTCCGAGCTTTTCAGCCCCGTGCGCGACCCGCACGAGTCGCGTGCGCTCCGCGAGCGGCTGGTAGCCTGTATGGTCTTGAATGGCATGTCCGACCTCGTGAGCGGCCACGGTGACAGCGGTGAGAGATTTCCCATTGAATTTATCGGGTGTCAAGCGGACGGCCTTGATCTCAGGGTCGTAATGATCGCCTAGCTCGGTCGCTTCCACCTTGACGTGCTGCATGTCGAACCGATCGAGCAGGTGCCGCGCCAACTCCGCTCCAGTTCCCGGATAGTCAGGACGGGGCACACTATGCTGGGCAAACACCCGCCTGGTCCATAGTTGCGGACCGAAAATGACGAGACCGACAATGATCAACAGCAGGGCGATACGCACCCTCTACCCCCAGTTCTCTATCCCCTTTCGGGCTAGGCATTCCGCCAAGGCCATCGGCACATACCTGTGTGGGCTCGATCCCTTGTTCACTCACGATAGCACAATGGACGGATGGAAAAGACGGGTGGCGAAGGACATTCACGCATCGCCTCTTGCGCTGTCGTTCATCTTCCTCCTACAATACGCCTCCCTGCGAGGTCCCATGCCCTTCAAGATTCGCCCCCTTCCGTCGATCGCGCTCCGATTCACCCTCGCTCTTGTGCTGTCGATCGTCTGTCTCGTCGTGCCGGCATGGGCCGATTTTCAGGCTGGCATGGATGCCAATAACCGTGGAGACTACGCCACAGCCTTGCGTGAGTGGCGCCCGCTCGCCGAGCAGGGAGATGCCCTCGCGCAGTACAACCTCGGAGTGCTGTATCGCAAAGGCCGAGGCGTGCCGCAGGACGATGTCCAAGCACGGCAGTGGTATGCAAAAGCGGCGGCACAGGGACAGGCCAAGGCGCAGTTCAACCTGGGGACTTTGTATTTTAACGGAGAGGGAGTCCCGAAAGACTATCAGCAGGCCCTGCGATGGTTCCGTCTGGCCGCAGACCAAGGAGAGGCTCTCGCTCAAACAAAAATTGCCATCATGTACGATGATGGCCAAGGGGTGCCGCATGATATTGTCCAGGCGTATAAGTGGTACAGCCTGGCGGCAACGAACGGAGATAAGCCAGCGGCCGAACTTCGTGATACGATCGCCAACCAGATGACCCCAGCCCAGATCGCCGAGGCGCAGAAGCTGGCGCGGGAGTGGAAGCCAAAGACGCCGTCAGCTCCTCGCTGAACCACGCGGCTCCGATACACTCCTGCCGATCAATATACGGATTTCCCCACGCCCAGCCTTGCGGTTTAACCCTTGTCCTTCTACACTGGCCCTCCCTGCGAGGCCCCCATGCCCTGCTTGATTCGCCCATCCCGTCGCTTTCCGGTGTGTTGTCCTGTCAACTACAACGCTGGACCGTTCCAAGGCCAAGGCACCGTGTGGAATCTTTCGTGTACTGGCTGGCGACTCTCTGGTGATCTGCCTATGCGACCAGGGGAAACCCTCTCGCTGACCGTCAAGATACCGAATGAACAACACATTCTCATTCCAGAGGCCGTGGTTCGGTGGTCGAGAGGGCAGGAATTTTCCGTGGAGAATGTCGCAATCGAGCCTTACGCTCAGGCTCGGTTACAGCATTACGTGAAACGGTTGGTCCAGGAGCTAGATTCCAGGCGCTTCGAACCACACTCGAACAGGAAGTTCAGTTCATCACAGGAGGGCTTATCATGAAACGTTTTAGTCTCGTTGTCCTTCTGTGTTGGCTCTGCTCCTGGAGTCTCATGCCTTCCATCCTTGTGGGCCAGTCTCTAGCTATTACCGTGATGGTCGTCAAGGATGGCACCGGAACAGGCACGGTGACCTCGAACCCAGCAGGGATTAATTGCGGGGGTGACTGTAATCAACAATTCCCTGGTGGAACCACCGTGACATTGACGGCGACGCCAAGCGCTGGGTCCGTGTTCGCGGGGTGGAGTGGCGGTGGTTGCAGCGGAACCGGCGCCTGTGTCCTATCAACTACTGCCACCGTCACAGCGACCTTTAATCTCCCAGGGTCCACGACGTATGACAACTTCCAACTGGGCCCGATCAATCCTAACAAGTGGCACGGAGACCAATTTGGCAACGAAGTCTATGAGGCGAACCGCACAATCATTCTGGATCCTCTGAATCCCTCGGGGCGCGTCCTTCGAATCCTCAATCTCGCGTATGGCGCTAACAACTCCGACTTCGGGCAATCCCTCGGCGCCTTTCGACTCGCATTCAAGAAACCGGAGACCATCACGGCCATTCGCGCCGACATGCAGGTTCGAAGCTACAAGAGCACAGGCTGTCTAGGCAACCCTACCCCTACCACAGCAAGCGCTCAGGTCTTTGGGTTCTTCTTCAACGCTGGCACGCCAAGCTCTGGAAGCGCCATCGACGATGTTATCGCGGGCGTGCAGCTGAGGCGTGATTCGGATTCCCCCGACGGACCCGGCGTCCTTCGGGTCCACTCCTTCGTGGCCCAGTGCAGCGATGCTGACTGCGTGAACTCCACGTTTCTTGGCGGCGGCGATCTGGGCACAGCGACAACGGGGCAGTGGGTCACAGTACTGGTGCGATGGGAAAAGGGCCTGCACCGGTTCATCCTCCAACGCGACACACAGACGCCGCTAATCGTCAGTTACCAGTCGGGGGGCCTATTTGTTGCCGACACCGCAGGTCCCGGCATGAAGCATAAATCCATAGGTTCGAATCATTTCGTTGCCAACTGCACTGCCGCGCCAAGACCTGTCGGCAATGTAGACGCCCTCTTTGACAATGTGTTCATCAACCTAAACGCGGTGCCCGCGGTGCCCTGAGCGTGATGATTTCTGCCTTCCGTATGAGAGCATGTCGAGCCTCGGCGTCTGCGCTTGAACGGGATCGACTGTCCTGAGAAGGCCCAAGCCTACGGCCAGAAAGCCAAGCAAGCCGCCTCTGACCTTGCCTTTGGGAAGGAAGTCACGCTTCAAACGCACGGCCTCGACAAGTACGGGCGCACCCTGGCCGATGTGCATCTGCTACACTTGAACCGAGGAAGGAACATTCCATGGGACCTGTGCGAGTTGGATTGCTAGCTGTGCTCTTGATGGTCACCACCGAGGCGTGGGGCCAGATGTCGATCGGGAGCCTCCGCTCATCTCTTGACTTCTCCAATTTGAAACTGGTGACGCTCCAAGGCATCGTCCATCTGTCTCGTTCGCGCCAGAATGAATTAGGAGGGGAGTGTGGGAATACCACCTTCACGCTGCAAGATGACACCGGCTCCATTGATGTGGCGATCCGTCGCTCGAATCGTCTGACCGAACCGTTGAGAGAAGGAGATCGTGTGCAGGTCACCGCTAAAATTGAAGTCTTCCGCAACAGGGAGAATACCCCCGTCCGCATCTGTGTCCAAGCCACTGCGATTCAACACCTCGGCCAGTAACTTCTGCGACTCAATGCAGCCGTGCGAGATGGTAGAAGCCGAAGCCAGAGAGGCCAAGAAAGGTTTGTGGGCTGCTCCGGTTCAGGTGCCGCCGTGGGAGTGGCGGAAGAGGAGCCGTTAGAACGAGCGGGAAATCGCTATGCTATACGACCGTGCTACCTGTCAACAATTTAAGTGGGGCACAACAATCACCATCTCCTTTGATGAACTGATTTATCCGCATGATAGCTCTCCAGGATTACTCTAGAAATCTTGGACTGGTCCTGGTTCACCATCAAAGCTGCCTTTACAGTGATACCCATCTCCCTTAACGCTGCGAATCGCAGCCAGCAAGTGTCGAGGATTCACCTTCCCCGCCACCATGGTCACGACGACATGGGCTTTCATTGTGTCAAAATCCACACCTTTGACGCCAGCAACATTTTTTAGCGCCTTATCAATATCGACCAAGTAGAACTGGCAGTATTCTCCTTCCAGAACAATATTAACCCGTTGTGTTGCAGCTTCGGCCTTGGTTGCACAGAGAAATATCACGATGGCAACTACAAGAGTAAAATTCGACAGGTGCCTCATACTGACCCTCCTATCTTATGACTCGTCTTTGCTTAATCAATTGTGGAATGAACTGAACTTCTCACTGATTAAAATGTACCACCTTTCAGGATTTTGGCGACCGTTTCACGCTCGTAGGAATGCCTGACAATATAGTGGACCCCGGTTTTAAGACAGTCGCTGCTCCTACGACTAGGCCTGTCCCCCAATCTTCTGATTTGGGGACATGGGAAGGCTAGTGTTGACAGGCAGGAATTTCGAGGGTTTGGGGACCGGCATTCTTGCAGGTTTTGTGGACAAACGACTTGGACACCTTGACCGCCTCAGCAATCGACGAGTCGACTTCCCTTGAGCCTTCATCTGCAGATTCGTTCATGGCGAAATGATTCCACTCCCGCGTCTCACACAGGTCGGTAGTCGGTGTAGGCTAGGCGTGGGGTGCCCCAAACAGGCCCCCCGCCTGCCGACACAGCCCCCCCTCCACCCGTCTTTGTCACAAGTCACTCAGACCTGACACAACGCGGGTCGATACAACGCGTGGAGTGATCTCCCTACTTTGGAGTTACTTCCTTGTGGTCTGCCCCGTTTCCAAGGCGTCCTCTATGCTTCTTCTGGAGGATCCGTCCCCCGAACCAGGAAACCACAATGGACAATCAAGGAGGTACACAGATGGCAACCATACTCGTCGTTGATGATCAGGAACCAATACGCGTACTCCTCCGTGATGCGCTGGAAGGGGACGGCCACGAAGTCCTCGAAGCGGCGAATGGCCGTCTTGGTCTTGAGTTG
>OBEQ010401947.1_pt1 | contig 155205 bp, 148 predicted proteins | sample 1670901 | NCBI WGS metagenome assembly OBEQ01 (sample SAMEA104232315, study PRJEB22302) | groundwater metagenome | biome: forest; feature: aquifer; material: groundwater | place: USA | collected 2011-08-07 | depth 5.4 m
AGGCTGCTCGAGACCATCAAGGTCCTGGACATCCAGACCAAGCGAGACAATATCCAGCGAATCTTTGTCTATTTCGTTGAGAACGTGAAGGCGACACAACTCGCAAGTCTCCTCAACACGCTGTACGGCCGGCGACCCGTCTTGCCGGGAGTACCAGCCCCGGGCGCCAGGCCGGGACAGCCCCTTCTCAGACCGGGGCTCGGCGTCCAGCCACCGCTTCCACCGCCCCCTGTTCCTGGCCAACCCCAAGTCGGCGTCCCCGGCGAGCCACCGCCCATCACGCCGTTTCCGCCCGGCGCCGAGTCCGCGCCAGGCGAGGTGGTGGGCGACGTGACGATCGTCTCCGATGAGGCGACCAATGCGTTGGTTATCAAGACCTCGCCACGCAACTACGAGCTCATCGAGGCAACGATCAAAAAGCTCGACATCGTGCCAAAGCAAGTCTTGATCGAGCTTCTTATCGCCGAGATCACGTTGACAGACGACTTTAATCTAAGCCTGGAAGAGCTCGTGAGGAGTGGAAGTTTTGCCGTTTCAGGTCTTTTTGGAGGCCCTGGGGTGGCGGCGGTCAATGCCTTTCTCAACCCGAGTACGGTCGTCCCCCCCACAGGTTTCACCGTTGCCTTCGTACAGGGTGATAAGTTCCGCGTTGTTCTAAACAATCTGGCGAAGTTGACGAAGGTGAGCATTCTGGCGAGCCCACACTTGCTGACGGCCAACAACAAAGAAGCGAAGATTCAGATCGGCAGCGAGGTGCCGATTGTCACGAACGAGCAGTCCAGCCTGACCAGCGTGACGAGTGGCCAAACCGGTGTCTTTCGCACGCTGCAGCAGAAGGATATCGGCATCCTTCTGGGGATCAAGCCCCATGTGAACGAGAAGCGATTGGTCACACTCGACATCGAGACAGAAAACACAGAGATCGATAAGCCTTCATTTGGTGACACCCAGTCCCCTTCCTTCCTGAAGCGCACGACGAAGACAGCGGTTGTGGTTCAGGATGGCCAATCGCTGCTGATCGGAGGGATCATCCAAGAGACAAAGAGCAAGTCGCGAAGTGGCATCCCTTTCTTGAGCGAGATCCCTCTGCTCGGCTATCTCTTCCGAAACACTGCCGATGAAGTGAGGCGGACCGAACTGCTCATCTTGATCACGCCCTATGTCATCGCGTCTCCAGAAGAGGGTAGGGCGCTTACCGAACAGTTCAAGGGAAGGGTCGAATCGCTGGAGCCACTTCTGAAAAGCATGCCTCAGTTTCCGGCACTCAAGCCCTGAGAAGAGCGCACGTGGGTCGGACGGCTAAAGTTTTCCCATTCCCACTAAAGGAGGGCATTATGATCCGAGCAGCCAGCGTCCTCTTGCTGGCAGTGATGGTGTGGCTGACGGCAGCAGCTTCCGCGCAGCCAGCTTTACCTGCCGTGACCCCTACGCGGCAGGCGTTTCAGGCGCTTGAGCTGGGTATGACCCGAGAGCAGGTCTCGAAGCTCGCCTCCTCCCCTGGCCCCATGGACCTCAAGCAGGATATCTGGGGGCGATGGGTCCCCGGGGCGAAGCCAGGAGAGATGGAGGCGTTGCGGGTTCACTTCTTCGACAACCGGGTCTATTGGGTCGAGTACGACGCTTTTGGGCAATCCTGGTGGCGCGAGGAGAAGGGGGGCTGTAGCGAGTGGATCAAGGCGCCGATCAGGCGATTAAAGGACAGCTTCCAGATCAAATAGGTCTCCAGAACTGCCACCTCGATCAAGTAGTTATGAGGAGCCCTAAGCCATCATCTTTTAAGCGGGCGCGGGCAGCCGACCCGGCCACGGCGGTTCGCGAGGTTGCGGCGGCCGCCAGAAGGGCGAAACCCGAGCTCCGCGCCTTGGCCGCAGATCCTCTCGCCTCCATTCTGCCCTTCTCGCTCCGGGTCGCCCACATTTGGGCTGTCGCGATTCTCAGTGCAGTTGCCCTCGCAGTCTTCCTGAACTCCCTTGGCAACCGCTTTGTTACGGATGATAGGCTCATGATCGAGCAGAATCCCGTGATCCGAGACCTCGCCATCTTAAATTCATGTTTAACAGCTCCTACTGGCCTAGAGAGTACGTGGATGGCATGTATCGGCCTCTTCTCGTTGTCACCTATGCCCTCAACTTCGCCGTGAGCGGCCTGCGCCCATTCGGTTATCACCTGGTAAACATCCTCCTGCACGCCGGGAACAGTGCGCTGGTCTACGGCGTGGTGTGGCAGCTCTTCCGCCAACAAGGGCTCGCCGTGCTGGCTGCCGCCGCTTTCGCCCTGCATCCGATCCATACCGAGGCAGTGGCCAGTGTGGTGGGCCGCGCAGAATTGCTGGCCGCGACCTTCGTCTTGATCGCCTGGCTGCTCTACTTGCAACGCGACGCCGGCTCGACCCAAGGCTTTGCGCAAGGCCGGAGTCCCTTCGCCCGGCCCCTCCTACTCGTAGGCTCAATCTTCAGCTTCGCCTTGGCCCTCCTATCGAAGGAGCGCGCCATCGTTCTCCCCGGCCTCCTGCTCCTTTCCGATGGGCTCCGCGTTACCCAACGTACGCCCACTCCCTCGTTGGCTGTCCTTTGGCGTGCGCTCCGGAGACCGCTTATGACCACATACCCTGCGTACCTCGCCGTGGCAGGAGGTTTTGTCCTCCTGCGGAGCGCGGTCCTCGGGACGCTCACAATGCAGACCATTAATTGGGTGTTGAATCCCCTGGCAGATGCGGGGTACTCGACACGGCTGCTCACCGCAGCTAAGGTCCTGGGGAAATATCTGTGGCTGCTACTGGTTCCCCTTCGGTTGTCCGCCGACTACTCTTATAACCAGGTGCCACTGGCGACCTCGGTCCTCGAGCCAGACGTCCTGCTCCCACTCCTAGGGGCCGGAGCGGTCGCCTGGCTCCTGAGGCGTCGAGCCCCCGCCGTGGCCTTCGGCCTCCTCGCATTCCTCGTGACCCTTGTCCCGGTCTCGAACATTTTCTTCCTGATTGGCAGCATCATGGCGGAGCGACAGCTTTACCTCCCCTCGTTCGGCCTCTGCGTGGCCCTTGCGGCAGTGGTCGTGCTCGCCACTGAGCGCCTCGCTACCCTCTACGCTCCCCGTTGGGTTCCCTCCCTGCCGGTGGGCGCCTTCGTGCTCCTTCTTGTGTTCTATGCCGGCAAGACCGTTGACCGAAATCAGGTCTGGGCGACGGATCTGAGCATCTGGCGCGCCACCACCGAAACCAGCCCGAACAGTGCAAAGGCTCACTTCAGCCTCGCGTGGGCACTCGAGGAGACAGGCGATCTCGAAGGGGCGAAACACGCGCTTGAGAGGGCGCTTCGCATTCACCCAGGGTGGTTTGATCCCCAGCACCTCTACGGAGTGATCCTGTCGACGCAAGGTCGATGGGATGAGGCGATCGACGCACACCGGGCTTCGATCCGACTCAACCCGGAGGTGCCGGAGCCGTACTACAACCTCGCTCGGGCCTACGAAATGAAGGGGATGCTCTCCGAGGCCAGAGGGGAGTTGGAGCGGGCCGTGGCGGCTGCTCTTCCTCGGGATAAGACGCTGCTGTACCTTGGGGTCGGAGACTTTTCGTTCCGGCACGGCGAACCGTCCGATGCCGAACGCTGGTTCGAGAGGGCGACGCGATCCTACCCCGACGACGTCAATTTGCATCTGTATCTTGGGAAGGTGTACTGGAAACGGGGACGGTTGGCCGAGGCCAACGCCGCCTTCGAGCGGGCGTTGCAGCTCGACCCGAGTTCAGCGAAGGCCCACCAGGGCCTTGGTCTTGTTCTTAGAGATCAGGGAAGGGAGGCAGAGGCACGGCGGAGTTCCAGCTTGCAGAGCAACAGAGGCGGCGCCCTGAGAATGAGCAGCGTGAAGCGACCCGCGGTCGAATTGCTCCACGCGGGCTGCACCCGCGATAGCGCGAGAAGGCGAAGCCTGGAGGACGGGGGGCGCCGTCAATCGGATGCCAGAGGCGTGAGCGGTGGCCGCCAAACTCGAAGACCCGCGTCTCTCATTCGAGGGATGGGGCTGGCAGGACTGATTATAGCGGACCAGCCAGCCCCTGCTCGGATAGGAGTCGTGGCTCAGCGATATGACGGGGAAGTGTCAGCTCCACCTGGAAGGCTCATGAGGTCTCATGTGTGATTTTCGACCAACTAAGGAGCACAGGGGCGTTCAGTGAGGAGTTTGGAACCGTCTGGCATCGGGCGTTGCTCTGTTACGCCGGCTGGTGTGGGGCGGCTAAGGGATAAAGCGGGGTTACGTGTGAGTCAAGTACGGAACAAGGGCAAGGGCGAGCCCGGAATACGGAAGGCTGTATCGACGTCGGTCACAGGGCCCGGCAGAAATCAAGCGACGGCGAGGTTGGAGATTGATCCCGATCCGCTGGCCTCTTGGCTTCCGCATCGGCGCAGTGATCACTTTGCCGCCTGGGCCATTGCGATCCTTGGGTTCCTGGGCTTTGTGAACACGCTCTGGAACGGGTTTGCCTACGATGACTGGGATATCATTCTCGACAACCCAGCCGTCCGTCACCTCTCGAACTTCCGCTCCATCTTTGCCGCCGGCTATTGGCCGGATCCAGGTTTCAATCTGCTCTATCGCCCGGTGGTCATCTTCTCGTACGCCCTGAACTACGCCGTGGCTGGTGACAAGCCATTCAGTTACCATCTGGTGAACGTCCTGCTGCACGCCGGGAACAGCGCCCTCGTCTATCTTCTCTTCGTGGCCCTCTTTCAGATGCGCGGCCTGGCCCTCGTCGCCGCAAGCGCGTTCGCGCTTCACCCGATCCACACCGAGGCGGTGGCGAACGTCGCGGGCCGGGCTGAGCTGTTGTCGAATGCGTTCCTCTTCCTAAGCTGGTGGTTGTATCTGAGATGGGACGAGGCCCCCGCGAAGACCAGGACCCGATGGCTTTCCGCCTCGGTAGCGGCGTTCGCCCTGGCCCTCCTGAGCAAGGAGCACGCCGCCGTCCTCCTCGGACTCCTGGCCTTGACCGATCTGCTGCGCGCATCCGAGAAGGGCCTGCCGCTTGGCCGGATGATCTGGGAAAGATGTCGAACTGCGTACGGCTGGTACCTTGGTGCGCTCGTCGGTTATCTTGTGGTCCGCGCGATCGTCCTCGGAGTCCTACTGACCTCGCATGTACACTTCGTTGCGAATCCGCTCGTCCGCGCAGACCCCTGGACGCGCAGCTTGACTGCGATAAAAGTCCTGGGCAAATACCTTTGGCTCCTACTGGCCCCCGTCCGCCTTTCCTCTGACTACTCCTATAACCAGATCCCGCTCAGCGGCTCCTTTATCGAGCCGGCCGTCCTGGCGGCAGTGCTTGGCCTTCTGGCCATGCTTGCCCTTGCCATCTGGGGCTGGCGCCGCCAGCCGGGCGTGAGTGTCGCCGTCGCCATCTTTGTCATCTCGATCCTCCCGGTGTCGAACCTGCCGTTTCCAATCGGGACGATCATGGCGGAGCGAGTACTGTACCTTCCCTCCCTTGGCTGGTGTCTCCTCTTCGGGGTAGCGGTCGCGACCCTCGCGGGCCGCCGGGGCTGGAGCCTTGTCACAGTCAGCGCCTTTGTGCTCCTGCTCCTGGGCTATGGAACCCGGACGGTGATCCGGAATCGGGACTGGCGGGGCAATCCCGAACTCTTCGCTGCTGCAGCGCGAAGCAGCCCAAACAGCGCGCTCGCGCAGAGTCACCTGGGGAACATCTTGCTGCAGCGTGGAGATCTTGCTGGCGCCAGGCAGGCGTTAGAGAGAAGCCTGCAGATTTATCCCGAATTCAGTGATGGTCATAACAGCCTTGGGGCTGTCTTAGAAAGGCAGGGGGAGATCGACGCGGCCCTCTTGGCGTACCAAACGGCCATCGATCTTTCCCCGGATTATCGCCCGCCGCATCTGAGCCTCGGGTTTCTCTACATTCGAAAGGGGATGACCTCGGACGCCCTCGGAGAGTTTCGCCGGGTCGCCCAGCTCGGCGCATTTCGTGTGGATGAGTTCAATCGCCTCGCGAAAGGGTTCTTTCTGGTCGGATCCCTTGGTGAGGCCCGGCAGAGCCTTGAGAAGGCCAGCTACTATACCCCAGACTCCTTTGTCCTCCGAAACAACCTCGGTCTCATCTACCTTCGCCAGGGGCGGTGGGAGGATGCCCAACGGGAGCTGGAGGTGGCCGCCCGCCTGATGCCCAATTCGCCCGAGGTCCAGATGAATTTGGGGCGAGTGTTTGCCGCTCGGGGACTGCTTGCGCAGGCCGAGGCTGCCCTCAAGGCCTCCCTCAAGATTCAGCCTGTAAATCCCAATGCACTGAACTTCCTCGGCCTGGTCCTTGCCGATCAGGGTCGGCTGGCAGATGCGGAGAAGGTGCTGGAGGCGGCTATCCGCTTGCGGCCTGAGGGACCTGACGGGCATTACAACTTGGGGGTCGTTCTCGAGAAACAGGGCAGGCTGCTCGATGCGCAAAGAGAATTCGAGGCGGCGGGCCGGCGGGAATCGGAGCACAGGAAGGGGGAGAATTTGAGACGGTTACCGAAACTCTGAGGAAACTGTCTCAATGGTGTCCACCAGATCCTCCCATGTGAAGCTATGGGCAAGTTGCCTGATCCGTTGTCTGAATGGTTCTTCTAGGCGATCCCGGTAGAATCGGATAATCGCCTCCGCCAGGGCGACTGGGTTGTGCGGATCGACCAGTAGGCCTGTTTCGCCGTCCCGGACGGCCTCGGGCAGCCCCCCCACGCGGGTTGCCACGACTGGCCTCTCGAAGGCGTAGGCGATCGGGACGATGGCGCTCTGCGTGGCCGACTCGTAGGGGAGGACGACCAGGTCGGCCGCCGAGAAGTAGAGGCCCACCTCGTCGTCAGGAACGAACCGATCGATAATCCGGACGGCCGATGCGAGGCCCAAAGTGTTGATGAGATGCAGGCAGTGGTCCTTGCCCTCGTAGAATTCTCCGACAACAAGGAGGCTGCACTTCAGCTTTTGGAGGACGAGGGGCATTGCCTCGAGAAATTGCGGAAGCCCCTTGTAGCGACGGATGAGCCCGAAGAAGAGCAGGATGTTTCCGGAAAGACCAAGACGGTTCTTCGCTTCCTCCTTGTCCAGCGGGGTCCCAAACCCTCTCCCCGGAGGCTGGGGGGTCATGACGATCCGGCCCCCCAGGCGGAGCGACTCCAGATCTCGCCGGTCAGCCTCGGAGTGGACAAGCCATGCGTCGCCGGGAGCCAGCGCGTACCTGGTGAGGCCGCGCGTTCCAGGAAACGGTTCATGGGGAAGGACGTTGTGGCAGATGAAAGCGAGGGCGACTCTGCGGTGCCTCTTCGCCATACGGAGTGTGGTGCCGATGCACGGACCAAAGAATGGGTTCCACCAGTGGACCACTGTCAGGTCGGGAGAGAGCTCGGCGATCCGGCGGCCGGCTCGGAGCCAGCTCAAGGGATTGAGCGAATCGAGGAGCGGCTCGGCGGTCAACCCTGGGGTTTTGGAGCTCGGGTCGAACTGCGTTTGCCCCGGGAAGAGAAGCCCAGGATACTGGCGTGAAAAGGAGATGAGGGTGACCTCATGGCGGCTTGCGAACTCGGTGGCGAGCTGCCCGTTGTAATGGGCGATCCCTCCTCGGAGCGGGTAGGCGGGACCGATCAGGCAGATCTTCATGGGCCGCCGGGCGGTTCCTCCTCGTCGTCAATAAGCTCGCGACCTTCGCGGCCGGTTCTGGCGGAACCGGCGGGCGCAAGGTACTGTACACGGAAGGGCGGGAAAACGCAATTCGAGGTCAGGAAGAAAGGACGCCTCACGTGACACAACCTCGAAGGTATAGAACTCATCTGGTGCTTGGATGGCTTCTGCCCCTCGTCGTCTTACTCGTGGTCTTTTCCTTTCCCGCCGAGGCCCAGGTGTACGTGGCGAACAGTTCGACCGGAACGGTTTCCGTGATCAGCACGCCCAGCAACACAGTAGTCGCCACGATCCCAGTCATGAATCTACCTCGAAGGGTAACGATCACCCCGAACGGCCTATTCGTCTATGTGATCAATCATAACAGCGGCACCATGTCGAAGATCGACACTGTTAGCAACACGGTGGTCGCGACAATCAACGTGGGAAGTCTCCCCGAGGGAGTAGCGGTCAGCCCGGACGGTAACTCGGTCTTCGTGGTGGTCGGCAACTCGTTAAACAGGTTCAGTGTCGCAACCAACGCCCAGACGGGGACCTTTTCATTGCCGGCCGGCACACCCGTGGACGCCGCCATTACGCCCGACGGGCAGCTCGCCTATGTCGTCGATAGGAATCAAAACATCTGTTCGCTCTACCCGGTCAACCTTGCGACCAACACAATCCTGAACAACAGTATTCAATGCCCAGGATCCACTGGAGCCGTGGGCGGGAGCTTTCCCCGGGGAGTGGCCGTCCGCCCAGACGGCCAGTTTGTCTACGTGACCGCCTTTCAGGACGGCGCGCTCCAGGTCGTGCGCGTTTCAGACAACCTCCACGTCGGCGGGGGGTGCGTCAGCGCCTTCGGCTGTCCTTTCGGCGGTCCTATCGGGGTTGCCATCTCGCCGGACAACAAGTTTGCCTTCACCGCCAACAGCAGCAAGGAGAACACGGTTTCGATTTTCGCGCTAGACGCGACAACGGGTCTGCCAGCGATACCCATCCGTGTCTCGCTTCCCGGCAGCCCCTCCTATCTCGGCGTCACGCCGGACAGCAGGCTTCTCTATGTGACGCACGGCACCAACTCTGTCTCCGTGATTGATCTCAAGGCGAGCCCGCCCTTGGTCGTCCAGGCGATCACCGTGGGAACCGGCCCACAGGGGATCGCTGTTTCTCCGCTTGCCTCGTCCGGTACGCCCCCACCCCCCCCTGCTTCCCTGAGCGCCTCTCTCGCCGCCACGCCTGAGACGGTAATGGTCGGCCAGAGCATCACCGTCACGATGACGGTGAGCAACACCGGTGGGTCGGCGGCGACTGGCGTCAGCGCCTCGCCGCTCACTAAGACCGGAATCGGAGACGCCGCGCTGACCAGCGGGCCGAGCCCCGGCCCGACGACAATCGGTCCCGGCAGCAGTCAGGCCTTTACGTACACCTACTCGGCAAGCGCGGCCGGAACCGTGACCTTCATGGGAAGCGCGAGTGGGGGAGGGGTCAGCTCCAATAGCGCGACGTCGAACGCGGTGACCATCCAGCCGCCCCCCTCGCCCCCGACCCTCTCGGTTGTTCCCGGGAGCCTGAGCCTTACGGGAGAGGTGGGCCTCGCGGACCCTGTCTCCCAGTTGGTCCAGATTGGGAATAGTGGTGGGGGGACGCTTGCCTGGTCGGTCACCCCATCCATTATCGGGGACGGCAACTGGCTGAGTGCCAGCCCCGCTGGAGGGTCAGCCCCGCCGCCCGCATCGGTTTTGGTAGCCGCCAGTACATGCGGCCTTCCGAGCGCCGTCTACAATGGATCAGTTCTCGTCTCGGCCACCGGGGCGAATGGCAGCCCTAAATCGATCCCGGTGACGCTCACGGTGACCCAGCCTGTCACGCCGCTCCCCTCGCCCGGGGCAAGGGTATGCACCGACCGCCCGGCATATCGGACCGGGGACATCCTTCGGCTCAGCGTGTCCCTCCGGCAGGGGAGCGCCTCGAACACAGGAGATGCCTACTTGTTTGTTCTGGTACCGGGGACGACGGCCTTTGTCTCTCTCGTGCTTTCCGGAGGTCTGATCGTCCCTCAGCTTGGGCCAGCTCTGGTTCCCCTTGGCAGGAACTTCCAGGTCCCCGATTTCGCAGGGAAGATCCTTGAGCGAGGCTTCGACGGCTCCGAACCCCCAGGGACATACGTGGTCAAGGCAATCTTGGCCGTGCCCGGCACCGACCCCACGGTTGCAGCTAATCAGATTCCCGTCGCCATGGGGAGCTTCACCTTCGTCCCATGATGTTTTTCCTCGGGGGCGAAGTCTCGTAGAGAGATCCGTCGTCGCTCTTGTTCTTGTCAACGGAGCAAACCTCTGTTATGAAAGTGCTGGAAGCCTGGATGTCTCAACGACAGTGTGGGACAAGTCAACCCCGCGTGGCAAGGAGGTACCGCCCCGATGTCCTTTCGATCTCTTCCGCTCTTGCGCCTGCTCGTCATTAGCATGATGGGGCTTTCGACGGCCTGTGCGCTTCAAGAGACCCCTCCCTCCAAACCGCTGGCGGAAGGGGTGCTGAAGCCTAAGGCATGGGAGGCCAGGCGACTCGATTTCTATGCCCCTATCGTTGCATTGGGAGGGGACCGTGACGTCTACCTCATCTGGGCGTCCATCGAATCCGCCGGAGCCCAGAAATTGTTTGACCTCTTCTTCTCCCGGTCGCAGACCGACGGGGAAACATGGCTTTCCCCCGCGGTTTCGCTGAAGCCGGATAGCTCCCGGACCACTGGAGCGAGGCATATCCTTGCGGACGAAAAGGGGAGTGTGTATGTCCTGTGGGGAGCGGGGCTGCGCACGACGAGTCGCCGGGTGGTCTTCACACGGTCTGAGGATCGAGGGGCGAATTGGAGAGGACCATTTGCCATTAATTCTCCCGATGAGCTTCATGCCCCAGGATTAATCCGCGACCCAAGGGGCGTGCTGTACGCGGTCATGCCTTACGGGTCAGAGAGCAACTGGAACCTGGCCTTTGCCCGTTCGTCCGATAGGGGCAAGAGCTGGGAAAGTCTTCCCTCGCTCGTGAACGCCTTGGGACCGCGGACGATCCTTGGCATCAGAAACTCCGTGGTCGTGGCGGACGAGCAAGGCCGGCTCCATGTAGTCTGGGACGAGAGAGACGAGCCCGCGAAAGAGAGGATCTTCTACAACCGCTTTACCCCATCGACTGGCGCTGGAGGAAGCTGGCTGTCGCAGGCGGTCCCGTTGAGCGCCGGAGGCGCGGCCTCCTACGGGGCCACCCGTCCACAGGTCAACATCGATCGTGAAGGCCATCTTTTTGTCGTGTGGGTCGAGGCCTGGGATCCTCGGTTGGAGGACTTCCGCGAGGGGAGGCTTCCCCAAGCTGTCTACTTCAACCGCTCTATGGATTCCGGGGAGTCTTGGCTCTCAGAGCCGAAACGGCTGAGCCAATCCGGGCCGGGTTCGATTAAGGTAGTAGCGACGTGGGTCGACATAGCCAACAACGGGAAGGGGCAGGTCTACGTGGTCTGGAAGGAGGAGGAGGGGTATCCCCGGACCGAGCGAATCATGTTCGTCCATTCGCCCGATTACGGATTGACCTGGGCCTCAGAATCCCAGCGCCTCCATCAGGGTCCTCAAAGATCCTTTATCGCTGAGCCGTTCCATATGCGAAGTGGTGGGGCCGACAATGTCTATCTCCTCTGGCAGGAGGTGGGTGGCCCTAGCTGGAACCTGCTCTTTACCCGCTCCAGCGATCGAGGCCGGAGCTGGCTTCCGAAACCGGTTCGATTGGCCAGCCTCCCCCAGGCCAACCATGGGGCGCACGGTCTCTCATTCGACACGAACGGCCGGTCCCTCTACGTGGCCTGGGAGGGCGGGCCGAAGGAGCCGAATGAAATATTCGTCAATCACTCTGTGGACTTCGGCGGGACGTGGCTTCCCGAGGAGATCCAGGTCAGCAGGCGGTAAGGTTGGAGCGTTAGGAAAGGCCGTCATGGTCAAGCGGAGGGTGAACGAGAAATCAGTGCCATGGACACCTGGTTCGTCCCTGCCACAGGTGGGAGCGATCGTGATGATAGCGGCGGTCACGGCTGTCGTCTACGCCAACTCTCTTCACAACCCGTTCCTGTTCGATGACGTTCAGACCATCGTCGAAGTGCAGACCCGAGGAGGCACAGCGGAGTTCACCCAGCTCTTCAGTTTGTTGAGAGGCAAGCCGGCATACCGTCCCATCCGGAGCGCCTCGTATGCCTTCGATTACGCCCTCTCGGGCCTCGACCCGTGGGGATACCATCTGAGCAATATCGCCTACCATACCCTGTCGGCGATGTTCGTTTTCCTGATCGCCCGGACCCTGTTCGACCGCGTCCGTCCGGCCCTCTTCGGGGCCCTCCTCTTTGCTGTCCATCCTATCCAGACCGACGCCGTGACCTACCTGTCCGGGCGGCGGGATGTCCTTTCCGGGCTGTTCGTGCTCGCGGGCTTTTACGCGTTCCTTCGATACCGGCGGACCGGTCGGAGTGGCTACCTTGGCCTTGCTCTTGTGGCCTATCCCCTGGCGTTTTTTTCAAAGGAGAGCGGGATCATCCTTCCCCTCCTCTTTTTCGGCTATGATGTCATCGCTCAGATCCGGGTCAAGGTGCTCGGCGCCGGCGTCCCGCTCCTTCGGGAGGTCTGGGCCGGCGTACGGGCTGCCTTCCGTGAGGCCCGGCTGTTCTATCTCTCATTCGTCATCTTGGGAGGAGGGTTGACCTACTACGTCCTGTTCCTCGTTCGCGGGACCTGGCAGCGGGCCTATCATGGCGGGAGCCTCTGGTTCACCCTGCTTACAGAGGCCAGGGTCTTCCTGCACTACATCAAGCTCTTGCTCTTCCCGCTCACGCTCAGCGCCGACTACTCCTACAATGCCTTCCCTGTCACGACCTCCTGGACTGACCCGAGGGCCCTGGTGGCCGTCCTCATCCTAGCTTCGCTTGCGTATGGATTGCTTGTCTGCCTGAGAACCCGGCCGATGGCGGCGTTCGGCGGCGCCTGGTTTTTCGCCGCGCTGCTCCCCGTCTCCCAGATCGTCCCCCACCACGAGATGATGGCCGAACACTACCTCTACGTCCCTTCGGTCGGCTTCTTCCTGATGGTGGCAGGACTCGTGGACCCGTTCCTTGAACGCCCGCGAGTCGCCCCGGCGGTCTACGCAGCGGGCCTGTCAACCTTGCTCCTTCTCTCTCTCCGCACGGTCTGGCGGAATGGCGACTGGAAGGATGACCTGACCCTGTGGAGCAAGACGGTGCAGGCGGCGCCGCAGGCGGCCAGGGCCAGGAACAATCTGGGGGGGGCCTACCTCCGTCGCGGGCAGCTTGCTCTAGCCCAGGAGCAGCTAGAAACGGCGCTGGAGATCGAGCCGGATTTTGCCTTTGCGCGAGCGAACCTCGGAAAGCTCTATCTGGACCGAGACGATTTGGCGCGGGCGGAGCAGGAACTGCAGACAGCCCTGCGGCTGAAGGGGGACGAGGCGATCCCATCCCTGTGGCTCGGGGTGGTTTACGCGCGCCAGGGGCGGTCGGCCGAAGCGGAACAACAGTTCAGGGTGGCGCTGACCAAACCTACTGCCGATCCTATATCCGACGCATATGCGTACAACAATCTCGGTGCCCTGTTTGCCAAGAGCGGCAGACTGACGGAAGCGGAGTCGGCGTTCCAGGAGGCGTTGCGCCGGATGCCCGACATGCGCGAGGCCCGGGAGAACCTGGTCCGATTGCGCCGCCTCCAGGGACGCTCGGGGCTGGCGGTTGAACCGGTGAAGGGGGTTCTGCAATGACGGAGGGCCGGCTGGAAGTCTCTCTGGTGATCCCGCTCTACAACGAGGCCGAAAGCCTGCCCGAGCTGCATGCCGCCCTCGCGGCGGCCCTGATGCCGTACGCCGACCGGTGCGAAATGATCTTTGTGGACGACGGGAGCACCGACGGCTCATTCGAGCGGTTGAAGGCCCTGCGGGAGGGGGACAAGCGGGTGAAGGTCGTCCGGCTCCGGAGCAACCAAGGGAAAGCGGTGGCGCTGGCAGCCGGGTTCCGGGCGGCACGGGGCGAGAATATCGTCACGCTGGACGCCGATCTTCAGGACGATCCCAAGGAGATCCCCCGATTCCTCCAGAAGCTAGAGGAGGGGTACGACCTTGTCTCAGGGTGGAAGGTGATGCGTCACGATCCGTGGTTGCGGCGACTCCTCTCGGCGATCTTCAATCGGGTCACGTCCGGGCTGACCGGGGTGTGGCTCCACGACTTCAACTGCGGGTTCAAGGCCTATCGCCGGGCGGTGATCGATGAGCTGAGATTGTACGGTGAACTTCATCGGTTCATCCCGGCGCTGGCCAAGTGGCGCGGCTTTAGAATCGCTGAGATCGAGGTGGAGCACCATCCCAGGAAGTACGGCCGGTCTCGGTACGGCGCCGAGCGGATCCCTCGAGGCTTCTTCGACCTTCTCACGGTCCTCATGCTGACCCGATATACGACCCGCCCGCTTCACCTGTTCGGCCTCTTCGGTATGGTTGTGGGGCTCGTCGGCTTCGGCATCGTCGCCTACCTGTCGATCGGCTGGCTGTTCGGGAACTGGATCGCAGGGCGCCCCCTGTTTCTTATGGGCGTCCTCATGCTCATTGCCGGAATCCAGCTCGTCTCTTTCGGACTGCTGGCCGAGATGATCGTCTACGGGTCGAACCGGGAGGGCGACCCCCCAATTGAATCGGTCCTCAAGTGAGACGCGCGCTGGGACTGTCCGAGCGTCTGCCCCTGTGCGAAGCGAAGCGTCTGTTACTTTTCTGGCTGTTCACCACTTGCTGCTCGCCTTCTTCCAGTCGTCCGTACGGCGTTGCTCCCGCGCCGGGGCCACCAGAGTCCTACCACCCCGATCCACACGAGAATGGGGAATAGGCCAAACCCAATGACCGAGAAGAACGCGTACAACCATTCGTAGAGCTTCACGGTCGCAGGAGAGGCCGCTTCTGGGACAACGCCGTACAAGCGGAGCCCTGGGTAAATGGCGGTCCACTTCAGCTTGACGTAGAGGTCTGCGAAGTGGAGAGACGCGAGGAGGGCCAGGCCGAGACCAAGGGCCTTCGCGGTCGCCGACCAGCGGAGAGAGGGGGTTGCCACGATGAGAGAGGCGAGCAGCACGCAATTGAAGTAGGTGGCGTCGTCGAGCACATTGACACTCGCCAATCCCCGAGAGCCATCGACCTTGGTGACCGGCCGAAAGATCCAGACCCTCCGGTCTCGAACCTCCAGATGACTTCCCGACGGCAGCAAGGAGATCGTAACCAAAAGCTTCCCCCCTGCGGTGGCCATGGTTCGGGCGTAAAGGGGAGAGACGAAAGGCCAAAGGACAAGGAGAAGCAGAAAGGTCAGGGTGAAGCGAGCGGCAAACGGCAGGAGTCTAGCGGCTACCGTTGCGAACAAGCGTTCCTGCCCAGTAGATCCAGAGGCCGAGGGCGAAGACGATGAAGAGCGATTGCCAGACATAGATATGGCTTGCATCGAAGTACTGGCGAAAGTGGCTCCCGACGTAGATCAGGCTGAGCACCCGCACCAGGTTCACGATGTAGAGAGCGACGAAGCCTAGTAGGACCCCCCAGGCCCGTTGCCGCCAGGTGGCCGGATAGGCCAGGACAGCCGCGGCGAACAGGGCGATCTCGTAGATGGCATTACAGTTGTTTTGGATCGCGACCGAGAAGGTGGGGGTTCCCACCACTTTTCCCGAAGCCCACGCCTGAGTCCCGGCGAGGGTCAGCACGAGCTTGGTCAGTTGGGCGATCCATCTGGTAAAGGGGTCTACCACCTGCCGATCTAATCCGTACAGGAGCCCGAAGAAGCCCAGGGTGTAGAGCGCGAACAACAGCCATCCGCGAAACACCTCGCGAGCCGGCCAGGTCCGGGATGCGATCGTCTGTCGCCCCTTCATGACATCTTTGTAAGCCATTTGCGAAGCGAGGTCAAGCGATTTTCAGGGGCGCACGACGATCAGGCGCGTGCCATGAACTTCTTGACAATAATCGGACGGTGAGGTAGAAATCAAGACTGACTGTTCGAGCCACAGCGAGGTGGAAAACCAATGGAAGAGTTGACCAGGCGCCGCTTTCTGCGGGCTGCTGGCGTATTCGCGGCTGGCGTGGTCCTCTCGGAGCGCCTGCCCTCCGCGATGGCGGAGCTTCGCTCACCGATACCCGTACCCTCGACACTGGGCGGGACGGCGTCGATCCTGAAGGGGATCATCCACGAGTACGCGCGCCTTGACGACGACCCCTGGGCCCTGATGCACGCAGTGCGGGCCATGGGGCGCGACTTCACCATCAAGGGGCAGAACGCGGTCGATTTCCTCTGCTCGGGGTTCTTGAAGCACAAGACAGTGGCCGGGAAGGCGTACCTCTATATGCCGGTCGAGCAAGAGGGGCACACGAATACCTTCTTGAAGACCATCTTGGAGGCCGGTGTGTCACCGAGCCATCCCTTTCAGTTGGATGGCAAGCGCTACACCGTCGGTGACCTCGTCAACAGTGCCAAAGCGCTCTTCACCTTTGATCCCAAGACCATTAACCGGGACGACCTGGCATGGAGCCTCATCGCCTTTTCCCTGCAGATCCCCCCCGGCGCGGATACCTGGACCAACGTGGATGGGCACCAGGTCCGCTTCTCCGATGGCATCCGGCTCGGTTTTGATACCCTTGACGACACGACCCGACAATTCAGGAGCGCGAAGGAGCGGGGCGTCATGCCCGACGCGAATGACAAGATTGTGGACTTCACCTGCGGCGGCACACACCTGGTCTATGGACTGGCCTCGTGCGTCGCGAACGGCCATCGGGAGGACCATTTTCCCAAGCGGTTGAAAGAGCATCTGGACCTGATGGTCTGGCGGCTCGAGGCCGACGGCTATCTGATGGAGCGGTTTTATCGGGAGGCGCCACCACCTCAAGGCAACCCGCCAGGTTGGGAGAAGGTCTATGCCCTCTATCACAACGACGCCAAGATCAAGTTCTACGGGCATAGCTTCGAAATCCTGAGTTACGTCAGGCACCGGCGCCTCTTCACCCACACCCCTGCCCAAGGACGTGCCATTGAGAAAGCAGGAACGACGCTGGCCAACGCAGTCAGGGCGATCAAGGGCGTCGATCTGTTCGAGGTCAGGAGGACCAACCGGAGGCTATTCCACCTTCTGGTCGGCGACTGCTGTCATGCCTATCATGGCATCCACCTGGTACCGGGGGTGAATGAAGTGTAATGGGGGGCGCGAGGTGCGGGGTGCGTAATGACACGAGATGAATCGAAGACTGCTGAAAGAGAAAGAGCGCCAATGACGACTGAAACGATGGTTCGGATGCTTCGGGGGATGCGGTTGTTGCTGTTGCTGGCGGTTGCAGCCGGCTGCGCGGCGCCACGGGTCCAGAAGAGCGCTGACCCCCAGGCCCGGCTGGTCGAACGGGCCAAGGAGTACTGGGAGGCCCGGGTCAGGGGAGACCTCATCGAGACCTATCGGTTTCACGAGCCGAACTTCCGGAAGAAAGTCACCTTGACCGCTTTTCTCCAGGGCCGTGGCGTTACGACGGTCCTCGATTATGAGATCAAGGGCGTCAAGATCGAAGGCATCAAGGGGTTTGTCACCATGCGGATCTACTTCACGATAAACCATCCGCTGTTGGTGAAGCCTGTGGAGCCTCGGTGGGACGAGGTCGAAGAGCAGTGGAGATGGGTGGATGGGGAGTGGTACCGACGGTTCCGCTTCCCGGTCGGTGACCCGTACCCCGAGTCCGCAGGGTGGGACCTTCCTCCTGCTGAGGCCGCGGGCCAGCCCGCGCCACCCCAATCCCCTCGCCAATGACCTCCACGCCATTGACGGTCGTTCTTATGGGGAGGGTGCGCCTGACGATGGCTGGCCGGGATGATCTGCCGGGACCACAATGGCTGGGATGATCAAGAGCCAGTCGCGCGGAATGGGGTGCCAGCTATTTTTTCCTTGACAACCGGACCGAGGACAGGTATATAAAAGCGACACAATGGTCCGTATAGGGCAGACGAGACGGGGGAACTGCCCGACAGTCCAGGTGAAGTTTTCGGGTCATTATCCTTGACAGACGCGACGATAGGGGGCATTTTGAAGTTTTGAAAGGAGGTGGCGCTGGCTAGAGCACGCGAAGAGAGAAAGGATCTGCTGATTCAACGAACGAGATGTAGTGCAAACACTCACTCTCAGGAGGACAGTTTATGATGCGATCTCTGTTTCGCGGGACTTTCGTAACCCTCGCCGCGCTCGCCCTGGTGTTCGGGATGATGGCGCCGGCATTCGCGAACACGAACCTGGTGCCAGCGAGCCGGTTGGTCGCCCCGTTCTTCGACATCAGTTCGGGTCGCGATACCTTCTATCTCTTCACGAACGTCAGCGGGAACGTCAACCTGACGGGGGCAAGTTTCAACGCCAGCCCCACCCTAGGTCCGTGGGGGGTCCACTTGGAGCACTATGGTCAGAGCTGTGACCGGATAGACGAGACCGACTCGCTCACCCCCTTCGACATCGATCAGTTCGATCTGCTCGTGAACTCGGTCGTCCGCAACGCCATCAGCGCGGGGCAGGCCATCGGGTCCGTGACCGCTTCCGCCACCCAAAGCGGGGTCGCCGGGCGAGGCTATAGCGATATCGACGTCCGGTTCGGTGCTGGCGTCCTGACCAGCAGCAAGAGCATCCAGGCGAATGTCCTGCTGGGCACTGTGGTCATCACGGATGGGCCGTCCGACTTTGCCCTGGCCTACCCGATGACCTCAATCATCGGGACGGCCTTTAGTGGCCTGATCGGGGGTACCATCGTTCAACGAGATTCCAACGGGACCGCAACGGCCTGGTCCGGCCGGTACGAACCCTTGCCGGCCCGCCTGTTCGTCCCCGCCTTCTTCGCCGAGGGGACCGATACCAGCGGGAGCAACGCCAACCAGACCTTCGCCGCCTTCTTGGCCATCGCTGGCCCGCCAGACGGCAACTGGAGCGGCACCGGGAATGGCGAGGCCCCGGGGCAGGCCACCAACGGGAACATCTTGCAACTGAACATGCTCGTCTTTGATGGCTGCGAGAAGAACGTCTCCTTCAACTTCCCCAGCCACTTTGTGAACAACTTCTACACGAACCTGTTCGGCGCCAACACCAACCGCAGCACCTGGACGACGGCCCTCTGCGGGGTCGCCTTCGCCGGTCGAGATGAGCTGTCCAACCAGGCGGTCGGCTGGATCGACATCACGAACACGAACAACTCCTGCGGCAACTCCACCTCGTGCACCTCGACACTCGCCACGCCTGGTGTAAATAACGGCGTGGGCCAGAAGCGCGGGATGACGGGGATCACGATCGAGAACGTCGTCCAGACAGTCGGTGGGAGCCTGAAGATCGGTGACGTGGTCCGGCTGTCGGGCGATCCCTCCCCGTGGGGCAAGGTTGGAGGCGCGTTCGCCTTCACGGCCGTATGTGCGGTCCCAAGCACCTGCAACTTCAGCCTGGTGGATTTGGTGAATCACAGCGATATCGCCCAGAACGGGACATTGACCACCTCGAACAGCACCAACGGGACCCCGTAAGCCTACCTGGTATTTGGCACGCAGAATGACGGGCTAGACATCGGCCCGCGGTTGTAAAAAGGCAGGGGCCGGGAAGCGATTCCCGGCCCTTGTTTTTTTGCTATCCACAACAGGCGAGGTCGTGAAGCGACAGGGCGTGCGGACCGATGAAGGTTGGCCTTCCTGTGGAGGGGAGAGGCATCAGTGGGGCTTGCCGAGACCCACGCCCACTGGCGCGACAACGATGGGCAGGCCTGCTCGAAAGCGGCGGCGAGGGTCGCGGGCTACGGGGCCAGCCCCTCCAACCAGATGCTCGTGTCGTTCAACACCCAGGTTGTCGCCTTGCCGGCCGTGACGGTGACCGGTCTCGCCCAGAGCAGCGTCGAGAACTTACCAGGCAATTCTGCGGTGAGTAGCCAGCGCCCTTCCGGGACATCGGAGAAGACGAATTTCGCCTCTTTCGCGTCGGTCGTGGCGGTTCGAATCAGCTCCCCATACCCTGACTCTTTGGTCTGGACCGCAATCCGCTCGAGAAGACCGCGTGCGTGCTGGAACCGATCGGCGGGCAAAGGCTCGCTCCCGTTCTTGACATACCGCTCCTGCGCCTCGCTGATGGCTGCCTCCTGATCAGGAGAGAGTGGGAGCAGGGTGACCGACCAATCGCGGAGCAGGGTTGGAAGGCCAGGATGGACCAGGTACAGATTGCCTTCAATCGTCCCGGTCCTCCATGCGGCTCCGGCCTCCTTCAGGGAACGGAAGAGCGCGGCGGTATCGGGGCGATGGGTCTCCTGGGCGAACCGTCCGCACCCCGAAAGGACCGCAAGGCAGAGAAATGCAGAGGCGATCGTGTTTCGAGAGCGTCTGAACATGGCATCTCCTTTATCGTGATGCCGTGGGCCAGCGTTGGTGTGGCGCGTGAATCACTTCAGTATACGCAGTGCGACCGCCCTGTCAACCGGAAAGGTTGCCTGTGACCCCCTTTGGTTGCCGCCTCGTTCAGCTTGACATCCCGGACCACCCTCCCTATACTTTGATCCGCACATTCGGCAGGCCCGGTAAGGCCGGACCCGGTATGGTTCGTCCGATGTGTGTACCAGGGGAGCCCCAATGAGCGGACAGCAGCGAGTCTTGCTTCGACGGCGTTTAGGTCTGTCTCGAGCCGGGGTCGTGATGGCTTTTCTTGGCCAGGTGGTCTTCCTCTTGGTCGTCTGGGTCCTTCCAGCCGGCGGCGCAGACAAGGTCGCGGTTGTGGACACGCGGACGGTGGTAGACGCCTACTATAACGTCATGGCCGGTCCGGGGCTCGATCCGAAGACCCCGATCGGACCCGACTCTCAAGAGGTCCGGAAGGTCGAAGACGAGCTCCAGAGGCTAAAAGCGGAGTACGCCCGCCAGCGCGCCGGCCTGAGCCCAGAGGCCAAGGCCACGTATGAAAAGGCATTGTTGGAGAAGTCTGCTGCGCTGCAAGCCCTGTATGCCAAGAACATGAGGGATATGGCGGACTTAGTGAAATGGCGCTCCCTGGACGTGTTGATACCTCACCTCATGGGCCGGATCGAGGAGTATGGCCGGGAGCAGGGGTTCGCCCTGATTCTCGAGCAGCAGACTGGCGGCGCGCTGTATCACCGGGAAGGGTGGTCCGGCCCTCCATCGGACCCGATCGATGTCACCCAGCCACTGATCGAATGGCTTCGTCGGAAGGAGGAGTCAGCGCGGCCCCCGAGGCCGGCCCCTCCGTCATCTGGGCGATGAGGCTGGCTTCCATCCTTCTTCCTCCTATCATTTAAACGATAGCCTGCGAAATGCTGGCGCTACCATGAAGCGACAGTTTCCCTCTCTCCTTGTGCCTCTTCTCTTTTGCCTGGTCGCGACGCCCCAGGGCCTAGCCGGCACCAACAGCGAATTGGTACCAGGCTCGCGGATCGTCTTCCCCTATTATGACCTTCGGCCTGGTTTCGCGACCTTTCTCTTGTTCACCAATGTTAGCCTCGATTCCACCTCGGTCCAGCTCGAATTTTATGATGTGACCTGCGTCCGCCGAGATTCCAGTCTCAGCCTCTCGGGGGCTGACATCGATCTCCTGGATCTGGCAGGCGTGCTTGGGAGCGATCCGTCAGGGACATTCCGGCAGGGCTTCGTCGATGCCGTGGCGGGGGGTGATGTTCTGATGGGCACCGCACTGATCGTCAACATGGTAGAGGATTGGGCAATCATGTACCATGGGGCGGCAGCTCGGCGGAAGCCGGGCGGAGCCACGCCTTTCGAACCCTACCCCTCTCGCCTCTTTTTGCCAGGGTTCCTCACACCGGGGAGCCTGGGGGCGGCTGGGTTCACTGACGGTGTGTTGGTCCTGGCCGCGCCCCACCCTACACAGCCAGGTGGGGCGCTGCCGGAGCAGCCGATACAAGCGGCATTCCAGATATTCCTCAAGAGGGAGGAGACCACCCCCCGCGTGGCATTCCAGGGTTTCGCCACCGATGGCAGCCCGATCTCTGGCGGTGCCGCGGGCCATCAGCTCATAATTCCGATCGGGCAACTCACCGGGTCCCTCCCTCCGCCGAGCTTGGGCTGGCTTTCGGTCACCAATACCGCGGTCGATGATGCTGGAATCCCTTTTGGCATGGTAGGGCTCTACATTCAGACCGTGCTCCGTCCGGAGGGCGGCTTCGGCGTCGCGACCCGGCTCTGGGCCGACCCGGCCGCCGCGCCTGGTCCCTAGTGCCGTTCCAACTTGTTCGGACAAATGACAAAGCTTGGCGACGGCCGATCCAGATGCCTGCGGGTCATTGTGGTGTTGGGCGGATAAAGTTGGAACGGCACTAGCCATGGCGGGACGTGCGGGACTCCTGAGCGTTGTCATCAGTGGCGATGAACGGGGCCCGTTCGCCGAGACCTGCCGCGAGAGCCTCGTCAGGTTCACGCCAGAGCTTGAGCAGGTCGTTCATGTCGCAGGCGACACCCAGTTGGGCTCGGTGCTCAGCCAGACCACCGCCCCCTTCGTGGCCTTCCTGGACCATCGAGTGGCCGTCTCGCCGGGGTGGGTCGGCCGGCTGATCCGCGCCCTGGAAGGCTCTGGCGCAGGGGCGGTCGGCCCCCTCTCAAATGGCGCGACAGGCCCACAGTACCGGCCGGTTGACTACCAGGATATTCCAGGGTATCTCACCTTTGCCGAGCGGGTCGCGGCAGACCATGCTGACCAGGTTCAAGCGGTTGAGGCCCTTGAAAATTTCTGTGTCCTGAGCAGGCGAGAGCTCCTGGCGGCGCTTGATCCCGCTACGCGCTCGGATGAACTGGTCGGCGCGATTCGGGCCGCAGGGTATCACACGGTGGTCGCGCTTGACGCCTACCTCCACTCATTCGCCGGGTATCATGAACATGCCCGCCTGGAACTGATGGCGCTGATCCCGAAAACCGCCTCCCGGGTCCTCGACATCGGGTGTGGCGCGGGCGCCCTCGGGGCTGAGCTGAAGCGGCGAGGTCCGGTCGAGGTGGTTGGGGTGGAGGCGGATGCCTGCGCGGCTGAACGCGCGCGACAGGTCCTTGACCGGGTGCATCAGGGGGACATCGAGGGCCTGGACCTGCTATACGGCCCGGGCTCGTTCGACTGTATCGTACTGGCCGATATCCTCGAGCATCTACGCGATCCCTGGAGCCTGCTGAAGCATCTGGTCCCGCTGCTCCGCGCTCGAGGTCGCCTCATCGCCAGCATTCCCAACGTGCGGCACTGGTCGGTTTTGCGCGGGCTCCTGGAGGGCGAGTGGACCTACCTCCCGGCCGGCATCTTGGATCGGGGGCACCTGCGCTTTTTCACTCTGACAAGCGGTCGGGCCCTCCTCGAGGCCGCCGGCCTGGCGGTCGTGGAGGTCCATCCGGTGTGTTCCGGGTTGGTGCCGGACCTGACGCCTTTGATTGACGCAAGCCACGCATTGTCGCTCGACCCCTCGACCCTGGCCGAGGAGGCCCGCGTGACCCAGTTCCTCTACGTCGCTGAGCGTCGGGGATGAATGCGGCTGAAGCAGTTGACCTTTCTGTCATCATCGTCAACTACAATGTTGCCCCACTCGTCCTGAAGGCCGTTGCGTCGCTGGAGGGACAGAGGTTCGCCGGACAATCTGGGGGCGACGGACGTCTCGAGATCCTGGTGATCGACAACGCCTCGTCGGCTGACGATCTTGCGTGCCTGGAACAACTGCCGTCTTCGGTCATCCTCGTGAGGAACGACCGAAACGTGGGCTTCGCCGCGGCCAATAACCAGGGCATCCAGCGCGCCGCCGGCCGATTCCTCTGCCTGCTCAATCCCGACACCAGGATGTGGGACGGCGCGCTGGACGCGTTGCTGCAACACCTCTACCGGCATCCTGAGGTCGGCGCGGTCGGCCCAAAGTTCTGGGCCGATGACGAGCGGACCATCCTCCTTCCGCCCGGGGATCCCCCCACCCTCTCCTTTCTGCTCTTGGGGCTGGTGGGGGGTGCCATGCGGACTGTGGCAAAGCGTCACAGCCGCGTCTGGCATCGCCGCGCCATGGCCTTCTGGCGGGGCCGCGCGGCCTGCCCCGTGCCAATGCTGTCCGGGGCCTGCCTGCTGATGCCCAGGGCTGTCATGGACCGTGTGGGAGGATTCGACCCACGCTACTTTCTGTATTATGAAGATGCCGATTGGTGCCGGCGCGTTCGGCGGGCGGGGTATCGCTTGGCCTACGTCCCGGATGCGGAGATCATCCACTACTACAACCAGAGTGCGAAGCAGGATCCCCAGGGCGCCCGAGGACATGCCCTTCGGTCACAGGCCCGCTTTGTAGGTGCCCATTATGGATGGCTGGGGACGCAGGTCTATAAGGCTGCGCAGGCCGTCAGCGGCCGGGTGGCCCGTTGTCGGGCCGCCGGTGCGCTGCAACAGTTCATCGATCTCGGTCGCCCGGAGAAGCCCCCACGAATCCGGTTAACTGATGATCGCGTGCTGGCCCGTGAACTCGCGATCCAGATCGGCTATGACTGGGGCTTTGTGCCATCGGTCGCCGCGTTTGTCAGCGCGGCTGATTTCGAACTCTCGCCTGCCGTCTGGGACCGGATGCAGCCGGGGCGATACTACACCAGGTTAATCGACCCGGAGACCCTTACGCCCCTTGCCCTCTGGTCGTGGGAGAAAGGGTGAGAAGTCTCGGCAGTTCCCCCGGATCTGATCCATCCCCACTTCCTCGATCCTCCGATGTTCCCTGTCCCACCGGAGCACCCTGGCCCCATCGCTAGACGGGGGCACGCCAGCAGCGGATTGGGCGCATGGCCTCAGAGGCAGGTTGATGACCTGAACCCCAGCCGGGATCTTCGCAAACGGCGGGCCGGCTGCCACCTCCAGCGCCCAGCTATTCATGCCGAACAGCTCCGCCCCAAAATAGAGATCCGGGTTGCCGATCACGAGCACCTTTTCCACACCGGGCCTGTAGGCCACGCGCTCGATCGTCTGGACAATCTCCCTGGTGATCCGGGCAGCCTGGATCCACGGAAGGCTGTTGATTGCGAGGAGGCCTGCAAATGAGCAGACGAGGATCAATCCCAAAAATCTGGCGATCAAAACAGGTGCCTTGACGAGGAGTGCGGCTAGGAAGAGGCAGAATGCCACAGAGGGAAGGTAGTAGAGCCTGGCCAGCTCGATCGGCAAGTTTGTCTTGGCCAACAGGCTCAGGAGGGGAAAGGCGAAGACGAGCATGAGGCCCAGGCAGAACCAGGTGCGCCGGTCGATTCTCACGGCAATGACGAGCCCGACGATCGCGAGCAGCAGGATCCAGGAGAGGGGGTCGATCAGCCGCCTCACGGTCTGGCCAACAAGCGCATCCCCTGCCGACGTGAGCAGCGCCCCGCCTGTGGGACGGAGTTGGTAGGCCACCAGGTGAACGATCCCCTTCGGAATTAAGGAGGGGACGAACGGTTCGGTCCCCGTATTTCCGTATTGGCCGATGAGGTGGCCCGTGATCGCTTTTCGAAACACGAAGTAGGCGCCAAGCAGAAGGTAGTATGGGGTTAGGTGAACTGCTGCGCGAAAGGGGGAGCGCTCGGACCCGGAGGCGGAAAAGCACAGCAGGTGAAGTGTCACGGCAAACGGCACCACCACGGCGGTCTCTTTCGAGCCGAGCGCGAGAAGGAATGCCATGAGCGAGAGCATCCGCCACACCGGGCGCTGGCGGTCGAGAAACACGGCAGAGAACAGAATAGAGAGCAGGCTGAAACAGGCCGCGATCAGTTCGGTGCGGCCCACAAGCCAGTAGACGGGCTCGGCATGAAGCGGATGCAGTGAGAAGAGCAGTCCTGCCAGCAGCGCGAAGCCGCCGGCTGGTGAAGGCGGCAAGGCAGCCGCAATCCCATACACCAGGAGACTGTTGACCATGTTGAAGCACAGATTGGTCAGGTGGCCGCCGAAAGGGTTCGGGCCCCAGAGGCTGTAATCGAACGCACCGGAGAGTGTGATCATCGGCCGGTAATAGGAGTGCGTCGGGTCGCCCCGGTAGACGGCGTAGAAGTCGGAGAGGACATTCGGCCAATTGACAGCGGTCCGCTCGGCGTTCAGGAGCGTCACGATATTGAAGTCATCGGACAAGAAATAACCACTGAGCGACGCGGCATAAGCGGCTATGCTGACTGCCGCGATGGCCACAATATCGACTGCCATCCTGTTCCACGGTCGTGAGGACTGCACGCGCTCCTCCGGTCTTCGCCTCAAATTCGCGGCATATTACTCGATATGGGGAGCGTCCGTCAATCCCCGTCGGGCCGCCGACCGCCCCGTTTTGTCCTTGACGCTCTCGGATACCGTCAGTATACTTTCATCCATTGTTTTTACTGAATTCCGCGGCTCAGTCTTGGCTTTCCGGGGGGAGGGATGATGACGGGTCTCCTTGCGCTCTGCCGGCACAGGGTCTTGATTCAGAGTTTCGTCAAGCGCGACCTGCAGGCGCGCTACAAAGGGTCCGCGATCGGTCTGTTCTGGTCGATCATCCATCCCCTCATCATGCTCCTGCTCTATACCTTCGTGTTTTCGACGATCCTCAAGATCCGGCTCGGTGTCGGGGAGGGCACCGAATATTTTGCCATCTACCTGTTTTGCGGCTTGCTGCCGTGGAATGCGTTCGCCGAGGGGCTGAGTCGCTCCACCGGCGTCATTCTGGAGCACGCCAATTTGATCAAGCGGGCTGTTTTTCCCTCTGAGATCTTGCCAGTCTACCCGGTTATCTCCGGGATTGTCAACGAACTGATCGGATTTGGTATCCTCCTGGCGGGGCTGGCCCTGACCGCTCATCCGTTTACCCCTCGAATGCTGGCCCTTCCGGTTGTTCTGCTCTTCCAGTTCGCCCTCACCATGGGGTTGGCCTGGATCATCGCGGGCGCCACGGTCTTCATCCGGGACCTGGGTCAGATGCTGGGCGTGATCTTGACCCTCTGGATCTTCCTGACGCCGATCTTCTATCCGCCTTCATTGGTTCCCGCAGATATGCGGTTTCTCCTGACCGTGAATCCTCTGTATGCCATCGTGGAGGCATACCGAAGCCTGATCCTCAGGGGGCAGGTCCCACACTGGGGGAGTCTCGCCTATTTGGCCCTGTTCGCCGTGGTCGTCTTCGTGGTGGGCTATCGGGCGTTCACTCGGATGCAGCCCGCCTTCGCCGACGTGATTTGATGTTCGCCATCGAGGCCCACCATCTCTCGAAGGCGTACCGGATCTACGCCAACCCTAGAGATCGCCTGAAGGAATACCTGTCTCGAGGCCGTCGGACCTACCACCAGGAGTTCTGGGCCCTCCGCGACGTGAGCTTCCGGGCGGGGGTGGGCTCGACCGTTGGCCTGTTGGGAGATAATGGCGCCGGCAAGAGCACCCTCCTCCAGCTTGTTGCTGGCACCCTGCGGCCCACCTCTGGCAGCGTGGCGTTGAGAGGCCGCGTCTCCACGATCCTTGAACTGGGCGCCGGTTTCAACCCGGAGTTCACGGGCCGGGAGAACGCCCTGATGAGCGGGACCATCATGGGCATCCCGCCACGGGAGATGGAGCGAAGGTTCCCAGAGATCGCAGCGTTCGCGGAGATCGGCGACTTCATCGACCGACCCGTGAAGATGTACTCCAGCGGCATGTACGTTCGCCTGGCGTTTGCTGTGGCCACCAGTGTTGACCCCGATGTCTTGATCATCGACGAAGCCCTCTCGGTCGGGGACCAGTACTTCCAGAAGCGGTGCATCGACCGGATCGAGAGCTTTCGCAAGGCCGGGAAGACCATTCTCTTCTGCTCCCATAATCTCTACCAAATTCGGTTGATCTGTGATGAGGCGATCTGGCTGAAAGAGGGCCGGATCGCCCAGGCGGGCGACGTGTCGCGGGTGGTGGGGGCCTATGAGAACTATCTCAGAGAGCGCGAGCTGCCAAAGGCGGAGAGGCCGGCCCTAGCTGGCGAGCCCAAGGTTTTCCCCTGGGTGTCACGGGTCCTCTTGACCCGAGGTGATGATCCCGTCGAGCGGGACCAGTTCATGACGGGAGACGATCTGGTCATTACGGTTCACTATCAGGTCCCCCAGCCGCCCGCCGTGGTCCATGTTGGCATCGTCCTCTTCAGGAACGATGGGGTCCAATGCTTTGGGACCGGCACCCACGTGGCCGGGGTGAAGCCGCCCACGTCGAGTGGCAGTGTCCGCTTGCGCCTCCCGGCGCTCCCTCTTCTTTCTGGGGACTACGCCGTGACCGTCTACTTGCTTGACGAGCACGGGCTCCATGTCTACGATCAACGGGAGCGGGAGTTCAAATTCCAGGTCGTGCAGAATCTCCAGGCCTTGGGAATCAGCTATCTGGATCACCGGTGGGAGTTAGAGGTGCCGCCTGTTCCTGAGGAGCCACGGCCGTTCCAGCCGGAGGCGGCGGGTGGGTGAACGGCTCGTCACGATTCGGGAAGGTGAGGTCTACCGGGACCCCGCCGGCCGGTGGACCATCCGCCCGTATCGGCCCGGGGATGAGGTCGCGATCTTGAATCTCTTCCGGCGGGTATTCGGTGTCGATCGGTCCCTCGAGCATTGGCGCTGGAAGTTCCAGCACAACCCGGTAGGCCGGCATATCCGGCTGGCGGAAAACTCCAGCGGGGTCTTGGTGGCGCAGTACGCTGGTCTTCCGGCCCTGATGAAGTGGGCGGAGACGACAGTGGTGGCGACCCAGATCATCGACGTGATGGTGGACCCCGGTTTCAGACAGGGGCTGAAGCGGCCGGGCCTTTTTGCGCGCCTCGCCAGTCACTTCATTGAGGGCTACGAGGGGGCTGACCGGGTATCGGTCGGATACGGCTTCCCCACCCCGCTTGCCCTGCGGATCGGCCGAGAGGTCGCCGGCTACACCCCCCTTCATCCTGTTGTGGGTCTCGTTCGAGATCTCGGCCAGGCCGGTCCGAAGGAGTCCGGACTCCCGCGGGGCAAAGAAGGGCCTCCCTGGAACGCCAGGCTTTTTCGGATCGAGGCCGTCGATCGATTCGGCCAGGAGATCGACCGGCTTTGGGAGCTGGTCAGCCCGGAGCTGGCCGTGGCCACGATTCGCACCGCTCGGTATCTCAATTGGCGATATGCTGACTGCCCTGATGTCCGGTACCACAAGTTAGTGGCCGTCCATCGCCTGAGCGGTGCAGTGGCCGCGGTGGCCATCCTGCGACTGGGCGTTCGGGAGCAACCGGTCGCTGCCTTGGTGGATTGGCTGATGCCAAGCCGCTCGGCTGCCGCCGCGGCGGCGCTGATGGCCTGTTGCGAAGAGATGGCGCGGGAGGCGGGAATGGACAGGCTGGAGGCCTGGTTCCCATCCTACACCTGGCCCTATCGCTTCCTCCTGACCCGCGGCTTTCGCCCGGAGCCGACCAGCTACTCCCTGGTGGCCTTGTCCGGAAACCCCGTGGTTTCGCTCGACTGGGCAAAAGATCGGTGGTACTACACGATGGGGGATTCCGATATCTATTGAAGAACGTGCGAGGTGCGAGGTCCGAGGTGAAGGGTTCCGGGTTCAGGGGGGGGCGTTGATGGCGTCTGCTCCTCCCATTGGCTTGACGGCCCCGCCCAGAGGGTCCGTCCTGGTTCTCGCGCCTCACGCAGATGACGAGAGCTTGGGGTGCGGCGGTGCCGTCGCTCTCCACTGCCTCCAGGGCGATCGTGTCAAGGTCGTCTTCGCGACGGACGGGGCGGCCGGAGACCCACTGGGCCATTACGCCAACTGCGACTACCGGGAAGTACGGCGGGCTGAGGCGAGAAAAGCAGGAGAGATCCTTGGGGTGCATGACCTGGTCTTTTGGGAGTATCAGGACGGAAAGCTTTCCGAGGCAAAGGATTTGGCCGACCGATTGGGGAGGCTGCTCACTGCGGAGAGGCCAGACCTGATCTATCGCCCATCGGCTCGGGAGGTTCATCCCGATCACTGGGCGCTGGCGAAGGCTGTCGATCAGGCGCTTGAGAATTATCAGGGTACACTGGTGGCCTATGCCTACGAGATCTGGGCCGTCGTGCAGCCGACCCATGTCCTCGACATCACCGCTGTCTGGGGTGTCAAGTGCAAGGCCATCGAGCAATACGATAGCCAGCTTCGCTACAACGACTACCTCCACAAGGTTTCCGGCCTGAACGCCTATCGCGCCATCCATCTGCCATCGGCCCGGTACGTGGAGGCCTTCGAGGCGGGATAAACCGGCATGCGGATCCTCCAGATCGTCCACGAATTTCCACCGGAGTCCATCGCTGGGACCGAGACCTACTGCGAGGTCCTGAGCCGACGCCTGTTGGAGCGCGGGCACGAGTGCATGGTGTTGGCCGGCTCGAGGCGATCCGCCCCGGAGGCGACCCTGGCCACCGTGGAGCAGGACGGCCTGCTGGTTACCAGGTATTTGAAAGCGGCGGGGCACCCGGACCGGTGGACGGAGGAGTACGATCCGGAGGCCGAGACCCTGATCCGGCACCTGTTGGCCCTTGTCAAGCCGGGCGTTGTCCATGTGCACCACTGGCAGCGCCTGACGAACAACCTGGTGGCGATCTGCGCTGACCTGGGGATCCCAGCCGTTGTGACGATGCACGATGTCTGGACTTCCTGTCCTCGAATTCATCGGATCCGTTGGGACGGGGCCTTCTGTATTGACCCGCCGGCCACTGCCCCCTGCCCGAGCTGCGCCGAATGGGGCCCGTGGCAGGGCGATCAGGAGATCGCCAGCGCGCTGGCGCTACGCCGAGAAATGATGGAGGCGGAGCTTGCCCTGGCCAAGGCGATCATCGCGCCGTCGAAGGCCCAGCGCACGTTCCTCCTCGATCTGCTCGATCTGCCGGGGGACCGTCTGAGCGTCCTGCCGCATGGCAGCCTCCTCACGCTCACGGCTGGGCAGGGACGAGGGGCGCGAGGGGGATTCCCCAGTCGGCCGCTCCAGATCGGCCATTGGGGCTACCTGGTCTACCCGAAGGGGACCCACCTGATCCTGGAGGCGGTGCACAAGCTACGCGATCCATCGGCCGTTCAGATCCACTTGATCGGAACCGCGATAGAGCAGGAGTACGAGCAACGGCTCCGGGAGCTTGCGCGAGACATCCCGGTCCAGTTTCACGGCGCTTATCTACCGGCTGACCTGCAGACCTTCGACCTCGATCTCGTGGTCTTCGCCTCTATCGCCAGCGAGTCTTATTCATTTGCTCTAGATGAGGCGTTGCGCCTGGGGCTGCCGGTCCTTGTGTCAGACCGCGGCGCCCCCCCGGAGCGGATCGGGGCTGCCGGCCGAACATTTCGGGCAGGAGATGCGGGTGATCTGGCCCGGCGGCTCCAGGAAATCCTGGATACGCCGGAGGTGTTGGATACGATGCGCAGCAACGTCCGACCTGATACACTCTTTTCAATGGAGGCCCATGTCGTCATGTTGGAGAAGATCTACGAGGATGCCGGCCAGGACAACGAGGCGAAGCGAGAGTCGCCCACCCCCTACCTGAAGTTGATCGCGCACGCCAAACAGCAAGTCCGGGAGCGGGAAGCCGTTCTTTCCGATCTGCAGCAGCGACTTGAGCAGGCGGAGCAGGCGATTCACGACAAAGAGGCCCTCTTGCACCAGGCGATTCACGACGAGGAGACCCTCCTACAAGGAAAGGAGATGCTCTTACGGGAGGCCCAGCAAAGCCTCGAAATCCTGCAGGGAGATTACGCAGAGCTGGAGGCCCGCCTGCTGGACCTGAGGCGGACCCCATTGTTTAAGATTCAGGAGATGTTGACGAAATTGTCCGGCCTGCCGGAATATCTCCTCCGGGAGGGGCGGCGCAAGATTTTCAGCAGGGAGTCGTCGTCACTGCAAAAGTGGCGGGTCTGGCTGCGCCGTTCGAGTAGTTACCTGGAGGTGCTGGCATATCTCCTCCGGAAGGGGCGGCGCAAGATTTTCAGCAGGGAGTCGTCGTCACTGCAAAAGTGGCGGGTCTGGCTGCGCCGTTTTTCCGAGGAATACGCCCGACTCCGTCTTTGGCATCGCGAGGACACAGGGGTTAGGGTTGGCGGCCCCCTGACGGCGTATGACGCGTACATTGAGAACAATCGGATCACGCCGTGGCTGTGTAACGCGCTTTCCTGCGCGGTGCGAACGTTCGAGTACGAGCCAAAGATCAGCGTTCTCATGCCGGTCTACAATGTCCAGCCAAAATGGCTGAAGGCCGCCGTCGATTCAATCAAGTGCCAGATTTATCCTCACTGGGAGTTGTGTATCGCGGACGATGGCTCTACCATGCCCGACCTGCTGGCGTATCTTCGCAGCCTAGAACGCGATCGGCGCGTCAAGCTGGTTTTCCGTTCGGTCAACGGCCATATCAGCGCCGCCAGCAATTCTGCGGCAGAGCTGGCTACGGGCGACTTCGTTGTTCTCATGGACAACGACGACGTTCTTGCTCCCAACGCGCTGTTTGAGATCGCCCGGCTTCTGCAGGACCATCCCGACGCAGACCTGATCTACTCCGATGAGGACAAGATCGACGAAGATGAACGCCGCTACGATCCACAGTTCAAGCCAGACTGGTCTCCCGAGATGCTGCTTGCCTATAACTACATCAATCACCTCACCTGCATCCGCCGCGAGCTTTTCGAGCGCATCGGCCGCTTCCGCATCGGTTACGAGGGCTCGCAGGACTACGACCTGATTTTGCGGGCCGTTTCCCAGACCGACCGCATTCACCATATTCCCAAGGTGCTCTATCACTGGCGCGCGCTGCAATCCTCTACCGCTTCGGATGCCGCGGTCAAACCCGTTGTCCACACCTCCGGTCGCGCCGCTCTAGAGGACCATCTTAAGAGGGTCGGCATTGCGGCTGAATCGTACGTGCCTGGCTTCGCCCGGCGCTTGCACCTGCCGATCAACCAGCTCGACTGGCCGGACACGGGGCCCTCCGTGGCGATCATCATACCCACATGCAATCAGGGCAAGCTGCTGAAAAAATGCGTGGAGTCGATCCTCACCAAGACCACCTATGTCGATTACGGCATTCTCGTCGTGGATAATGATTCCAGCGACGCGGATACCTTGGAGTACCTCAAAGGACTCCTCAGTAAAGGCGTCCGGGTCGAACGGATTTCCAACCAAGGAAGACCGTTTTCGTTCAGCCGAGTTAACAACCTGGCCGTCCAGCGCGCCGAAGATGAGTTGGTGCTCTTCCTCAACGACGACACCGAGGTGATTGACCCGAAGTGGCTGTCGCGCATGGTGGGGTATCTGAGTTTGCCGGGCGTCGGAGCGACGGGGGCGCGGTTGCTGTCGGCACACGGAACGCTGCAGCATGCGGGTGTCGTGTTGGGCTTGCAAAACGGGATCGCTCCGGGACACGCCTTTTTCGAGCGTCCCGCCGATGAAGTCAGTTATTACTTTCAGGCAGAGATCGCGCGCCCCTGCGCGGCCGTGACAGGAGCGTGCCTGCTGACCCACCGCCGGCTCTTCCTAGAACTGGGCGGGTTCGACGAGGAGCACTATGCCGTCAGCATGAACGATGTGGATTATTGCCTGCGTCTCGCTCAGCGGGGTTTGCGCATAGTCTACGTCGGGGGGGCGGAGCTTCTTCACTACGGATGCCAGACCCGTAGCAGTCAACAAGATGATCCGGCTGAACTCGCCCACTTCCGGCGCATCTGGGGACACGCGCGGGACATCTATTACAACCCGAATCTTTCCAACGTCTGCAGTTACCGCATCGATACTGGGTGCCACCTCGACTACGAGCTCTATCTGAACCGCCCTGTCCGGGCGCTGATGGTAACTCACAACTTGAACCTAGAGGGAGCGCCGAAGTTCATATATGAACTCGCGGCAGGACTAAAGAAGCGTGGGCGGGTTCAGCCGACGATTCTCTCCCCAGTCGGCGGCATTGGGGAAAAATGGTACCGCGATGCGGGAATAGACGTTCGCGTCCAAGAACTGGCAAATTGCCGCAATGTCCTGGAGGGATGGCCGTCTAAAGCCGATTACCAGGCATCCATCGAACGAGTCCTACGACTGATTGAAAAAGAGCAGCCCGATGTCGTCATCGCCAACGTCTTGAACAGCTTTTACGTCGTGGACGCCGCCACCCGCGCGGGAATTCCCTCGATCTGGATCATCCATGAAAGTTATACCCACGAGCTGATGCTGCGGTCGCTCAACGCCTTCGCGTTGCCGTTCTGCGAACGTGCGTTCGCCGATGCCTATCGGGTGGTGTTCGTCTCGACCGACACGATGCGCCTCTATGAGCGCTACAACACCCGACATAACTTCCTCGTCGTGCACAACGGGCTCGATGCCCGATTGATCGACGAATTCGTTGAGCAGATTGACAAGACCGAAGCCGCGAAGATCATCCAGGCGCCAGCGGACAAAAAAATCGTGACGACGGTTGGAACCATCTGCGAGCGCAAGGCACAGCACACCCTCGCCCAGGCGGCCGCTCTCCTGAAGAAAGAGCGCGACGACTTCTGCTGCTACATGGTTGGCTTGCGGGAAGGCGATGCCTATTACTCGGAAAAAGTGAAACGCATTATCCGGGAAAACCATCTTGAGGACTTTGTGAAGCTCGTTCCCGAGACCGATGAAGTTCGTCCCTACTTCCGGGCCGCCGATATCTTTGCCTTCACCTCGCATATCGAGGCGTTCAGCCGAACCATTCTCGAGGCCGAGGCGTTTGGTCTTCCCATTGTCACGACCCCTTGCTGCGGCATCAATGAGCAGGTACGTGAGGTCAATGCGGTGCTGTTCGAAATGTCGGACGCCCCCTCGCTGGCACGGCACATCGCGACTCTTCTGGATGACGACCAGAAGCGGATCTGGATGGGACGGAATTCCCGCAAGGTTTTCGAATACCTCCAGACCTATGATGAGATGCTGGAGCGCTACGAGCGGCTAGTTCTCAGCGCGTGGATGCGCGGACCGTTAAAGAGGTGATTCGAAGTCGGTCATTGGTTATGATCATCCACAGATCGGAAGGAATGGCCCGTATGGGACAAGCCCAGTACTTGCGTGAGGTGCCAACGCATATGGGGTTTCTTGACGACCTTGAACTCGGGCGGGGCTACTTCGATGGGATCGCGTCTGTCGAAGGTGGCTTCCTCGTCAGCGGATGGATGCTCCTACCGGATAAGGAACTCGGTTCTTTGCGCGTGTACTGGAACAGGGAGCTGCTTGGCTCCGCCGATGTTGTGACCCGCCAAGATGTGGCTAACGCCTTCCGGTGGATCCCCCATGCAAACCGGTCGGGGTTTTCGTTTCTTTTTCCCAAGCCGATTGCCGAGACTACGAGGGTTGGTCGGTTTGACTTGCTCGGCTGTCAAGACGGGCGCCCGACCGCCCGGATGAGCACTCTGTTTCGTGCGGATCTCGACACCGCCGTTCCCACTCCCCCGCAGGAGCTGATGAGCATGGTTGCGGCCACAAGGGATGCCTGGTTCTTCAAGATCGGGGGCCTCAAGTCCTTCGGCGAGTTCCTTGATCCGATCTGTCGGCATCGCGAACTCCGCTCTGTCCGTCGCTTGCTCGACTGGGGCTGCGGCTGCGGCCGAGTGGCCGTCCACTTCCTCTCGGAGCCTGACGTCGCAGAAGTGTTTGGGTGCGATGTACATCAAGAAGCCATCCAGTGGTGCGGCGAAAATCTCCGGCCGGGGAAATTCTCGCGCATTGAACCCTGGCCGCCGACGCCTTATGAAGACGCGGCCTTCGATGTCGCCCTTGGAATTTCTGTCTTCACCCATCTTGCGAGAGACGTTCAGAACGCCTGGTTGGCTGAAATGAGACGCATCATTGCTCCCGGCGGGCTTTTCCTGGCGTCCACCCACGGACAGTTTGCCACGAGGTTTGAGTTTCCCGAGACCTTCGCCCAGTTACTTCGTGACGGGATCTTTGATGGGGTTCATGATCCGTCGCTGGGTGGAATCTTTCCCAAAGGATACTACCTAAATGTCTACCAAACACGTGAGTACACCCTGCGTGAATGGTCCAAGTACTTTGAAATACTTGAGTACATCGAACGTGGTTACGGGAATCACCAAGACCTGGTAGTGATGCGGCGCCCAGCGTGAGGCCTGGGGGGGGGGATGGGTGTAGAGGCAGCACCATGAGCCGCAACAAGTTGGAACGGCACTAGTGTTCGGCGCGTAGATGCGCGGACCATTAGAGAGGTGATTCTAATTTGCTAATCATTGGAATGATCCACGTGTCCGATGAATCCGACGATACTTTCCGTCGAGTAGGTATTTCCCTATGCGTCACGAGGCTAGGAGACACGGTGTTCTTCGGGGCATGTGGTATCTTTCTGAGGGAACCGTGGAAGAACTGATCCTCGCGATCAAACGGCGAATCAAACTGGGCAGAGGATAAAGGGGAGAACTGATGTCGGAATGCGTGCTGGTTACAGGTGGTGCCGGATTTGTTGGATCCTTCCTGGTCGATGAACTGATCGCGCGGGGCCATTCAGTAAGGATCTTTGACAGGCTTGAGGTTCAGGTGCATGGGATAGAGAGGCGCAAACCGGGATACCTCAACCCCGATGCCGACTTCATATGGGGCGATGTGAGGGACCGAGAGGCCCTCAAAAAAGCGATCCAGGGCGTGGACGTCATCTTCCACCTCGCGGCAAAAGTCGGAGTTGGCCAGTCGATGTACGAGATCTTTGAGTACGCCGAGGTGAATACCTTAGGTGGCGCAAACCTCCTTGACATCCTCGCGAAGGAGAAGCATCGCGTTCGGAAAGTGGTCGTTGCGTCCTCGATGTCAGTGTATGGGGAGGGTGCCTACTTGTGTAGGCAATGCGGTGATGTCTCCCCAAAGCTTCGTTCGCGCGAACAGCTTAGAATCCGGGAGTGGGAGGTTCGGTGTCCGACCTGTGAGCTAACCGTAGATCCGGTCCCGACCACTGAGCAGAAACCCCTCCTTCCAACCTCCATCTATGCCATTACGAAACGTGACCACGAAGAGATGTTTCTCAGCGTGGGACTGGCTTACAGCATTCCGACCGTCGCCCTGCGGTACTTTAACATCTATGGTCCGCGTCAAGCTCTTTCGAACCCATATACTGGTGTGGCCGCGATCTTTTGCGGGCGGCTTCTGAATCAGAAAGCCCCGATTATCTTCGAAGACGGATTACAGAGTCGGGATTTTATTCATGTGTCAGATATCGTTCAAGCCAATCTGCTGGCGATGGAGAAACGCGAGGCCGACTACGAGGTGTTCAATGTCGGGACCGGTCGGCAGACGACAATTCTCGAAGTTGCGGAGGTGCTGAAGAAGAAGTTAGCGCCTGGGTTGAATATCCAACCGAAGATCGAACACGCGTTTCGACAGGGAGACATCAGGCATTGCTTCGCTGATATCGCGAAGATTCAGAAACGTCTCGGTTTCGAACCCCGGATCCAGTTCGCCGACGGGGTTGATGACCTCGTGCGCTGGGTGAGGGAACAACAAGCAGGCGATACCTTTGATCGTGCCCATATCGAGTTGAAAAACCGAGGCCTGATTAGTTAGGAAACGATGGCAAAGGGCTGCTCGCAAGCGCCCGGTTTGCTTGGGGCGGGAAAGTTGCCTCGCCTTCGGCTCACTGTAGCCAGCCAGTCCGGCCTCCTGCGATATAGCCGATCGCCGATTGAGGGGCAACGGCAGGCACGCCACACCGTCTTGGACCACCGCCGCGAGAGGGCGAGGGTGAGCCGGATCGGCCAGCCTGCTCATCACGGATGTCGAGTTCAATCAGGGACGTGATACTGGGCGCGCACGTATGACTACGCTCCTGATCGGCGCCAACGGGCAGTTGGGAAGCGAAGTGCGGCAGGTGTTCAACGATTACGACCTGGTGCCGCTGACCCATGCTGACCTGGAGCTGACGGACCGCGCTCAGGTGACCGAAATCGTTGGCAAGTACCGTCCCGCCCTGATCATCAATACCGCTGCGTACAATCGGGTCGATGAGTGCGAGGACTACCCGGAGCGAGCCTTCGCCGTCAATGCCCTGGCGGTAAGGGACCTTGCGCTCGCCGCCAAAGCGGTCGAGGCGGCCCTGGTCCACATCAGCACCGATTACGTCTTTGACGGGCGTCAGCATCGCCCCTACCGGGAGGCCGATCCGCCGGGCCCCCTGAGCGTGTACGCGACCTCCAAGCTGGCGGGGGAGTACTTCATCCGGGCGATCCACGAGCGGCACTTCGTGATCAGGACCTGTGGGCTGTACGGCCTGGCGGGCAGCCGCGGCAAAGGGGGCAACTTCGTCGAGACGATGCTCCGGCTGGCCGAAGAGGGGAAAGAGATTCGTGTCGTAGGGGACCAGGTGCTGACCCCGACCTCGGCCAAGGAGTTGGCCCGGAAAGTTAGAGTACTGGTCCAGACAGGTGCTTATGGCCTCTACCACATCACCAATCAGGGGGAATGTTCGTGGTTTCGGTTCGCCCAGGCGATTTTCGAGCTTTCTGGCATCCGCCCGGTTCTCACCGAGACGACCAGCGCCGCCTTCGGCGCCCGCGCCAATCGACCGGCCTATTCTGTCCTCGACAATACGAACCTGCGATCACTCGGCCTCGATGACCTGCGTGACTGGCGAGACGCCCTCAAGGAGTATCTGGTAGATCGGGACCGGGCTAGAGGTGGGTTAGACTGAGATTGTGGAGGGACCCCCGGAGTCCGGAGAATGCGCCCAAGGCTACCTCAGCGCGCCTTTGCGATTACCGTGTCGATAGAGTTCCTTCTTGATACTCACGTACCTGAGTATTAGAGTGTTATTGGAGGTGACGGTTTCATGCGCACGACCATTGAACTGACGGACGACCAACGGGCGAAGCTGCTGGCGCTGGCCGCTAAGCGACGGCTCCGAGGGTACTCAGCCCTGATTCAGGAGGCGTTGGAACGCTACCTAGAGGAGGCGCCGGACAGGGGGCGGACTATGGCGGGAGCGAAGGCGGGGTGGGCCGCCAGGAAGGTGCGAGGTTATATTTCGGAAACGGAGGCCGAGCGGATGCGGCGACGCATCGAAGCGCTCTGGAAACGATGGCGATAAGCTTCGTCCTGGACAGCGATGTGTTGATCGACCTGTTCGCTGGCCGCGAGCCCGCAGGGACGGTCGTCCCGAACCTGCTAGAGATGGACTTAGCTGGCACGACGGCCGTCACCGTCTATGAGCTATACTCTGGTGCGGGGCGTTCGAGAGATCGACGGGGCCTCGACGAGTTCCTGGCAACCCTGACGATTTTTCCCTTGGACGCCCGATCGGCGCGGCACGCTGGGGCTGTGGACCTGTCTCTCAGGAGTAAGGGCCAGGCGATTAATCCGGGCGACAATCTGATCGCCGGCATCTGCCTGGCGCACGATAAGGTGTTGGTCACGCGGAACATCAGCCCCTTCCAACGAGTAGCCGACCTTAAAGTTGTCACCCTGAAGGAAATCTCCGGGTAGGTTGGGGAGTGGGGGGCAAGGCTCACTCTCGCCTGCGAGCCGTCATCGGTAAGCCGTTCCCGGCCGTCCTTCTGGCAACGATCTCGCCCCGGTCCCATCCTACAGGCATTGTCTGTCGGAACGGCCTCGCCTTGACAATGGCCGGAAAACCGTGCTAAGAGGGGTGCAATCGTCCTCTTGAGAAGTCGGATCCCCCGATTGACGTTTGGTGGTAATGGACATCTGCTGTTGACAGGGAGAAGCGATTGTGTCTACTCCCCGGGTGGCGGTCGGGATCATCAATTACCATGACTACCGTCATTTGCCTGTCTGCCTGGACAGCGTGAAGCGGCAGAGTCTCAGGCCCGATCGTATTATTCTGCTCGATAACCAAACCAGCGCCCACGAAATCGGGTCGATTGCGAGCGCCTACCCGGAGGTGGATCTCCTGCTATTGCGGGAGAACCTGGGTTACAGTGGCGGAGCCAATCGGATCATTCGGGAAACGGGCGGGGGTGAATACATCTTGCTGCTCAATCCTGATGCAGTCCTCGACCCTCGATGTTTGGAAGAGATGGTCCTGGCGATGGAATCGGCTCCGAGCGTGGGCTCCGTTGGTGGCAAGCTCCTGCTGGGCGATTCTAGACTCGACGGTGGGCCAGCCGGCAAAACGCCACGCCTCCTGGACAGCACCGGTCACCTCATTTTCCGAAGTCGGCGAATCATCGACAGAGGATATGGGGAGTTGGATGTGGGCCAGTATGAAACGCCTGAGGAGGTCTTCAGTATCTGCGGAGCGGCCGTTCTCCTCCGCAGGGCGATGCTGGAGGAGGTCCAGATCGATGGGGAGTACTTCGATGAAGACTTCTTCGCCTACAAGGAGGATGTGGACATCTGCTGGCGGGCCCAATTGCTGGGATGGGGCTCTTTCTACACCCCCGCGGCGACCGCCTATCATCTGAGGGGATGGAGCCGTCGAGATGACCGTCGGAAGGTGCCCTGGATCCGGAAGTATCACTCCTTCAAGAATCACTACTTAATGATGATCAAGAATGAGATTCCTGCCCTGTTCTGGCGCGACATCTTGCCGATCCTCTGGCTGGGCATGGGGGCGATCGGCTACATCTCCATCATGGAGCCCGCCCTCTGGAGGTCCCTGCTGGATCTTCGGAAATACATGCCCAGGGCCCAGTACCACCGTCGGATCATTATGAGGCGCCGCCGAGCCTCTGCGGAGAGGATGGGCCGATGGTTCGTCTAGGTCGATGAGCCTGGCCCGGCGCGCCAGCCTGAATATCGGCTTCAAGGCGTTGGGTGAGCTTAGCCGGTTTGCATGGGCCGTCCTACTCATCCTGGTGGCCAGACGTCTAGGGGGCGAGTCGTTTGGACGGATCTCCTTTGCCTACTCCTTTACCTACCTCTTTGTGTTGCTCACGGATTTCGGTCTGAACATCCTCCTGGTCCGTGAGGTGGCACGAGATAGGGGCGCGGCCGCCTGTTATCTCGGGAACCTCCTTTCCCTCAAGCTCCTCTCTGCCCCTGTCGCATTCGGATTGATCGCGGCGGCAATTGTGCTGTCGGGTTATTCCGCCGAGGTGGTGGTAGTTGTCCTGCTCTTCGCGGGGGTGAATCTTGTGCGGGGGATTTTGGAGCTATATGGTGCCGTATTCAGCGGTCTTGAGGTGATGGGGCGTGAGGCCGCCCTAAAAAATCTGCATCAGGTCTGCCTCCTACTCTCGGGAGGGATCGCCCTGGCCCTTGGATGCGGTCCATTCGGGTTGGCGGTCGCTCTTCTGATCGCGAGCATCCTTGTCGTCGTCATCGGATCCGAAATGGTCCGGCGCACCATCCCATTGTTGCGCCCACTATGGGATGGAGGCCTCTGGCTGGCGCTGCTGCGGCGAGCCGTTCCGGTAGCGATGACCAGCATCTTCATCGTCCTGTACAATGAGAGCGATATCGTCCTCCTTAGCTACCTCGGGCAGGGGGAGCGCGAGGTCGGCTGGTACGCGGCGGCAAGCAAGATCCTGAAGATGCTCCAATTGATCCCGATGCTCGTCGTCAGCGGCGTCTATCCGGTGTTCTCCGACCTCGCCGGAAGACTAAAGGGTGCGCTTAGCACAGCCTATCGCGGGACCCTGAAGCTCCTTTTGGTAATCGCGATCCCGGTCGCGATCGCGGTTGCCGGCTTTGCCGAACCCGTGGTCCGATTGATCTACGGGGAGGGCTTCGCCCCGGCTGCGCTGCCGCTTGGCCTTCTGGCGTACTCGATCCCATTCCTCTATCTGGGGTATGTCCTCGTGAACGTCCTGGTCTCTTCGGATCACCTGACGTGGGCCGCGCTGGCCACAGGCGGCGCGGGCGTCTTGAACATCGCGGTGAACCTTTTGCTCATCCCTGTCTTCGGAATCGCCGGCTCGGCCCTCGCCGCAATCGCTGCACAAGCCAGCTTAGTCGTCATCGGTGGAATTGCGGTGGAACAGACCGTCGCCCAGTCAAGATGGGTCCAGCTTGCCTTGAAACCCATAGTGGCGGGCGCTGCCATGCTTGCGGCCATTGCCCTGGTCGGGCGGACAAGCTGGGTCGTCGCGTTCCTCGCCGGCCTTAGTATCTATCTCCTCGTCCTCGTCCTGACCGGGGCGCTGCGGGAGGAGGAGTTCCTCGCGGTGAGAAGGCTCTGGCGCGGTGGCGAGCCGAACAGGGTCCTTAAGCGATGACGAGCCCAACCGCTCCCTTTTCCAGGCCGCTGGGGGGCAGGGCCGGACCGTATCAGCTTAACCTTGATGGTCCATCGACCGCTCACGCGCTGGTCCTCCGGCTGGTGGGTCGAGACAAGGCGGTGCTGGAGATCGGTCCCGCCTCGGGATACCTGAGCCGTCGCTTGGTGGAGGCCGGGTGCCGGGTGACGGGGATTGAAGCCACTATGGACGTGGTCCGATGTGCCGAGCAACCGGGCGTCCAGCTTATCTGCGGGTCCGTCGAGGACGAGGGGGTGCTACGGCAGATTCAAGCCACGTTCGACGTCATTGTCCTGGCGGACGTGTTGGAGCACCTGAGGCACCCGGAACAGACACTGATCCGAATGCGGGACTTCCTGAATCCTGGTGGCTATGCTGTTGTCTCCCTCCCGAACATCGCCAACTGGAAAACCAGGGTCGGTTTGCTCTTTGGCCGGTTTGACTATGGTGACGAGGGGATCCTGGATCGGACCCACCTCCGCTTCTTCACGAAGCGGAGTGCCGAGGCGATGATTCGGGAGGCCGGATACGAGGTGCTCGAATTCCATCCCGGCGCCACACGAATGCCAGGGATCTTTCTCAAGGTGTGGCCGACCCTCTGTGCGGTCCATTTGGTTTTCAAGCTCGCGCCGCGACGAGACGGGCCATGATCGCTGAGCCGAGGGTCGCCCTCGTCCACGACTGGCTGACCGGAATGCGAGGGGCGGAGCGCTGCCTGGAGGTCTTCTGCGAGCTCTTTCCCCGGGCGGATCTCTTTACCTTGCTTCACATCCCTGGAAGCGTCTCGAGCATTATCGAGTCGATGAACGTGAGTACATCCTTCATCCAGCGGCTCCCGTTCCTCCAACAGAAATACCGCTACTACCTCCCCTTATTTCCAGCAGCTATCGAACGCTTTGACCTGCGCGGCTACGACCTGATCTTGTCCAGCAGCCATTGTGTTGCCAAAGGGGTGAAAAGACCTCCTGGTGCTCTTCACCTCGCGTACGTGTACACCCCCATGCGGTACATTTGGGATCTTCACGACGAGTACGTTGCGCCTGCGAGGATGGGCGTGTTGTCGCGCACTTTGCTGCGCGCCGCAGCTCCTCGCCTCCAGCGATGGGATCTGGCCTCCAATAGCAGGGTTGATTACTTTATCGCTGTCTCTGGACATGCGGCCGCTCGAATCAGACGACACTACGGCCGGGAGGCGGAAGTGATCTACCCCCCAGTCGATATTGCTAGATTTTACCCTTCGAAGGAGGTTGAGAACTATTACTTAGTGGTGTCGGGCTTTGCGCCTTACAAGCGGATTGACTTGGCCATCGAGGCGTTCAATCGATTGGGACGGCCACTGTGGATTGTCGGAGGAGGGCAGGAAGACCGGCGCCTTCGGCGCCAGGCCGGCCCCGGTATCAGATTTTTGGGCCGACTCCCCGATCCGGACATCGCCGAGCTCCTTGCGCGATGCAAGGCCCTTGTCTTTCCTGGAGAGGACGAGTTCGGCATAGTTCCCATCGAGGCCATGGCCTCCGGCCGACCGGTCATCGCCTATGGGCAGGGCGGCGCCCTGGAAACAGTCGTCCCGCTGAACGGTTCCAAGTCACAGGTTTCAGGTTCCAGTTCGAAAGACTCTCTCGACTTGGAACCCGGAACCCGGCACCTGGAACTCGGCGCGCCAACGGGCGTCTTCTTCTACGAGCCGACATCCGAGTCCCTGGTTAACGCCCTCCGCCTGTTCGAGGAGCATGAAGGGGTGTTCCAGACGGAGAGGCTCCGAGAACATAGCCTCCAGTTCGATCGGGCGATCTTCAGGGCACGGATTGAATCGTTCATTCAGAGGATGTCCAAGGAATGGAGGGAAACACATCCACTCGCTGAGAGGCCAGTCGCTTCATGTTGAAGGAACGATTGGAGAATCTCAGGCGGGTAGTCATCACGCTGGACCTGATTCTTACGGCGGCCTCGTTGGTGATCGCGTACCATCTGAGGGATTTTCTGTTCCGTGGATACCGAGCGCCGCTCTACCCGTTGTCGACGTACCTCTGGCTGCTTGTCGTCATTCTCCCCTCGTGGTACTTCTCCCTCAATCTGGCAGGGGCATACGTCTTAGAAGAACCCAGATCACGGCGTCGAGTGGCTTGGGATATCGCCAAGGGGGTATCGTTGGGGATCGGTTTCTACGGCGCCGTGACATTCCTTGTGCGCATCTATTACGTTAGCCGGCTGTTCATCGGGCTATTCGCCATCACCGATTTCTTGCTCCTCACCTCCGCTCGCCTTGTGATCTCCGCCGCCCTCGAAGCCTATGCGAGGAAGGGTGTGTACTGGAAGGCGATCCTCATCTTCGGTGCGGGCGAGAAGGGTCGGACCCTCATCTCAACCATCCAAGCCCACCCAGAATGGGGACTGCACATCGTGGGGTGCCTGGACCTCGATCCTGCAATGGTAGGAAAACAGGTGCTAGGCGTTCCCGTTCTAGGGACCTCTTCCGACCTCGGCGACGTGCTTCAGAAGGAGGTCATCGATGAGGTGATCTTCGCCCTCCCATTAGACTCTCTCCATGAGGCCATCAGGTTGATAACTGTTTGTGAGGAGGTCGGCGTGCGCAGCCGCATCCTCACCGATTTCTATCGACCTGCCATCGCCCGGATGCACTTCGATGAGTTTCAAGGGATCCCCATGGTGAGCTTCAGTCCCACGCCCATTCAGCACGAGATGCTGTTCTGCAAGCGAGTGGTGGATCTACTTGGTTCCTCCATCGCCCTCGCCCTTCTCTTTCCGGTCGCCATCTTGATCGCCCTCGCCGTCAAGCTCACGACGCCTGGCCCTATATTTTTTATTCAAGAGCGCTGTGGTCTCAACGGGCGCCTGTTCAAGCTGCTGAAATTTCGTACCATGGTTCGCAACGCCGAGGAGCTGAAAAGCAGCTTGAGTCCCTATAATGAGATGTCGGGACCGGTGTTTAAGATGAGAGATGATCCTCGGGTAACGTTCGTCGGGCGGTTCTTACGCAAGTTCAGCCTCGATGAGCTGCCCCAGTTGATCAACGTGCTCAAGGGCGATATGAGTTTGGTTGGGCCACGCCCCCCAACGCCCGATGAGGTGCGGAAGTACGACCGCTGGCAGCGGCGACGCTTGAGCATGAAGCCGGGGCTCACGTGCCTCTGGCAATGCAGCGGCCGCAGCCGAGTCGATTTTGATGAGTGGATGAAGCTCGATTTGGAATACATCGATCGGTGGTCGTTAGGCCTCGATCTTAAGATTCTCCTCAAGACGATTCCTATGGTCATTCTGGGGATCGGCGCCCGATGAGCTTTTGAGCGTCTCCGTTCCAGGGGAAGTGGGGCTGCGAGGTCGGATCATGCGCGGCTTGTCGTGCTGGGCGAGAGACCCTGACACCATCACCGGACTTTCGTATCCTGAGGGTGGCCCCTCAGGTGGCTCCTGCGGAAATACCACCGTCAGCGAGGAATCCACCTGGATAAGGATGGGATGTCTCCGACGATGGCCATGACAAGACGAAACGCTTCGCTGAGATACAAGAAGGCTCCCGGGTACTGCGCCTTTGGGACAAGGACGCGCCGGCGGATGCTGACCTGATGTTGGAGAAGATCGCCGAAGGGGTCACCGACGCTTACCAGAGCCCTCTCGCTACAGGGCGGAGAGGGAAAGAAACAGCCAAACAAAAGCCTGAAGAACCTCTACAAGGAGACACGTGAAGATTTTAGTCACGGGAGGGGCTGGGTTCATCGGATCGCACGTGGTGGATGCGTTGGTGCGAGAGGGCCATCAAGTCGTTGTCGTGGACGACCTCTCGATGGGCCGGCGGGAACAGGTCAGTCCAGCCGCTCGCTTCCACCAGGGGGATATCCGCCAGCGAGACGCCATTGGGGAGGTGTTCCGAGCTGAACGCCCGGAACTGATCAACCATCACGCGGCCCAGGGCAACCTGCGGCGATCCATGGAAGAACCGTCATTCGACGCCTCCGTGAATACCGTGGGTTCGTTAATCCTGCTCGAGCTGTCCCTGGCCTATGGGGTCAGGAAGTTTGTCTACATCTCGTCGGGCGGGGCGGTCTACGGCGAACCGCAACGTCTGCCCGTGGACGAGTGTCATCCGATCCGCCCGCTCTCCGCCTATGGGGTGAGCAAATACAGTGTGGAGCAGTATCTGGATCTTTTCGGGGGCGCATCAGGGCTGGACTATACGATCCTGCGGTATGGCAATGTCTATGGCCCGCGACAGGACCCCCGGGGCGAAGCCGGCGTCGTGGCGATCTTTAGCAGGCAGATGCTCGCCGGCCAGCGTCCCACGATTTTTGGCGACGGCACCAAGACTCGGGATTATGTGCACGTGGACGACATCGTTCGGGCGAACCTTCTCGTTATGGGGGAGACGCGGGCCGCCGGTCGGGTCTACAACCTGGGTCTCGGGCGCGAGGTGAGCGATCGGCAGATATTTGAGCTGGTACGATCGGCGGTGGGCGTCACGGTGGAGCCGACTCTGGCGGCCAAACGTGCGGGGGAGATCGACCGGATTTGCCTCGACGCCTCACGCGCCAAGGCTGAGCTCGGCTGGGAACCGACCATCCCACTCGAGGAGGGGATCGCCCGCACGGTAGCGTTCTATCGGGGTGAGGAGGGATGGGTTCGTAAAAGAGATTGAATTTTCCTGCAAGTTGCGATAGCCTAAATAGGTTAAATTTCAGGATTTTCCTTACGAGAGGTGTGACTATCTGGTACCAGGAGATTTTGGCTCGTTTTCCTGACCAGCAGCTCCTCGTCCTTGGGGATATCATGGTGGATGAGTATATCTGGGGCAGCGTCTCCCGGATCTCTCCAGAGGCTCCCGTCCCGGTTGTGGAGGTGAAGGGTGAAAGTTTCCGCCTGGGGGGAGCGGGCAACGTCGCCGCCAATATCCGATCCCTGGGTGGAAGAGCGATCTTGGTGGGAGTGGTCGGCAACGACCCGCCGGCGGAGCGACTGATTGATCAGCTCGAGGCTATTGGAATCAAAGGGGACGGGGTGGTGGTGGACCGGACCCGCCCGACCACGATCAAGACGCGGGTCGTGGCTGGCAGCCACCAGATCGTGCGGTTCGACCGGGAGAGCGCGCTGGACATGTCGAAGGAGGCAACAGAGCGGCTGCTGGAGGTCGCTGCGGAGCGCCTTCAGGAGGCGGATGGCCTGCTCATTTCGGATTATGCGAAGGGGGTGATCAGCAAGCTGGTGGCCAGACAGATCGTCCCCCTCGCTCGACGGCGAAAGAAGATCATCGTTGTCGATCCGAAAGTGCACCATTTCCACCTCTACAAAGGGGCGACTGTGGTGACCCCCAACTATCACGAAGCGGCGGCCTTTGCCCGTTTCCGCCTGCGTGAGGAGCAGGATCCCCAGGAGGTGGGGCGCGAGCTTCAACAGAAGCTTAAGGTCAGCGCCGTTCTGGTGACCAGGGGAGAGCAGGGGATGTCACTCTTCGAGGAGAATCGTGTGACCCACATCCCGGCGGTGGCCAAGGAGGTCTACGACGTCACAGGGGCAGGAGACACCGTGGTCGCCGCGCTGGGCCTGGCGCTGACATCTGGTGCCTCCCTGAAGGAAGCTGCCGTAATCGCTAACCATGCGGCTGGTGTGGTGGTCGGGAAGATGGGGACCGCGACCGTCAGCCGGCAGGAACTGCTCGACGCAATGAAGGAGAGGGTCTAGGGTCAAGGGTAGAGGGTTGAGAAAAGAAAAATCCTTACTCGACCCTGTACCCTAAACCCTCTACCCTGCTCTAGAAAGGAGGTGCGATGCCGACGAAATTCATCTTTGTGACGGGCGGGGTCCTGTCGTCGCTCGGCAAGGGGCTAGCCTCGGCCTCCATCGGCTGTCTGCTGAAGAGCCGTGGCTTCAAGGTGACCCTGCTGAAGTGCGACCCGTATATCAATGTGGATCCCGGGACCATGAACCCATTTCAGCACGGGGAGGTTTTCGTCACCGATGACGGCTCCGAGACCGATCTTGACCTGGGCCATTACGAGCGCTTCACCGACCTTGTTCTGACCAAGGCCAACAATGTCACCACGGGTCAAATTTACTACTCGGTCATCACGAAGGAGCGCCGCGGCGACTACTTGGGCGGTACCGTCCAGGTGATTCCCCATATCACCGATGAGATCAAGCGCGCGATCCACCGCGTGGCGACGGGTGTGGACGCGGTGATCGTGGAAGTGGGCGGGACGGTCGGCGACATCGAGAGCCTGCCGTTCCTCGAGGCCATCAGGCAGTTTAGGGGGGACGTCGGGAAGGAGAACGTCCTTTATATTCACCTGACGTTGGTCCCCTACATCGCGCCAGCTGGCGAACTGAAATCGAAGCCGACGCAGCACAGCGTAAAGGAGTTGCTCCAGATCGGGATCCAGCCAGATATCCTGCTGTGCCGGACGGATCGGTTCCTCCCCAAAGAGTTGAAGGCCAAGGTCGCGCTGTTCTGCAACGTCTCCGAAAAGGCCGTCATCACCGCTAAGGACGTCGCCAGCATCTACGAGGTACCGCTGGTCCTGCACAGTGAGGGGCTGGATGCTATCATCGTGGACATGCTGGGCCTGCCGAAGACCGAGGCAGATCTCGCGGCATGGGAGGTCGTCGTCCGCAAGGTCAAGGAATCCACGGCCAGCGTGACGATCGCTGTGGTCGGGAAGTACCTGGAGCTGAAGGACTCGTATAAGAGCTTGACTGAGGCCATCATTCACGGCGGCATCGCCAACGACTGCCAGGTTCAGATCAAGGCGGTGGACGCTGAGAAGGTGGAGCGCGACGGCCCGAAGGAGCATCTGCACGATGTCTCAGGGATTTTGGTTCCTGGAGGCTTCGGGAGCCGCGGGATCGAAGGGAAGATTGCCGCCATCACCTTTGCCCGCGAGGAGCGTGTCCCATTCCTTGGGATTTGCCTGGGGATGCAGTGTGCCGTCATCGAATTTGCCCGACATGTCTGCGGCCTGCAAGGTGCCAATAGCCGCGAGTTCGATCCGAACACCCCGCATCCGGTCATTGACTTGATGGCCGAGCAGCGAGGTATCACCAACCTGGGTGGGACCATGCGACTTGGAGCCTACCCGTGCCGTGTCGTCGTGCCGTCCGTGGCCTACCAGGCCTACGGGACCGATGAGATCAGCGAACGACATCGACATCGTTACGAGGTCAACAACGATTACCGGGATATCTTGGAGCGTCACGGCATGCGACTTTGCGGATATTCGCCCGACAACAAACTGGTGGAGATGATCGAACTCCCGGATCATCCCTGGTTCGTTGGCGGACAGTTCCACCCTGAGTTCAAATCGCGCCCTAGGCGGCCTCAGCCGTTGTTCCGGGAGTTCATCAGGGCTTCGCTGGCACGGCAAGAAAGCAGGGTATAGGGGACAGGGTATTAGGGTATAGGGTTAAGGGTAGAGGTTCAGTGAAGCCTTTCTCAACCCTATACCCTAGACCCTCTACCCTGATTCTTTCGCACAATGGCATTGACCAAACGGATACGGATCGGTGAGCTGACTCTCGGTGGCGGGGCACCGCTTCTCCTAGTAGCTGGTCCCTGTGTCATCGAGAGCGAGGACCACCTGCTCAGGACCGGCGAGGCGATCAAGGAAACCTGTAATGACCATCAGGTTCCCTTTATTCTCAAGTCCTCGTACGATAAAGCCAATCGTTCATCAGGCCGTTCATTCCGCGGTCCTGGCCTCCAGGAGGGGCTCCGGATCCTCCAGCGGGTCAAGGAGAAGCTGGGTGTGCCAGTTCTCTCCGATGTCCACGAAGTGGACCAGGTACTCGCCGCTGCGGAGGTCCTGGACATCATCCAGATCCCGGCCTTCTTATGCCGCCAAACCGATCTCCTCCTTGCGGCTGCGCGGACCGGCAAGCCGGTCAATGTCAAGAAGGGGCAGTTCCTGTCGCCATGGGATGCAGGCAATATCGTCGAGAAGCTGCGGTCCGCGGGCTCAGAGGAGATCATTCTAACCGAGCGTGGAACGAGCTTCGGATACAATAACCTGGTGGTGGACATCCGTTCGCTTCCGGTCATGCGCAGCCTCGGCTATCCGGTGTTGTTCGATGCCACCCACAGTCTGCAATTGCCCGGGGGGGCGGGTCAGGTCTCTTCGGGGCAAGCTGAATTCATCCCGTACCTCGCTCGTGCTGCGGTGGCGGCAGGGGTTGATGGTCTCTTTATGGAGGTCCATTCCGACCCGGCGAACGCGCCCAGCGACGGGCCAAATATGCTTCGGCTCGATGCGCTCCCGGGACTCTTGAGGCAGGTGATCGGGATTCAGCGGGCGGTGGCGCCTTACATCAACTTTTAAGAGAGGGTCTAGGGTTAGGGTGAAGGGTCTAGGGGAAATGATGAGTGAAGAATCTTTCTCTCACCCCTAAACCCTCATCCCGAGAGGCATGCAAACCCCCATTCAGCAGTTCATCCGCCTCCTTGAATACGCCGCCCCCTATCGGGCGCGGGTCATCCTTGGCATCTCTTGTCTCTTCCTCATTGCCATCCTCAATGCCGTCTCCATAGGGTCGCTCCAGCCGATCTTCGACGGCCTCTTTGCCGGGGAGGGACCCGGTTCCGGGATCAGCCTCCCGGGCCCGGTCAAAGCGGCGCTGGGTGACCGGCTGGTCCAGTTCCAGGAGTTCCTCCGAGCTCATCAGATCAGCGTCCTCACCTTTATCGGAGCCGCCCTGTTTCTGGTCTTTCTGGCCAGAGGCGCGCTAGCCTATCTGCAGCAACTCCAGATGCGGTACGTCTCGGAGCGGGTCCAGCGGGACATCCGGAACAACCTCTACGGGCACCTGCAGGCCCTATCCCTTGGCTTCTTTACCCGTCGCTCAACGGGCGAGATCATGTCTCGTCTCAGCTCCGATGTGGAGAGCCTTGGCGACGCCTCGACCGAGCTCTTCCGGAACGCCCTCAAAGAGCCGCTCAACATCGTGGGACTCATTGCCTTGCTTTTCCTGATCAAGTGGCAGCTCGCGCTCCTCTCCCTCCTCGTCCTGCCGGTGGCCATCCTCCCCATCGTGAAGTTCGGGGCGAAGATCCGTCGCAGAGGAACACGGGTCCAGGAGCGGCGCGCGGAGCTCAACACTATCCTCCAGGAAACCATCTCCGGCATCAGGATCGTGAAGGCCTTCGGCATGGAGGAGTACGAGAAGGGACGGTACTGGGAGGCGAGCGACCAGGTCTTCAGGGCAATCATGCGGATCGTCAGAGTTGACGCGCTCACCTCACCGGTCCTTGAGATCCTCGGGTCGGTGGGGATCGTCGTTGCCGTCTGGGTCGGCGGCTACTTGGTGTTTAGCAGGAGTCTCACCCCCGGAGCCTTTATGGCCTTCCTCGGGGCCCTGGCGTCCCTCTATCAACCGGTAAAGCGGATCAGCCAGATCAATAACAATATTCAGCGCGGCATGGCGGGCGTGGCGAGGGTCTTCGAGCTCATGGACTTCCCGTCGGACGTCGCGGAGCGGCCGGACGCCGTGACGCTCGGGCCGATGCAGGAGGGGGTCCGGTTCCACAATGTCTGCTTCGCTTACGAGTCCGATCGGCTCGTGCTCCAAGGGGTGAGTTTCAGTGCCAAGCTGGGCGAGATCGTCGCCATCGTTGGGAGCAGCGGTGCCGGCAAGACGACCTTGGTCAACCTCATCCCCCGCTTCTACGACCCGACCTCCGGAGTCATCACCATCGACGGGATCGATATCAGCCGAGTCACCATCCGATCGTTACGGGAGCAGATGGGGATCGTCACCCAGGATACAATTCTCTTCGACGACACCGTCTTCAACAATATCGCCTACGGCCAACGCGGGGTCCATCCGAAGCAGGTCGTGGAGGCAGCCAGGATCGCCAACGCCGAGGAGTTCATTCACGCGCTCTCCGAGGGGTACAGCACCAGAATCGGCGAGCGGGGTGTCCGCCTCTCGGGCGGCCAGAAGCAGCGGATTGCGATCGCTAGGGCTATCCTCAAGAACCCACCCCTCCTGATCCTGGACGAGGCGACCTCAGCCCTCGATTCGGAGTCGGAGCGGCTGGTTCAGGAGGCCCTCGACCGGCTCATGCAGAACCGGACCACATTCGTGATCGCTCACCGGCTATCCACCATCATCCGGGCTGATAAGATCCTTGTGCTGGACGCCGGCCTCGTCGTCGAGCAGGGGACCCATGCGGAGCTCATTGCGCGAGGCGGGGTCTACAGTCGGCTGTACGAGATGGAACCGTGGGGCTGAAATAGGATGGCTGAGCTCACGGCAACGGTCATCACGTACAACGAGGAAGCAGCTATCCGGGACTGTCTGGACAGCCTCTCGTGGGTGAAAGAGATCGTGGTCGTTGACTCGGGCAGCCGCGATCGCACCTTAGAGATCTGCCGTCGTTACACGGATAAGGTCTTTACTCATCCGTGGGTGGGTCACGTCGAGCAGAACAATTTCGCTATCACGCTAGCCTCTCACGATTGGATTCTGAGCATCGATGCCGACGAGCGCGTGCCGGAGGAGCTCCGGCAGGCCATCGAAAGGGACCTGTCGGCGCCTCGACATGACGGCTACTGGATCTCCCGCAGGAACTACTTCTTGGGGCGATGGATGCGCCATGGGGGGTGGTACCCCGATCGGGTTCTTCGTCTTTTTGACCGACGGAAAGGACGGTTCGGAGGCGAGAATCCTCACGCCCGGGTGGTGATTGCGAACGGCTCCGTCGGCCTGATCGATAGTCACCTGATCCATCTGACCTATAGGGATTTCTCGCAGTACATCCGAAAGCAGGATTGGTATACGGGGATTTCGGCCGTGGGGCGCGTCAAACATGGCCGACGGCCCGGGTCGGTGACCGGGGCGGAGCTGTTGGTGCGGGCCACGGTGAAGTTCGTCCAGGCCTACGTGCTCAAGGGGGGCTTCCTTGATGGATTTCACGGGCTGATTGCCGCGGTCGGCGCGTCCTATTGGAATTTCATCAAATACGCCAAAGTGTGGGAGCAGGGGCTCCATGAGGGAGCGGGGCCCAGCTCAGGGTGGTCGTGGCCGCCGTATCGATAAGCGGGTTCACCTTCTGCCGGAACGCCGTCATCTTCGATTACCCTGTCGTCGAATCAATTCGATCGATCCTCCCGATCGTCGATGAATATGTGGTGAACGTGGGTCGATCGGACGATGGGACGCTCGACCTTATCCACTCCATTGGGAATCCCAAGATCAGGGTCATCGAAACCGACTGGGACGAGAACCTCCGGCAAGATGGCGTGATCTTCTCTCAGCAGACCAACCTGGCCCTGGGCCACTGTAAAGGGGACTGGGCGTTTTACCTGCAGGCTGATGAGGTGGTGCACGAGGATGATCTCGACTCGGTTTTGCGGTCTCTGGAGCGCGTCCACCCGCGTCGGGAGGTCCTCGGGCTGGTGTTCCGCTACCTGCACTTTCATGGTGACTACTGGTCCATCGATCCTTGGGCCTATCATTGGGAGGTCCGCCTTATACGCAACGATGGGCGGCTCCGGTCCATTGGTGATGCTTGCGGATTCGGGTGCGTCGGTGGTCCCGTGGAGCGCAACCTGAAAGATGGGCCCAGGCGGCGATTGGTGAAGTCGGGTGGGCGGGTCTTTCATTACGGCTATGTCAAGGATCCCACGGTCTTGGTTCTGAAGAAGCGGTATCAAGCATCCCTGCACCACGAGGTGGTCCCGGAACCAGAGCGGAAGATCCTGGCCCGCTCGGCCTGGAAGTTTGAGACCTATGACATCCTGAAAGAGTTCAGGGGAACGCATCCGGCGGTGATGGCCGCCCGCGTCTCTCGGAGCGCCAGAATCGGGCCCAGGAAGAGCCGCTGGCTGAACTGGCGCTTCTATAGGGAGGTCTTCGCTCATGGATTCAAGGGGTGATGGGCTGAAATTGTCGGTACTTGTCATCACCCGCAATGAAGCGGAGAACATCCGGCAGTGTCTCGAGAGTGTGGCGTGGGCGGATGAGATCGTGGTGGTGGATGCCTTCAGCGAAGACGGGACGGTGGAGATCAGCCGGCGATTTACGGACAAGGTCTACCTGAATTCCTGGCCCGGCTTCTCCGCTCAACGGAACTTTGGCCTGGAACGGACGAGCGGAACGTGGATCCTGGTCCTTGACGCTGACGAGCGGGTGACGCCGGAAGCCAGAGATGAGGTTCTGGCCTGCGTCGCGGGGGCAGACCAGGAGAGGGTGGTGGCCTACCAGATCCCACGGAGGAACTATTTCTTCGGCCGGTGGCTGCGCTGGGGCGGGGCGTTCCCCGACCTGCAATGGCGACTCTTCAAGCGGGGATTCATTCGGTATGACGAGACGACCCTGGACACCCCGATCATCGGGGGGGCGACCGCGATCATGCGGAGCCCCATCGATCACCTTACCGGCCGAACCATCCATCATCGCGTCAGGAAGATCGACTCAGAGACGGCCTTCAAGGCCCGAGAGACGTTGGCCCGGCGCAGGCGTATCGGTTTTGCCGATTTGACCATCAGGCCCCTGAGCGCATTCCTGAAGGTTTATCTTCTCAAGCAGGGATTTCGAGATGGTCTCCACGGGTTGGTCTTTGCTGCCCTTTGTAGCTTCCATACCTTCGCCCGCTATGTGAAGGCCTGGGAACTGGGCAGGCAGTGAGGTGCTCTGGATAAGAGATGGTCCGGCCGCATCGTGTCCTCTATATTTATCGTTCGGTCGGTGTGAGCTATGGTGGAGCTCTGGTGGACCTCCTCAACATCGTGGCGCGCCTTGATCCGACGCGCTATGTACCCACGGTCCTCCTTTCTTGCGGGAGTGAGCCCGAGTCCAGGTTCCGTCGCCTCGGGGTGGAGACCGTCTCGCTTTCCATTCCGGCCTTCAGGAAGGGGAAGTCGATTGCTCGGCTCCCGTCCGCGGTCTTGAGGCTGCGGCGACTGCTGCTTGCCAGGAAGATCTCTCTCGTCCACGTCAACGACGCTGACGACGCCGCCATTGCTTCTCTGGCCTGCCGCCTCGTTGGCATCCCCTGCGTGGCCCACATGCGTAGCGAGATGGTGCCGAACAAATTCAGAAAGCTACGGCTGCAGTGGGCCGACCTCTTGATCGCCGTCTCGGAGGGAGTGCGGGGGAAAGCTATCCAAGGTGGGCTGCCAGCAGAGAAGGTGGTGACAGTCTACAGCGGTATCGATCCAAAGAGGGTCGGAGCAGGCGGAGACGGCCAGAGAATCAAGCTGCAGCATGGCATTTCTCCAGGGGCCCTTGTGGTAGGAAGCGTGGGGAATATCGCCCCCAAGAAGGGCTACGACGTCCTCATCAGAGCGCTGGCCAAGGCAAGTGGGGAGATTAGCGACCTGGCCTGCCTCATTCTCGGAGCCGATGATCACGGGCTGCGGGAGGGATTAGAACGGTTGGGAAACTCCCTCGGCCTCCATGGCCAGTTGTGCTTTGCCGGGTTCCAGGAAGAGGTGTTTCCGTACCTTGACGCCATGGATCTGTTCGTTTTGGCCTCGGTCGACGAGGGGTTCGGGATCGTCCTGCTTGAGGCAATGGCCTGCGGCAAGCCAGTAGTGGCGACAAGGGTGGATGGCCCGCCCGAGATCGTGGAGGATGGCCAGAGTGGCCTGTTGGTGCCTCCGAGAGACCCTGAGGCGCTGGCCAAGACGCTCGTAGAACTGCTGAAAGACCCCCGTCGCCGCGCGTCCATGGGGAACCGGGGCCGCGAACGGGTCCAGACTGTCTTCAGCCTTGATTCGCAGATGCAGACCCTAGCCGGTCTTTACGACCGACTGCTTAGTAGGCCGTCAGGGTAGTCCGAAAGGCACGGGTGGATATGAGCGAGACGAATCGCGCGATGCCAGGTGGGCGGGCCGACGCCCGTCAGGACGATCTGCCCCGTCCGATGGCGGTCCCGCTCGTCCACGAGACGGTGGTCAGATTGCTCAGGGGGGAGCCACGAGGAAAGGTTCTCGACGTCCCGAGCGGGGAGGGTGCCCTGGCGCGGGAGCTGATGGCGCTGGGATACGAGGTGGTCTGCGGGGACATCGAACCCTCCCACTTCAAGCTCGCCGACCTGCCGTGTCACTATCTGGACCTGAACAAGGGTCTGCCCTTTCCGGAGGAGCTCTTCGATCTCGTGGTCTGCGTAGAGGGAATCGAGCATATCGAAAATCCCCATCATCTGATCCGGGAGGTGCGGAGGGTGCTGAAGCCAGGAGGCAAGCTAGTCCTCAGCAGCCCCAACATTCTCTCCCTGAAGTCTCGGATGCATTGTCTAAGGCTGGGGTATCCCATTCACTTCGATCTAATGGTCCGGCGGGAGCAGGCAGTTGGCGGAGAGTGCACCGTCAAGCACCTGAACCCGATCAGCTTCCTGGAACTGCGCTACCTGTTGGAAGAGCACCGGCTACGGATCATTGACCTGGAAGTGAACAAGCTCGAGCGGAAGCACCCGTTCTTCTATGGTCTGGTGGAGCGGTTGCTCGTGAAGAAGCGTCTCAAAGGGGACTCCCCAGCCGAGCAATCTGTTCGGGCCGTCCTGAACTCCCGGAAGCTCTTGTTTGGTGAGATACTGATCGTGAAGGCCCAAAAGGTGTAGATCTTTGTCGCCACAACGCACAACGATCCTCTTTACGATCGAGGAACATGACGCTGGTTATTACGGGGGGGCCTTCAAGGATCTGCTGGCGATCCTGGCTCGTCTCGATCGGGACCGGTTTCTCCCTGTGGTGCTGCTGACCGGCGACCAGAGCGTTCGGAAGGTCATCGAAGGGTTGGAGGTTCAGGTGCTCGCCTGCCACCTGCCGCCGTGGCGGAAGGGCCGGTCGTATCCCCTTGTGCCTGTGGCTCTTCTCAGGCTCCTTCGGATACTCGTTCAGGCAAAGGTCGGCTTGGTTCACATCAACGGCGGCTACAATGACGTCCCGTATGTCTCGCTTGCGGCGAGGCTTCTCCGAATCCCGTCCGTCTTCACAGTCCGGGACCCGAATGTCTTAAGGGAGAAGTCGCGCAAGTATCACTTTCGCTGGGTCAAGCAGCTTCTGCTGTGCTCGAAGGCGATGGAGGGGGAAATCACCCGGCAGCGCCTTGTGGGGCCGGACAGAGTTCGGACGATTTACGCCGGGATTGATGTTGAGGCGTTCCGAAGGACCGTTCGCGCCGATGGCGCCGGGGCTGTCCGGCGCGAGTTCGGGATCCCGGCGGATGCACCCTTGGTGGGAGTGGTCGCCAACCTCTCCCCGATCAAAGGGTACGAAGATCTGATCGCCGCGCTCGCGCTGCTGTCCCACAAGGTCGAGGGTCTCCACTGCATCTGTGTCGGCGGGTCCGACCCGGCCTATCGTGGCACCCTGGAGGGTCTGGTGGAGAGCCACGGCCTCGGCCGGTGTCTGGTGTTTGCCGGATATCAGCAGGTCGTCCTCCCGTTCTATGAGGCGATGGATGTCCTAGTCCTGCCCTCACGTTCCGAGGCGTTCCCCTTGGTCTTGCTGGAGGCGATGGCGCTCGCCACGCCGATCGTCGCCACCGATGTCGGCGGGATTCGGGAGGCCGTTGTGGATGGGGTGACCGGCCTCCTGGTCCCGTCGAGGGATCCTCGGCGCCTGGCCGACGCGCTCCTCCGCCTCCTTGAAGATCAGTCGGCACGCCTGAGGATGGGAATGGCAGGCTATGCGCGCGTGAGGCAACACTTTACGATCAAGGCACAGATGGGAGCCCTGGAATCTCTGTATGGGGAGTTGATCGATGGCAAGGCACGCCAGCTCCCCGCTGCTCGGGAGCGCTGTGCTGGCCCTTGACGGCCCGTGGCCGCGGGCACCCGGGCCAGGGGCCGCCATGGCCTCCCGCTGTTGGTCGGGATGGAGTGTTGAGGGGGTTCTGGTAGGGCTGGTCGAGGCCGGCAGCCCTTTCATGGGAGAGCCATGCGTATCGGGATAGATGCAAGCCCTCTGGTCGATTCGCGTGGAGGGATTAGCCAGTACGTCGCCGGTCTGGTACGGCACCTGCCCTCTGCCGGGCCGGATCATGAGTACCTCCTCTACGCGTCGGGGCGGGTGAGGGAGGGAATAGGCATCGCTGAAGGCCTTCCTCAGCGCCTGGTGACGGTCCCCAAGTGGGCGGCAGGTTGGAGGGTGGCCTGGGATCGGATCGATGTGTACCACGGGACCAATTACCGGCTTCGAGGGCGAGGACGACGAGGAGAGGTCCTCACAATTCACGATCTGGCCGCAGAGAGGTTCCCGTCCCTGGTGAAGCGCGGGCGCGCATCCCCAAAGACACGCAGGGTTGCCCGGAGGGCGACAGCGATCATTACCGCGTCGGAGAGCACCGCGCGGGATCTCGTGGAGCTGTATGGGATTCCTCGGCGAAAGATCTCGGTCATCTATAACGGAGTAGCCGAGGTCTTCGCGCCGGCGCCCAAGCAAGAAGCTCGGGAACAGGTGAGGCGGCGGTGTGGGATCGACCGGCCTTTCATCCTGTTTGTCGGGACCATTGAACCTCGCAAGAATCTCCCGTGCCTTATTAGGGCCTATGCGTCCCTTGCGCGGGTGAAGGATGAGTTTGCCCTGGTCATTGCGGGGGAGTGGGGATGGGGAAAACCGGAAGTCGACCGGACGCTGAGCGAGGTTGGAATCGCAGGGGACGTGCACATGATGGGGTACCGCTCCCTCGATGACCTGCGATGGTTGTACTGCGCGGCCGACCTGTTCGTGTATCCTTCGCTTTACGAGGGCTTTGGGCTGCCGCCACTTGAAGCCATGGCGTGTGGGGCTCCCGTGATCACCTCGAGTTGTTCATCGCTTCCCGAGGTGGTTGGGAGCGCCGGGATCCTGGTAGACCCGGCCAGCGTGGAGGAGCTCGCCTCCAGCATCAGCCGTGTTTTGGAGTGCGGAGAGCTGCAAGAGGCCATGAGGCGCCGTGGACTCGCACAGGCGAAGCGGTTCTCTTGGGAGACCTGCGCCCGGGAAACCCTGAAGGTATATGCCGCCGTAGGTGCACGTGGCTGACGTCTGCAGGCGTCCGGTGAGGTTGCTCTGGCCGCGTCACGTCGGTGGCGACGAACCGCAATGTTCCAGGTTCTCCTGAAGTTGGAAGTAAGGGCGAAGGTGGGGCGGCTGATAGGATCAGGCCCAGACTCACCCAGCGAGCTCCAGGTGACGCCGTGCTGGCATCGCTGAGGCTGCTGTCCGGGAAAAGCGGACTCCCTAGGATCCTGGTCATCAAGCTTCGGTACCTCGGGGATGTGCTCCTCAGTACCCCGGTCGTGGCCTCGCTCCGGGCGGCGTTCCCTGGTGCCTTCCTTTCAATGCTCGTCAACCCTGGCACCGAGGCGATGATCACTGACAACCCTCATCTTGATGAGGTGTTGGTGCTGCAGCGAAGTGCCTCTCCGCTTCGCCAGCTTCGATTCGCCCTGGCGTTGCGTCGGCATCGCTTCGACCTCGTGATCGATCTGACCGATGCGGACCGGGCGGCAATCCTGAGCAGGATCACCGGCGCGCCGATCAGGGTCGGCTTCAATCGGGAGGGTCGATGGCGCGGACGGCTCTACACTCATGTGGTGCCGGTGCAACAGCAGCCTATTCCGATGATCCGCCAGCACCTGATGGCCCTGGACACCTTGGGGATGCCGATCGTCGAATCGAGGCCGTCGCTCTGGGTCCGGCCGGATGACGAGACGGCAGCCGAGGCCGCGCTCGCCGAGATCGAGATTGGGCCCGGCGAGCGGTTTGTCGCCGTGCATCCAGGGGCACGGTGGTGGTTCAAGAGCTGGCCGTCGGAGCGGTTCGCGGGTCTGATCGACTATGTCCAGGGAAAGCTCGGGGTGAAGGTCGCGCTGCTGGGGGGCGATCAGGATCGGGGAATTGCAGAAGCGATCCTCGGCCAGCTTGGCACCGACGGTCGCTCGCTGGTGGGGCGCCTCGGGCACTTGGGGCTGGCCGCGCTCCTGCGACGAGCTACCCTCTTCGTCGGAAATGACAACGGCCCGATGCATATCGCCGCCGCCATGGGCACTCCGGTGATCGGGCTCTTCGGCCCCTCCGACCCGCGAGTCTGGGGGCCGGTGGGAGAGGGCCATGCTGTGATCTACAAAGGGGTCGATTGCCAGGGGTGTTTTCCTGGAGGCTGTCAGCGGGGCGAGGCCAATTGCATGCGCCTGATCGAGATCCACGAGGTCATTCCTCTGGTGGAGGAGCAATTAGCCAGGAAGGGCATGGTGGGGTAACCTACTGCTGGGGCTAAGCCCCGCAGCTTTTACACTGCCTCTAGGAGGCGTGTATCCAGGCTCGGTTACGCGAGCCCCGCGTGCGGCAATATTGGCAGCGCCGTTAACATCGGCATCGCCAACATACCCGCACGTTGGACAAGAAAATTTGAGGCCAGAGCGATGACCACGGGCACCGCAGCGGTGGCAGGTTTGAGATGTGTATGCTGGATCAACCAGCACGACAGGCACGCCAGCGTCTTGCGCTTTATAAGCGACGTATTATCGGAGCTGGTAGAACGCCCAACTGTGGTGCTGGGAGCGCTGGGGCTTGCGGACCCTCGTCCGTTGCCTGATGCCGGTCAGATCTTCGAGAGCAATCTGCCGGTGACTGGTCGCTGCCGTCTCGACGAGCTGCTTGCTGATTCTGTGGTTAATCGCGCGCATATGCCGTCTCTCCCGGCCCGACAGGCGTTTCAAGGCGCGTCTGGCGCCCTTCGTCCCTTTGGCTTGAAGCGAGCGGCGGACTTTACTGTGGTGGCTGCGGAGCTGTTGGACCGCAGTCCCTTCATAGACGGTCGCATCGGAATCGACCGCGACACGATGCCGGCCCAGATCGATACCCAGCGTGCCTGTGCTGGTCTGTGGACCAGGGGCCACGCCGTCAAGCTGGACATGCAGGAAGAACGTTCCATCGCGGCGCTTGACCAGTGTCGCGCTGGTAGGCGTGCGGCCTGTCAGTCGGCCTTTCTGGTAGTCGCCAAGGACCGTTTGCAGGCGTTGCCGACCGTGAAACAGGGTCAGACTGAAGGTCCAATCCCGTTCCCGGAAGCTGAAGATGCGTTGATCGTAGTCAATCGATGTGGGCGCAAACGTCGAATGGGCTTTGGCTTTGACTTTCAGGACCGAGCACACCCGCGCAATCGCCCGGATGGCCAGGTTGGCAGAGAGTCCGAAGCGGGTACGGACCTCGTGGTAGCAGGCGTGCTGGACCTTGACCTTGTTGCTCGAATGGATGTGGCGGGCGACGTCCGCAATGACGTTGCAGCCGTCGGCAAAGGCACTGAGCGTCGCGTCAAGGTCGGCGCGTTGCTCGGTAGTCGGCATCAGTTTACAAGCAAGGGTCCGTACGGTTTCCATACACATATTATCACATACAAGGGACGGCTAAAGCCATGGAAAGCGTTTCCTCTACTGGCACTGAAGTGCCCCAGCATCCGCGGGCTAAAGCCCAGCTTTTGGTGATGGTCGGAACAGTGGCCGAGGGCCTCTTTCGGTTGCAGCCGGTGCTCTGGCGCGGGGGAGAGTTTTGCCTGCTGGCCTACCTCTTCCTCGTCCCGTTCCCCTCGCACACGGCGACGCTCCGAGCGGGCACTCTCACCGCCGCGCTCCTCCTTTGGGTCCTGGCCAGGGCCTCGGAAACCGGTTTCCGCTGGCGGCGATGGGCGATAGATCGATGGATCTTTGCCTACTTTGGGGTCGTCGTGATCTCGATCCTCTTCTCTGTCAACCCATGGGAAAGTGCGCGGCAATTCAGGTCCAGCGGGCTTACGTACCTGGCGATCTACCTGCTCCTGACCGAGCACCTCCAGATGGGCGCGGAGATCCACTATTTGCTGACAGTCGCGCTCGTGTCCTCCTCTCTAATCGCCCTCTACGGGTACTGGAGCTTCTGGTGGCTGGGGATCATGAGCGATGGGCGACCGATCTCGGTTTTCTCCTACCAGAACGACCTCAGCCATTACCTCCTCGTCCCTTGCCTCGTGCTGGTGTGGTACCTGATCAGAGAGAGGCGCTGGTCGCTTCGCCCGGCCTGGGGAGCCCTTCTGATGCTTCACCTTGGCCTCCTGGTACTGACCCAGACCAGAGCCTCCCTGGTGGCCTTCGTGACCTCCTCGGGGGCGATGATCGTGACCCTTCGGCGTCGCCTGCTGACATTCCTCCTGGCCTGCCTTTTTGCGGTGGCACTGCCCCTTGGCTTCCTCGGAGATGGGAAGATGTGGGAGAGGTACGCCAGCATTTTCCGCTGGAAGACCTACGCGACGGACCAAGCGAGGGTGCGAGGAGAGGTCTGGAAGACGACCATTAAGCTGATCAGCAGACGGCCCGTCCTCGGGTATGGCTACGGCTGGAAGAGCTTCCGGACCCACGCCCAGGCTTCCCACCCTGTGGAGCCGGAGGCTCCTGCGGGCGGCGTCATCCATGCCCACAACATCTTTCTCCAGATTGCCTTTGAGAGCGGCTTGCTGGGCCTTCTGGCCTTCCTTGGCCTCTGGGTCCAAGTGGTCGCCGTGGCGCTGCGGAACATCCGGCAACGGGGTGACCCCTTTATCTCAGAGATCAACACCCTTGCTCTCGGCGTGTTCCTCGCGGCGCTTCTTGTGGGATTGACGGACATCGCCTATTGGTACGAGCGGGTTGGGACGTTGACCTGGCTGTTCATCGGGCTCGTGGCAGGAACGGCTGCTCTTGCCTCACGCGGGCAGCCAACGGGAAAGTGGAAGGGTTCCTTATGATCGTGAATCGGGGACGCAGGGTGCTCCGGATCGAGGCCGACGCCATCCTCGCCCTGATCTCGAGATTGGATGACCCTTCGGCGAGCTCAGGGTTCGTGAGGGCGGTCGAGATCCTCCGCGACTGTCGTGGCAGGGTGACATTGACCGGCATGGGGAAGTCCGGCTCCGTCGCCCAAAAAATCGCCTCCACCCTGGCCAGCACCGGCACGCCCGCTTTCTTCCTCCACCCGGCTGAGGGGGGGCACGGCGACCTGGGGATGCTGGTCCGTGGTGACGTAGTGGTCGCCGTTTCCAACAGCGGGGAGACGGATGAACTGATCGAGCTGCTCCCCGCGATCAAGCGGCTTGGGCTGAAGCTGATCGCGCTGGTCGGGGATCCCTCTTCTACCCTCGCCAGGCAGAGCGATGTGGCGATCGACGTGAGCGTAGTGGAGGAGGCCTGCCCGATGGTGTTTGCCCCGACCGCCAGCACCACCGCCGCGCTGGCCATGGGCGATGCCCTCGCTGTCGCGCTCCTAGAGGAACGCGGCTTCACCGAGGAGGACTTCGCCATACTCCATCCGGCCGGAAGCCTGGGTCGGCGACTCCTGTGGCGCGTGCTGGACCTCATGCATGTCGGGGAGCAACTCCCCGTGGTCTCCCAGGAAGCCCTCATGAGGGACGCCGTCGCCGAGATTTCCCGGAAAAAGCTCGGAATGACCGCGGTTGTGGACGGCGCCGGGAGGCTCACCGGGATCCTCACTGACGGTGACCTGAGGCGGGCGCTCCAGAAAGGGGTGGATTTGCTGCAGCGCCGGGTCAAGGAATGCATGACGGCTGGCCCCAAGACAATTGACAGAGAGGCTCTCGCCGCCAAAGCGCTGGAGATGATGGAGCGGCATGCGATCACCTCGTTACTGATCGTCGATGTCGAAGGACGGCCGGAGGGGGCCATCCATCTACACGACCTATTGAAGGCTGGGGTGGTGTGATGAAATGCAGTGCAAGGCAAGCGAAGGACGGACTCGCCCGCTAAATCTCGCACCTCGCGCGTCGGACTCGTTGGACTCGAGACGGCCATGTCAATCGACTCTGGGATCCGTGAGAAGGCGAAGTCGGTACGCATGATCATGATGGACGTCGATGGTGTCCTCACCGACGGGCGAATCCTCTACAGCGCCGACGGGGCGGAGATCGAGGCGTTCTCCGTCAGGGACGGACTGGGTGTTCGCGCGGCCCAGCGGGCAGGGTTGCTGACTGCCATTCTAACCGGACGGGTCTCGGGGGCTGTTGCCCGTCGCGCGAAGGAGCTGGGGATCCCCGAGATCCACCAGGGGGTGTCGAACAAGGTGGAGACATATGAGACGCTCCTGCGCCGCCACGGCCTGACTGATGAGGCGGTCGCCTATGTCGGTGACGATGTGAACGACCTCCCCTTGCTTGCTCGTGCGGGGTTCTCGGCAGCGCCGGCCGATGCCGCCGACGAGGTGAAGGCCAATGTTGCCTATGTGGCAGCACGGGGCGGTGGCCGCGGGGCGGTCCGGGAGGTGATCGAGCTTATCCTGAAGGCGCAGGGAAAGTGGGAACTGGCGATGGAAACCCGTGGTTCTTCGCCTCGGGAGGGGGAGGCTTCTTCTTGACAAACAAGGAGAGTGTGTTAGAGTCGCCGATCTGAGGCGGATGGCGTTGTCCGTCGGCTCGCCAGTCGCAGCGACAGAACAGAGATCACGGGAGGGAGGAGGACCGATTCATGCCGTCAAAGCGATACCTGTTCACCTCGGAATCGGTGACAGAAGGTCACCCAGACAAGATCGCGGATCAGATCTCCGACGCTATCCTCGATGCCATCTTTGCCCAGGACCCGTATGGTCGGGTTGCCTGTGAAACACTGGTGACGACGGGGCTGGCCTTCGTGGCCGGGGAGATCACCACTAGGTGTTATATCGACATCCCGAAGGTGGTAAGAGAGACGATCCGGGACGTCGGCTATACGAGGGCTAAGTACGGTTTTGATTACGAGACGTGCGCCGTCATCAACGCCATTCAGGAACAGTCACCCGACATCGCGCTCGGGGTCGATATCCAGGGGGCGGGGGACCAGGGCTTGATGTTCGGCTATGCGACCGACGAAACATCCGAGCTGATGCCGATGCCGATCATGCTGGCTCACAAGCTGGTAAGGCGCCTGGCCGAGGTCCGGCGCAAGGAGATCCTGGATTACCTCCGGCCGGATGGCAAGTCGCAGGTGACGATCGAATACGTCGATCGAAAGCCGAATCGCGTCGATACCGTGGTCATCGCCGCCCAGCACAGCCCCGATGTCCCGTTGAAGCAGCTCCGGGAGGACATCATTGAGAAGGTCATCCTGCCGGTCCTGCCGAAGGATATGGTGGACCTGGACCTGATCCACTACCATATCAATCCCACCGGCCGCTTCGTGATCGGGGGCCCCCACGGGGATACCGGGCTCACCGGCCGAAAAATTATCGCGGACACCTACGGCGGGGTCGGGAGCCACGGCGGTGGCGCCTTCTCCGGCAAGGACCCCACCAAGGTAGACCGATCCGCATCGTACACCGCCAGGTACATCGCCAAGAATTTCGTGGCGGCCGGCCTGGCCAAAAAGTGCGAAGTTCAACTGGCCTACGCCATCGGCGTCGCCGACCCGGTTTCGGTGCTGGTGGATACCAAGGGGACCGGGGTCATTCCGGACGATGAGTTGATGAAGATGGTCCGCAAGCACTTCGAGTTGACCCCGGCTGGGATGATCAAGGCCCTCGACCTTCGGCGTCCGATCTACAAGCAGACTGCCGCCTACGGTCACTTCGGGCGGACCGAGCCCGGTTTCACCTGGGAGCAGACCGACAAGGCCGAGGAGCTCAAAAAAGATGCCAGCAGGCTTGGAGCGTAGAAAGCCGTTCACAGTTGACAGTTCACGGTTCACAGGCGAGAAATCCGCTATCTTGCTACTGTCAACTGCCGACAGTTCACTGTGAACGTCTTTTTCTTCTGAGACCGTCAACCGTGAACGGTGAACAGTGAAGGATTTTATAAGGAGTATTCATGGACTACGACATTAAAGATATTGCATTGGCAGGCAAGGGTCTTCTTCGGATTGAATGGGCGCGCGGGTCGATGCCGGTGCTCGCGATGATCGAGGAACGGTTCGAAAAGGAGCGCCCACTTCGCGGCATCCGGGTGTCAGCATGCCTGCACGTGACCTCGGAAACGGCGAACCTAGCCCGCGCCCTGAAGACCGGCGGGGCAGAGGTGCGGATCTGCGCCTCCAACCCACTCAGCACGCAGGACGATGTCGCCGCCGCGTTGGTCCAGCACTTCAAAATCCCGGTTTTCGCGATCAGGGGAGAGGACAAGGAGACCTACTACCGGCACATCGGCAGCGCCATCGCGCACCGGCCACAGATCACCATGGACGACGGGGCTGACACCATCTCGGTCCTGCACGCCGAGCGAAAAGACCTGCTCCCCGGTGTGATCGCCGGGACCGAGGAGACCACCACGGGCGTCATCCGGCTGAGGAGTATGGAACGCGAGGGGGTCCTGGACTACCCAATCATCGCCGTCAACGACGCCGACACCAAGCACCTCTTTGACAACCGGTACGGCACGGGCCAGAGCACCATCGATGGGATCCTCCGGGCGACCAACCTGTTGTTGGCCGGAACGCGGTTCGTGGTTTGCGGCTACGGTTGGTGCGGCCGGGGCGTTGCTATGCGGGCGCGGGGGATGGGCGCCAATGTCATCGTGACGGAGGCCGACCCGCTGAAAGCCCTGGAGGCGGTTATGGACGGCTATTCCGTCATGCCGCTCACCGACGCGGCCAGAATCGGCGACCTGTTCGTCACCTTGACCGGCAATCTGCACGTCATCCGGGAGGAGCACTTCCAGCTCATGAAAGATAGGGCCATCGTCTGCAACTCCGGTCACTTCAACGTGGAAGTCGATCTGGAGGCGCTGGGAGGGCTCGCCAAGGGAAGGCGAACGGCCCGGGAGTTTGTCGAGGAATATACCATGCACGACGGTCGTCGGATCATCGTCCTTGGGGAGGGGCGCCTGATCAATCTGGTATCGGCCGAAGGGCATCCGCCCAGCGTGATGGACATGAGCTTCGCCAACCAGGCCCTCTCGGTCGAGTACGCAGTGAAGCACAAGGGCAGGCTGGAGAATCGGGTCTACCGGGTGCCGAAGGAGATCGACGCCCAGATCGCTGCGCTGAAGCTCGCCTCGATGGGAGTCAGGATCGATGAGCTGACGCCGGAGCAGCATCGCTACTTGGAATCCTGGTCGATGGGAACCTGAGGTAGGTCTTTCCCTCAGTGGCAGAGAAAAGGCCCGGCGCTTGATGGCGCTCGGGCCTTGCTATTTCCTCAGCCCCTGATAGTGAGCACCGAGCCGAGGCCTGCAGCGGCGAAGAGGGCATTGGGAAGCCAGGCAGCGATGAGCGGGGGGAGCACGCCGCCCCGCCCTAAGGAGATGCTGAGGGAAAGGAGGATCCAGTAGCAGACCCCTATCAGGACGCAGGCCCCCGTCCAGCCCATGACGCCTCCCTTTCCGGTCCGCAGGGCGAACGCGATCCCAATGAGGGCCATCACCAGGCTCACAAATGCCGTGGAGCCTTTTGCGGCCAGGTCTACTTGGTAGCGGATGGAGTTCACGCCGCTTCTGACGAGCCTGCCAATATACTCCCGGAGTTCGGCAGAGTTCATCTCCTCCGACTGCCGCACCACCTGGGCGAGGTCTGCCGGTTTTTCTTCCAGGTCGAGTGCCAGGCTCGTAAAGGGCTTGACGTGATATGTGCCATCGGGCCGGGTCAGGGAGACTAAGCCGTCCTTGAGCCACCATCGTCCGTTCTGCCATCGGGCCTCTCTTGCATCGACCCGCCGGATCAGCTGAAAATCGGGTGAGAGTTCGTAGATGGTGAACCCCTGGACTAGACCCGATGCCACCTCCATCAGGGAGATGTTCAGAAACCGGTTACCCTTGGCTCGGTACCAGATATCGTTTTCCCTGGTCCGCTGGAAGGCAGAGAGCTTCTTCACCTTAACCCGGTACACGTTCAGCGCACGCTCGTTCATTCTCGGGATAATCGACTCATTGAGGATCAGGGCCGCGAAGCTCGTCAGAAGGCTAAGGATCAAGAGCGGGGCGACGATCCGCAAGGAACTCAGCCGCCCCATCTTCATAGCGAGCAATTCGTTGTGGCGCGTCAGGTTCCCGAGGCTGAACAGGGCGGCGAGGAGGACTGCCACCGGCATGACCTGAAACCCAATCCAGGGCAGCCTGTACACGTAGTACTGGATGACCACCAAGCCAGGAGCGTCGAGAAGTCGGGAGAGGCGGTCAAACAGGTCCACGATCACGGAAACCGCGAGGAAGACCACCAGCGAAAAGACGAACACCTTAAGGAATTCTCGGGCGATGTAGCGGTCCAGGATTCGCATGGAGGTCCTTGATGCCTACGATGTCTTGTGCTGAGAAGCGCCGCGCGAGAGAAATGCCGGCAGGTCGCTCACCGCTGATCGAAGCCTGGCGGGCAGGAGGGCCTCGCGGCCTTCAGCCAGGACCAGACCGATCCCGATGATGCCCAGAATGAAGTTCGGGGACCAGATGCCTAGCGCAGGTTCGATTCGCCCCCGGGATCCGAGGCTCTCGCCGGCCGCGAGCAGGACATAGTAGAAGACCGCAAACGCTACGCTCAGGGCAAGGCTGATCCCACGGCTTGCCTTTTTGATCCGCATTCCCAGCGGGGCACCAATGAGGCTCAGGATAAGGCAGGCAATTGGCAGCGCGAATTTCTTGTGCCACTCCACCTGGAGATCCAGTGGTCGGCCTCCATTTTTTTTGAGCCGCTGGATCTCCGCCTGCAGCTCCCCCAGTCTCATCTCTCTGCCTTGTTTTGGCCGCTCCAGCGTCTCGGCGAAGCGGCTGCCAGCCGCAATCTGCAGATCGTAGGTCTGGAACTTGAGGTTTCGATACCGGCCGGGATTGTTGCGGGAGGTCATATGGATATTCCCTTGCGACAGTTGAATGCCGGTCCGTGAGCCTTCCCCATCTTTAACGTCGAGCATCCTGCCTTCCCTGGCGATGACGACGCGCTGATCAGCCGGGTTCCTGCGATCGATGATCAGGATCCCTGCCAGCAATGCGCTTTGTTCCTCCAGATGATCGACGTAGACGGTGAGACCAGGGTAGTCGGTATTGAATACCCCTTCCTGAAGCGCCAGGATGGCTTTGGTTTGATAGAGCCGATGCATCAGTGTGGTGAAGGCCCTGGTGCTGCTAGGTTGTATCGACACCGTGATCCAGAGCGTGACGAGGGTGGCCACGATTCCGACGAGGAGGCCCGGCGCCATGAGCCGGTACAGACTGAGGCCGCCGGTCTTCAGGGCGATCGCCTCCCCCTCTGACGAGAGGCGGCCGTATGTGGCCAAAACCGCCAACAGTACCGACATCGGGATCGTGACAGTTAGAGAAAAGGGCAGAATGTAGATGAAGAGACGGAGGACGACGCCGAGCCCGACGCCCTTGTTGATAATGAGATCCATCAGGCGAACCATCTGGTTCATCAGGAGTACGAAGGTAAAGGTGCCGAGACCGAGGACGAAGGAGGCGGCCATGTCTTGTAGCAGGTGACGATCGATCAAGCAGAAGGGGCGCAGCCACCTGGCGAAGGCGATCGCTTTGTCGGCAGTATGGTGTGCAGGGGGCGGCTTGGAATCTCCCAGGTCTGTAGTGGAAGGCGGCAGTGTCCGCAATCGCTCAAGGATCTGGTCGGATCGATCCCTCTCTGATTCCAGCTTGGCAATCTGGGAAAATGGCGAGAAGACAGCGCCACAGGCAGAGCAGCGGACCTGGTAAAGCTTGATCGGGACCGGTCCAGAGGCGGTACGGAGAAGTCGTGGGCGTGTCCCTCTTCGGGCGAACCCCCTCCGGGCTCCGCACCGACAGACCCACGATGCTTCGGACAATCGTGGGTGGCCGCAATGCCCCAGCGCATCATCCAGAGTCCGTTCCTGGAGCTTGGCGATCCACTCGGCCAGGGCTGCAGCCGCCGGTGAGGTATCGCGGACGATGGGGGAGCGAGCGGCCTTCTTCATATATTGGTTATTGGCAGAGGCCTTCAAGCAATGGTGCGATGAGCGTGAAGATAGAAAACGATAACAAAATTCTAGTGGAAAGCCGGGGTCAAGTAAACACTATTCGCTTGAAATAGCCTGAGGCGGCTGCTATAAAGGCGCTTATGGCGGCCTCGAGAGTGCAGCGGCGCGTCCGCGAACTGTTCGTGGTGGGGCTGGCGGTTGTCCTGCCACTCCTGGTGACCTACCTGCTATTGCGGTTCCTCTTTGAGACGTTCGATGGTCTCCTCGATCCGATCATTCAGGGGATGCTGGGAAGACGGATCCCCGGCCTGGGATTCCTGGCGACTGTCGCTATCATCTTTCTGGTCGGAACACTCACCACCAACATTATTGGGCGCAAGTTGGTGGCGATGACAGAAGGCCTCCTCCTTCGCATCCCGTTGGTGAAGAACGTCTATGGTGCCTCCAAGCAGCTCTTCGATGCCATCACGCTACCGGGAAGGGGGGCGTTTCGCCAGGTGGTGATGTTGGAGTATCCCCGCCTGGGTTTGTACGCGCTCGGATTCATCACAGCCACGCAGGCGGAGGGGTTCCAGGATCTCGTCGGCGAGAAGACCGTGAATGTCTTCATTCCAACTGCGCCTAACCCAACCTCTGGCTTCTTCCTCGTCGTCCCCGAGAGGTCGGTCATTCCTGTTCCCATCTCCATGGAGGAGGCACTGAAACTGATTGTGTCTGGAGGGCTTATTGTCCCTGACGTGCTGCAGGCTCGCCGAGAGGGCTGAGGCCCGGCTCTTTATCCGCTCGGACTGAAGGTCGCTGTCAGACCGAGGCCATGCGCCGTCCTCTCGTGCCCCCGGTCGTCATGTTTCTCTTGGGGATCGCGGCGGCGCGGCTTGTGGCCCTCCCGGCACCCTTCTTGTTCCTTGGTGGCTTCCTTGCGGCCGGCCTCGCCCTGCTGTCCGCAGCGGTCCGCCGGCCCCTCGTCTCCACCGCCTTCCTGCTTGTGCTGTTCTTGGTACTCGGCGCGGGTCGCCTCGAGGTTGAACTCCGCCTGCTCCCTTCACATCATATCGATCGCCTTCCGGAAGAGGTTCTGGAGCGGCCGCTCCTGATCGAGGAGATTATCGCCTCGCCAAGCGATCCACTGGCCGGGGACACGAGAGGGATCGAAGGCGAAGCCGGGCGGGTAAGAGTGCTGCTCGACCTGCGAAGGATATGGCTGGAGGGCCGCGAGATCGAGGTCACAGGACGGGCGCGCCTGACCCTCCTTCGTCCCGCGATCATTCCTGCGTACGGGGATCGAATTCGCGGCGAGGTCAAACTCCGCCGGCCGCGAGGGTACCTCAACCCGGCCGGGTTCGACTACCCCCTCTACCCCAGAACCATGGGAGTGGCCCTCGAGGGATGGGCGGGCGAAGCGAACGCTCTCGAACGGCGCGGAACGGGTGAGGGGAGTCCTCCGCTCACCTGGGCGTATGCGCTCCGGGACCGGATGATTCGCGGGGTGACCCAACTCCTGCCGCCGGATCAGGCGTCCCTGCTGGTGGCCGTCATCCTGGGCGAGCGCTCGGGCATCCCGCGCTGGCTCAACGAGGCGTTTCTGGGCTCCGGCACCTATCATATTGTGGCCATCTCCGGCCTCAACGTAAGCCTCCTCGCCGGGGCGCTGTTCTTTATTTGGTGGGCGCCCGGCTGGTTCCGTTCCTTCAGAGCGGATGGGTGCGGATGACTGTTGTCGACGTCCGTCAGGGCGACGCGGTTGTCCTGGAACTTCCCGGAAAGCGGACCATCCTGATCGGCGGCGGCGGTCTCTACCCAACGGGCCGCGCAGTGCACCAGCCATAGCGGGAACTCGGCTGGAGGCAAAGCGCAGCATCAGTTGTGAGTGCCTTGTTGTTCGATGTACTGCTTGAGGATTTCCACGGGCGGACCGCCGACGGTGAGGATGCAGTAAGACCGGCTCCAGAAGACGGGCTTTCGATAGAAGCGAGAAAGATGCTGGGGGAACTCTTTCCGGATCAGGCGTGAAGAGACGGTTTTCATGTTGTTGACGAAGACGGAAAGCGGCACCTTCGGGTTCAGGGCAAGGACCATCTGAACGTGATCCGCCTCGCCGTTGAACTCCTTGAGTTCGCATTCCCACTTCCGAGCGTTCTCCGCGAAGATTTCCCGGAGACGTGCCAGCATCCGCGTGGTGATGCACTTGCGACGATACTTGGTGACGAGAACTAAATGGTAGTGGAGGCTGAAAATGCAATGATAAAGCGTGCTCAGTTCTTGCATAGTCATAACAACTAAGCTATACTATGAGCATGGGCTCTGTCAAGCGCCGCGTCACGTACCGGCTGTATCCCTCGAAAGGGCAGGCCGCGAAGCTCGCTGAGATGCTCCGGGCGCACCAGCGGTTGTGGAATGGCGCCCTTGAGCAGCGCATCGCGGCATGGCGGCAGCATCGGGTCTCCATCGGCTATGTCGAGCAGTGTCGCCAGTTGACGGAGCTTCGGGAAGATGACCCGGTGTACGGGGCGCTCAACGCCCAGAGTTCGCAGGTCACCCTCAAGCGGCTGGACCTCGCGATGCAGGCGTTCTTCCGCCGCGTGGAACGCGGAGACGATCCGGGATTTCCGAGGTTCAAGGCGCTCGCACGGTTCCGTGGGTGGGGATATAAGACGCACGGCGACGGCTGGAAACTCCTGCCGGGAGAGCGCATGAGGCACGGTCGGCTCCGGCTCTCGGGTGTCGGTGTCATCCCGATGCGCGGGCAGGCCCGCACGCCTGGAGAGCCGGCCACGCTCGACATCCGGCACAGGCGCGACACGTGGTACGCATCGGTCGTCGTTGAGTGCGTTCCCGTGAGGGAGCGCGGCACCGAGGAAAACGGCCTTGATTGGGGAGTCGAGAGCGTCGCCACCCTCCACACCGGGGAGCGGATCGAGAACCCACGGTTTCTGGTAAAGGCCGAAGCGAAGCTCACGGCATGCCAGCGGGAGGTGGCGAAGAAACGGAAGGGCTCGAACAACCAGAGGAAAGCCGTTGCACGCTTGGCGGCGGCCCACGAAAAGGTCTCTAACCAGCGGGCGGACTTCCTCCATCAAGAGAGCGCCCGGCTGGTCGCCCGGTCCTCTCTCATCGCCACCGAGGAGCTTGCCGTCCGCAAGATGACGGCATCGGCCCGTGGCACGGTGGAGACCCCAGGCCGGAACGTCCGCCAAAAGGCTGGGCTCAACAGATCTATTCTTGACGGCGCTCCGAGCGCGTTTCTCGCGATGCTGCGTGTCAAAGCGGAAGAAGCTGGATGCGAGTATGTCGAGATCCCGACGCGCACGGTGAAGCCGTCGCAGACCTGTCCCGCGTGCGGGAGCATTCGCAAGAAGGCGCTCTCCGAGAGAGTGCATTCCTGCGAGTGCGGATGCCGGATGCCGCGAGATCAGGCATCCGCCCTGGTCTGTTTGCGCTATGCGTTGAGGGCCGGGAACCGGCCCCGTGCGAGAGGGAGCGGCCAACCGCTCCCGTCGATCCACGAAACTCACGCCGTATGCTCAACCGAGCTTCGGCGGGAGTAGTTCATCTCTGGTTCGAGGAGGTACTTCGCGACAAACGAATCCCACACAAGATCTACAGGGCAGGGCAAAGGATCTCGGAGTTTGACCCGGTCCAGATCACCGTGCTTCACCCGCCCATGGCCCTGCTGCGCGGCTCGCCGCGGGGGCATTTCTCTGACGTCAACAGCAACTCGCTGGTCCTTGCCGTCCGGTACGGGAACGTCAACCTTCTGTTGCCAGGTGACATCGAGGACGAGGCTGAGCGCCTCCTGCTCGAGCGAGAAGCCGACCTGTCAGCTCAGGTGCTGAAGGTGCCTCACCATGGAGGGAGAACCAGCAGCGGTCTGCCATTCCTGGATCGGGTTCGACCGATGGTCGCCGTCGTGTCCGCTGGCTACCGGAACCGGTTCGGGCATCCGCATCAGCAGATGCTGGAGCGGTATCGTGCAAAGGGCATCGACCTGTACAGGACTGACCGGGACGGGGCGGTCACCATCATCACTGACGGGAGGGACATCAAGGTGACCACGTGGAGGAGAGCGCCTCAAAACTGAGAGGACCGGTCCATCGCAATGCCGCTTTCAATATGACCACGTTCCCAAACGAGTGAAGTTTCTTTTTCTGGAGTGAATGTCAGACGAGAGGAATAGGTTATCCATCCTTGCGGCGAGTCGTACCGAATATAAAAGTCATAAGAGGGGGCAGGTAACGTCGTACGTCTCTGACCGCGTGCCGGGATCAGTAATTTGCCCATCCATTGTCCGTTGACAACACTGTATGCACCATCTTTATATGGGCCGAATTGCCAGGAAACAAGATTCTTTCGATACTGAATGGCAATCGATAATGGCCTCACAAGCCGCCTCGACTGCCATTTGGCGAGCGTGCGAGGCACCTCCCTGGAAACATTTTGCATGCAACCGCAATGCCCGTCGTAAGCCCATACGTCTGTCTGGCTCAAATCAACTTCCGCTAGTTCGATCTCATCCACCAACAAACGATGGCTTTGACGATCCCCTTTTACTTTTTCCCTTACCCACACGAGACCCCTAGCGTACCAAAAATGGTTGGCAAACGCTGGTGATGCGACCAGCAGTGCGTCGTTCTTATCAGCATCCCATAGAAACCTACCTTGCGTCTCAAATTCTTTTATCACGGGTCGTAAGGAACTCCTTACCTGCCATCCCTGATAGAGAACGACTCCCATAACCAGGATGTACAGCACTAATGCGGAAAAAAAACCGCTCCTTCCAAAGTTCCCGATCCATTTGAAAAGCAAAACGATCGTGCAACAAAACGCCCACCAAGCAACGAACTGATACCTTGCCACATGATCAATCAAAACTGCGACCGGCACAAGGGGTCCAGTTATCAATGCTAGTGCCACGAGCGTCAGAAGCAGAAGATGCCAGCGCCGCCATAGCACAATACCGAGCAGTGCAAGGATCAGCAGGTTGATAGCGGTGCCCAGGGCACCATTGCCGATTAGTGGACCGACCACACGAAACGGCAAGCGCAGGACAGGCTGCCATACTATGTGGTCATCAAGGACCCAAATCGGCACGCTTAGCATATGCCAGCGCCACGGCACGTAGGCCACGGCTACCAATAGGAATGGCAACGCCGTTCGCCAACGGTGGCGAAGGTCTCTTTCTGGTACGAATGGCAGAAACAATACGAGTGGCACATAGACCTCTTTTGCACTCACTGCTAGCAGGTAGAAAAATCCGCCAGACCACGCGAGATTCGGTCGGCCCTCGCGTATGGCGCGAAAAAAGAAATGCAGCGCAAGGATTGCAAACACTAAGCCTTCGATATAGTGCCGGCTCATCAATTCCTGCACCACTACAGTTACCGGGACACCACTCAGAAATAAGGCGGCGCCGAGACCTGACCATAACGTATCTAACCATAGCCTCAGCAGAATGTAGGTCATGCATGCCGCCACCCATAGGAGCAGCAGTTGATGCCCATAAAATGCAGGTGGGTTGAGGCCGAATAGCGTCAAATCGACATTAAAGGAGAGCGTGAGCCATGGGGTCAACAGGGTGGCATGTAATGCCTGCCACGCTGCAGGAACCATGAAATACTGCCATGGCGAGTATAGCAGGGCATGTTTTAAGATCTGCGGGTCATCCCAACGCCACCAGCCGTTCAGCGCGCTGCCGTGAATTCCCAGCGTCAATACGGCAAGGGCAATCCCTGCCCACACGATGTCGCCTTGCAAAGCTTTAGGCGTCCTGGGAGTCATGCTCTCTTTGGCCGCTCATTTAGAAGGCCGGATGACCCGGTTCACCGGTCCTACTGTCCCTTCGCCATCTGGTGAAGATTTTGGACGCCAACCACCTATCACAGATCCGCTTTCCGGTCAATTCGGAACGCCCATGTGGTTAGTGAAACGGTTTGACAAAGCAGGGGGCGTGTGTTAAGAAACCCCCATGGCAGCCATACAGCCGCCGAAAATCTACACGGTGAGCGATCTCACAGGGGAGATTCGCCTCCTTCTCGAGGACTCCTTCTCAGGGATCTGGGTGGAGGGGGAGGTTTCCAATTTCCACCAGCATTCATCGGGTCATCTCTATTTTACCCTGAAGGATCAGGAGAGTCAGATCCGAGCTGTCATGTTCCGGAATCAGAATCGGCAACTCAGGTTCAGGCCGCAGGATGGGCTGGCGGTCCTGGTGTATGGCGCGCTCAGTGTCTACGAGCGCCGCGGTGAATACCAGATTGTCCTGGAGTACATGGAGCCGAAGGGACTCGGCGCCTTGCAGCTCGCCTTTGAGCAGCTCAAGGAGAAACTGCAGGCCGAGGGGCTCTTCGACGAATCCCGAAAGCGGCCGATCCCGATGTTGCCCAGGCGGATCGGTGTGATCACCTCTCCCACCGGCGCGGCCATCCGCGATATCCTGCACGTCCTTCGCCGCCGCTTTGCCGGCGTCGATGTGCTGATCTACCCGGTAACGGTTCAAGGTGACCAGGCCGCCACGGAGATCGTCGATGCCCTTCGCGAGCTGAACCGGCGCGGCGGGCTGGACGTCCTGATCCTGGCCAGGGGCGGCGGCTCGATCGAGGACCTCTGGGCCTTCAATGAGGAGGTGGTGGCCAGGGCGATCGCTGAATCCAAGATCCCGGTCATATCCGCCGTCGGCCATGAGGTCGATTACACCATCGCCGACTTCGTGGCCGATCTTCGGGCTCCCACGCCGTCGGCGGCTGCCGAGCTGGTCATCGCAAAGAAAGACGAGCTGGCACAGCGGTTGGACGACCTTCAGGCGCGGTTGACTGGGGTTGTTCGGTCCAGACTGCATGCGCTCATGGTGCGGATAGCCGGGCTGGATCGCCATCTGCGGCTGCTCAACCCGATGGAGCGGATCCGCCTGCAGCGCCATCGCCTGACGGAACTCTGGAAGGACCTGATCGGCTGGGTCGATCGACGGCTGTTGGTGTTGACCGGGCAGCTTGAGGCCGCAACTGGAAAACTGGACTCCCTGAGCCCCCTGGCCATCCTGAGTCGTGGCTATAGCATCTGCCTGCGGTTGCCCGGCCACGAGATCCTGAAGGAGAGCTCCGGGGTGCTTGCCGGCGATGAGGTCGAGGTGCGCCTGCACCGCGGGAGTCTGCTGTGCGGCGTCCGCGAGGTCAAGCCCTAGTGCCGGGCCATTTAACTTCGCCTAGCGGCGTTACTGGCCCCCCGGGCACTCCCTGTCCGAGATCCCGGGACGGGCTCCCGGACCGGGACGACGTACCCGATAACATACGCCTCGGTCGGCCCAGGTGGCCGCGCCTTGCTATGCTCGTTTCTTGGCCCTGCACAGTGGGCACCAACCGCAGGGGGAATTTGTTGGAGGCCCACTAGCGGGCATAGGGGCGGAGATGGAGGAGGTCAAATTCGAAGAGGCGCTCAAGCAGCTCGAGGCGATCGTCTCCCGCCTCGAGATCGGAGACCTTCCCCTTGAGGAGGCCCTCTCGGTCTTCGAGGAGGGGATTCGATTGACCCGGCTTTGCTCGCAGCGACTGAGCGAAGCCGAACGGCGGGTGAACATCCTCGTGCGGAGCGCCGAGCCTGTCTCGGGTGGCCTTGAGGAGCGCCCCTTCCCAGACCTGAGCCCTGTCGAAGGGGAGGAAGAGGGCGAGGAGTAGCCATGAGGGGGCGTCCTTGACGCCGGAGGCGCTGGGGCGATACCTCGAGCAGCGGCGACTGCTGGTTGACGAGGCCCTGGGGCGGTACCTCCCCGAGGCAGGCGACCACCCGAAGGAGATCCACGAGGCGGTCCGCTATAGTGTCTTCGCAGGCGGGAAAAGGCTGCGGCCGATCCTGGTCCTGGCGGCGACGGAGGCCGCGGGCGGACAGGTGGAGCAGGCGCTTCCGGCCGCCGCCGCCATCGAGTTGATTCATACCTATTCCCTCATTCACGATGACCTGCCTGCCATGGACGACGATGACTTTCGTCGCGGCCGGCCGACCTGCCACAAGGTCTATGGCGAGGCAATGGCCATCCTCGCAGGTGACGCCCTCCTGACCCAGGCCTTCATCCTCTTGTCAGACGAACCATCCTGGCCTCGGGTTGACGCGAAGGCCCGCCTCAGGGTGATCCGCGAGATCGCCCAAGCCGCGGGCAGCAGGGGCATGGTCGGCGGCCAGGTGGTAGATATCCTGCAGGAGGATCAAGAGGTCGATCTGCCGATCCTACAATACCTGCACACGCACAAGACCGGGGCCCTGATCCGGGCGTGCCTGCGTGTGGGCGGCATCCTCGCATCGGCCGGGCCCAAGCAGATGGAGGCCCTCACCCGGTATGGCGAGCGAATCGGACTGGCCTTCCAGATCGTGGACGACATCCTCGATCTGGAAGGGAGCCTGGAGGCGTTAGGGAAACGGGCGGGGAGCGACCTGCGCAAGAAGAAGGCCACGTTCCCGGCCCTTCTGGGGATCGAGGAGTCGCGGCAGCGCGCCCATCGCCTAGCGGAAGAGGCGAAGCAGGCCCTGATGGTCTTCGGCGAGCGGCGGGCGGTGCTCGGGGCGATCGCCGATTTCGTTGTTACGCGTCGGAGGTGATGCGTCATACCACACCCTGTACTGACCTCAGTCCAAGGGTTGGCTCAGCCCGTCCGATCCGGTCCCGACCGGCGAGCCTCAAGAAAGCCCAAACGGGTGCGCCTGGACCTTGTCATGCTCGAGCAAGGAGTGGCGGCGAGCCGGGAGCGAGCCAGGGCGCTTATCCTGGCGGGGAAGGTCCTGGTCGCCGGCCGGGTGGTGGACAAACCCGGGACATTGATTGCCGCGGGCGCAGGGATTGTGCTCAGAGCCGCCGAGCACCCCTACGTGGGGCGAGGAGGAGTGAAGCTTCAAGGCGCGCTGGAGGCGTTGGCGATCAGCGTTCCTGGGCGTGTCTGCCTGGACCTCGGTGCCTCAACCGGGGGGTTCACCGATTGTCTACTCCGGCATGGTGCCGCCCTGGTCTATGCCGTTGATGTCGGGCGCGGGCAGCTCGCGGCCTCGCTCAGGGCCGATCCCAGGGTTGTGGTCATGGAGAGGACCCACGCTCGGACGCTTACCCCGGCGGACTTCCCGGATCGGCCAGAGTTCGCTACCGTCGATCTCTCGTTTATCTCCCTCGCCGCAATTCTGCCGGTCCTCCCCTCGCTTCTTGGTGGCTCAGGAGAGATCCTGGCGCTGATCAAACCGCAATTCGAGGTGGGGAGGGGCAGGGTCGGAAAGGGCGGCGTGGTCCGTGATCCTGCACAGCATCGGCAGGTCATCACGACTCTCGGCAGGCTGGCCGTCGCCCTGGGGCTACAGGTTCTTGGCGCTGTTCCATCCTGCCTGCTCGGGCCGAAGGGAAACCGCGAGTTCTTCATCTACCTGAGCCGTGCCTGCCCTGAGCCCAGTCGAAGGGTCGGAACTGGCCTTGACCCGGCACGGGCGGCCGAGCTGGCCGTGGGAGCCTGCCCTGAGCCCAGTCGAAGGGTCGGAAGGTGAAACGGGTCGGCATCATCGCCAAGCCGCATAAGCCGGAGGTCCGGACTGTCCTTCAAGAGCTGCTTCCCTGGCTCGAGGCAAGGGGTGTGGAGCCGGTCCTGGACGTTGACACCGCCGGCTTGGCCGGGATGCCTGGTGGTCAGGGGAAGGCCGATCTTCCCGGGCTTGTGGATCTCCTTCTGGTGCTAGGGGGCGACGGAACGCTCCTGTCAGTCGCCCGCTTGGTTGGAGCGCGGGATGTGCCGATCCTGGGGGTCAGCCTTGGCGGCCTCGGGTTTCTCACCGAGGTGACCCTGGAGGAGCTCTACCAAACCCTGGATGCGGTCTTTCAGGGCACCTATGAAGTCAGCCAACGGATCCTGCTGAGCGTCACGGTCCACCGGCAGGGAGAGCGGATTGCCGAGTATGTCGCGCTGAATGATGCGGTCATCAACAAAGGCGCGTTGGCCCGGATGATCGAGCTGGAGACCCATATCGACGGGCAGTATGTCACCACCTTTCGGGCCGACGGCCTCATCCTGTCCACCCCGACCGGCTCCACCGCCTATTGTCTCGCTGCGGGCGGTCCGATCGTCTACCCCACACTCCGCGCCCTTGTCGTTGCGCCGATCTGCCCGCACACGTTGAACTTCCGTCCCCTTGTCATCCCCGACGCCGCAAAGGTGGAGATCGTGCAGGGCTCGGCGAACGAAAACGCCTATCTGACCCTGGATGGCCAGGTCGGTTTTGCCCTCCGCCATCGCGATGTGATCAAGGTCGTCCGCTCAGATCATACCATCACCCTGCTCAAGGCCCCCGGGAAGAACTACTTCCAGATCCTTCGGACCAAGCTGAAGTGGGGCGAGCGGTGACGCCGTGCTCCGCGAGTTGAGCATCACCAACTTCGCCCTGATCGACGAGCTGCGGGTGGAGTTCGGCCCCGGCTTGAATGTCCTCACGGGCGAGACCGGCGCGGGGAAGTCGATCATCATCGACGCATTGGGGCTGGCGCTCGGGACAAGGGGCGAGGCGGAGCAGATCCGCACCGGGGCCGAAGGAGCGACCGTGGAAGCCGCGTTCGATCTGGGGGGTGAAGACGCTCGCCGTCTGCTGGCCGAATGCGGGATTGAGTGTCCGCCTGATGAGTTCCTTGTGGTGCGGCGTCTCCTGCTCCGAGAGGGAAAGAGCAAGGCGTACCTGAATGGTCGGCTCTCGTCCGCAGGGTTGCTTCGGGACCTCGCCGAACTCCTGATCGAAGTACATGGTCAGCACCAAGGGGCCTTTTTGACCCAACCGAGCCGCCAGCGGCTCCTCCTCGACGCGTACGCTGGCCTGGCCGGCGACGTGGCGGCCTTCCGCGCTCTGTACAGCAGGCGGCAGGCCCTCAGAGAGGAGCTGGACTCCTTGCAGGCTGGGGAACGGGAGAAGGCCCAGCGCGTTGACCTGCTCCAGCATCAGCGAGGGGAGATCGCCGCCGCACGCCTGACTGACGGAGAGGAAGAGGAGCTGATTCAGGAGCGGACGATCCTGACCCACGCAGAGCGGTTGCACGCTGCGGCGCACCTGGGGTACGAGGGCCTTTACGGAGAGGAGGGTTCGGTAGTCGGGCGCCTCGGCGCGATCCTGTCGAAGCTTAATGATGCGCAGGCGATCGATCCGAGGTTGAAGGAGGCGGTTGATGCTTGCGAGGCCGGGGTCGCCTCGGTCGAGGATGCGGCGGCCCATCTCAGGGACTACAGGGAACGCGTTGCGTTTGACCCGGAACGGCTGGAGCAGGTGGAGGCCAGGCTGCACGAGATCGGCAAATTGAAGCGGAAGTACGGCGGCTCTATCGCCGAGATCCTCAAGTTTGCGAGGTCGGCTGAAGAGGAGCTCGATCGCCTCATGCGCTCGGAAGAGCGAGGCCAGGAGGTAGAACGCGAACTCGCGGCATTGGAGGCCACGCTGGAGCGGCAGGCGGCCGCCCTCACGACACGCCGCACGGAGGCGGCCGGTCGGTTGGCCATGGCAGTGCGCCAAGAGCTGCAGGCCCTGAGGATGGAAAAGGCGGCCTTTACCGTTCAGGTCAGGGCGCATCCCGGATCCGGCGGTCTTCGTCTTGAGCCGAGCGGGGCGGATGAAGTGGAGTTCCTGATCGCGCCGAATCCTGGGGAGGAGCTGAAGCCACTCGGCCGTATCGCCTCTGGTGGCGAGCTATCCAGGGTCATGCTCGCCGTCAAGGCCATCCTCGCGGCCTCGGACCAGATCCCGACCCTGATCTTTGACGAGGTGGACGTAGGGATCGGCGGCGCGATGGCGGAGGTGGTGGGGCAGAAGCTGTGGGCCATCGCCAGGCAACGACAGGTCCTCTCCATCACCCATCTTCCCCAGATCGCGGCCCTAGCTGACCGTCATCTCTCGATCACCAAGCGGCTCAAGGAGTCTCGGACCGAAACCGCGGCCCGGGCGCTGGATGGCGAGGAGAGGGTCCGTGAGATCGCCCGAATGCTGGGGTCGAAAGGGCGATCCGGTACTCCCCTCCAACATGCTCAAGAGATCTTGGAGGCCGCCAAGCGGTGGAAGGCAGCACAACTCCGGCCTTGAGCCGTCGGATCCGGCCCCCTTTCAGGGCTATCCCAAATGGGGTAGTATCTCCCCAAACCGGTTGAACAGGAGGGTGGAACTATATCGTGCAAGCCCCGGTGCCTGTGGATAGGGATTGTAACTATCAAGATCTATTGAGTAAAATCATTTTCCTGTGGAGATGGATGTTGGCACTCCTCCTGCATGACTAGCGGCAGAGAAATCGTGTCTGTTCTTGTGTGACGATGTGATGTCGAAACTGGGAAGGAGGTGACTCGAATCGATGGTGAGGAAACTTGTTGTCATGTTGATGGCGGTCCTCTTCAGCCTCTCCGTCTCTGGCTTGGGCTTCGCTGCTGAGGAGAAGAAGCCCGCGGCCCCCGCGGCGCCTGCTGCCAAGCCGGCAGAGAAGGCGACCCAGCCGTGTGCCGCTGGCGAGAAGGAGATGAAGCCGAAGAAGGCCAAGAAGAAGGTGGCCAAGAAGAAGGTCAAGAAGGATGAGGGAGCCACGATGGCGCCGGAGAAGAAGCCGGCCACGCCTGCTCCGCCCGCGGAGAAAAAGTAACTCCTCTTCCCCGGGCTTTGAAGAGACCAAAAGACACCCTGCCCTTGCAGGGTGTCTTTTATTTTCTTGACAGTGAGGCAAGGGTGAGATAGGTATACGCCGTGCCCCAAAAGTGGGACGGGGCTGGGACCGCCACTGGCGGAAACAGGGAAAACGGTGACGTCCTGCCCCCAACGTGGTGCGGGACCAGGCCGTTGCTGCCCCGCAACTGTAAGCGGCGTTGAAATCTGCGGAACGCCACTGTTCGAAGTGAAAGTTCCAAGTTTCGTGTTCCAAGTTCCAAGTTGAAGATTCGTCGGAGTCAGTCTCTAACCTGGAACTCGGAACCGGGCACCTGGAACCCTTCGGATGGGAAGGCGCAGAGAGTAAGACAAGCCGCGAGCCAGGAGACCTGCCCAGCCCTAAGGTGCTGAAGACCTTCCGAGGGGAAGGGCGGCCTTGTCGCCTGCTTCGTCGATCGCGGCGCAGGTTCATCGTAGGGTATAGGAGCTAGGACCCTAATCCTCCTCGGAGGATTGGGGTTTTTTGTTGTACGAGGGAGTGGGAGATGCGGATCTGCTCGTTGCTTCCGAGCGCAACCGAGATTGTCTACGCCCTGGGCTTGGGCGACCAGCTCTGCGGTGTCAGCCATGAATGCGATTTCCCGCCAGAAGTCGCGGCCAAGCCGACGGTGATTCGATCGGTCTTCGATCCCTCCACGCTTAGCAGCCTCGAGATCGACCGCGCCGTGATGGAGCGGCTTCGCCAGGGCGAGGGGGTCTACACCATCGACCTGGACCGCCTGCAGCAAGCCGACCCTGACCTGATCCTGACGCAAGAGCTGTGTGATGTCTGCGCAATCCCGTACAGCGAAGTGAAGCGGGCGGTTGAACAGCTTGGTCGCCAGCCGCTCCTCCTGCCGCTCTCTCCCACGTTGCTTGGCGACGTCCTCGATGACATCCGCCGCGTCGGCAGGGCAACCGGGAGGGAAGAGGAGGCCGACTCGCTCGTCAGACGACTTCAGTCGCGGATCGATCTGGTCGTTGCAAGGGCGGCAACTGCGGCGGAACGACCCACCACCTTCTGCCTGGAATGGGCCGATCCACTTTATGTGTCGGGCCACTGGGTTCCTGAGATGGTGGAGCTGGCAGGGGGGACCGACGGGTTGGGGATGAAGGGCAAACCCTCGATCCCGATCGAGTGGGACCGGGTGACCCGGTACGCCCCGGATGTTGTCATCCTGATGCCATGCGGCTTTGATGTGGAGCGAACCGTGGGGGAGTTGCCGCTCCTGACCAGATTGGCGGGATGGTCGGATCTCCCTGCTGTGAAACGGGGCCGGGTCTACGCTGTCAACGGGAGCGCCTATTTTAACCGCTCCGGTCCCCGCCTGGTAGATGGCCTCGAGCTGCTGGCGAAGATCCTTCATCCCGAGCTGTTCCCCGGCTCGATCCCCGATGAGATGGCGCGGCAGGTAGCATGAGATGATTGCCAGGGCGCTCAAGATCCAGGGTACGGCTTCCAATGTGGGAAACAGGCTCCTTGTTCATTGTGGGGCCACAAAATAGGACTCCCCGCGGACATGATTTCAGGAGCAAGGGGCAAACGAGCTCGGGCGATCGCAGTTCTGGGAACTGCGTCGGATGTCGGCAAGAGCGTCGTCGCCGCTGGCCTCTGCAGGTTGCTGCATCGCGACGGGGTACGGGTAGCGCCCTTCAAGGCCCAGAACATGTCCCTGAATTCCTTTGTAACCGTGGAGGGGGGAGAGATGGGGCGGGCGCAGGTTCTGCAGGCCTATGCCTGTGGCCTGCCGCCGCACGTGGACATGAACCCCATCTTGCTCAAGCCCGAGGCTGATGAGCGCTCTCAGGTCATCGTGCATGGGAGGATCTGGGGTAGCCACGACGCGAGCGGCTATTTCGAGCACAATAGGGAGCTGTTCCGCTTCGTGCAGGCAAGCTACGACCGGCTAGCGAGTGTCTACGAGGTCATCGTGATTGAGGGAGCGGGTAGTGCTGCCGAGGTGAACCTGCGCCATCGGGACCTGGTCAACTGGCCGGTGGTCGAACTCGCCGATGCTCCCGTATTGCTGGTGGCGGATATCGACCGGGGTGGAGTGTTCGCGCAGGTGATCGGCACCATTGATTTGCTCTCCTCTGAGGAGCGCAGGAGGCTGCTGGGGATAGTGGTGAACAAGTTCCGCGGCGACGCCCGCCTGTTCGCGGACGGGGTTGCCTTCTTGCAGGCCCGCACTGGAATGCCCATCCTGGGGGTTATCCCGTTCCTGCGCGACCTGGAGCTGGACCAGGAGGACAGCGTCGAGATAGAGCGGTACCGCCATACCCAGTTCACCTCCCAGAAGGTGAACGTGGCGGTGACGCTCCTGCCGCGAATGAGCAACTTCACTGATTTCAATGCCCTCGCCGCCGAGTTCGATGTGGCCCTGCGTTACGTGGCCTCGCCTCGCGATATCGCAGGAGCGGATGTCGTGGTGCTTCCGGGTAGCAAGAACACGATTGCCGACCTTGAGCACTTGCGGAGGGCCGGATTTTTCGAGGTCTTGGAGGAGCACGTGGGCCGGGGAGGGGAACTGGTCGGGATCTGCGGCGGCTATCAAATGCTTGGGCGCGAGATATCCGACCCACACCGGGTCGAGGCAGGTGGGCGGACGCAGGGTCTGGGACTTTTGGATGTGGTCACCGAGCTGCTGCCGCACAAGACGACGGTACAGGTCAAGGCGCTTCCCCTTCACCTGGGAGCTGCGCCGGCCTGCACGGTGAGCGGGTACGAGATCCATATGGGCCTCACTCGACGCGGTCCCTCCCCACCCTGCTTCCGGATTTTGCATCGCGTCGGACAGGAGGACATGGGGGGAGGCCTCCCGTGGAAGGAGGAAGAGACCGAGGACGGCGCGACCCGCAGCGACCAGCTCGTGTGGGGGACCTACATCCACGGTGTCTTCGACCGGCCGGGCTTCCGGCGCCTATGGCTGAACCGGCTACGACAGCGAAAGGGTCTGCCGCCGCTGGACGTCACGGTCTCCGAGGCGGCAACTGCACGGCTTCTGTCTGCGCTCGATCGCTGGGCCGACCACTTGCAGAAGCATCTGGATTTGGCTCAGATCTTTGCGGCCTTGCGGTTGGGATAATGTCGATGCGCATCGTCTTGATCCGCCTGAAGGAGATTGTCAGGGGGTGTCTCGAGCGATCACTGTTGTATGCGATTGTCGGGTTGGAAAGGGAACACCGGAAAGGGGGTGAGAAGGGACAGGACACGCACGCGAGTTGAATTGGGCGCCTCTGGATGTAAGGGAAGCTGGAGCGTCCTGCCGTGTGGTGCGGTGGGATGAAGCCAGCACGGTCCCGCCACTGTAAGTGGGGAGCCTCCCTGCATGATGCCACTGTCCTGAGCTCGTCGAAGGATGGGAAGGCGCAGGGCCGGCAGCGATCCACGAGTCAGGAGACCTATCCAGGGGAAGAATCAGTGCGCACCACCTTCGCGGACAAGGGGGCGAACAATGGAACGCTGGAAATGGTTACTCAACGGGTGCTCGTGGGTAGTGGTTCTGTGGATGTGTTGGTCCGGCAGTGCGTCGGGCCAGATGATCGGACTGGCTCCGGAGGAGCCTGTCGAGCTTGGGCCGGTGGTGGTAACGGCGACAAAAACAGAGGTACCGCTGAAGAATGTCGCCGCATCGGTCACGGTCATCACCAAAGAGGAGATCGAGGCGCGTCAGGTGACCGACGTGCCGGACCTTCTCCGGGATGTCCCCGGGCTCAGCGTCACACGGGCGGGCAGCCGGGGCGGCGTCGTCACGGTGTTCCCGAGGGGCGGCAACTCCAACTTCAACCTGGTCCTCATCGATGGGGTCAAGGTTAACGATGCTGGCGGTTTCTTTGACTTCAGCGACCTCAGCACCGACAACATCGAGCGCATCGAGATCATCCGGGGGCCACAGAGCGCCCTCTATGGCGCCGATGCGATGGGGTCGGTGATCCAGATCTTTACCAAGCGAGGGCGGGGGGTGCCGCGCGTCGAGACCTCCTTCGCTGGGGGGAACCTGAATACCTTTGAGGAGAGGTTGAATCTCAGTGGCGGCGTCGGGCAACTCGGCTACTCCCTGGGCGTGGGCAGGACCGACACGGATGGGAGCCTCCTGATCAACAACGCCTTCCGCGAGACCACCGTCAGCGGCCGGTTCGACTATAGCATCGAAAAAGCGCTTGACTTCAGCTTTGTGGTCCGCTACACCGATAGCCTTTTCCAGTTTCCCACCAGCGGCGCAGGCGATCGGTTCAAGAACGAGGGCTTTCCGCTTGATCCCCACCAGTCCAGCGCTCAGCAGCGATTGCTGCTGAGCGGCAAGGCCAGTCACTCGCTCACGCCCTGGTGGCAGCAGACGCTCCAGCTTGGATTTTACCGCCGGGAGTTTGCCTTCAACGATCCGTTTGACCCGGGGATCGATTTCTCTGCCTTCCACAGTACGAATGAAGAGCGGCGCTTCTCGTTAGACTACTTCTGGAATCTGATTCCCCCGACCGTCCTCGATCTCTCCAGCGTCGTGACCGCCGGCTTCGCCTACGACCGGGAGGAGTTCGACCAGCGTGCCGCCGCCACCGAGACCTCGTTTCCGTTTTCGTCCTCAAACAGTGACAGCCGGGACAATCGGGCGTTTTACCTCCAGGGTCAGCTCGATTGGAAAAAACGGCTCTTCCTCACGGTCGGATTCCGAGTGGACGATAACAGCACCTTCGGAACTGAGGTGAGTCCCAGATTCTCGGCGGCCTACATCGTCCCGATCACGGAGACCAAGGTGAGGGGCAGTTATGGTGAGGGAATTAAGGCGCCGAGTTTCATCCAGAATTTCGGAGATGGGAGCCCGTTTGTCGTTGGCAATCCCACCCTGAGACCCGAGCGGTCCAGGAGCTGGGAGATCGGGTTCGACCAGCCGGTGCTGAGCGGCCTCGCTGACATCTCTGTCACGTACTTTCACAACCGTTTCGAAGACCTGATCGCCTTTGTCGGAGGTTCGCCGAGCTTCCTGAATGTCCAATCAGCCACGGCACAGGGGATTGAATTCGCCGCCAGAGTGCGTCTGAGACACGGACTGACCGTAAGCGGTAACTATACCTTTTTGGAGACAAAGGTGCTCGACAACGGCGACGTCGGGGGCACTGAGCTGCCGGAGGGCGCGCCTTTAATCCGTCGGCCCAAGCACACCGGATCGCTCGCTATCGACCATATCTGGGACCGCCTGCACACCAACGTGACCGCGACCTTTGTCGGCGACCAGGCAGACCTCGATTTCCGCACCTTTCCGGCTCCACGGGTGACCCTTCCTGGTTACACGAAGGTCGACGCTGCCGTCTCCTACCTGCTCTTGAAGGACCGGCCGCATCTTCGGGAGCTCACGCTCTTTGGAAAGATTCAGAACCTCTTCGACGAAGGGTACCAGCAGGTCTTCGGCTTCTCCGCACCTCGGACCACCTTTCTGCTGGGTCTCAAAGGAAGCCTATGAGTTGCCGAGGGTGCCCGTCACTTCTGGTATTGCTGCTCGTGGCGGTGGCGCCAGCGGACGCCGCCCTCCTGACTGTCGTCGATGATGCCGGGCGGTCCGTAGTCTTTAACGACCCGCCCCAGCGGATCATGGCCTTGGCGCCAAGCAACACCGAGATCGTGTTCGCCCTGGGAGCGGAGGACCGCGTCGTGGCGGTCGATCAATGGAGCGATTACCCGCCTGCCGCAAAAGCCAAGCCGAGGATCTCTCCCCTGAACCCCAGCCTGGAGCAGATCGTTAGGCTCAGTCCAGACCTTATCCTTTCGGCGCGCGGTGGCGCCGAACCGCTTCTGCCGCTTGAACGGCAGGGGATAAAGGTCATGATTTTCGCGCCACGGACGCTGGATGATATCTACCGAAACGTCCTCCTGATCGGGCGGATCGTGGATGCACAGGCGCGAGCCGAGCGGCTGGTTCGCGCGATGCGGCAGCGGGCGGCGGGGGTCATGGCGAGGGTGCGGGACGCTCCCCGGCCGAAGGTGTTCATTGAGCTCGATGGGAGCGATCCGCTCCGGCCCTTCACTGCTGGCCCAGGGTCGTTCATCGATCTCCTGATTCAGCTCGCCGGCGGGGCGAATGTCGCCACCCTCTCACGGATCGTCTGGCCCCAGTTCAACTTGGAAGAGTTGCTAAAGGCTGACCCCGACATGATCATCCTGGGTGATGCCCTCGTTCCGATGAACCCTCAAACCCCGGAGATGGTCGCCCGCCGACCGGGATGGAACCGGTTGCGGGCGGTGCGTCTGGGAGCGATCTACCCGATCGAGACGGAGGTGGTCAGTCGGCCTGGACCCAGGATTGTGGAGGGCCTCGAGCTGCTGGCCAAGCTTTTTCACCCGGACCGATTCCCATGACAAAGATACAGGTCCCCCGCCTGGTCATCGGGGGGAGCACGAGCGGGGTCGGCAAGACCACCATCGCTGTCGGGTTGATGGCGGCTCTCAGCCGTCGCAGTCTGCAAGTTCAGCCGTACAAGGTTGGACCCGACTACATCGACCCCAGCTACCACAATGTCGCTACCGGCAGGCCTTCGCGCAACTTGGATGCATGGATGCTGACCCAGGCGACAGTCATGGAGCTGTTCGCCCGCTCGAGTGAGGGGGCTGATATCGCCCTGGTGGAAGGGGTGATGGGGCTCTTCGATGGCCTGAGCGGGCTCGACGAGTCCGGAAGCACCGCGCAGATGGCAAAGCTCCTCCAGGCGCCAGTTCTGCTCGTCCTGGATGTGAGCCGAATGGCTCGGAGCGCTGCCGCCATGGCGCTGGGATATGCCAGGTTGGACCCGGGGCTGAGGGTGGCCGGGGTTATCCTGAATCGGCTCGGTGGGCCGCGGCATCGGGAGTGGACGAAGGAGGCGGTCGAGGGCCTGACCGGTCTGCCGGTGCTGGGTGCGTTGCCAGAAGCTCCGGACCTGGAGCTGCCGGAGCGCCACCTCGGCCTGATTCCGGTGGCAGAGCGGCCGGCCCTCGACGCCTTCTTGGAAGCGTTGGTTCGACATATCGAGGAACACCTTGATCTGGATCGGATTATCGCGCTCGCCTCCGAGGCCCCGCCGCTGCTGATCCCATCCGCCTCGATGTTTGAGAGAGGGGCGCGGACGACTGCGGTCAGAATCGCCGTGGCTAAGGATGAGGCCTTCTCCTTCTATTATGCGGACGGCCTCGATCTCCTCGCCGCGGCCGGTGCCGAGTTGGTCTGCTTCAGCCCGCTTCACGATCGCGCCCTTCCTGAGGGGGCGCAAGGGATCTACATGGGGGGAGGGTTCCCCGAGCTGTATGCTGATCGACTTGCGGCGAACGAGCAGTTGCGTCGGGAGATCCTGGAAGCTGGACGTGACGGGATGCCGATCTACGCCGAGTGCGGCGGCCTGATGTACCTCACCGAGGAGATCGTTGACTTTGACGGCAAGCCTTTCCCGATGGTCGGGGCCGTGCCTGGCCGGGCGGTCATGGAGCGGGGACGGCTACGGATCGGCTATGTCGAGGTCGAACCGCTCTCTGACACTATCCTGGCCGGGCCGGGGACGCGCCTGCGTGGCCATGAGTTCCACTGCGCGCAATGGGAAGATCCGGAGCCTGCCTTCTCCGCGTACCGGATCCTCAATCAAGGCGGGCGACGGGAGGGATACGTGCGGGGCAACCTGCTGGCGACGTTTGTCCATTTGCATCTGGCGACCGACCCGACCCTTGCCGATCGCTTCGTGGCCGCATGCGCCCGCTACGCCGAGCGCTAGGCCAGGCCAGAGAGGTGAACGCGTTCTCGCCGGTCCGGGTGAGCAGGCGGGGCGCCACGTTCTATCTGTGCCTCTCAGTCCTGCTTGGACTGGCCCTCTTGATCGGCATCATGCAGGGCGCGGTCCCTCTGCCGCCGGGGACCATCCTCAAGATCCTGCTTCGGTGCGCCGGCGTCCCGATTGGACCGATTACATGGCAGAGCGCGGATGAGACGATCCTGCTCCAGCTCCGGCTGCCCAGGGTGCTGGGCGGGGCACTGGTGGGCGCCGCATTGGCGACCGCTGGCGTCCTCTTCCAGGGCCTGCTCCGCAACCCGCTCGCCGATCCCTATATCATCGGCACCTCGGCTGGAGCCGGCTTCGCAGCGACGGTTGCCATGCTCTTCTTGCCTGCAGCCTCGGTTCTGGGCTTCGGGTCGGTGGCGCTCTCGGCCTTCGTGGGCGCGCTCCTCGCCGTGGTCCTCGTCTATCAGCTTGCTCGGGTCAGGGGGCACACCTCGGTCGTCACCCTGCTCCTTGCCGGCGTCGTCATCAACACTGTGCTCGGTTACCTCGGCTCCTTGACGATCATCTTCTTCGAAGGGAGCGAGTTTCAGCTCCGTCGGGTCTTCACCTGGCTCATGGGTGGGATCGCGGTCCATGACCCACGACAACTGTTCGTCGTAGGGCCGATCATCATCGGCGGTATCGTCGTGGCCTGCGGTTTCGCGGTCTCGTTGAATGCCCTGGCGGTGGGCGAGGAGGGGGCCGTAGCTATGGGAGTGGATCTCGATCGGGAGGCGAGAAGGATCATCGCGCTCGGGGCGCTCCTGACCGGCACCGCGGTCAGCGTAAGCGGATTGATTGGGTTCCTTGGGCTTGCGGTCCCGCACATCCTCCGCCTGGCGATCGGGCCCGACCACCGACAGCTCCTGCCGGCCTCGGCGCTGGCCGGCGCGACTCTTCTGGTTTTGGCAGATGCGGGGGCCCGCTCCCTTGTCGCGCCGACCGAGCTCCCTGTCGGAATCTTCACGGCCCTCCTCGGCGGGCCCCTCTTCCTGTTCTTGCTCCGGCGGAACGGGCGGGAGCCGGTGTGGCAATGACACCGCTGATCCACCTCAATGCGGTTCAATTCGCCTATCCGAGCGGCTTCGCCTTTGCGAAGATCGATCTGATGGTCGAACGGGGGGAGATGGTGGCGATCCTGGGACCGAATGGCTCGGGAAAAACTACCCTCCTCAAGCTCATGCTGGGCCTGCGCCACCGGGGAGAGGGTGAGGTCTACTTCGAGGGTCGCCTGTTGGACGGGGTGGGTCGGCGAGGGCTGGCGCGGGCGATGGCCATGGTCCCCCAGGAGCTGTTGCTGCCGTACGCCCTTACGGCCTGGGATGTGGTGCTGCTTGGACGTACGCCGTACCTCCGTCGCTTCCGCGGCCCTACCCGCGAGGATCGGGAGGCGGTCCAGGCGGCAATGTCGGCCACCGATCTCCTCGCCTGTGCCAGCCGGCCCTACAACGAACTCTCAGGCGGCGAGCGTCAGCGCGTCATCCTGGCGTTGGCGCTGGCGCAAAAGCCGCGGCTGCTGCTTCTCGACGAACCGACCCGTCACCTCGACCTCAGCCATCAACTCCGGATCCTCTCGCTGATCAGGCAGCTCAACCTGGATGACGGCCTGACCGTCGTCTCGGCCATTCACGACCTGAACCTGTGCTCGCTGTACTTCGACCGCTTGGTCGTTCTGTCATCTGGACGCATCGTTGCGGACGGCCCGCCGGACAAGGTCATCCAGCCGGATCTGGTCCGGGAGGTCTTCGGCATCGCCGTGCTCGTCGAGCGCCATCCCACCCGCAATATCCCCTGGGTGACGATCCTGCCGGAAAAGGAGTAGGGCCGTTCGGCCCGCGATCGGCCATCAGCAGAAATGCTCGTCCCTTGACAAACTCGGCGGCTGGGGACTATTGTAGCTTCGAGCGTTGACGTTCGAGGTGGGGGCATTGGTGTCCTAAAATGCAGTAGGGCTGAGGGAACTGGCCGCGAGTGATGTCTGATCAAGGTTTGCAGATCCAAAAGTTTATTATGCTGTCGCTCCTGGCCCATGCCATCTTTGCTGGCCTGCTGAGCGCGCTGCAGATCACGGTCCCGTTTCCCGCCGAGCGGCCCCTTCGGGTCCGGCTCGTCGACCAGCCATCCCCGGCAGCGAGTCGGCCTCCCCTTGACCCGCGGAATCTCGGCCAGTTCAGTGGGCGCGCGCAACGTCCGGCGGAGAAGGAGGGTCCGGCGAGGACACCGGACAGTTCGTTGCTTCCCAACCTGAAATCGGCATCTCCCCGTGCAGCGGTATCGACCCCCCTGCCCGCGCCACTGGTGGCTCCGTCGACTCCTGCGCCTCGCACTCTCACCCCTCCCTCGATACCGCCCGTGCCGCCTGCGCCTTCCATGCCTGCCGACCTGGCCTCGCCTCCGTCGACTCCTGCGCCTCGCGCCGCTGCCACCCCTTCAATACCGCCTCCTCTGCGAGTGCCGGCGGCACCTGCTTCTCCCTCCGGCAAGGCCGTGCTAGCCCAACCATCTGTGGAGTCGGCGGGCGGGTCTCGCGAGGCTAAGGCTACGCGTCCACAGGGCGTTCCACCTACGCCCAGCCTGGAGGGGCCCGCTAAGGCTGTCCCGCCAGGTCGCGACGGCCTGGAGGGGGCGACCGGGTCATACGACTTGAGAGGTCAGGTGGCCATGCTCTGGAAAAACCTCGATCCCCGTAAATACCCCTACCAGGATGCCGATACAGGAGAGGAAGGTGACACCGGTTCTCCCACGGAGCGGACCGTCTCCTTGGACAGCCAGGATTCCCGCTTTGCCTCCTACCTGCTTGGCGTCAAGCGGCGGATCGAGAGTTTCTGGGGTTACCCTCCAGAGGCCCGCGGCCTGACCGGCAATCTGGCTTTGACCTTCGGCATCACGCGCGATGGCCGCTTGAGCGACCTTCAGCTTACCGATACGTCCGGGATTGCTCCGCTGGACAATGAGGCGATCCGAGCGATCCGGGAAGCGGCCCCCTTCGCTCCGTTTCCCGAGCGGATGCGGTTCGAACGGCTCAACATTCGAGCGGCCTTCTATTACTACGCAACCCGTGCAGGCCTCAGGGGTCGCTGAATCCGACTGGCCAAAGGGCTCTCCGAAAAGCCCGGAGTTCTTTCGGGCCGGATTCCTCTGGGAAGACGGGGTAAGGTTTTGACGGCTCATCGGAGTCGTGGTATAAGGGACTTATGGCAAGTTGGCACAACCCATTAGACGATACCGTTGTTGCCCTCGAACGGGAGATTGCGGGCATCTTCGCCATCACCGAGCGGCAGATTTTCGATGGGACCATCCGTCTCAGAGGGAAGTTACTGGTCGAGCCTGGTGCGGCTCTGGCCCTGCTGACTGATCGGCTCGCGCCGTACGGGTACTACCCCCTGATCCGAAGTGAACATGAACTTGCGCTCTGCCGCGTGGTGCCTTCGCAGCGTCGATCTGACTCACGCCAGTGGGTGAACGTCCTTCTTTTTCTGGCCACCCTGGTCACGACCGTTTTCGTGGGCGCCACCAACCGGGGTGCCGATCCCTTGGCGAATCCTTGGGCTGTTCTCCAGGGGCTTCCCTTCGCAGTCACTCTCCTTTCGATCCTTGGCGTGCATGAACTCGGGCACTACTTTACTGCTCGACGGTATGGCATTAGAGTGACGCTCCCCTATTTTATCCCGGCCCCCATTGGGCTCGGGACCTTCGGTGCCTTCATCAAGATGAGGTCGCCGGTCACCGATCGCAGGGCCCTGTTCGATGTGGGGATCGCAGGACCGCTGGCGGGGCTCTGCGTGGCGTTGCCGGCCATCGTGGTGGGGCTCTCCTGGTCGGAGCTGGTACGAGAGGGTTCGGCCGGCCACGGTGGCATCCTTCTGGGAACCCCGCTCCTGTTCTCCCTCCTCCAGTGGTTGACGCTGGGACCGATCCCTCAGGGAGCCGATGTCCTGTTGCACCCAGTGGCCTTCGCTGGCTGGATCGGTCTGTTCGTGACGGCGCTGAATCTCCTACCGATCGGTCAATTGGACGGTGGCCACATGGCGTACGCGCTGGTGGGAAGGCATCACCGGAAGGTGGCGATCTTCGCCCTGTTGACGCTGTTCGGCATGGGGATTGCCTACTGGCCCGGGTGGCTGTTCTGGGCCTCCCTCTCCCTGATCCTTGGACTGAAGCACCCTCCTCCTCTGAACGACCTGACCCCGCTGGATGAACGCAGAAGGCTGGCGGGCTTGGGGTCGCTGCTGCTTCTGCTGAGCTTGATCACCCCGTCTCCCTTCAGCTTCCCCCAACTGTAGGTTTCCCATCACTCACGTCATCCATCCCCTTGGGGGCTGGCCCTTGGCGTGGCCGACGAGCCTTGTTCAGAGTCGCTTGACACCGCGAGGAATTCTGGATATCTTCGTTCGGGCTGGCGAGGTCTGACTATCTCAGAAAGGGGGAGTCGAGGAGCATGATGAAAATGTTGAGCCTATTCTTTTTCGTGTTGTCGTGTATCACGCTCTTGTTCGGGATAGTGGGTAGGTTGGCTGAGCGCCCGGTGTTGGGGATCACGCCGAGGGCACTCCTCGACTTTACCCGCACGTGTCTCCTGTTTTCGATAGCGGCAGCGCTGCTCCGTTGGGGCGGCTGAGGGGCAGGCGGTGGTGTGCCATGATTTTCGCCGCCTTATCTATCTCCCTCCATCCTGGTCCCGGCCCCCCTGACTGTTGGGGAACCGCTGGGGACCTGTCGGAGCGATTGGCCATCCTAATGCTAATGGCCGAATCGATGGAGGGAAGAACGACGTAGCATGAGTCGAGCGGGAAAGGAACGACAGGGAATGTTTAAACATCTCTTGTATCGTCTGTACCAAGGGCGGTTGCTTCAGGAGGTACGGGGCGGGGAGCTGCCCAGGCATATTGGCCTGATCCTGGATGGAAATCGGCGATATGCCAGGGCGCGTGGGTACTCCGACATCCTGGAAGGGCACCGGAGGGGCGCTGAGAAGCTAGAAGAGGTCCTGAGCTGGTGTGAGGAACTCGAGATCAGGATGGTGACAGTGTGGATCTTTTCCACTGAAAACGTTTCCCGGACCCAGGAGGAGGTGGATGGTCTCCTTGAGCTGATCGAGAAAAAGATGTACGACATCGCCAAGGATCCCAAGGTGCATCGGAAGCGGATGCGGATCAGGGCCATCGGCAACATGGAGCTTCTTCCCGCGTCCACGGTGAAGGCGATCCAGGAGGCGGAAGAGGCGACGCGGGACTACGACGCCTTTTTCCTGAACGTGGCGGTTGGATACGGCGGGCGGCAGGAGATCGCGGACGCCGTGACCACCATGCTCAGAGACAAATCGGCCAGGGGGCTTCCACTGGACCGGATCATCGATGAGATTTCCATCGACGAGATCGGCAAATACCTCTACACGTATGAGCTACCCGATCCCGACCTCATCATCCGGACCAGCGGTGAGATTCGCCTGAGCGGGTTCCTTCTCTGGCAGAGTGCGTACAGCGAGTACTACTTTTGTGATGTCTACTGGCCGGTCTTCAGAAAGATCGATTTCTTTCGGGCTATTCGGAGTTATCAGCAGCGCGAGCGCCGATTCGGCATATGAGACCGGGATAGGTCTCAGTTCCAGGTGCCCGGTGTCGAGCGCGGGGTCTGTAGATCCCATTCCCTCTGTATCGGCAGCGCCGCGCCGCGCCGCGCGTAGTAGGATATGAAGGCCCCATGCTTGCGGACGATGGCCGGGCGGAGAAGGCGGGGGCGATGAGCTGGTGCAATGCTTCGATTGTTCGTAAAGGGAGCCGTCGTGGCGGTGTTGCTCTATGCGGGAGCGACAGTGGGGTTTCCGTACTACCAATACGTGATGATGTATCGGGCGGTCGAAGAGGCGGCCGACGTGGGCGTTGCCCAACTGGAAGCCGTGCGGAAAGGGCCATGGCGGGAAGAGGTTGTATTGGGGGAAGTGACTGCCGCTGTGACCACTCTGATGCGAACTCGGGCGAATCAAGTCGGCCTCGACCTGCCTGCCAAGGACGTCCAGGTCTCACTGGAACCCGATCTCCTTCGCGTCGGGACGAACTGGGAGGTGGAAGCCAAGCTCGCTGGCTACGCCCACCGGTTTCGTTTTCGAGTGGAGGGAAAGCGCTTTGTCGTGGGATGGTGATGGCAAGGGTGGCCTTCGATCGTTCGAAAATCAGGAGGGGAACGGCATGACGCGCAACAGAGTCTTGACCTCGACGGTGGCTTTGTGGCTGGTGGTGCAGATGGTCATAGCATCCGGGGCCAGGGCCGAGGAGCCTAACCGTGCGGTGGATGTCTCCGCCGGCGCGGCCAGCGCCATCGCGACGCTCTTCGCGCTGCCGGTAAGGCTTGCGGCCTGCGTGGCTACGGGGGTGATCGGCGGAACGGCCTATGGGCTGACCATGGGAACCAGCGAGCTGATTCGGGAAGAGTTAGCCGCTGGGACCAAAAGCACCTGCGGGGGGAAATACTACATCACGCCGCAGGAGATCAAGCAATTCGTCAGAGAACCTGACCGGCGAATGTAAGCCTCGGCTCGCTCACACCCAGCCGCCATTTCGATCAATGCTTGGGGGTAGCGGGCCACCGTATTCCAGGGGCTGCACTGCATCCCCCTGAACCCCTTGGAGGTGTCGATGAAGACGACCTCGCGCGTCGTTCTGCTCGCCGTTGCGATGTCTATCGCCATCGCCGCCTCAGCCGCTAGCGAGGAACTGGCCAAATCCACGCCGGGCCAGAAGGCTCTGAGAGGCGCGACGAACCTCTCCCTGGGTCTGGTGCTCGAGCTACCAAGGATGATCTACTATGAGACAAGGGCGCAAGGTCCGCTCCTGGGGATACCCGCCGGCTTCCTGGCAGGTTTCGGCCTGGGACTGATGCGGACCGCGGTTGGAGCCTACGAACTCCTGACCTTTCCGATCCCACTACCGGATGATTACAAGCCGATCCTGAGCCCCCGCTTCCCCTTCGAGCAAGGGCGTACGAAAGTGTCGCCTGCCCTCATCGAGCGCCCGAAAGAGGCAACCGAACGCTAGGCTCCGCTTCACAGAGGGAAGCTGGCATTCCGGCGTTGCCCCTCCGAGGCTGCTGCTTCTCCGTCCTCGGGCGTGCTTGCCCTTTCCCTCGCGAAAGCTTATAATTAGACATGATTTGGTTTTCTAACTTTCTACAAACAGCCGCATAGGAGGAGTCACGGTGCCGCTGGTCAAAGTCAAAGAGAAATACCAGGTGACGCTCCCCGCCTCCGTTCGCAAAAAGACTGGCGTCGTGGTAGGAGATCTCCTGGAGGCCCAGGTTCGCGGCAAGACCATCACCCTGACCCCGAAGATGGCCATTGATCGTGATATCGACCTCGCACTCGAGGACTTCAAGCGGGGTCGCTTCATCGGCCCATTCCGCACTGCTAAGGCTGCCAGCCGCGCCCTCCGCCGCGCGGCAAAATGAAGGCGGCATTCTCCCAGCGGTTCACCCGTCAGTACAGAGCCCTCTCCCCTGAGCGCAAGGCCAAGTTCGACAAGCAGCTTGGCCTTCTATTGTTCAACTTGCGGCACCCTTCGCTCCGGGCTAAGAAGTACGATGAGGCCCGCGATGTCTGGCAGGCGCGCGTAGATGAGGACTACCGCTTCTACTTCAAGGTCGAGGGAGATACCTACCGGATCCTCACCGTTCGCCACCACCCAAAATAGCCGCACGTAAACGCGATCCATTTGTACAAGCCACTCTTTTAACAGCCTGGAACTCTAGTTCGGCCCGCTCCCTTTTGGAAAGGCCGGCAGTGCGGGCGGTAGCCGACACCAGGCGGTAAACGGGCATACCGAACAATGTAAAGGCGGCGGGATTAGTGAGGAATGGGAGCTTTCTCTGTGATATGATGTGGTGCCGAAGCGGGGACTCGAACCCCGATGAGCGTACGCTCACTGCGCCCTGAACGCAGCGCGTCTACCAGTTCCGCCACTTCGGCATTTGCGTGACGAGTAAGTTGCGAGGACTATTTGTAAAGGCTGTACCCGGAAAAGTCAATGAAAAACAGTAGGAAACACTCCATGGATTACGAGAACGATGAGATGTGTTTTGTCTGCGGCAAGCGGAACGGGGATGGCCTGCAGCTCGATTTCGAGCTCGTGGGCGAGGACCGCATCCGGACCGAGTTTACCCCGCCAAAACGGTTTCAAGGGTGGAAAGACGTCCTTCATGGAGGAATCATCGCGACGATCCTCGACGAGGTGATGGTCAATGCCGCCTACCTGCGAAAGATCATGGCTGTGAGCGCCAAGCTTGAGATCAAGCTCCGGAAGCCGGCCGCGATAGGGGAACGGTTAATCTTCTATGGCCAGATCCTGAAGCACGGTGCCAAGACACTCGACGTGAAGGCCTGGGCCGAGCAGGAGAATGGGACGGTCGTCGCCGAGGCCACCGGCCTGCTGATGAAGGTCTGAGGGCTAAATGGGTGAATGACGCGCGCCGGGTCATCACGCTCCTCACCGACTTCGGCGGGAGCGATCCATTTGTCGGCGTGATGAAAGGGGTGATCCTTGGGATCAACCCCGACGCCGTTGTTGTGGATCTCTGTCACAGCGCCAGGGCCTATGATCCCTCCGAGGCGGCGTTTGCTCTCCTCACTGCGTACCGCTACTTCCCCAAAGGGACGATCCATGTCGCTGTGGTCGACCCTGGGGTAGGGAGCCCCCGCCGGCCGCTCCTGGTCGCGTGCGGCGGCCACCTGTTCGTTGGCCCGGACAACGCCCTCCTTGCCCCGCTCGCAGAGAAGGCCGGACCGTTCAGCGTCCGGGCCATCACCGCCACGCGGTATTTCCTCCAACCTGTCAGCGCCACCTTTCACGGACGCGACATCTTCGCGCCTGTCGCGGGGCATTTGTCGCTCGGGGCCGAGCCCGCCGAATTCGGGGAACCGATCGACGATTATGTCCGCCTGGAGCTTCCCCGCCCGGTGCCGTTCGGGGCGTCCGCGATCAGAGGGGAAGTCCTTTACGTCGATCGCTTCGGCAATCTGGTGACGAACATTGCCAGGGCCGACCTCGAACCCCTCGCAGCCGGAGGTCCGATCACCCCGCTCCTGGTTCAGGTCGCGGACCGGCAGGTTCCGATCGTCGCCTACTATGGCCAAGTCCAGCCTGGCGCGCCGGGCGCCGTTATCGGAAGCGCGGACTATCTGGAGATCTTTGTGAACCAGGGGGATGCCTCTCGGCTCCTCCGCCTGGGTCGGGGATCCGAGATCGTAGTCGGCAAGGAGGATGCAAGAGGCCGGGGTTAATCCCCTTTCAGGCGGCCTCTGACATTCTCCATTCCAGTTTTGCATTGGCCTGTCCGCTGTTCGCGCGGTTTTGACAATCGGTGGAGCAGTATGCTACGCTCAGGCACCTTGACTGATAGCATGTCCAGAGCGCAATTGTACATGAACCCTACACATCGGTGGAGTCCCGTGCCGAAGGGATCGTTTCCCAATTTCTATGAGGGGGTGTCCGATGACGCCCTGGGCGCCTATCTCAAGCGAATCGCCCAGTTCCGCCTCCTCACGAAGGACGAGGAGCTCGCGCTGGGTCGCGCCATCCAGCGCGGGGATGACAAGGCGCTGAAGCGGCTGGTGGAGGCAAATCTCCGCTTCGTGGTCAAGGTGGCCCTCCGTTACAGAGGATGCGGTCTCTCGCTGCCGGACCTGATCAACGAAGGGAATGTCGGCGTGCTCGAAGCGGCGCGTCGGTACTCCCCGGCGTACAACGTCAAGTTCATCACGTATGCCGTGTGGTGGATCCGGCAGGCGATTATGCAGGCCCTGGCCGCGGGAGGCGGGGCGGTGAGGATCCCGCTCCGGAAGGCCCGCCTCGCATCCCACCTGAAGGACGTTCGCGCGGATCTCTCGCAGCAGTTGCAGGCCGAGGCGACCGATTCGGAGGTGGCAGAGGAATTGGATCTCGATACGAGCGACGTGGAAGGGGTATTACGTCGGGAGGGCCAGCCGGCATTCTTCAGCGATGAGATCGGACTTGAGCAGCGGATTGGGATGGAATTGTACGAATCGAGACAGCTTCCTCCAGCGGACCACGAACTGATCCGGAGGTCGTTCCGTGAAGAGGTGGAGCGGATGCTGGGAGGCCTCGCCCCCAGAGAGCGGCTTATCGTTGAGCTGCGGTTCGGGTTGGGAGAGGAAGATCCGAGGACCCTGGAAGAGGTTGGCAAGCGGCTCAAGCTCTCCCGCGAGCGGATCCGACAGATCGAGGAACGCGCCAAACAGAAGTTACGAATGATGGCCAAATCCAGACATCTGAAAGATTACTTGAATTAGGTTCCTTGACGAATTGAGAACACTCAACATCACGATACGGGTGACACATTTCCCTTGAATCGGATTGCGGTTGGACCGATAAGCCCTGGGCCTCCTCTGGAGGTCGGGGCTTTTCTGTTTCGCCCGGCCAGCGAGCAAGGGTGTCAATTCTGCCAATGTCAGAAGAAGGGGCAGGTCCGCGGAGCTTCACGAGCGTGATGATCGCGTCAGCCGCACACGGATGCGGGTCGGGATGGCCTGCACCTGTTGACCGTGGAATCGCGTGGTGAGACGCCGTGAAGTCTTGCGTCATCGCCTCGCGTTTGCTCCGCTTCGCCCTTGTAGCGCTCTTGAGTCTGATTGTTCCCGGGGGATGCATGGCGGGCCAGGATGAGACCGCCGAAGTGGCACGGCGGCAGATGGTGGACCAGCAGCTCAGAGCGCGTGATATCGTGGACCAGAGGGTCCTCGAGGCGATGGGGAGAGTCCCGCGCCACCTCTACGTTGAACCAGCCCTGGAACGTTTCGCGTACGAAGATCGTCCTCTCTCCATCGGGGCGGGACAGACGATTTCGCAGCCCTATATCGTCGCCCTCATGACGCAGCTCCTTCACGTGCAACCGTCTCATCGGGTCCTTGAGGTTGGGACCGGCTCCGGCTATCAGGCTGCTATCCTGGCCGAGCTGGCTGCCGAGGTGTACACGGTCGAGATCATCCCATCGCTGGCGGAAGGGGCGCGCGCCCTCCTGGAGGCCCTCGGATATCGGAACGTTCATGTCCGACAGGGGGACGGCTACGAGGGATGGCGCGAGGTCGCTCCCTTCGATGGGATCATGGTTACCGCTGGGGCTCCGCACATCCCGCCTCCGCTCATCGACCAGCTCCGCGATGGAGGGCGGATGGCGATCCCGGTGGGGGGGCCGGGGGGAACGCAGGAGCTGATCCTCGGGGAGAAGCAGGCCGGGAGATTCCTGACTCGATCGGTCGCGCCTGTCCTGTTTGTGCCACTGACTGGAAAAGGAGGCCGACAGAATGGGGGTCGATGAGGACAGGGTTCAGCGATCAGCGTAGGGGCAGGGCTTGCCCTGCCCAAACAGGGCGCAGCAAGCGGCGCCCCTACCTTGCTACTGACAGCCTTTCATGACATTCCATGATCCCCCTCAGGGACAACATTCCCTCCTATCGCCCCCCCATCGTGACCGTTGGACTCATCATCGTCAACGTCCTTGTCTACGTGAATCAGTTGACGCTGCCGCCCCGGGCGGCGGCTCGGTTTGTCTACCTCTACGGTCTCATCCCGATAGAGATGAGCAGTGGCGATCTGCTGATTCCGCATCCCGTCCCGCTCTACGCGACCATCCTCACCTCGATGTTCGTCCATGGCGGCCTGTTCCACCTCGCCGGGAACATGCTCTACCTCTGGATCTTCGGCGACAACGTGGAAGACAGGATGGGCCGCCTCCGCTTCTTGATCTTTTATCTCCTCTCCGGATTGGCCGCTGCCGCGGCCCAGATCCTGTCCAACCCGGATTCGAAGATCCCCATGGTCGGGGCCAGTGGGGCGATCTCCGGTGTCCTGGGAGCCTATCTCCTCCTCTTTCCCCACGCCCGTGTTGCGACCCTCATTTTCTTCGGATGGTTCATCCGGCTTGTCGAAATTCCGGCGCTTTTCGTGCTGGGTTTCTGGATCGTGGTCCAGGTGCTGAACGGCTTGCTGACCTTGGGCGTTCAGGCGGGTGGCGTTGCCTGGTTCGCCCACATCGGCGGGTTCGTCGCAGGCCTCGTCATGGTGAAACCATTCAGCCGAGGCCGTTGGCGGTCGGACTGGAGGGATCGCCTGTCGTGAGCTCGGTCGAACGGCGAACGGTCCTGAACCGACAGGAGTTTCGGCGGCTGGTCTCGCAGGCGATCGCCTCGCTTCCGCCCCAGGTGGTTGAGCGACTCGAGAACGTCGAGGTTGTGGTGAACGATCGGCCCACGCGTGAGGAGCTCACCCTGGCCGGGATCGAGCCACCGGAGACTCTCTTTGGCCTCTACACCGGGACGCCCCTCACGGAGCGGGGGAGCTGGTACGGAATGGTTCTGCCCGATAAGATCACCCTGTACCAGCGATCGATCGAGGAGGCCTGTCGGACCAAGCGGCAGGTGCGGGAGCAGATCCGCACGACCCTGATGCACGAGATCGGCCACTATTTCGGGCTCTCTGAAGGCGAATTGGAAGAGGCCGGGTACGAGTAATGCCGCCTCTTTCGTACTTTGAAAACCCTTGACACCCCCGCGGAACCCCGTTAAGATCGCGCCTGTTTCCCGCATCCAGTGAAGGGCTCAGGGGGTTGATCGTGGCTAGGGGACGGCGCGTAGAAGCCAAGTTTTACGAACTCTACTGCATCGTGTGCGGGAAGACCTGCACCGAACAGGAGAGCAGCACTCGCTGTCCGAGCTGCGGGAAGCCGCTGGCCGTCCGCTATGACTATGCCTACATCAGGGCCCGACTGAACCGATACTCGCTCAAGACCTCTCCGATCAAGGCGCTCAAATACCTCGATTTCTATCCGATCCTCAACCTGAACCTGGTTGTTTCACTTGACGAGGGGGGGACCCCGCTGTACCGCTGCCATCGGCTGGCGGAGGAGTTGGGGTTCAAACAGCTCTATATCAAGAACGAAGGACTGAATCCCACCGGGGTCTTCAAGGATCGGGGCACGCTGGTGGAGATCACCAAGGCCAAAGAGCAGGGAGCCAAGGCAATCTGCGTCGCCTCCACCGGGAACATGGCCGGCTCCGTCGCCGCCTATGCCTCGATCGCCGGGCTGCCCTGCTATGTGGCGGTTCCGGAGGGGACCCCGATCGGAAAGATGTCCCAAGCCCTCTCCTATGGGGCACGGGTCCTCCAGGTCCGGGGGACCTACAATGACGCGGCGTCCCTCGCCGAGCAGATGAGCCAGCGCTATGGGTACTACTTGGCGGGTGATTATGCCTTCCGGGTGGAAGGGCAGAAGTCACAGGCGTTCGAGATCGTGGAGCAACTGGAATGGCAGGCCCCATCCGTTGTTATCGTCCCCATGGGCTGCGGGACGAACATCACCGCCCTCTGGAAAGGGTTCAAAGAGTTTCATGAGATGGGACTGATCTCGTCTCTGCCCAGAATGATCGGCGTCCAGCCGGACGGCTGTCAGCCGATTGTGGCCGCGTTTAACCAGGGACGGGATGATATCGTGCCGGTGAAGAAGCCGGAATCCGTCGCCTCAGCACTGATGGCAGGCGATCCACTGGACGGGTTGAAGGCGCTGGCTGCGCTCCGCGACTCGGGCGGGTGTGCCCTCTCGCTCACCGACGGCGAGATCCTGGGGGCGCAGCAGCAGCTCGCCCGCCAGGAGTCAATCTTTGTCGAGCCGTCAGGCGCGCTCCCAGTCGGGGCGCTGATGCCGCTGCTCACCAGCGGACGCGTCAGAGCGGATGAGTCGGTGGTCTGCCTGGCTACAGGCAATGGGCTCAAGGATCCCAAGGCGGCCCTGCGGGTTCTGCCGTCGCCAGCCACGATCGATCCATCGATGCAGGAGGTCGAAAAGTTCCTGAAGTTGCGGCTCTATGAGATCCGGGCCGCCGGGGCCAAGAACGGCGACAAGAACCTGTTTGAGCGGCTCCCGTCCCTCGCCGAGGTCACGAACTGCGTGCGGCAAGAGCTGGGGGTCAAACTTACTCATGAGTATGCGGGAAAGGTTCGGTCCCTGATCAACGAGTTCGTGAAGAAGGGAAAGCCGATCACCAAGGCTGACCTGCAGTACATCGTGGAGAACGTGCTGAAGGGCCTCTCTGACCACAAGCCCACGCTGACGGTCGAAGACTTCAAGGTCTCCACCTCCTTTCACGGCCAGGCGGAGGCATCGGTCTGGGTCCTTTTCGATGGCGAGAAGGTCGAGGCGTCCGCTTCGGGGGTCGGCCCAGTGGCTGCCGTCATCAACGCCCTCAAGCAAGCGGCGCTCACCCGCGGCAGGCTTTTCTTCGAGTTGATCGATTATAATGTGGAGATCAACTCGCCCGGGACCGACGCCTCGGTCGAGACCACCATCGTCATGAAGGACGCTGAGGGAAACCGGGTAGTCGCGACCGGCACCTCTCCTGACATCATCGTGGCCTCGGTGAATGCCTTTGTTGACGGCTATAACCTGCTCTGGGCTCGGCAGAAGGGATAATCACTTTCGGAAGGTCGTACCGGAGCGGGCACCTCTCACAGCGCGGCGTTTTCCGACAGTACTCCTTTCCGACGGTCACCAGCAGGGCATGATACTCGTTGAACAGGGCGGCGTCAGCCGGCAAATGCTCCATGAAGAGCCGCTGGATCTCGCCGTATGTAGCCCCCTTCGCAATTAACCCGTGCCGCTCGAGGACTCGACGGGTGTAAGCGTCCACCACGAAGATCGGTCGGTCGCCCGCATAGAGCAGGATCGAGTCGGCCGTCTCCTCCCCGATCCCTGAAATCGTAAGCAACTCCTGCCGCAATCTCGCAAGTTCCGTGCGGAACATCCGCCGCACGCTCCCCCCGTAGCGCGTCAGCAAGAAGCGCGTGAACTGTTTGAGGCGCCCAGCCTTCATGTTATAATACCCGGACGATCGGATGAGCCGGGCGAGCCGCCCGCGCGGCGCGGCATCGATCTCGCGGGGGTTGAGCACCCGTTCGGCCCGCATGGCCGCGATGGCTCGCTTGACATTGGTCCAGGCGGTGTTCTGGGTCAAGATGGCGCCGACGATGACCTCAAACCGGGAGCGGGCGGGCCACCAGCGTTGCGGCCCAAAAGATCGGAACAGGTGCCGGTAGAGAGACATGAGCCGACGGGCAGTCGATGGTTGTCGCATGCGCACCATTCTGACCGGTTTTTCTGAGGGGTCAAGGGGAGACTGACGGAGCAGTGACACGATACCTGGGGGTCGATCTCGGGTCGCGCCGGATCGGGGTGGCTGTGAGTGATGAGCTGGGGCTTACGGCGCAGCCCCTGCCGACGCTCGAGCCGCCCACGGAGGATGACGCCCTTGCGGCCATTCGAGGGTTAATCGAGCGGTACGGCATCCAAGAGGTGGTCGTCGGGCTTCCGAAGAACATGAATGGCACCCTCGGTCCGGCGGCGGAGAAGGCCCTCGCGTTCGCCAGGCGGCTGGAAGAGGGAGGCCCTGCGAAGGTCACAATGTGGGACGAGCGGCTCACCAGCAGAGCCGTCGAACGCCTGCTGATCGAGGCCGATGTGCGCCGGTCGAAGCGGAAGCGCGCCGTCGATCGGATGGCCGCAGTTCTTATCCTCCAGGGCTTTCTTGACCGGTGCCGTCATCAGAAGGATCGGCCCTCATGAGCTCGACACCGATCGCACCCCCGCTGCCAGTACGGGCCGTGGCCTTGTACCTCTGTCTGCTGGTGGGGGGAGGCTCGCTGTGGTACGTCCTGAGCCAGCCAGTTGGGTCGAAGAGCGAGGCCCCCCGTCTCGTGTTGATCAGGCCGCAGACCGGGGCCCTCACTATCGCGAGGGCGCTGAAGGACGCGGGCGTGATCCGCAGTCGCTTCGCCTTCCTGGCCGTCGCCGTCGCCCGCGGCACGCATCGACATCTGCTCGCCGGGGAGTACGAGTTTGCCCCTGGCCTCCCCCTGCTCGAGATCGTCCCGCGCCTGGAGCAGGGGCAAGGGCTTGTCCATGCAGTGACGATCCCCGAGGGATTCGCCGCCCAGCAGATCGCCCAGGTCCTTGCAGACAGCGGCCTGATTGATTGGGATCGGTTCATGAGGCTCCTCCGGGACCATCAGACGCTGGAGGCGCATAGATTGGGAGGTGGGTCGCTGGAAGGATACCTCTTCCCCGATACCTACCGGTTGGTGAAGGGGATGAGCGAGGAAGCGATCATCCACCGGATGGTTCGGCGGTTTCAGGAGGTGTTCGGTCCCGAGGAGCAGGCGCGCGCCAAGGAGCTGGATATGTCGGTGCCGGAGGTCGTGACCATGGCTTCTCTGATCGAGCGGGAGGCAAGGGTTTCGCAGGAGCGGGCCCTTATCTCGGCGGTGTTCCATAACAGGCTGCGACGGGGAATGCCGCTGCAGTCCGACCCAACGGTGCTGTACGGCCTCTCGCGCTTCGGCGGCCGACTCACCAAAGCGAACCTGCAGGCGCCATCCCCCTATAACACCTATCTTCACCAGGGGCTGCCGCCCGGTCCGATCGCGAACCCTGGACGTGCATCCATCCTAGCCGCCCTCTATCCTGCCTCGTCCCGGTATCTGTACTTCGTGTCGAAAAATGACGGGACCCATGCCTTTTCGAATACGTTGCAGGAGCACGATGCGTTGGTGAGGAGGTATCAGATCGGGAGAGGAGGATGACACGGAGCCCGGTGGCGGTCGTCCTTTTTAGCCTTCTTTTCGTCGGCTGTGCGGGGGAGCAGGCGGCGGTAAAGCAGGGCCGGGCCGACAGCCATTACAATATTGGGCTTGCCCACCTGACAAGTGGCGACGCCAAGCAGGCCATCGGCGAGTTCAGTCAGGCGATCGGCGAAGCTCCTGACAATCCGGCGTATAACAACGCCATCGGGTTGGCCTACCTGTTGAATCGTCGGACCGATCTTGCCATTGCCTCATTTCAGAAGGCGATCCAACTCGATCCGAAATTCTCTGATGCGTACAATAACCTCGGTTCGGCCTATGTCCAGCGCCAGGAGTATGATCGCGCCATCAAGGCCTTCAAGCAGGCACTGGCGAACCCGGCCTACCTGACCCCCGAGCAGGCGCACCTCAATCTGGGGAATATCTACGTAGTGAAAGGTCAGTTCCCAGAGGCGATCGAGGAGTTCAAACGGGCACTGGATGTGTCGCCCGACTTCGCCGAGGCCCATAATCGGCTGGGCTACGTCTACCTGGTGCAGAGGCGATCGGAGCTGGCGATCGCCGAGCTTACGCTGGCCTTGAAGCAGGCGCCTGAACTGGCCACTGCGCACCAAAGCCTGGGCTTTGCCTACCTGTTGGCAGGAGAGAAGGACCGTGCCAGGCAGGCATTTCAGAAAGTGTTAGAGCTGAACCCAACGAGTGAGATGGCGGCCGAGGCAATGCGTCAGCTCAAACAGCTCAACTAGTTGCCACCTTTTTCTCATTTATCCTCTCCCCTTGTGGGGCAGAGGACAGAGGTGAGGGGGCATTTTCAGGCCAGATAATGACAGCGCTCATGACTGTGAAGACGGACACCAAAATCGAGCTGAAGGGGTTGAGCCTCGAGGAGATGGAGCGGGTTGTTGCCGTTCTTGGCGAGCCGCCGTACCGTGGCCGCCAGCTCTTCCACTGGATCTACGGGCGCGGTTCTCGGCGATTCGAGGAAATGAGCGACCTGCCGACAGGCCTTCGCGCTGGCCTGGCCGAGCAGGCTTCGATCGCCGGAATCACCTGTCTCGCCAGGCAGGTCTCCGGGGACGGCACACGGAAATATCTGTTCGCGTGTCACGACGGGCAACAGTTCGAGGCGGTCCTGATTCCTGACGAGGGACGGCTGACTGCCTGTCTGTCCACCCAGATAGGTTGTGCTCTAGCCTGCGCCTTCTGCCTCACGGGCAAGATGGGGTTTGTCCGGCACCTTGGCGCCGGTGAGATCGTCGATCAGGTGCGGGTACTCCGGGAGGATCTTGCGACGGGAGAGCGGATCGGCAATCTGGTCTTGATGGGAATGGGGGAGCCCCTGCACAACTACGATGCCACCGTGAAAGCGCTGACGATCCTGGTGCACCCCCTCGGCCTCGCGTATCCCCCGCGCCGGGTCACGCTGTCCACCGTCGGCCTGGTCCCGGAGATCGTGCGTCTGGGCGCCTCTGGGCTCGATGTGAATCTGGCGGTGTCGCTCCATGCGGCAACCGATGAGCTTCGCGACCGCCTGGTCCCGATCAACCGTCGATACCCTCTTAAAGAGTTGATGGCGGCCTTGAGGGCGTATCCCCTTCCACCTCGCCGGCGGATCACCTTCGAATACACCCTAATGGATGGGGTGAACGATCAACCGGAGGATGCCCGTGAGCTGGCGAGGCTCCTGCGCGGGCTTCGGTGCAAGGTCAACGTCCTGCCGCTGAACGAGGCCCCGGCCATCCCGTTTCGACGACCTTCGCGCCAGCGGGTTGAGGCATTTCAACAAACCTTGAAATCGGCGGGCATCCTCACCACCATCCGGGAGAGCCGTGGCCAGGACATCTTCGCGGCCTGCGGCATGCTGGCGATCGAGGGTCAGGAGAAACGCCTTGACAGCTCCGGGCCGCTCCCCTATGATGTCTTTCGCGGGGTGGAGCAGTCCGGTAGCTCGTTGGGCTCATAACCCAAAGGTCGCAGGTTCAAATCCTGCCCCCGCAACCATTGAACAGTGTACCTTCAAGGTGTTCAATATCCCACTGGCGCTCGGCTGGATAATCAGCCGAGCCTTTTTCGTAAATCCCAGTCCTGGAAAGCCCCGATAGGCTTCGTCCAGCGACAGCCCGTGGGTCTTCATGTGCTGCGGGCCGATCTTGCCCTGCTCCTTCCCACAGACCGGGCAGCGCGCCAAGCGCCGCTCACCATCCTCTATCCGGACGTGCTGCAGGGTATCCTGTAGAAACTCCCGCCCCAACCGGACATCCGCCTGCAGGGTGTCGGGCAGGTGGGCGAGGAACTCCTGGACCACCGCGGGGTCGTAGTGAATCTCCACCGGCCGATCTTGAGTGGCCGCCGCACGCGTCTCCTGCTCCATCGCTTCCACCTGATTCCAGAGCTGCTGGTAGGTGGTCAGCGTCTCCTCCAGCGCCCGGCCGGTCAACCGACCACTTCGCACGACGGCCATGATGGCGTCGGCCTGCTGACGGAGGGTTTTCAGTCGCTGCTGGTCGTGGGCCACGGCATCGAACCGGGTCGGCCTGGAACGCCGGGTCGCGGTCGCCCGGATGGTGTCCAGCCAGCCGGGCAGATTCTGGGCCAGCGCGGAGATCACGAGGCTCTCGATGGCTTCGCGACGGATCCGGATGTCATTCGAACAGGTGCCGGATTCAAAATGATTCCGGCAGCCATAGTAGGTCTCGCCGATGATGGAGTACCGCCCGCCGCAGCGGTGACACACCAGCAGCCCGGAAAGGAGGTGCGTGGTCCGGGACTTCCGCTCGGCGAAGAGGTGCCGCCGGGTACTCAGGCGATTCTGGACCTTCTCCCAGGTCTCCTCATCGATGATGCGCAGGTCCTCGAAAACCTGGACCTCCCACTGCTCCTTCGGGCGCCAGCGGTAGACCCGCCGCCCGGTCGTGGGGTTTTTCCGCCATTCCCGCCGGTTGAAGGTGAAGCGGCCCACGTACTTGGAGTTCCGGAGCATCATGTAGATGGTGTTGGGCCGCCAGTTCTGGCCCGGGTACTTGCGGTTCAACCCCTTGGCAATCGACTTCTCACACGTCCCCTCGGCGAAGCACCGGAAGATCTCGTGGAGGATCGCCGCCTCGGCGTCGTCGATGAAGAGCCGGTAGCCAATGGGGATGGGATGCCCGTGGGCGTCGGCGCGGGCGGTGGCGTCATAGACCGGCTCGCTGCGGAACCCGTAGGCCCGCCCGCCGGTGGAGAACCCCTTCAAGAACTGCCCGTCTAGGCCCCGCTTGGTTGTCTTCCGGAGGTCGTCCAGGAAGATCTCGTTCACCAGGCTCTTCACGGTGACGCTGATCTTCGTGGTCTCGTCCGCGGTGTCGATCCCGTCCTGGACGGCAATGATCCGGATGTCCAGGAACTTGAGTTGCTTGACGATGGCATCGGTGTCCCCGATGTCCCGCGACAGGCGCGAGAGCTGATCGACGACCAGGGCGTCGAAGGGAGCCGGCGTGGCGGTGGCGGCGCGGAGGGCCTGCCGCAGGTCGTGGAGGATCTTCAGGCTAGCGCCGGAAGTGGCGTAGTCCGTGAACTCCGTCACGATGGTGTGACCGCGCTGGTCGGCCCAGCACGCCACGATTCGGCGCTGGTCCTCGATGGAGGTTTCCCGCTGGTTGTCGTCGCTGTAGCGACCATAGAAGGCGATGCGCATGATGGCGTTACTCCTTGTTCAGGGTCACGGTTTTGATCCGGCAGGTCGGGGTCTCTGTCTCCTGGATCTGGAAGCGTTCTGGATGCGCCTCGACGTATCGGTGGAGACATTGTACCAGAATCTCGATGCCGCGGGGAACCTTCGTTTCGGCTGACGAAGTGTCGATCGACTCCGGCGCTCGGAATTCGAGCGAGATGTCCGAATGGAGGAATGCCTCAGTGGGTCCCCCCCTTGGCGCTGGTAATGCTGTGGCGGCGGACCTTTCAATACGATGGGAACCGGAGTGACGGCGACTCCCGGATCGGGAGGGCCGAGGGGTCCGACCGATTGGAGAGTCCAGGGCCTCGGTGGGGACATGGGGATGTGTTGTGGTGGGTTCTGACATGGGGAGCGGGTCTCGCTTTCTCGGCTGGTGCGGCCGCTCGGTCAGGGAGGACAAGCCGCGTGAAGGGTTAGGGACACCGACCGCCTTGTCGGGAACCTGCTTCACCACGGGCAGTTAGAAATATCATTGCTTTTCGCTCCTTGAGCCTGTGATCGCAGATCGCACCAATTACAGCTCGCGTGCGCCCTGTCGGCGCGGCCACCTGCCGCCCCCAGGGGACGCACTCCCGGACCCCTGGGAGGCGTGGTGGGTTGGCCTGATCAATTCCTCCCCAGATGCAGCGGCGGGTCCCCGAACGGCCACGGGTTCCGTGCCTCGGCCGCCCGCTGCGCCGCTTGGCGCCGGAGCAGCTCCTCGAGCAGGCTGAGCTCCATGAGAGGCCGCCTCGACTCCCAGGCGACATCCGTGAGCAGGAAGACCTCCACGTGGGCGGTCTCCCGCCCGGGGTACTGCGCCTGGAGCCACCCCAGGGCCACCCCGATCTGCTGGTAGAGGAGGGCCGCGTTCATGCGAAGGAGGTAGTCCTCCTCGATCCGCCAGTCGTAGATCCGGAGGACCCCGGTCAGCTTGTCTTCTCCGAGCCGGGCGATGACCCCCGGGATGACCAGCTCCCCGTCCGTCCCGTCCGGGATCCTCCACTCGAAGGGCAAGGTGTGGGCGAGTAGCCGCTCCGTATACTGCAGCCGGGAGAGGACCCGGTCGACGAAGGTCTCGATACACACCGCGCCCCGCTCCACTGCGGCGGCCAGGAGGGCCTTCGGGTACTCGTGACCCGGCAAGGCGGGGATCCCGGCCCAGTACTGCTGGAGGAAGGCGTCCACGTAGTGGTCGGTGGCCTCGAGCGTCCCGTCCACCTCCGCCGCCACGATGACCATGGCGACCACCTTATTGACCACCTGCTCGACGTGGTGGCTGAGGGCGGCAGGGTCTGGCCCGCTTCCCGGGATCCGCTGGAGGCAGGCCCACCGGGTGCAGGTCCGGACATCCCCAGGGGCGGGGAGGTGAATCGTGCGCGAGGGTTTGGGCATGGTATTACTCCTTTCGTGAGAGGGGAGGATAGCTGCTGCCGCCGGTCAGGCCCGGCCGCAGCAGGGACGGTGGCCTAACGGGCCTGGAGCCGTGAGCGGTCGCTCGGCGTGACCATTGGGCCGGGGAGGCTGCGCGTGGTGTGTCTAGGGCTTCATTCACCTGGGGCAGAGGAGCATCCCATTCCGGAGAGTGAACGGGCGAGGGCGGCGAGAGGGCCGGCCTCGCACCTCGCGCTCGGCGGCGCCACCTCTTATTCCTCAAGACGTCCGGATGGCTGGAGGCGCGCGGCGGGGTATATCGCCAGGATCGTCTCCCCGCTGGGAAGAGTCGGATGGGAAGAGGGGGGTGCTGCTTCTTCTTCAGGCTGTTCATTTTGGGCTTTCCTTTCGTCTGCGAACACCCTATACTCACGATGGCTCGGAGGCACATCTGAGCGGCTTTCGCTGTGAGGGTGTGTTAAGCCCCCTTGAATCGCTGCAACGGTTCACGGGTTTTCTATTTCTGGCTAGAGTATGCTACAGCGCTTGAGCATTGTCAAGTAAAAAATGGCTTGACATGCCCTACCGCTTTAGCAGCTGGTTGACGTGTGGCAAAGAAAAATCCTCATGCGGTAGCTTTGGGGCGGAAGGGCGGTATCGCTTCCGCCAAAGTCCGAAAGCTGCGCATCTCCCCAGAGCGACGACAAGAGATCGCTCGCAAGGCCGCTGAGGCACGATGGGCAAAAAAGAAAGGGAAGAGGGCCTTACCTTAGCAGGCGAATCAGCCCCCTCTCCTTTGCGGTTCGTCCTTGGCTGTGGTGGCGGGCCCCCAAATCAGTCCAAATGAGTCAAGGATGTACAGGGTACTTCCTTCTTCCCTCCGGGCCTCCGGCCCTCCCGGATACTCAGCTTTTTCTAAGGTAGGTCCCTAGCATTTTTGGGCTATCCGGTTTGACTTGTTGAAAACACGTGGCGTACGCTCTGTGCTCATTTCGGATTGATCTGTGGAATCAACTGAATGAACGCTCCGCAGGCGTCCGAAATCCCCAGGATCTCGGCGGCGTGGTACCACTTCACCCGTCCATCAATCGCGCGCAGGATCACCTCTTGCACCTCCATTGCCCGCTCCACGGTAGAGGTGCGTATTTCGATCAAATCGCGCCACCCATTCCAATTGAAATCCTCCAGGCGTTCCGATGCTGGTGCAGATTTGTGGTTGTAATCTGCACTTCCATCCCCGCCAATACAGCTCTCAAAAAGCTTGACACCCTGGCGGGCTAGTGGCATGCTGCCGCCACTGAGGTGATCGCGATGCCACCGGGGTGACCATACGACTTCAGCCTTGCCTCGCAATTAGGTTGGTGCACAACCCGACTCGCCCACTCTGGCGGAGCTTGGCCTCAGAGGGCGTTCGTGTTTTTGGGGTGCGGGTCTCAATAACAGATACCGGAAGGATGATAAGGAGGCCACGATGAAGCGAATTGGGATAGCGCTCGGCTTGACCTTGGTTGTGGGAGTCGCACTAGGGGTGATCGGCCTGCAAATCCTGAACGCTCAGGGGCCGATCACACGCACTGAGCTCATGAAAGCCGATCTGGAAGGGATCGAGGGGGAGGAAGTAAAGGTAGCCGTCATAGATTGGGCGCCCGGGGCGGCGGCGGGCAAACACTACCATCCGGAGTACGAGTTCGCCTACGTCCTCGAAGGCTCCCTCATCGTGGAACGCGAGGGGCAGGCGCCGGTCACCTACGGGCCGGGCCAGGTGATCCACAACACGTTGAACCGCGTGCATGTCGCGAAGAACCCCAGCACGAACGAACCGTTGAAGATGGTTCAGTTCCTCATTTCTAAGAAAGGCCAACCTGCCCTGGTCCCGGTAAAATAGCCCCGATTCGGGCAGACAGTACAGTGGGGTTGCCGATCTTCGCCAACGGCTCTGCGACTTCGGCGACCCCCGTCTCTACCATCTTCTACAGTGCAGGATAATCCCCGTAATATACACTCGCTCGGACGAGGACGTGATGTAACGTACGCTCTCATCCCGACGGACTCGGCTCTCAAAAAGGATTGACGAACCCGGGCAGGACGCGATAGAAAACCCCCATCAAAGGTCTTCCTCATGGGCCCGGCTGTTGATAGCGTTTCAGCCCACTCTTGCGATTCGGTCGGCGTGCGACAGCGCACAGCCCTCTCGGGTGGAATTCAGCCTGAGAGGGCATTCGTATCTTGAGGGATCGTTTCGCACGATTCTTGGGGCCACCCCCTTCGACGTGGCGGGCTTCGGGGCGATCGCCTAACGCGTATATGCGGGTCGAGCGGCCGGTACCGAGGGTACTCTTCTGCACGCTCTGAGAACGCCGCCGGTCAGCGATCGCTGACGACAGGGCGGTCCGCAGCCTCTGTTGACATGCAAGGCGGACTAGACTGACAACAGCCGCAGCGTTTGTCCTCTTTGTCGTACCTGAAATTCGCTTCAGAAGGTGTGGACAACACGATGGGATTGCCGAGCGTGTGGAGAGGTGCCCATCGGTGATAGGCTGACAGAGCCCAGAAGTAGGCCGACCAGTACACTCAATTGTTAGGGCACGGACCATCCGGGCGTTCGTTCGATGTGCAAGAAAGGAGAAGAAGACCATGAAACGACTCACCCTGTTACTTCTTGCGGTGTTGTTCCCGATCGTGGGCTACTCGTCCGCTCAGCAACAAGTCGAACGAAAGGCCATGACATCGACAGTCAAGCTCGAGGAAACGGATTCGGCTATCTGAGCGAGCTCAACGGCAAGTACAAGTTGCGCGTCAGCGAAACCGTCATTGAACCGGGCGGATACGTAGGCGAGCACGACCACGTGGGGCCGGGTTTTCGATACCTGGTCTCCGGTGAGCTTACGATCGTTGAGCAGAGCAAGGCAAGGGCCTACAAGGCGGGCGACTACTATTATGAAACAGGAGCCATCACCGGCAAGGTGTCCAACACGGGCAGTTCGCCCTTGGTTGTTCTCCTCTTTGAAATACTACCTGTGGACTGGAAGGGGGGATCGGGGGTGCCCCCAAAATCTAAATGAAACGGACCTTCGTTCCTTCCGAAACTCGGCCCTAACCATCACTTCCTGAGGACGGCGATCAAGTAAGGAGTAAGGAGCGTGGTGACCTGCACCGACCAAGAGACCAAAGGCTGTACGTTGTCACGGTTAACAACCGGTTGAAGTCCGACGCTCGCCAAGCTCGCGCCGCTCAACCGGAGCGCAGCCTGTCAACGATGATCAGATCGTTGAGGCAGAGAGCATGACGATGGAAAAAAGAGAGATCATCGTACTTGGGGTTGGCCTGTTAGTGCTCGTGACAAGCATTGTTGTTGGAAAGGCGATGGAATTGGTTGATTTACGCCACGTCGTCGTTGGGGCAGCCCTGAGCCTCCTCATCCTTTGGATCTCGGTGGCTGTCACGCAGGCGATGGCGGGCACCGCGCAGGTTCGCGAGCTCGAGGCCCTGGCAAGACGATTCGCAGCAATACTGCCGGCAGGATTCGACTGGCTGTTCGATGATGCGCAGGTGGCCGAAATTGCGACGAACGCCAAAGGCAAGGACATCTGGATAGTCTCGCCGGATCTGGCCCACGTCACCCTGACGGGCATATTCAAGCAGCCGGTCCAGCACAACATCAAAAGGGGCATCCGGTACACGTATATTGTGCCGAGTACCGAGGCAATTGCGGCTCTTGTGCCCGTGCTCCGTCAGGTGTTCGCCGAGTTCCCTGACAAGCTGCATCTCAAGCAGATTCCGAGGGACGTATTCCAGGCGATAACGGTCACGCACATAGCGATGTACAACCCGAACATGGAAGATGGCAGCCCGCCTCGCGTGCTTCTGGAGCTCCCAATTGCGCGACGCGGATATTGGGTTGAAGTGCAGTATGATGCTGCCCTGGCGTTGATAGGCCGGTTCAGGCAGTACGCGGAATCGTGAGGGCTTAGAATGCGGCGGCCTAATTAATTTAGACCGCAATAGGCCGCTTCGTATGTGATTCGGATCATCGGCACGTCAAGAAAGTGGGGCAGGACCCTGTTGAGGTCGCTGGCCAGCTCGAAGCGATCATGTTGAGGCCCCCTGGAAGCCAGGCGTGAGGTGCCAGAGTGTACGTTAGTGGTGCTCGCAGGAACCGCTTCTGCCAACGAGTAAAGTGTGGATTACACCCCCGTAACCTACACTGAAATGAAGCGATACCTAGTTTCACCGGGAGGACCTCGAGCCGCAGGTAAGAGTTCCGATTAACGCGCCGCCAGCCTTGCCAGCTCGCCGTAAGCACGCCTGAAATCAGTAAAACATCTTTCCAAGCTCTTGCACCCCCGTAACCCCACGGTCTCCTTTTCGTGATCTTCATCCTCTTCTTTCCATCGCGCTTTTCCATACCACCGTCCGACCGGGTGCCTTGACGTCTGTGAGAGGACGTGGTAGAAATGCGGAAACCCATAATGAGGGCAGGGGAATGACAACCCAGAACCTGTTTCGACTGATCATTGCGCTGAGTCTGGCTTCCAGCTTCTGCGGTGCGTTGGACCGCGCCGCCTTAGCCGAGCCTCAGGGGCAGCCCACAGCCGATCAGTGCGAGCAAGCCAAGCTGAAGGCGAGAGCCGCCGAGGCGAGCGCCAATAATGCCGCGCAGCAAGCTCGCGTGGCCGAGGAGGTGGCCTATCAGGCCAATCAGGAGGCTAATGCCGCCGAGTATAGGACCAGAGATGCCGAGGCGCTCATTGAGGCCGCCCGGAGGAGGCTCGAAGGGGCCGCTGAGGCTTCCCGGAGGGGGTACTCCTTGGCACCGGACGCGGCCGGAGCTGAGCGGGACTATCTGCAGAGGCTCACCGACAGGGATCGGGCGCGAGAGCGGGCAGAGGGTGTTCGCATTCGCGCCGCAGACCGCCGCAAGGATGCTGAAACGGCAAGGGCCTATGCCAATGACCTGCGTGCCGATGCCGAGGGGCTGAAAAAGGACGCGCAGGACCTCTGCGCGAGGGTGCAGCCTGTCAAGTAGGAAGAGGTCCGCCGCGCTCTTTTTCCTCACAGGCTGCTTTACTCCCTGAGGGACGCGCCCCGCGGAAGGCGCGCCGAGGGACTGTGCGCCTTCCGCTGTCAAGCCAGCGGCAGCTTCACCAGCGCAGGCACCCCAAGGACAGAGGAGTCTGCTTCCAGTGACTCGCGTGGGGTCTAACTGCGGCTAAGCCCGGATCCCAGTGTACAGATTACACCCCCGTAATATGCACTAACTTTGACCGAGGATTTGTAATCTATGCTGCCAAGATGGCAGAGAGGCTCCGCACGGGTTGACACCCTGGGTCAGATTTGGAAGGAAGGGCTCACGAAAAGTGGGTGCGAGGGGCTCGCAGTGACGAGGAAGGCTTAGGGATGGGGTGGAACATCTGGCGTCTGACCGTCCGGCTCGCATGCCTGTTGGCCGTCGCACTCATCCTTCCGCGACCCATCTCTGCCGCGACCATGACCGTCACCGACCTGGGCGATACCGGGGCGCCCGGGCAACTCCGCACCTTGATCAACGCCGCCGCGCCTGGCGATACCACTATCATCCCAGCGGGCACAATTAACCTCTTAGCGGGCGTGCTCGCCATCAGCAAGAGTTTGACCATCCAGGGCGCGGGTGCCGGCGTGACCATCATCGACGGAGGCAGAATCGATGGGGTGTTTAACATTTCCTCTGGAAGTGCTGTCGCCATCTCCGGGCTCAGCATTCGGAATGGAAAGGCGGCCGTTGGCGGCGGCATCTTAAACGCCGGCACCGCAACGCTCACCAACGTCACTATCAGTGGCAACACGACGGGCGAGGGCGGCGGCCAGGGCGGGGGCATCCATAACGCATTTTCTATGACGCTCACCAACGTCGCTATCAGTGGCAACACGGCTGGTGGGTTCGGCGGGGGCATTTCGAACGCCAGGTCCGCGACACTTACCAACGTTACCATCAGCGGCAATACGGCTCCCATCGGCGGCGGCCTCTTCAATGAAGGGACTGCGATGACGCTCACCAACGTCACTATCAGTGGCAACACGGCGAACGAGGGTGGCGGCATCGACACCAGCCCCAATGCAACGCTCACCAATGTCACCATCGTTGGCAACACAGCGGGCGTGGGTGGCGGAATAAGCTATAGTATATTCTTTTCCACAGCCCCGACAGCCAAGAACACTATCGTGGCGAACAACGGCTTTTCGGATAACTGTAGGGTCAGCATCACCTCAATCGGCGTACTCCCCATCACCTCGCTGGGCCACAACCTCGATAGCGGCACTACCTGTGCCTTCACTGGTCCAGGCGACCTCAGCAACACCGACCCGAAACTTGGCCCGCTGCAGAACAACGGGGGGTTCACCCTCACCCACGCGCTCCTGACTGGGAGCCCAGCTATTGACGCTGGAGACAACAACGGGTGCCCCTCCACCGACCAGCGCGGGATCGCCCGGCCCCAGGGTCTCAGGTGCGACATCGGCGCGTTCGAATTCGGGGTCATCGTCGCCGCGGTTACACTCAATGGGTCTGGGTTCCGCACTTCCCAGACGATCACCTACCAGGCTACCCTGAATCCGGGGTTGACCCCGACGCAGGTGGACATCTACCTGGGGTGCCTCCTGCCCCATGGGGTCGCATTCCTGTCTCTCGTCCAGTCCGCTCCCGGGGTCATCTCCATCGCCCTCGGTCCCGCCCCCGTCCCCTTCCTGGCGGGGGTGACCCTCGCGCCGCTCGCGGTGGCGTTCTCGTTCACCTTCGCTGGCACCGAGCCCCCCGGGACGTACTTCACGTATGCGGGCCTGGCGGTGGCGGGGAGCAATCCCTTCGTCCCCACCAACCAGCTCAGCCTCGGGATCCAGGCGTTCCAATTCACCCCATGACTGAGCGAGCGGACTGACTCGCATCCCACAACTGGCGCGTGGTCGTTGCTGCATGGAGTCTTTTCCATTGGCGTCACGGCGTAAAGACTTGAACTTCGGCCGCTATCCCAAGTGTAGATTACACCCCCGAAATCTACACTAGGCCCGACTCAGGATTACTAGTTGGAATCCTCAGTGGCGTGCGCGCACGTAGGGCTCAAAAAAAGGTTGATATTCTGAGAAGGAAGTGACATCGTCAGCCGCAAGGTGACCGCGATGTCCCTCGGGGTGAACATAAGACTTCAGCCACCCCTCGCAATTTTGGTCGGCGCACCATTCACCAGTAACGCCCTCTCGGGTGAAACTCGGCCTGAGAGGGCGTTGGTGTTTTTGGCTTGTTAGAGGATAATTGTCAATGGACCAAGTGATCCCGACACCAAGCGACGAGATCCGCGCTAGGCTAATTGCAGCTTATGATCTTTACCGAAAAGCGTTACTGAACCGCAAGTACTATGGACATCGGCTTGCTTCGTGGAAAAGATGGAACACAGGCTTCGAGATCGCTCTGGCGGTTGGAACATCCGGGACCATAGGGACCTGGGCACTTTGGAAAACCGGCGCTGGTCAATATGCGTGGACTTTTGTCGCAGCGTTTGCCGCGGTTCTAGGGGTCATAAAGCCGATCATTCAACTAGGGAAAGGGATCGAGCGATACAGCAAACTCTACAGCGGCTGGGGTGGCGTTTTTTATGACCTTGAAGGAGTCGTTGAAGACATTAAGGCGACACATAAATACACCGGTGAGATGGCAAACATCGTGACAAGTGCACATAATCGTATTAAGGATCTTACTCCGGAAGACGACCCGAACCCGAACCGGCGGCTTGTTAGAAAGTATTATAACGAGGTGTTAATCGAGATACCTCCTGCTATGTTGTGGGTCCCTCAGGCGACTTCTAACTACATGTCTGGGGTGGCCCCCTCAATTGGTTTGAGCCTCCCAGGTGATGTGAGCCACCCATTGCCTGGTCAAGCAGCACCATTAAGTATAGACCCACCCGTACCGTGGCCGGAACCAGGGTCCGGCGGAAAATCACCCACAAGGGGGTAGGAAAGCAATCAGCTCGTTAAGTCGCTAGACGGAGGTGTTAGATGGAGTATCTCTTGGTGAAGTTTGCTGAAGATCGAGGCGTAAAAATCGACGGACGCCCGCCAGGAGACCGGAAGACCAATATTACGCTTGAATTAGAGGGTGGAACTCACGCGGTCACACTTGAACGCTCGGACGACTGCATTCCAATAGAGCATACCATCATGCTTGAGGGCACCACCCTCATTAGGCCGATGGAGATTGTTTTTGTGAAAAGACCCTCCTCGATGGAAGGGATTCATGTCAGAGGTATCGAACCCCCAGAACCTTGGCCGCAGCCCGTCTGATTCCAGGAGGCTTGCATCCTATAGAAGGGTACCCTCCAGGTTCATACCCGTTCATCGCATCGCTCTCGCCTCGTTGTGCCTCGTCGCCGCAGGTTGTGCACACTATCGGTTGAATGAACGGCTACATCAAGTCGCCCAAGAAGGCTATCGGTTCGACGCAATAGAGGCTGGCTCCAACTCTGATTCCCTTTTCATCTGTCTCACCTTTTCTGGAGGCGGCACTCCCGCTGCAGCGCTAGCCTACGGCGTACTTTCGAAGTTGGCCTCGGTTACTGTCCATTGGGACGGGCAAACAATCCGTCTACTTGACGAGGTGGACTGCATTTCATCAGTGTCGGGTGGGTCCTTCACCGCTGCCTATTACGCGATTTACGGGGACGCCATATTTAAGGACTTCGGCGATCGGTTCCTTTACCGAAACATCGAGATGGATCTGCTGAAGAGAGTTCTGAGTCCAGTCAATTGGGTCCGCCTCGCTTCTCCCTACTTCAGTCGAATAGATCTTGCCGCCGAGCTGTACGACGAGACGATATTTGGTCGTCAAACCTTCCGCAACCTACTGGCAAAGAAGCGGCGTCCTTTTCTGATCATTAACGCGACCCATATGCAACTCGGCGAACGGTTTGAATTCACGCAGGATCGGTTCGATTTCCTGGGATCAGAGCTGCTCGCATTCCCCATCGGCCGAGCCGTCGCTGCCTCCTCGGCTTTCCCCTTTCTGCTCAGTCCGATTAGCCTACAGAACTTCCCCCCCGCGCAAGGGTTTGCCATCCCAGAGTCGGTATCGCTTGCTCTCAATGACTACTACACGAACCCTAGGCGATACAAATGGGCGAAGAACCTACTCGCTTATACTGATAAACGTGCTCATCCCTATGTGCACCTAATGGATGGAGGGTTGGCTGACAACATTGGGCTGCGGGCTCTGATCGATGAGTATTATCGAGGCTTCATCCGAGACAGACTGTCGGGCAAAATCAAGAAGCTGGTAATCATTGCCGCGAACGCACGGACCATGCCGCACGAGACCCTCGACATGCGGGAGCGGCCACCCAGCCTCGGGACTGTGGCATACAAAACGGCAACGATCAGCATGGACAGCTATTCCTTCGAGACTGTCGAGATGATGCATGCGCTGGCCAGCGAACGGCAAAAGGCTCAACTGGCCTTGAAGCACTGTCAGGAAGCCGTCGACGTACGATGCCCCGGAAAGCCTCGCCTTACCCCCCTTGCCGGAGGTGAACTTGAGTCATTCGTCATCGAGCTGAACTTCGACGCAGTCAAGGACGAGAAAGAGCGAGAGTGCTTTCTCGGACTCCCCACAAGCTTTTCCCTTCCTCGCCACCAGGTGAGGGCTCTCAGCGAGGTCGCTGGGGAACTTCTCGATGCGAATCCCACATTTCAGGATCTCCTCCGCGCACTTAAGGTAGAGCCTGGTTCGGCCAAGTCTCCTGCGCGACTTGCGCACTGCCAGCAAAGCCCCTGACGCCTTCATCTGGCAGAATGAACCGCAGTGAGCCCCAAGAGCCGCTTCGAGGGTGTGTAATAGAAATTGTGCCCGTGTCGGCCTTGGGTCATGGATGCAGGGCATGACTCGTCGCCCCGCCACCTTTACCGAAGCTAACGCCTGGGTGCACCTCTCCCCGGAAAGCTTCATGCGCCTCTTCCCCTACATCAGTACGATCTGGCAAATAGAAGATGGGTGCGTCCGGGTGGAGACCGACGGCTCATCGGAGCCTGACGAGTGGGACTTTGCCTGGTGGGAGCTAGAGGCTCAGCGAACCGGCGAACCCGCGTTACCGTGCGGCTGCTGGGTGCGCGTGCACTACGTGCCTCACGCTCGGCAGACGATATGCAGCTTCTGGAATCCGACGACGGGCTTCTTCACGAGACTCAGGATTTCCGGGCGGTTAATGCTCTCAGCTTGCTCCCTGTCCGGCGTCAAGGAGGCGCTCTCTGTACATCCTCACGATGAGCAGACCTTTGAGCAGGCCCTGGAGGTCGAGGCGGAGAAGGCTGGCGAACGGAAATCGGAGAAGTAGGTGTCTAATGTAACGAGCAACACTGAGTACCGCACTTCGTGCCTCGACAGTCTGCGTCATGAGCTGTTCTTCCACCAGGAACGCCGGAAGATGGTGGAGACCAATCCCGAGTTGACCGCTGAGGATCTGGTGGAGCAACTGGAGTACCATGATAGGCTGGTCATGCGGGTTCTTGGGGAACTGATCAACCTGGAGGGTCACTGAGGCAACATGAAGGGGATAGCGCGATGAAACACCCGTGGTCGCTGACCGCACTGACAGTCGCCCTCCTGCTCACACCACATGTGGCGTCTGCCGATCAGTACCGCTTCGAACCCGGCTGCACCCTCCCGTACGAGGCCATCAAACAGCATCACCCGATTGATGAGGTGTGTAATCGGGAGGGCGAGTCGCAGGAGTACGCCCCGAATAGTCAAGCCCAGCGCAAGGCCAATACCGCCAAGAACCAGCTCTGCACCCCAGGACCGCCCGTCCTCCTCACCTTCCAGGACTTCGAGCAACTGATGGGTGCGGCAGAGGACCATGGGATCGAGTTCGGCTCCTTCAAGCACCCCAAGGACCGCACCGTCCTGCGGAACCTCTATACGAAGACCGTTGCAGGCCAGGCGGTCTCGGTCGGTGAGGGGTCGCTGGTCCGCGTCGTCGGCTACGTGGCTGACGCCGTGGTGTCGAACAAGAGCAGCGGGGAGTCGGTCAACTGCAAGCGGAAGGCGAAGGTGAATAACGACATCCACATCACCCTGGTCCGGCAACCCGATGATCCCCCCTGTCGCGGCATCGTGGCCGAGGTGATCCCGCACTACCGCCCGAAGGCGTGGCGGGACACGACGATCAGCGAGATCGAGCGGCCGGTCCGGGTGACGGGGCACCTCTTCTTCGACTCCCCACACCTGCCCTGTGATGACCAGGGCAACCCCATCTCCGGCAATCCTGCCCGTGTGTCGCTGTGGGAGATCCACCCGGTGTATTCCTTTGAGGTCTGCCGCCAGACGACCCCTGCGAGCTGCCGAGGGAATCACGACGAGGACTGGACACTCCTGGGAGAGCCTTAATCCGATGGCACGGCTCAATCTAGGCATCGCAGTCTGCGTGACGATCGTCCTCTTATCGGGAGGGGCGCAGGAAGCACAGGCCCACCGCTCCGGTTGTCACCGCTGGCACTCCTGCCCGTCGGATCGGGGGACCTACGTGTGCGGAGATCTCGGCTACTGCTCGCAGTGTCCCGACAATACATACTGCCTCAACCGGAAGCCTCGGCCTACCAAGGCGCCGACAGCCCCAGCACCCACGCCGACACCGCCTACACAATCGCGGCCGCAGGAGCCCTCCACACCGTCCGCCGGTGGCGCATACTAGGACCGGGGAGCCCGGAAGACCATGGCTCTCGGCGAGCGCAGTCGTAGTGAAGATGAAACCTGAAGCTCACGACTATCCCCGCAGGAGGCTCGCTCGCCTGAAGGAAGAGCTACGCCTCCTCCAGAAGAAGCGGGAGCATGTAAAGACCGACTCTTCCTTGGACGCCGAGCGGGCTGTCGAGATCAGGTACTACGACGCCATCACCCGGTGGATCCTGGAGGGAGTCGAGCGGCTGGAGGCTGCCCTCAGGTGTGCGGACGGTTCTCCCTCACCGCGAACCTGACCACCGTGGCCCAACGGTTTGGCATGTCGGGGTCGACGGCAGAGTTAGCCGGGTGGCACCCTAGCTATAATATCGCCCCCACGAAGACGGTGGTTGTGGTCGGGGATGACGGCACACGCTCCCTCAGTGAGATGCGGTGGGGCCTGATTCCGTCCTGGGCGAAGGACCCCACCATCGGCAACCGCATGATCAACGCGCGCGCCGAGACGGTGGCTGTCAAGCCAGCCTTCCGCGCTGCACTTTGCAAGCGGCGTTGTCTCGTCGTGGCCGATGGGTTCTACGAGTGGCAAAAGCAAGGCCGCGGGAAGCAACCGGTTTATATTGTGCTGAAAAGCAGAGAGCCGTTCGGGTTCGCGGGGCTGTGGGAGACCTGGACTGCTCCTGACGGCGAAGAGATTAAGACCTGCACGATCATCACCACCGATGCCAACGAGCAGCTGAAGCCCATCCACGACCGCATGCCGGTGATCCTCACCCGAGAGGCGGAGGCCATCTGGCTCGATCCGACGATTCAGGACCCCGCACGGCTGCTCCTGCTCCTCACGTCGTATCCGGCTGAGGACATGGTGGCGTATCCGGTGAGCAGGAGGGTGAACAACCCGGGGTATGACGGTCCCGATTGCATCGAGCGACTTCGGAGCATCGATGACGACCGCTGAGACGTCCCTGCGAGCATTGTAGTGCCCTCTCCTTCAGCACCCTCCGGCATTCTTTCGCAGGCCAGCTGCTGCAAGCAGGGTATGATCTCCGGACCGTCCAAGTGCTCCTGGGCCACACGGAGGGGAGCACGGCGAGGATGCACACCCCTGTCTTGAATCGGGGTGGACGTGGCGTTGACAGCCCCGTGGATCGCCTGTGACGGTGATGTGTGAGGCCGGATATACTGCGGGCTGATTCCGGGATAGAGGGCGAGTTCCGCAATGGTTGTCGGTACGAGGCGGCTTGACGTAGTCCTGCGAAAAGCCGATAATTGCGAAAGATTTTTGATCGTTCAGGGTAGAGCCGCTTTCCGACGATAGAGTGCAGGAACCGGAGCAGCAGACTTAATAGTTGGGCATCATTGATTTAAAACCGATATGTTTGAGAGAAAACATGAAAAGGTGGTTCCGGTATCCGTATTTGTAAGACGTCTATCAACATCTATTGCAATGGCTGGCGTCTTGGTCTTGATTGCTTTATCCGGTGGGGTTGCTGGGTATCATTGGATAGCTAAATTGGGGTGGGTTGACGCTCTCTTAGATGCCTCGATGATTCTTGGAGGAATGGGGCCAGTAAATCCCCTACCGACAAATGCGGCAAAACTTTTTGCTTCCGGATACGCCCTCTTCAGCGGACTGGTTTTTATTGCCGTCATGGGAATAGTTCTCTCACCGATTGCTCACCGGATGCTTCACAAATTCCATCTTGATGAGAAAGATTCGCAGAAATGATGCCTAACAAGCGATTGGATCGGAGCGAGTACCTCCCCCAATAAAGTGGACACCCACACCTCACGAGAGGGGGTGTCCGATGCGAGGCGTCACGCGCTAGCAGGAGTCCGGCCGACGCCTTGGCCCTGGCGCCCGGTCCGTCGTAGCCCTCCTCGGAGTATGCTGACCAGTCGTTGTCGGCCACGGCGGGGTCCGGAGAGCCTTGACACGTGCTCGAACACGCGAGAGAATCGCCGCAGGTGTGGGGAGGGGGAGGACCAGGAGATGCTGACCAGCGTACAAAATGGTTAGGCAGCTAGGAGGAAAAGAAGGTGCCGCATAGCGATGCGTCCTCTTCGACGGCTGTTTGCGAAGAAAGGCCGGCTGTGGCATTCCTTTCGTCTCTGGTGCAGGGATACGAGGACCTGCGCGGGCGGATTTACGAGTTGGGTAAGCGCTTGGAGCGGCCGGTCTGGGTAGATGAGAAGTCTCGTCCTCGCGATCTCGCAAGGGCTGATCCTCTAGAGACAGTTGACGAGTTGCTGGAGAGGATCCGGGAGGCGGAGTTTTTCATTTGTGTACTAGGGGGCTCTCGCCATGGATCTATTATCCGAGTAAACGACAGAGCATCCAATGTTTCATATTTTGAAATTGAACTTTTCCAAGCCGCTCTTCTCCAAAGGCCTATTCATCTGTTGATTAGACGGGGATTCTCGCCAGGACCGCGCCTAGCGGCAGTCTTGGAACTGTTGCGTTTCGCCTTACCGAGGGACTCATCGCCGGTTCCTATGGACGATGAGGAGATCGTGGAGCGAGTTGAGGCGCTTCTCACGGACCGATCCCTCACAAAGATTCTACTGTTACCTAGGTCCGTTTTGCGCTGGTTCACTGAGAAACTTTATCTTGCACGCGGTTGGAGTCGATCCGCCTCTGGGGCAAGAAAGGAGTTCCTGTTTCTCGACCATCAGTTTGAGGGGCGGGGGCAGCTTCCCGACAAGGAGCTTGTTGAGCAGGTTCTTTTGGAGATTGGTCGCCAGCGGAACGAGGAGAAGCGGCTGTCGAGGCTTTGGATTTGCTTCCGGGAGCTGATGAGCGCACCCTACGACGAGGCAAGGTCTGCGGAGTTCCGCCCTCTTTGGAATCGGAGCTTTTGTGAGTGGAGCAGCGCCGGGGCGTGGTACGGTCTACATGCGCATCTCTATTTGGGCTGTCTGGCAGCCCTGAGGAGCATGGCGAAACTCCGCGGACTGATGCGTGATTCTCATCGAGGACGAGCCACGCCGCCTGATCTTGACCATCCCGGAGGTGCGATAGGGAGCGCGTTATACTCAATCTCAAAGCGGGTAGCAACCCGGCAGACCAAGAGGGCTATTTTGGAAGAGGCCCTGCAGGAACTGACGCGCTCCATCGAGTCTTCGCAACACGATTTATCAGGTCTTTACGCGATCCGCGGTAGCGTGTATAGGCAGCTTTGGAAGTTCCACCGCGCGGTGGAGGATTATGAAAGAGTTCTAAGAATGCGACAGCGTTCCGGTTCAGAAGATGCCGTAATCGGAGAAGCGCTTTCGGAGCTTGGGTATGGCTATCTTTTCGAGGGTAAGCTGCTGAAGGGATGCGCTTACCTCAAAGAGGGCGTTCAATTACTTGGGACCGCGAAGCGGATTGGCTTTCTTGTGCGAGCGAAGAGGAAGCTGGCTGTTGCACATTTAGTCACAGGGCATCCGGCTCTGGCCTACAACGAACTCCAGGAAGCCAGGCAATTGGCTCGACAGCATGGAGTTTTTGACCAGCTATGAGGAGCGGAATTGCTCTCCGCTGTCTAACCCGTTGCTTATGCTGGCGGGCTTCGCACGCAGCTTAGCTTAAGTGTTGGGCGGCGCGAGGGTATGTCAGGGCTCAATGGGCAAGCCAGGACGGAACGAGCTGTGTTGGTGCGGCTCCGGGAAGAAATATAAGGGCTGCCACCTTGGCCGCTCTAAGCAGACCCGCATCCCTCTCTGGGATGTCGCGTCCAAGGTTCGCGCGAACATGAAGGGGCAGTTATGCCTCGCACCTGACACCCTTCGGGCTTCGTGCTCTAAAGGTATCGTCCGTGCGCATACCGTGGCGCGAGCAAGCTTAAGAACGATCGCAGAGTCTGATCGCGTGTACGCCTTCAATCTCGATCTGATGGCGATCGCGAAGCACCAGGGCCAGACGGTCCCCGAACTTTTCGGAGTTAATGCCGCGTCGGTCTTCACAGGTTTCTGTTCGGTACATGACAACCAGATCTTCGCACCCCTGGAGAAGACCGATTTTTCAGGCTCGGCCGAACAGTGCTTCCTTCTCGGCTATCGCGCTCTGGTTAGAGAGCTGTTTGCCAAGCAGGGTGCCGCAAAGTCCATTCCGCTCCTCAAGGATATGGACCGTGGTCGCCCGGTCCAGGACCAGATCGCAATGCAGCGCTTCTTCGAGGTCTATAGCGGTGGTACCGCGGCGGGGTTGGGGGCTCTCGAAACCTACAAGGCCGAGTGCGACCGTTACCTAAAGGAGCACGACTTTTCGAGGGTGCGGTATTACATTGTAGAACTTGGCGCTCCGCCAGACGTTATGTGCAGCGCCGGACTCTTTCCGGAGTGCGACTTCAATGGTCGCCAGCTTCAAGACTGTTGGCCGTCTGATCCCCTTCCTGACTCGTTATGGATCTCGACGGTTGGCTGGCCCGGCCGTGGAGCGCTTGTTTTTACGTGGCTCGAAGGTCACGACCGTGCGTGTCGACAATTCATCGGGTCTCTGGATGGGCTCCCAGACATTGCGATCCAACACGCAGTGGTAAGACTGCTATTTGAGCACTTCGAGAACATTTTTCTGGCGCCCCGATGGTGGCGTTCCCTGTCCGACTCTACGAGGCAGCGCCTGCTGCAACGCCATCAAGTGGCTGCCGATCCGATGATGCCTCGTGAGCCGACGTGCCTGATTGATGACGGGGTTCGAGCGGTATCCTGGAAGGTGACTCGACGTGTCACGATGCTCTAGCATGCAGCGGACCCGCGTGAGCTGGCTTGCCCGATCTTCTCGTCGTCTGCGAGTCTACGTCTCGTCTCCGGCCCATAGGCTCGTCGAGCCGGGCCGCTGATGCGCCAGCCGTGTTAGGCGCAGTTGATAGCAACAACTTCGTATTGCTGGTGAGTTCATGACGTACACTTACAAAGACGATTTATCATCAATTTTGAAAGACTGGTTGAGCGAAGTAGTAACTTCGAAGATTCTGACTTTGTTTGAGCCTGAGAGAGAGACCATTCCAAATGTTCGTATTGGTCAATCGAGGTTTATTTCGAGAAAACTTGCCAAATCATCTGATGACCTTTTTATCCGATTCCCTCAGTGCTATGGTCGCAACACAACTTTGGCAGGCATTTGGATGTTTCTTGAGAAAGACCACAAGAGAGAATATCTTGTCACTGCATTTGGAAAGCGCAAAGGTTCGGGCGTAGATCGCCCCGCTCAGTTCGATGGCTTACATATTTCTCATGGGGTTGAGCATGAAGTGAAGTTTTCTGCCACTTGTATTGATTACTTTCAAAAGCACATCGTTGAAATCGACAACGCCGAAGTTTTGGTTTGCCATAATCATCCAAGAAACTTTGTTAGTGACTTGCTTTCTCAGCTTGTTGATTGGAGTCCACTACCATCAAATAAAGACCGAGAGACAATGTATCAGTTCAAATACCGAGCTATCCTTAATTGGTTGGCATCGGGTAGCTTTCACAATATACGTTTTTTTCTCGTGGAGAATGGCAGACTTAGAGAGATTCAATTGCCATCTGTTGATAGAGTTGTCAACGCGCTGAGGGGACTTACAATACACACAAGTGCCTGACAATTGGATGGAGCCGACTCAGTACATCCCCCAATAAAGTGGACACCCACACCTCACGATTGGGGGGGTGTCCGATGCGAGGCGTCAAGCGCTGGCAGGAATCCGGCCGACGTCTTGATCGTGACGCCCGGTTCGCCGCCGCCCTCATCGGAATATGCGGACCAGTAGTTGTCTGGCACGGCGGGGTCCGGAGAACGTTGACAAGTGCTCGAAAACCCCAGAGAATCGCCGCAGTCGTGGGAAGTGCGAGGATCAGGATATGCTGACCAGGACACTCATATCTGAAAGTGCTGCGTCTATCAATCGTGGGCGTGCCAGAGAGGACGACCGGCCTCCCCGGGACTTTGCCCTACGAGCCTCCTTCCGTTCGTCAGGGTCTGTGACCCAGCCCCGGGCAGGAGAAGTGCGACGTGGCCGCGTATAGAATTTCATGAGCCGCTCCTTGAGGCCGTCTTCGCGCTCCTCAACGCTGAGCCCTGAGCACGGAGTGAAGCAACAACCGGAGGTGACCACTTTGCCGTGCGCGCTCGCGAGCGTTCAGTTACGCCAATGGTCGATCTGGTAAGACTCAGCCTGGACACCAACGGGCAGGTATCTGGGACGATCAACCTGTGGCTCGGCCTAGTAATCCTCCTTGTGGTCGTGCTTGTGGTCTCCGTGGTTCCGTGGGGTCGGCGTCTGTTGTTCCGTCAGGAGTTCGAGGTCGACGAGGTCGAGCTTGGTATTGGCACCGGCAAGGTAAAACTCAAACCCAATAACGACGACTTGCAGGTTGCGTACAAACTATGGGTCGAACTCAAAACTCGGAAGCTAGGTCTTTTGTTCGACGAGAATCATGATGTAATCACTGAGGTGTACAACTCTTGGTACGAGTTTTTCAAGATTACCCGAGAACTCGTCAAATCAATCCCTGTCAGCAAGATTATGGATCAGCCGAGCACGCAGGCTCTGGTTGGGATCTCCATTGATGTATTGAACAAGGCAATTCGTCCTCACTTGACGAGATGGCAAGCACGTTTTCGGCGGTGGTATCAATCGCAAATTGCCGATGCCGCAAACGCAGCCCTGTCGCCTCAAGAGCTTCAGCGTAGGTTTCCCGAGTACGCCGTGCTCGTGGACGATCTGAAGAGAACAAATGCTCGCCTGGTTGCCTACGCGAGGTTACTCACCAAAGTGATCAACGTCGATCTTGATGGACGTGGTGAGAGCGCCCGTAGTCAGCCTTGACCCCATGCAACCGAAGTGGAGGAAAAGATGAGCGACACACCAAAGAACGTGTTCATTGGCCACGTCCATGAGGATGATGACGTTCTCCAGGACTTGAAGGCGCTCCTTGGCGAAAACGGCTATGAGATTCGAGATAGCTCTATTGACAGCTTAGAACCCAACGATGCGCAGAATCCGGAGTACATCAAGTCTGAGATCCTCGCTCCAAGAATTCGATGGGCCAGCACGATGATCGTCCTAATCTCACCGGACACTCACACGAGCGACTGGGTTGAATGGGAAATCGAGTATGCACAAAAGAAAGACAAACGGATCGTAGGTGTATGGGTTCGAGGCGGGCAAGACTCCGACGTTCCAGAGAATCTTGATCTGTATGCTGACGCAGTAGTGGGATGGCAGGCAGACCGCGTTATGGACGCGGTCACGGGAAAGATAAATAACTGGGTTACTCCCGGTGGCGGCGAGCGTGCTACGCGTTCGATTCAACGGTACAAGTGCTATAGATAGCGGGCACTACAGTGATGCTCTATTCCTACGTAGTGGTTCGGGACTATGGCTTCGCACCTAACCCGTTCTTTGGTGTATGTACCCTGGCGACGTGCAAGCCGCTAATTCGGCGGCTGGCAAGAGCTGGTGATTCGGTCATCGGCACTGGGTCGAAGACGAAGGGACTCGAGGGGCGGCTTGTCTATGCGATGAAGGTCTCAGAGATTTTGACGTACGATCAATACTGGAATGATCCGCGCTTTCATCAAAAAAAACCGAACCTCGAGGGAAGCCTGAAACAGGCCTTCGGGGACAATGTCTATCATCGCAACCGGAAGACGGGTAAATGGATACAGGAGAACTCGCACCATAGCCACGAGGATGGGCGTCCGAACGCCGCCAACATCCGCCACGATACGCAAACTCCACGGGTCCTCATCAGTGCGGAGTTTGCATACTGGGGTGGAGCGGGCCCCGTTATTCCGTCCCGCTTCAGAAGCTACAAGGGAAGAGACGTGTGCGCACATCGAGGTCACAAGAGCAACTTTCCTAAAGACCTCGTAGAAGCATTCGCGGCTTGGATCCAATCCCTCGGCGAAAGTGGTTACGTGGGCGCGCCTTCCGACTTTGGTTCTTAAATGGCGTTCATCGCGCGACTGCTTGGGGTACACTCATGGAGTGGCTAACGTCATATAGCTCCGACGCTGCGGTCTCTGATGGCTTCAAGGGGCGTGAAGATCATCGCCTCCTTTTGGCCGCAGGGCTATTCGGAGAAGCCGGAAGCGTGCTTGCCGAAATCAAGAAGAAGGAACGAGAGGCGGAGGCCTATCCCGCCTATCGTCAACGCTTGACTGAGGAACTCGGTGATTTTCTCTGGTATTTCGTGCGGCTCGCCTCTCTCTGCGATCCGCCGCTGTTGGACACTCTCTCGGCTGAACCCGCCGGTGGGCCCACTCTGCGCCCTGACCTGGACCTTTCTTTAGATCTGGGTGCTGCTGTCGGCGAAGTCTTGCGTCAGCTACGAGCGGCGAGCCCTCTTGAACTGTACGCGTCTCTTAGGCTCGTGTGGGATAACTTAACTGCCATAGCATCCAGTGCGGGCATTGACCTTCAGGAAGCCGCCATTCTGAACCTCAAGAAGACTCAGAGCCGCTGGCCAGCGAAAAGGTGCTTTCATGAGCTTTTTGACGAGGACTGTCCCGTTGAGGAGCAAATCCCCCGAAGGCTTACAATTGAGTTTCTCGAACGCAAGACGCGTAATCGCATAGAGGTTCTACTTCGGTATAACGGCGTCAATATCGGTGCCCGATTGACTGACAACATATCAGACCCCGACGGCTATCGATACCATGACGCTTTCCATATCGCGCACGCAGTCTTCTTAGGCTGGTCGCCGGTCGTCCGTGCGCTCTTGCGCTGCAAACGCAAAAGCAAGCTGGCTATAGATGAGAATGAGGATGGTGCTCGGGCAATCATTATTGAAGAGGCCGTCTCGGCCATTGTTTTCAGCAGAGCGAAAAATATGAGGTTTTTCGAGCGCGCGAAGCAGGTGGACTACGACCTATTGAAGGGCATTCAGGAGTACGTCCGAGGATATGAGGTAGAACGAGTGCCAATTTGGCAGTGGGAGACCGCGATAATCGAGGGCTATAAGGTATTTGGGTTGCTTTGCTCGAATCGGGGAGGACGTGTCTCGTGGGATCTGCTCGAACGTACACTTACGTGGGCACCGCAGATCGAGGCGCGAGGAGGTGAAGCGAATTGAGCAGGGTACGACTCCGTGCCTCTCATGCGCCCCGATTGGGTGCAGATCAAGTGTTTCGACCCTGGCACGGAAAGGTACTTGGCACTACGGCGGTATTTGACACCTTCTGGCGATTTGCCTTCGAGAGGCAGGAGGTATTCTTCAAGAGGCTGGCTGGCCTACCCCCACCTTGGACCAATGATCCCGTACTATGCGGCTATCGGTTCACGAATGTGTATCGAGCATCTGACCGTGTGAGCCAGTACTTGATTCGTCGGGTGATATATGACGGGGAACAGTCTGACGAAGAGGTGTTCTTTCGAATACTCCTGTTCAAACTGTTCAACAGAGTACAGACGTGGGAAGTCCTTCAAACCGCTGTCGGACCGATCTCATGGAGGGCCTTTCACCTCGAGCAGTACAACGCCGCGCTAGAAGAGACTTTGCGCCGAGGTGAAAGAATCTATTCTGCGGCTTACATCATGCCGTGTCCGCCATTTGGCGCTCGCAGAAAGCACACCAACCACCTTATCCTTCTCGCTAGGATGATGGAGGACCGGGTGCCACTAAGATTGGCATCTGCGCGCTCTTTGCGGGACGTGTATACGCTTCTGCGTTCATATCCTTCCATCGGGGACTTTCTCGCTTTCCAGTTCGCCATCGATCTAAATTACAGTGGACTGATCGACTTTCCAGAGATGGAGTTCGTCGTACCTGGTCCGGGTGCACGAAGTGGTGTCAGGAAAGCATTTAGTGACACGGCGGGATTAAGCGAGGAGGAGGTTATCCGCGCAGTGGCGGAGGCTGCAAGTCGAGAGTTCGAGCGGCGCGGTCTGGCATTCCGGTCACTTTGGGGGCGACCCATTCAACTAATCGACTGCCAAAACCTCTTTTGCGAGGTCGACAAATACGCACGAGTCGTCCATCCAGAGATCGCGGGCAATGGACGCACACGTATTAAGCGAAGATTCACCGCTTCCGCGATCGCTTCTCCGCAATGGTATCCGCCGAAGTGGCGGTTGTCGTCTTCGAACACTCCGACAGGCGAGTCGTGATTGCCGCCTTGTCCAGCTAGCGCAACGGCGCATACACTGCGGAAAGTCGCTGAGAAACAGGTTGGTGCAATCAACGCACGGGACGCCCACGCTCCACCGCCTCCTTATTACGACGACGCTTTGAATTGGCAGGTGGCTGACGACGATCCCGTCGCTAGGCGCCAGGCCATTCTTGAAGAACTGGTCTCATTCTACCGTGCATACCCAGAAAGCTTCACGTGGGTTAAGAATCTTTTTGAGGTAGGAACTTGGGCGACACTTGTGGAGTAGTTCCGTGGAGGTACTTGGCAAGGTGGGTTCGCCGGGCTACCGACCAATGGAAAGGCCTTCACGTTGCGGGGCTACAGATTCCTTCTCGTGGTTGACGGAAAGATCCAGTTTCAATGGTGGTACCTGGGGTGCACCTCGGTCCAATCAACTTGGCGTCCCTGTGCAGGAGGCATGCAGCGTATGAGGCCCAACCAGTCGCTTCAGGGGACGCGAAGCAGGCGGCGAGCCCCTGAGCCTACTCGTTGGGCATTCCGGACGGATCGAAGCATCGACCAGTCTCTCTTATATTTCTGAGCACTGGACAAAGAGAAGGTGGAGATGAGATGCGAGTTTTCGTGCTTGGCGGGGTCACTTGTCCTGACGAAGATCCTCGGTTCGAAGAAGAGAAGCAGCGGCTTTCCAACGCATGCCGAAGAATTGGAGCCGAGCTAGCGAATAGGGGACACGACATTCTTGCGTGTAGCCCGTTCGAAGACAGTGCGGATGTCGAAGTGCTCTATGGTGTTGCCAAGAGCAGCACAGGACAAACCACACGCGTCGAATTCCACTTTGTCGATGCTCCGCTCGTGAGGGAAAAGCTCGAAGCCCTCGTCAGGAACCTAGGCCTGACGAATGTCTCCCGTGTTCCATATCCCCCACCATTGGAAGACAGTCGGGAGGGGCGTCGGTTCGCCTGGTTGCTCTGCCAACTGCATGCCCTAGAGGCTTGCCATGTCACCGTAGCGATTGGTGGTGAATCGGATGGTGCCTCGACCATGTTGCTGCTCCTTGCTGAGGGGAAGCGAAAACCTGTGGTGCCATTTGCGTTCATGGGCGGTGCTGCGGGACAAGCGTTCGTTCGTAGACGTTACGAGCTTGAAGACCGTCTCGGGAAGCGCTTCGTTGAGTTGCAAGATTCCTCACGGTGCGAATCTGTCGCGGAGATCGCAGAATTGCTTGCAACTTTCCCTGTGTCCGCGCCAGGGATGCAAGGTTCCTCTCACCTACCCATGGTATTCATTAGCTATCCAAGAGCAAGGCCTACCGAGGCTGATTACGCAGAGATACTACTTCGTCGTCGCGGCATACCCGTATACCGAGACGAATCGGACTTTGGAGCGGGTCACTCTATCCCAACTGAGATAACCGAAAAAATCCACTCTTCAGAAATTTTCCTGGCCATGTGGTGTAAGGAGTATGCTTGTAGCCCGTGGTGCCACGATGAGTTCGAGCTCGCGCTGGATCGGCACGAGGCTGGTAAGCTTAACCTGTGGATTTTTCTTCTTGACGATACTCGCATAGTGCCCAAGCGAGCACGCGACTTGAATGCATTTCCAACCAAGACAAGGGAAGCGCTTGAAGGAAAGATTCTAGAGTTGCTCGCGAGGGTGCTGGCTCAAGGCGCCCTGCACACATTACCTAAAGCGTAAGACCAAGGGACTGGGCATGCCCAACAAACGGCTGCAGGCGACGGGCAAACGTGTGCCTGAGCCGCCCCGTTAGAATATCGGCGTGACGAGGGCCAGGGGGGGGGCGCCTTTAAGAATCTTGCTGTCTTCTTGGTGATCATCGTTGGGATTGGCTGCATCGGTGGAGCCTGGCCGGCTTTCGCGAACTCCGAGACGGTGTATGTGAAGTACCGCGGGCCGGTGGACCTGTCGCCGTTCGGATGCGAATGGATCGCGCGAAGCTCCGTCGTGAGGCGCTTGTGCTACGACGCGAGAGAGAAGTACGTTATCGTCAATCTGACGGGTACGTACTATCACCATTGTGAGGTGCCTGCCCTCATCGTCGCGGCTTGGCGGCAAGCTGAATCGATGGGCCGCTTTTATAACGCGTATGTGAAGGGACGTTTTGATTGTCGCGTCTTGCGTGTTCCATCTTACGAGAATTGAATGAGATCCCGCTATCATGCGGCCTAACACGTGCGTGAACGGGACGGCGGCCTCGGGCCGTCGCAGGTTCCGCACTCCCCGTCGGGTGCCTTCATCATGCATTCGGTAGACTACGGTAGTGGGACGGACAAACTCAATGGCTAGAGGAAAGGCGAAGGTTGCCTCTGGGTGCCTGAGAACTTGCTTTCAGCCTAGCTCAAAGTACGACATTGCTGCGGACTTCTATGTGATTTTTCAGGAGCATTCCCTCCCTGGACGTCTCTGATTCTAACACCAAGTCCCCCGTAGCTCTATCGGCGACATTCCCCCACTTTGGTTACGCGGGTGGTGCAAGATACACTGAGCTTTGCCTTGATAGTGATCAAGGCAAGAAAGGGGGTAGAGTGTCAACCCGGAGGGGCTAAAAAGGGTGGGTAGTGCCCAATTTGAGCCAGGCTCGAGGATTCCTGAGTCACCCTTCAACGGTAAGCCGATCGGTGTGACATCCGGACTCTCCAAGAATGGGTGGGCCACAAGGAAGTGATCACGACGAGCGTTTACACCCATGTCCTTAATTGGCGTGGGAAAGGGGTCTGCAGTCCGGCCGACGCATTGACCTTGGCGCCCGGTCCGTCGCAGCCCTCATCGGAATATGCTAATCAGTAGTTGTCGGCCACGGCGGGGTCCGGAGAATCTTGACAAGCTATCAAAAACCCCAGAGAATTGCCGCAGTCATGGGAAGTGCGAGGACCAGGATATGCTGACCAGCATACTCGACAGCTAGGCAGAGGAAAGATTGCCTAGCGGTGCATTCGGAGGTAAATTATGGCTGATGTGAAGCTGTATGATTTCTTTCTTTCGTACAAGAGAAGGGATTCCTCAGGATTCGTGGAGAAACTTGCCAAGGCGCTGCACGGGCAGGGATACCGGATTTGGATTGACAGCTTTGAGATAAAGCCGGGTGACTCGATCACCGCGAGTATCGAAAGGGGGCTGAACAACTCGCTGATCGTTGCCCTGATCCTTTCACAGAACTATTTTGAAGGGTGGTCAGAACAGGAGCGGCGTGCCGCCTTCAACCTCTTCGTCTCACACATGAGGCGGCTGGTTCCTATCTGGCTGGGCATCGATTCACAATTCGTGTCGCAGAAGGCCCCCCTCCTGAGTGATCTTTCGGCCATCGTTGTGGATCCGACATCAGCCGGCGCTATCGAAGAATGCTCTGCACGCTTAGCCGCGCTGGTCAAACCTGGGGAACAACGCGATCGACTGTGGCAGCTGATTATCGCAAGGTTGCGTCAGAAATATCCGGACGATCCAAACGTTGCCTTGTTCCACTCGGTAATGAATAACGATACGGTAGCTGTTGAGAAAGCTGCCGAAGCAGGTGCCAATGTCAACATCACGGATCGAACAATCGTCAATTATTACCAATCTGCGATCGTGAAAATGGGTTTGAGTGAAGCGTTGGCCAAATGGCTAATCTTGAGTGAAGGCCATGGCGAAGCCTAACCAAGCGCTGCCGCGGCGCGGGCCGTACCAGTGACATCGTTCCAAGCTCAGTGGCTGACCTGCGGCCCGCCCGCTGAGCTTTGACGTTAGCGGGAACTACTCATGGGTGGAGTCCCGAACTACCCCTACGGCTACAATCCCTTACTCGCGCCCCTCTTTGCGAAGCGAAAAGTTTTCGTCAGCTACCACCACGATCGGGATCAGAATTACTACGACGCCTTCGTTAGGACCTTCTCAGATGTCTACGAAGTCGTCCAGGACAGCTCTCTTGATCGTCTGCTCGACAGCGACGACCCAGAATACATCATGCGGCGGATCCGCGAGAAACACATCACCGGTTCATCGTGCACGGTTGTCTTTTGCGGTGCCGAGACTCCGTGGCGCAAGTATGTGGACTGGGAGATTAAGGCGACGTTGGACAAGGAACACGGACTTATCGGCGTCAATCTTCCCACAAACCCCCTTAATGCAAGCGGCCGATTTACTGTTGCCGATCGCCTTAATGACAACTTCCAGTCTGGATATGCGCTCTGGTTGCAGTGGAAGCACCTTCTCGCCGGTCCAGAGTTCCTGAAAGGCCAGGTCGAGGTGGCGAATCAAAAACCCAAGGTGCTAATCGTCAACAACCGTCCTATGCGACGGAGGAACGGAAACTAATGGCTACGATCACCGCGGCTCCTTCAGGTTGAATCTTGGCCTTGTTGAGCTAGGCTTGGGACTTGCGGACAACGACCGGCGTATCAAGCTGGTAGTACAAATTGGCGTGAGTGTCCTGGTCTTATTGGTTTCTCTGTATGTGATTGTTTCTAACTCCTACCCAGATTCGCATAGCAAATGGGCCTTCGGAATGGTTGGACTGGCGGTAGGATACTGGTCGCGTTAAGCGGGTTGGAAACTACAGCGGTGTTAGAAGCGACATTCTAGCAATCGATAAAGCCAAACATCGGTAAATACCGAGGAAGGAACGCACTTCAAGAATAACCCCACTGTTTCCCTCAAGATCGATTTCCCCACACTTCGCACAAGCTCATGCCTCTAAGAATATCATAACGAAGGACTTTGCGCCGCGCTGGGCGCGGAGCGGACCGCGAGGGGAGTACACAAGCACGGGCGCACTCGCAGGAAGTCGAACGCCTCGTGAAAAAACACTTGTTTTCGACACAGTGAAATCGACCAGAGGGAGAGCCCGAAAAACGCAGGCTTAGACGGGAGCTTTTAGGAGGGTTTTTGTCACAGCCTCACGTGTGAGCCCGAGAGGGAGTGACGCTGGAGTGCTAGTCGACGGAAGGGGAAGCCCCGGTAGAGCCTGGGGCTTTGTTACTTCACGAGCCCGGGTCGGGGTCCCGGTCCCCCGTTCCATGCGGCCGGATTCCTCCTCCCGCGAGGAAAACCTAGTGTTAAATCTACTATCAGTAGTGGGATCAACTTTTTTCTTCCACTAGATATGGGCTTATGGTATAGTGACCCAAACCTCGGAGGGGAGGTGAAATTCGTGTCACACAAAGTGACCAGCAGGCGGGTGGCATCGAAGGCCAGCCGGGTTCTCAGAAAACCAAGGTCATCCAGGGCCGCAAAATCTGCTGCGGCCAGTGCTCTCTCCCAGAGAGAACCACGTCGGCATCGTCGGCTTAGGAATCGCGGCTAGGAAGTAAAAACCAGGTAAAATCTGTGGTGGGCTGAAGGCTCAACTTCATCCCTTTCCATGAAGACCTCTTGGCTCATTCCGGCGTCAATCGACGATCAAAGGACGCGCTTCTCTTCGCGTCTCCTCAGATGGTTCGAGCGCCATCGTCGGAGATACCCGTGGCGCCGGAGCGCCGACCCCTACAGGGTATTCATGGCCGAGTTCATGCTCCAGCGGACTGGCGCCTCTCAGACCGTTCCAGTCTATCGTGCCTTTACCAGAAAGTTACCCACCCTGAGGCGGGCCGCAGCCGCTTCCGATCGCCACCTCGCCTCACTTCTTAACCCGCTGGGTCGAACCGGACGTCTGCGGCAGCTCCGTCTAGCCCTCGACATCGTTAGAGAACGCTTCAATGGCCGCATCCCGGAGCGTGAAGAACTGCTCCTCCAAATCCCCGGGGTGGGTCTGTACACTGCCCGTGCGGTCCTCGTCTTTGCATTTAAAAAGCGCTACGGCCTTTTCGACCCTAATATTGCCAGGGTAATCGGTCGAGTCTTCAACATTCACAGCGAACGGCCGCGTTCCCACACCGACCCTCAAATGTGGGCCGCAGTTGATCATCTCGCTCCGCGGCGGAGGGTTAAAGAGTTCAACTGGGCCCTTCTCGATTTCGCCTCTTCGATCTGTGTGCCGCGCAATCCAAAGTGCGGCGAGTGCCCGATGACCTCGCTCTGCCTGTACTATCAACAACTCAGGCTGGCGGCGTAATCTTCATGAGCTCCTATACTTTCATCGATCTCTTCTCCGGGGCTGGCGGCATGGCCCAAGGATTCCGCGAGTCCAGCTTCCGGTCGGTCTATGCGGTTGAGATCGACCCGACCGCCGCCGAAACCTACCGACTCAATTTCGGACACGATGTTTTTGTCGGCCCCATTGAAAGGCTCCGCAAGGTCCCGGTGCGGGCAGATGTAGTAATCGGAGGCCCTCCATGTCAGGGATTCTCGCCCCTCGGAAAAATGTCTCCTACCGACGATCACCCACAGATGAACCAACTCTGGCGGCATTTCATCCGCATCGTCCGCGAGGTACAACCGCTCGCCTTTGTGATGGAAAACGTCCCCGAACTCCTGCGGTCGACCGAGTTCCTGCGCATCCAGAGGGCGGCCGAGCGGCTCGGCTACTGCGTCGCGGCCGGAGTCCTCAACGCCGCCGATTTCGGCGTTCCACAGAATCGCCGGCGCGGGTTCATCATTGGATCGAGCATCGGGCCGCCTTCCCTCCCCGTTCCGACCGGCGAACGCGCCACCGTGCGCAACGCGATTGGAGATCTCCCCTTAGAGCCCACCGGAAAGGACTGGCACATCGGCCGTAATCCCACTCGGACCTCGGTGCTTCGGTACAGGTGTATCCCCCCTGGTGGAAACCGCTTCGACCTCATCCGAAGGCGCCCGGACCTCGCGCCGCGATGCTGGAAAGAGAAGCCCACCGGAAGCACCGACGTCTTCGGCCGGCTCCAATGGGACAAGCCAGCGCTTACAATTCGCACAGAATTCTTCAAACCCGAGAAGGGTCGCTATCTTCACCCTCAGGCCGACCGGCCGATCACCCACCGTGAGGCGGCTAGACTTCAAACATTCCCCGACTCATTCATTTTCTTCGGGAGCAAGATCGAAGTTGCCAAACAGATCGGGAACGCCGTACCGCCCAAGCTGGCCAGGGCCGTTGCGGAGGCCCTCAGGAAGGCCCTCGACGCGCGACGGCGGCCCCGTGTCTCAACATCTCAAAAGGTCGCGGGAATAGTAACGGCCACCGCGCCGCTATGACGCCCAAGAGAAGAAGCGGTGGCGAAGCCGCAAGAGACCGACTTAGAGCCTTCTTTCTTCAGAACGTCGGCCGAGTGGTCAACACGAAAACTCTCAGACGCGTAGCCGGTATCAGCGAGTATGCGAGACGAATCCGGGAACTCCGCAACGATGAGGGTTATCGGATTCTCACACACCACGACCGCGCCGGTCTGAAACCAGGCCAGTATCTCCTGGAAGACCCACACCCACGCCCGGTCGTCGGTCGCGGGATCGACGCGCAGAAGAGGGCCCGTATCCTCGCCCGTAATGGCTACACCTGCCAGGTGTGCGGGCTCGGCCCTGGGGATCCAGACCCCATCGATCCTGAGCGTAGGGTCCGTTTCCACATTGACCACATCATTCCAAAGAAAGAAGGCGGGACCGACGACGACGACAATCTTCGGGTCCTCTGTTCTGCCTGTAATGAAGGCCGCTCCAATCTGGAGGTCCCACCTGCACAACAAGCAATTCACCTCCTGGGGCTAATCCGTCGCGCACCTCGGAACATCCAATTAGAGGTTCTAAATTTCCTCTCGCGGAAGTTTCGAACAACGGCTGGCTAGATCTTCGAGTTACACCTTTCGATAATCCCGGGGGAGTTCTCTTCCCCCCTTTTGTTTATTTTCCTAACCCCTGCCATGCTCCAATTGCACCCAAGGGATATTTCACACAACTTATGACGACTGCTGTGTTCACGATCGCGTCCCTTCTCATAGCCAGTGTGGCCGCTGCAGCGGTCCTCTACCAAGCCTGGCTCCTACGGTTTTCCATCAAGGTCCAGTCCCTGCTGGCCCTTGACCAAAAGTTCAGTGAAACCTATAAGGGCACGCGGCACCTTGCGGCCTCCGAACTCATCAATAATAAGCCCGGCACTAACCTCGATGATGTTTTGGACTTTCTTGATACCATCGGGCTGCTAGTGCGGCGAGGTGCCCTCGATGAGGAAATGGTGTGGCACACATTTTTCTATTGGATATTTGGGTACTGGCACGCCGCCAAGGCGCATATTGAGCGTGAGCGCGAGAAAAACCCTCTCGTCTGGAACTACCTCCCCGACCTTTACAACCGGGTTCTCGCGTTTGAGAAGAAAAAAGGTAAAGGTAGATTAGCAGATTCGGGCCTTGTACCTACCGAAGACGACGTGAAAGAATTTTTGCAAGACGAGTCAGGCCATGAACCCATCACGTTTGCCAAAATATCTCCACCAAGATGAGCTGGGTCGGGAATTCACCTTTTCGCTTAATCAACTTCGCAGTATAGGTTCTCGCAACGAGTCTCAGTTCCGCAAGGTCCTTAATCAAACAACTGTATAATGGAACGTTCTATAGAACTGAACTTCGAAGAGCAAGCCTTATTGCGGCGAATCCGGATAAACGAACAAGGTTTCGCGAACTTCTCATAACCACTTTCCCTTTCCAGGTAGATTGCCTCCGTGGTTCTCATCGAAGAGCGAGGCGTCGGCCAACCGGGCCCGCCTCTAACGACCGACCTGTGCTGCACAGAGGCGTCTCGCAAGTTCTGTCCACCTTTTGAGGATCGCTCCTGTCACGCCCGGTCCAACCCGAACACCATTCCCCGATTGAGGGAACCGGACTCCACTCGTCCCATCCCGCCTCGAGACACCACGGCAATCACGAGAGACCCCTTAGCCAGCGCGTATTCGCCGCCCTCCCCATCCGCAAGGTGAGCGAATGCCCGCTGGTCCTCGGGGGAGAGTAATTCGAATTGTTCGATCAGCAGAATGATGGGTTGGTCTTGCGGGACGACCAGCCGCCCCCTGCTGACCACCCGTTCACCCTTGCCTGTTAATTGAAGAATGGGCGGCGTCTTGAATTTGCCAAAGGTCCAGCTGTAGGTCCCATCGGGCTCGCCATCGATCACATAGATCGGCACCGCCTCCGGCAAGATCGTCTCCGTGGACAGGCGTCGGGCGAGCTCACCAACAGCCGAGGTGGATGCGGTTTCGATGAACAGGAGGCGAGTTGCGGCGTGTTTCACGAGCGAAATCAGCTCATCAATGTGGTACATAGCTCCCTCCTTCCGGGTGTGCTTCCAAAGAGACACGGGTGTCATGGTTCCCAGGACCGGGAGCGCTAGCCTCCCCAAGTCCCGCGGGGCTGCCCGTCATCAAAATTCTCTGGTTGGTACTTTTCATCCGACCTCCCACTCTTTCTGGATTACGAAATGTCCCAGGGAATGACTGGTGAAGATCAGCTGTGATCCCCAACGCCGTGGCGCTCCAGGAGCGCGTGAGCTAACTCAAGGGTGTGACAGTACGCCTCAAGGGTTGTTCGCGGATTCGCATGGCCGATGAGCCGGCTCAAAACCATGAGGAGGTGGGAGCACTCACGCTGGCCGAGCCTCGGTGATGTGAGCCCGAAGAGTAAGGGGCGCAATCGCGCATAGGCGGCCTCTGAAAAAGCTGTGGGTGCCGCCCAGGGATGTGTCTCGGGGGTGACGGTGATGAGGTCGGCGGTCGCGAGGAGCCGCAGGAGGAGCCATGAGACGCAGGCGTGGCGGAGACTGTGAAAGGCGACCGGTTCCCCTACTACGCACCGCAGGACTAAGCCCGCCAGGGAGGAGAGGTAGCTGGGATCGTAGAAGCCGAGAGGGTTGGTGCCCTCCCCCGCCGTCGGGCGCCCGGTCCCCAGGTACGGGGCATCGAGAACACCGCCGGCGGCGAGATAGCGCGCGTCGTAGAACGCATCGAGGCGGGCCAAGTAGGGCGGTGGCACCTGGTATGTCAGATATAGGTCCCGGGTGCTCGCGTGGGTCTTCGACCTCCGGACTTCGATCACGTGGTACGGGCTCGGAACATACTGCCTCAGAGTGAGGCGGGTCGCCTCCCGAACTCGGAGGCCGGCCCAGAAGCCAAGGATCAACAGCACCTGCAGGAGTTCGCGCAGGTCGTCGGGGAGGAACTCCGCCTCTACGCAGAGGGTGAGGGCGCGGTCGAAGTCGGCGAAGCCCACAAGGGGCGCGGGGGTCACCACGAGCGGTTTCCTGAGACCCCGGGCGTACCAGTCGATCTCGGGAATGGGGATGCCCGCCTCGTCCAGGCAGGCGACCAAGAGTTTGAAGGCGGCGATGAGGGCGTCGGTCTCGTGGTCGAGCATCCCCTGGGAGAGGACGTCACGGTAGTGGTCCGCCGTCCAGGCCCAGAGGGGCCGGGTGCCGAAGACATCGGGAGCCAGGGTCGCGATCGCCGAGGTGCGCGTGAGAATACTCCCGAGCTTGAATTTCCCGCGCAGGAGGTAGCAGCAAAAGCCGCCGAACATTTTGGCGTTGGCGGTGAAGATCTCCTCCCGGGTCAGGGCGCCGGGGAGCGGCTGAAACGGCTCCGGGCCGATCACGGTGGTGAGCCGGTCAATGGCGGCCCGGCGGTCCGCAACGGTGTCCGGCATCTGGCGGAGCAAGGATCGTTCTTGCTCAATAGCATCGAAGAGTTCCAAGCCTGGCGCCGTCGCCCGCGCCCTGGCGGGGATCCGCTGAGGCCGCAGCGGACCGGGTACCTTCGCTGGATCCGTGATGAGGGGAGGTGTCTTCCCTAAGAAGACGCGGCGGTAGCTGGCGAGGGTCATGGGGCGCGTGAGAATCGCCCCGCGGGCGGCGTCCACGACGAAGGGCGGGATACCACGAAGGAGCGCCGCAACGCTGCCGTACAGGACGAGATGGGCAATCGGCCGCTGGCGTCCTAACGCATCGGCAGGCAACCCACAGGCCTGGAGGAACGCCCGCCAGTGGGGAGGGAAGACGTGGCGCATCCAGCGGGCGGACCGCCACGCCGGAGGGAAGACATAGGCCTCCTTCCGGGGCGCCCCGGCCCCACGGCCCGGCGTGAGAGCCGTCCGAAACCGCTCCAGGGCGCGCCGCGTGCCAGGTGCGAGCCAGCGGGGCACCGCGGCGGCCGCAGGACCGTGGCCGCGGCGCCGCCGCCGTGGCAGCGCGATCGATCCCGCGGGGAGGAGGTCGGCATTGCGGAGATCCAGCAGGACCCCGAGCAGCTGGGGGAAGAAGACGCCAGTCTCGAGCACCAGCGACGCCACGAAGACGCAGCAGTGCCAGAGCGCGGGCTCAGCCTTGGGCCACGTGGCGGGTGGCTGGAGCATCCTCCGGCTCCGCAGGACGGCGGAAAGCCGCTGCGCGCGCTCGATCAACGCGGGATCCAATTCGTCCAGATCGAGCAGGACCTCTCGCGGGAGCTGGGCCGGGACATTCTTGTAGGGACTGACCAGCAGCCCCCGGGCCTGAAGTTCGGCAATGATGTCATTCAGGCGGCGATCCTGGTCGTACCGGTGGGACTTCGGGTGGGAGGGTTTGCTTAACAGCCCCGACAGGGTCTCGACCTCGTCGTGGGTCAGGACGTGTCGCCCGTCGGGATCAACCAGGGCAGCCTCGACGGTGGGCTTGATCATCGCCCACGCTCTGGCGATAGGACCCCCGAGACGTCGTCGTTTCTCGAGACGGGCGATCAGGCTTGTGATGGCGTCATCCATGGGGGTGGGAATGGACATCTGAGCCTCCTTAATCGCGGAAATACTCGAGGGGGCGGAAGCCGAGTTCCGCGAGATAGCCGGCGATTCGGTCGCGGAGTTTCGTCAAGGCTGGCCCATAAGAAGTGCTGGCGTGGCGGGCCAGGGGCTCGCGCCCGCCGGCGGTGTGGCCCAGCCACAGGTTGATGAGATCGTCGTGGACGCCATCTTCGTGAAGGCGGGTACGGAGCCAGTGACGGCCATAGTTCGGGGGGGTATCGGCCGGAAAGTCAACATCGAGCTGCGCCAGCGTCGCCCGGAACGCCTTTCGCGAGAAGGGAATGACCTTCGCATCGGGCCCGAAAAAGAAGATGAGTTCCTGAGGGAGGCGGGCCACCGCTGCGGACCCGACATGACTGAGGAGTTCGCGGGCGAGGCGTCGCCGACCCGTGCCGAGCTGCTGGGAAAGATGGACGATCACCTGCGGGACATACAGCAGCCGGTCCTCCCAGTACTGTTTGCTCTGCTTGTCGCTGATGGCCCAGTACGCCGGCACGGCGAGCAGACTCGCTCCCCCCAGGTGTGGGGGGTCGTGCGGGCGAATGCCGAGATGATCATGGGCGACCATGAAGTGAGTCGTGTAGGCGGCATGGTGCGTCAGGACGTCCGCTCGGTTCCGGGGGCGGGCGGTCCGGCGGATGGCCGCGTCGAGTTCGAGCACGATGTCGCGCGTCGCCTCCGTGATCCGTACGACCGGGGAGCCGAAGCCGCCGGGGGGTGGGACGGAATCGGGCAGCGTCTCCTCGGGATCCGGCCACCAGTCGGGGCGGTCCGTATGTTTGAGGAGCTCTCGCTCGAGGTGATCCCATGCTTCGTGACACGATTTGAAGAATCGCTCGAATCGGAGATTGGTGTAGTGCGCCTGGGTCAACCCGCGGGTGAGGGTGCGCCGCGCCACGTACCGCATGCTCACCTCGTCGAGACCAGCGAGGGTGGTCAAGAGCGGATGGGCCGCCCGCGCGAGGGCTGCCGCCGTCGGGAGATCGATCTGGCGTTCAGTCATGGCAAGTCCTGTTGAGCGAGGTATTCGAAGCGTCGAGGGGTCAGGGGGACCACGGTGCCTTGGGGGGTGACCACCTGCAGGAACCGTTGGCCGCCCTGAAGGAGACCGTGAGCACGGAGGAAGTCGATGTTCGCCTCGATGAGGCGGGAGAGGGCACGAGCGACCGGGATGGCAATCCAGCGCGTTGACGGCCGCCATCCTTCCGGGGACGCGGGCCGGAACGACGAGCGGCCCTGCGCTTTTGTCTGGAAATAGAAGAAGAGCCGCCGCCACGGATCGAACAGGAGGCAATCACGTGGAAGGGTGGGATCGTCCTCTTCGATGGGATACGCGCCGAGTTGCATGTCGGAGAGGTCGTAGCGATCCCACCCGTACCAGAGGGGGAGAAGCGGAAAGAGGAGGTGCCCATCCCGGATGCCGGCGTGGTACCACACGTCGATCTGCTTGAGCCACGCGCCCAGGCGATGGGGCCCCAAGCCTCCGCGCAACGGATCCCAGAAGCGCGGGAAATTGTGCCCGATGGCCCGCCAGGTATCCTCGGTGGACAGCGACGGGCGGCGGGGGACGATGCTCTGGCTTGTGGGGAAGACCCAAATCTCGGGCGGTCGAATAAGCGGATCCCGCTCTTGGGGATCGGACTGGTCCCCTTCACCATGATCGCCATCACCACCACCGTCCTCGATGTCGACCCCCTCTTCGATCGCGAGGGGGCTCAGGGAGGCGACGGTGGGATCGTTGGGCGGCGTGTCTGGGGGCAGATCTTCCAGAGGGTGGGGATCCCTGTGGGTTGCCTCACCTTTCTTTGCTCGGTGAGGAACGCGTTCGGATGGCCCCCCGTGCTTGCGGGAGCCTGCGGGGCGGGCGTCGAAGAGCCACGTGAGCCGATCTGCATGGGATTGAATGACTGCCTCGGGGTCATCGCTCCGGCGGAGGTGGCGACGAAATTCGGGGTGGCTGAGCACCACCAATTTCTGAAAGCGATCGCGCGTGAGCGGAAGGCTCGGGGCGCTGAGGCTCGCATGGGGGAAGTGCTTAAAGAGGGTCCGCGGCGCCGTCGCGTACCACTTCAGCGTTTCCTGTTCAGCCCGCTTGTCGAGCTGGAGCAGACGGACCCCCAGCAGAGGGCCGCAGGTCTCGTAGAGCGCGCACGGCTGCTTGCGCGTGTACGGGAATGCCTGCAAATGGAAGGTGAACACCTCCGCCTGTTTCTGCCAGGGGATCTCCAGGAGCGGGGCTTTGCGGTGGGGGGCCAGGCCGCGGAGGGTAACGAATAGGCCATCACAAACCCGCTGGGCGATGGGGGCATCGAGAGGGTCTGACCCCCATGGACTCGATTCCGGCAGAGCGCCGGGCAGATCCTGCACCAACGAGTTGTGCAGATGCCAGTCGAGCAGGAAACGGAGCACGGATTCGCCGGCGAGAACGCCGCCTAGATCCACGGGAACATCCGCGGCGCTCAGGATCGCCCACGTCCACAACATGACCGTCTCTTCGGAGAGGTCCCGCAGGGCGTCGAGCAGGTGGGGCCGGATGAAGGCGAGGATCTCGCTGTTCCAATAGTCATCCGCGGTGATGCTGCAGACGCCCGTGCGGCGAACGAACTCGGCGAGGATGTCGTGGGAGATCATGGTGTCCCTTGGTCCCGAGGGGAGGTCTGCTGGCCGTACGGGCAATGCGAGCAGCGAGTAACCACCCGGTCGGGATAATGGCGTTCGAGGATGACTCCGTGTTTCCGGTTCTTCTGACACTCGGGGCAGAAGATAGGTGCACCATTCACCAGCTTGACAGTCGTGACCTCGGAGGTGGGGAGGCTGAAGGCGGTGGTAAAGCGGCGGAACTCGCCGGCCGTGAGCCGGAGGCTGAACTTGCACCGCTTGCACCGAACCGTTCCCCCCTGCTCCCGCGCGCGCACACCACGCCAGTCCTGTCCAGCGGTAAGGGTTGTTTCGTGGGGCTTCACCTTGCCCCGCGCGTAGACGACGCACACGGGACAGATCTGTCTGGCGTCCAGGTGGTGCTTCCTGGTTTCGGTCGGTCGGCTCTTGGTGGGCGGAGTATGCTGAGCGACGAGTCCGGCGTACAGTGAACGGTCACTGACAGCAAATCGCTCGACGTCCACGTCCTCCGAGCACTCTGCAGGATCGCAGATTGCTGCCATAAATTCCGCACGGCCGAGCGTGCGCATGAAGAGGTGGAGGCTGAGGAGGTTCGCGACGAGGTAAGTCTGGCCATCGATGATCGCGAATGTGGGAGGGTACTTGGCGACGTGGAGGACGACATCCAGTGCCCCGGAGGTGACAAGCTGGCCGTCGGGGGCCAACGCATCGGGGTAGGCAGCCAGCTTGGGGTGCAGTAGAAAAGGAAAGGCGTTGATGTTGATCTTCTCGTAGCGCATCTGGCACCTCCGGCGGAAGGGGGTCAGCGAACCGACGACGGTGACATGATACATTTCTGACTAGTACTCGTCAACTAGTTTCTTCGATATACCAACGATGCAAGGAATGGTCTCCATAGTTGACGGGGCGAAAGGTTTCGATTAGAATCAGTCTTGGTCGGCAGCCTACCGCCCCGGCCGGCCAATACGACCGCATGGGCCAGGTTGCATTCTTTCGGCCGAGGAGGGAGCAGAGGATGAAACGATTAGGGAAGCCGGCACCGCGTGACGGGCGCGTGACGCGGACACCAGAGACGACTGCGCATCCTACGAGGGAGGATGGCCTCGGAAAGTACGTCGTCCGCATTTACAATGGCACTAAGGATGACCTGGATGAGTTGATGTACGGAGGCGCGTCAGGCCTGCGCCAGAAGATTGAGAAGCTCTTCTGGACCTTGTTGCCGTATGGGCTGCGGACTGTCGATCACCAGGCACAGCATTTCCGGGGCATCGTCGATCGCTGGCTCGCGGGGACGCTGACGGAGGACGACCACGAGGACATCGCCGTCTTTGTCTTGAACCATCGCGGTCCGAAGTCGTATGAGGGGCGGACCTATCTCCGCATCAACCCGCGCTTCATCAAGCGCTACATCTTGGGGCAGTTCAAGAAAAACCCCTTGGAGCCGATGACCCTGGCATACTGGGAACTGCACTTGCTCATCATGGCTGAAGAGGAAGGGCGGCGCATTTTCCGGCCGCGGCACTGTGAGTGGTGTCACCGCCTCTACCTTCCTGTGCGTGAAGCACTGCAGAAAACCTGTAAGCCGCAGTGCAGTCGGCTGGTTCGTTATAAACGGTATATGGACCGGCAAGTGGAGGCTCGGGGTTCGTGGCAGCAATCAGTCGGGGGCGAGGAGGGTGGTGGTCACGCGGAGTCACGCCTGGAAGACTAGAGACGGGTTCTCTGTACTGGGAGGGAAGAGGCCGGGCAATTACGTAATGTAGTTCGTGCGATGAGCTGATACGTCCTTCTCAGGGTATGCATTCCACCCCCCAGAGAGCCACTGATTCCGATCGCAAAACTACCATCGGGGGTTTACTTCGAGTTCTGCCCGGCTGCCTAGCGCGACCAAAACTGTGCACTGGGAGGAACATCTATCTTTATAACGAGCAGAAGATAAGCTGCCGCTGGGCTACCAAGCCGAGCCCTTCGTAACACACATGGACCGATAGGGCTGTCTAGAGAACGACAAAGACTGTTGTCACATGTGCGATGGAACTTGAAAGGTTACAGGAGGGCAGGAAGTCGGTTCGATCATATCTGCAAGTACAAACATGGCTATCCACAGGATATGATCAACTTTGCACCGATCTACGCATGACCAGATGCGCACAAGGTTAATTGTCGTGCTGGAGATGGTGGGGAAGCACCAATTAATTATCGAGAGGGGGAGGGGAAGGAAAGAACGCCGCCCATGAAGCCGTTTTCAGCCGAAGAGCACCGCGATGCTCTGGTTCGGCGCCGCATCAAGTTCGTGGTTGAGAAAGGTGCGATGGCTAGTCTGTTCCGTGCGGGGACAAGTTCTGAACTACAGGAGGAACTCTTTCACCGCTTGAAGTCTGCGGAGCTTGCCGGAGTTCAAACGCGGCAGAATTACGACGACTGGCTCACGCAAACAGTGGAGTTAGATTGCTGGCAAAAATACTCTCGGAACGGCTTAGAGGTTGATCGATGGGCATATTTCGCCAAACTTATTAGTATCGTTGTTTATGAGATCGTGTCAAACCGTGAGCTTTTCACCCAGGCGGATTGGCTTCGGATCCAACCGTTTCTCCACCTTCCTATTGTTGATTGGAGGACCGTGACGCATCACCTTAGCCAAATCGAGCCAACTTTTCCAATGACTTCCCTTCTCAAAGGGATGACCAAGGAAGAATATTGGCATGTTCAAGAGGCGGTCCGAAAGCTAGCAGAAAGCCACAACGTACCGCCGATCTGGTTTGAGGCGGCGTGGTCTGCATAATTGTGAGGTGGCCTGGAGAAATGAGAAACAGATGTTTGCAGGCAAGTGACTCGCGGGGGCATAACAGTGGGGTACCCAGAGGAATTGTACGAAAAGCTTAGGACCGCTGCAGATATAGTGCAGCTTAAAGGTACTGAGGAGGGCCTCCACCTCGAGGTCAAAGCCGGAACCTCTCCTTTGACCGACGACGACAAGGGTTACCTTTCCCAAGCCCTCTCAGGTTTCGCAAACTCAGATGGAGGGGTACTCATCTTCGGGCTGAAAACAGAAAAGCAGAGCCCAGAAGAGCCGGATGTCATCACGGAGGCCAAGCCAATTAAGACACCTAAAAAGGTGGTGACTGAAATAAATGCGCTCATCGGCCAAATTGTAGTCCCTGTCGTAGACGGGGTTCTTGTCAAGGCAATTGCGACCTCCCGGAGGCGAGGTTTCGGCTATGTCGTCATCGTGATACCAGCAAGCGATTCCGCTCCTCATCGCGCCACATCTAAGAGGATTGGGGCACACCATTACTGGAAGAGGACTGGAGATAGCTTCTATCGGATGGAACACCACGATCTTGCGGATATGTTCGGCCGTCGTCAACGGCCCAAGCTAGAGGTAGTTTGGCGCATGACGCGAGGGCAACAGGATAGCACCCCCAGCGGCCCCCAGCGTGGAGGGCAAATCATAATAGGGATAAGAAATGAAGGAAGGAGCATTGCTCGGTTCCCTTTCTTGGGGGTCACCATTCGAAGCGGACCCCGGTGGTATGAGTATGGGCTAGACGGGAATGGTAAGATTGGCCTCCCCAGGGCGACCACTTCCCGTCACAGCACGGAAACTGTTTACAGGGGCGGAGCAAACGATGTAATTCACCCTGGGAATGAGTTGGAAGTGAATGCATTGGACGATATCATGGTAGCTCGAACAACCCCTAAAGAACCAAGCGGAATTTGCCTTGACTTCCGCGTGGCTGCCGAAAATTTCCCCTTGAAGCATGGAGAGCTTCACATTTCCGGAAGTGAACTCCTCGCTGAGATCGAGAAAGTGTGGCGCGACTGAGCAATGAAAGGGGTACTCTATATAGATCACAACCCCCTAAAAACAGCGTCGGTACGTTAGAGCGAAAGTCCGGATTCGGAATTCTTGGGTATGTATGCTCGGTCGCTACGGTCAAGGCGTTACTGGCCAGAAATTCCTCTCCCACGTGGTTCAAGGAGTGAACGGATACATCATGCGACCCGTCGCCCCTCTACCCTCACCAAAGTTAACGCATGGGGAGGGCAAGGGTCGGTCAGTAGAGGGCGGCGATTCCAGGTCGCCATTCTTTGAGTCGTAGATGTACATGCTCGTCTTCAATTCACTAGTCGCATAAGGAAATAAATAGGCATCGGAACGTTCCTCTGGGCACTCATCGTCCTCCTGCTGGTTTCGCTCGCCCTTATGGGGGGTATGAGGGTGATCGGCAGAAGAGCGCTGAAGAGACCAGCCTCGATGAACTTTCCGATCGCGCTGTCGAGCTTGGCTTCGCAGTCATCCAGGTAGTAGAAGACCTGCGCTCCGCCATCGGGGATGCGCATCAGCACATAGCCGGTTTCCGACTGCTCGCGCCCCAGGCGGCTGGGCTCCGACATGACCAGCACATCGAACGCCTTGGCCTTTGCGGCATTGAGCAGGCGGGCCAGTCATGGGCGCCGCTAGGTCATCCCTCCTTCCCCTACCTCCTTCAAATAGCCTTCGACCATTTTCGTCAGGACTCCTTTGATCGTCTTGCCCTCCATCGCCCCCTTTGCCTTGAAGTGCTTCCGCAGGTCCTCCTCAATGTCGAAGATGATCTGCACAATCGCCACGATGCTCCTCCTCTATTCCGGTGAATATGAATCTTGGAATATAGCTTCCTAGGCCGAATGGCAACTCTTTTTTGGAGAGCGCGATGCTTAAAGCATTATTCAAGTGCATTGCCATTGAGTAGCTAACCTGCATGTGCATCCGAAATTCACTTACGTGAAAAGGCTTTACAACAGATAAGCTTTCACATATTGTTGGAGGCAGATGAATAAGACCGTGAATAGGTGAATATATGGCCAAGGCACAAATCACGACAGCCGAAGGAATAAACATCAAAATCGAGGGAACGCCTGCAGAAATCCTAGTGGTTATGCGGGATCTCAAAAAAGAGCAACGGAAGCGAGCCGTCTTAGTCAAAGCCCGAAAAGGGAAAGGCAGTCGCCTACAGCTGGTGGACCTAATCGCTTCTTTAACAGATGGTGGCTTTTTCAAAAAGCCCAGGGACCTTGCGGCCATTAAGACTGCCCTCGCAGAGATGGGGCATCACTACCCTGTAACTACCCTATCTGGAGCAATGTTGAGGCAGGTTCGGAAGAGGAACCTGAGGCGAATACGAGAGAAGAAACGCTGGGTCTACGTCGCGTAGAGGGAACAAACATATGAAAGCACGAATCGTCATAACCGATAAGAACGGGAACACCTTCGAAGGAGAAGTCGAACTTTCTCAAATTGCCCCTTCTTATAAAAAGACCAAAAAGGGGGAGCCAAGGGAAAGGACGTCTCGCGCATTGGTCCCTACACCAAGTGATTTTGATTTGCATGTGAAAGCCTTTGTTAAGAAATATGCTTCGAGGTTGAGCGGACCCGGGAAGTTCACCCTGCTACTAGCACATATGGCCAAAGGCAAGACAACGAACCCCATTCAGCTAATAGATATTAAGAAGCAATGGAACAAAATGACCCAGTTATTGGGTGGGAAGTTCCATCAAGAATATCCAAATAGAGCCAAAATTGATGACTTGGTGGTTCCTGCGAAGAAAGGGTGGTATGAGCTTCGTCCAAATTGGACCAGGATATTTGCAAGGTAGCAGCAATGGAGCGTCCAAAGACACTCGACGAACTCCTAAGAGCTAGATTCGCGCCGAAGCATATTGACGCTGCACTGAAACACTTCCGGGCAATGGTTGACGAATTCCAAAGGTGTCAGTGGGAAGAGTCCATTACCAAGGGTGGCAAATTTATCGAAGCCGTCTTGAAGGCCCTATGGGTGCACGTTGGCAATACCGTTCCGCCAGCGAGAGATTTTAAGGCCGGGAAGGTCATTGACGAATTGGAAAAACTTTCCAGGGGGAGCTTCGACGATTCGATCCGATTAACGATACCCCGCGCGTGCAGATTCACATATGACATTGCGAGTAACCGAGGAGCCCGCCACGACCCTGATGAGGTCGATCCCAATGAAATGGACGCAAATGCAGTGAATGCAAATTGCTCCTGGATTCTGGCTGAGATGCTGCGCTATTCACAGAAGGGGGCGATTGATCCTAATCGCGTGAAAGAACTCCTCAATAATTTGACGCAAAGAAAATACCCACTCATAGAAGAGATAGATGGAAGAGTATATTTTCATCTCAGGGAAAAGAGCGCAAGGGACATTGCATTACTTACTCTTTCGTGGAAATACCCGAGGCGGATCAGCAAGGATGAAGTCATCCAGACCGTGATGAGGCATAGCTTCACCAAGCATAACGCTCAGAAGGCGGTATCAAGACTGAGAGGCTTGATAGATGAGGATGATTCGGGGAACTTAAGAATCCTTGCTCCAGGACTACAAGAAGCAGAGCAGATCATTCCCTCAGCAAGCAGTAATTTAGTTTAAGACCACTTGGGATCGTCCCCACAGTCCGCGTACGCAGAGCCAATTTAGTCTCAGCATGGCTGTTTTCGTCTGCAGGAGATATAGGGGCCGAAAGCTCTGGAAGATACCCACGATCCGTTCGTTAGCCAAGTTACAAGTGAAGGCGGTACGGTCCAGACACATAGGTGACACTTTAGTCCGGGGACATGGGTAACAGTTGTATCACACTCACGGGCACCGAAGGAGGTGCCCTATGCCCTGGAGCGAGACGTCACCCATGGACCAACGAACCCAGTTCATCGCCGATTATCTGCGTGAGTCACTGACCGTCACCGAGCTCTGCGATCTCTACGGGGTCTCCCGCAAGACCGGATACAAGTGGATCGAACGCTATCTGCGCTCAGGCCCCGCGGGGCTCGAGGAGCGCTCGCGACGGCCTCACGGCTCACCCAACGCCACAGCCGAGGAGGTCGTTCAGGCGATCCTGGAGGCCCGTCGCCGTCATCCGTCGTGGGGAGCGAAGAAGCTCCTGACGATCCTCACGAGACGCCATCCGCGCCGGTCGTTTCCGGGGCGCTCCACCGTCTGCGACATCCTGAGCCGCCACGGGATGGTGCCCAAGAAGCGCCAGCGGCGGCGCATCGGGCACCCGGGCAGGCCCACCAGCTCGATCCTGGCACCCAACGACGTGTGGAGCGCCGACTACAAGGGGCAGTTCAAGACCGGGGATGGCCGCTACTGCTACCCCCTGACGGTCACCGATGGCTTCAGTCGGTATCTCTTAGGCTGCCAGGCGCTTGCCTCCACGGCGGGCCAGGACGCCAAACCTGTGTTCACCCGTCTATTCAAAGAATTCGGATTGCCTCAGCGCATCCGCACCGACAATGGTGTCCCATTCGCGACGAACACCCTGGCCCGACTCTCTCGGCTCTCCGCCTGGTGGGTGCGCCTCGGGATCCTCCCCGAGCTCATCGAACCGGGCAAACCCCAACAGAACGGCCGGCATGAACGCATGCATCGGACCCTCAAAGCCGAAACCACTCGCCCCCCGGCGGCGA